>Ga0222427_100187_pt1 | contig 155939 bp, 135 predicted proteins | sample 2B20Ametagenome_FD_182890 | JGI IMG/M metagenome (GOLD analysis project Ga0222427, IMG submission 182890) | Enriched microbial communities from leaf-cutter ant dump, University of Wisconsin, Madison, United States - 2B20A (version 2) | ecosystem: Environmental > Terrestrial > Nest > Insects... | reverse complement strand
GAGCCTGGGGCACTCTGTTCGATAGCCGCTGCCCGATTGCAATTAAATGGCTGTTAACCACAAGTGGTTACATCATACATCACCTGACATGCACGAAGATCGCCGATCCGAGCGAGCCTGGGGCACTCTGTTCGATATCTGCGCGTATGGTCGCTTCGCACATGAGGTTTCCCGTGTCGTTTAAAAACATGCCCATGCTGGGTAAGATACTGAGTCTGCTGGGGTTGCTCGCGGCGGTCGTTGTCGCGGCCGTCTTTTTCACCACTTCGCGCATGAGCGCCATCAGCGCCGATTACGGACGCGTGATTTCCGGGCCAGGCGTCGCCTCGGTCGATATGGAGCGCGCCAGCAAGAATATCCTGCGCGTCGAAGCCGCCTTTTACAAACTGGTGTCTTCCAGCGATTCACAGGATATCGCCAATGCGAACAGCGAACTGAAGGAGGCGCAAAGCTCCTTCTCGAAGGAAACCAACGAGGCGCTGAAGGCGTTGCCGTCCGAGGCCAAACGCATCGCGGGCATCCAGGCCAGCTATAACGCCGCCATCGATGAAACCTGCGCCGAAACCCGCCAACTGGCCGAAAGGGGCGATGACGCCGACGCCTTCCGCCTGATGAAAAGCACCTGCGATCCGGCCATCGCGCAACTGGAAAAAACCATGGCGCAGGTGGTTGACGAAACCATTGCCGATAATGCCGCGGCCTCCGCCGCCGCCGGTGAGGATACGCAGCGCACCATCGGCATCACCTGGGCGGGCCTGGGCTTCGGACTGGTGATCGTGATGCTGGGCGCCATGATGGCGACGCGCATGGGCATCGTGAAGCCGTTGTCCGCGCTTAATGCCGCTATGACCGAAATGGACAGGGGCGCGCTCGATATCACCGTCCCCGGCCAGGACCGCAAGGATGAACTGGGCGGCATGGCGCGCACCCTGGAAACCTTCCGCAAGGGACTGGCGGAGGGGCGGCGTCTGCGCGAAGCGGCGGAAGCCGCCAAGGCCGCCGAACTGGCCCGCCTGCAACGCGAACGTCAGGTGGTCGAGGCCTTCCAGGGCAAGATGGTGAACCTCGCCGATTCCTTTGTGCGCTCGTCCTCAGAGGTTTCCGACGCCGCGCAGAGCCTGTCCGCCACCGCCGAGGAAACCAGCCGCCAGGCGCAGGTGGTCACCGGTGCGGCCGAGGATGCCGCCGGCAATGTCCAGACGGTCGCCGCCGCCACCGAGGAAATGGCGGCGTCGGTTCACGAGATCAATGGCCAGGTCGTTCGTGCCGCCCAGGTCGCCAGCGAAGCCGCCGACGAGATGGGCAATACCGAGATCGAAATTCGCGCCCTGTCCGAGGCCGCCTCCGGTATCGGCGCGGTGGTCAACCTGATCAACGAAATCGCCAGCCAGACCAACCTTCTGGCGCTCAACGCCACCATCGAAGCGGCGCGGGCGGGTGAGGCCGGCAAGGGTTTCGCCGTGGTGGCCTCCGAGGTCAAGACCCTGGCCAGCCAGACGGCGCGCGCCACCGAGGATATCGGCGGCAAGGTGGCTCAGATTCAGGCGGCCACCGGACGCACGGTCCAGTCGATCGAGAAGATCGTCGCCACCATCAACGACATGCGCAATATTTCCGCCAATATCGCTTCGGCGGTCGAGCAGCAGGGCGCGGCCACGCACGAGATCGCCGGCAATACCGCCCGCGCGTCCGACGGCACACAGCAGGTGACGGAGAATATCTTCGGCGTCGGCCGGGCGGCGGAAATGACCGGCGCGGCCAGCACGCAACTGATGGGCCTCTCCGGCAGCCTGACCGAACAGGCTTCCGACCTGCAAAAGGAAGTGCAGCACTTCGTCAAACAGTTGCAGACGGCTTAACCCTTTATCCCTCCTCGTTTACGGGGAGGGGGACCGCGCCCGCCGGGCGTGGTGGTGGGGACCTTGTTGCCTATCTCCCGGACTGTAGGGCTGCTGAGTCTCAAACTGTCGTAAAACTTCCTGCCATTTGTATCAGACTGTTAAATCAATGTGATTATAACCCGTTCGTGACTTGCGTTGCGGCTGATGCTGCCGCTAGACAGCGCGCCAAAAGCGCCGCACACTGCGGGCGGAAACTGATGGCGCGCCAACCGGCCGCCAAAGAGGTATTAGGGTGGTAAAACTGGGTCCGTTTGAAGGCATTCCGAAACCCTTCGTGGCTGTTCGCGGCCAGCGCGGCCTGCTGCGCCAGATACGCGAGACGATGGAGGAAGGGCAATCCGCCCAGGCGCGCCTCGATACCGTGGTGCGTATCATCGCCACGTCGATGGTGGCCGAGGTCTGCTCGATCTATCTGCGCCGCACCTCGGAAGAACTCGAACTCTTCGCCACCGAGGGCCTGAACGCCGACGCCGTTCACAAGACGCGGATGCGGCTGTCCGAAGGCCTGGTGGGTGAGGTCGCCCGCGCCGGGGTGCCGCTGAACCTGATGGATGCGACCTCGCACCCCAGCTTCTCCTACCGTCCGGAAACCGGCGAAGACCCCTACAAGTCTTTCCTCGGCGTGCCCCTGCTGCGCGGCGGCCGCACCATCGGCGTGCTGGTCGTGCAGAACATGGCGGCGCGGCGTTACGAGGAAGAAGAGGTCGAGGACCTGCAAATCATCGCCATGGTGCTGTCCGAGATCGTGACGGCGGGCGAGCTGGTCGGTCTCGAAGAACTGAAGGATATCGAACTCGCGCCGCAAAAGCCGGAGCGCCTGAAAGGATCGATCTTCGCCGACGGCATTTCCTTGGGCACGGTTATCCTGCACGAGGTGCCGGTGACCTCCGATCACCTGCTGAGTGACGACACGGCGGCCGAAGAGGTGCGCCTGAACGACGCCATCGCCACCCTGCGCGAACAAATCGACCAGATGTTTGAGGGCACGCACGGCCTGGCCGGGCCGACCTTCGACGTGCTGGAAACCTATCGCATGTTCGCCCACTCGACGAGCTGGGTGCGAAACCTGACCGAGGCCGTGCGCAACGGCCTGACGGCGGAAGCGGCGGTGGATCGCGTGCGTAACGAACAGCGCGCCAAGCTCAATAACGCCCGCGACGCCTATATGCGCGAACGTTTGCACGATCTCGAAGACCTGGCCAACCGCCTGCTGCGGGTGCTGGCGGGCAAGATCACCACGGCGCGCGAGATACCCGATAACTCCATTCTGGTGGCCCGCGATCTCGGCCCGGCCGACCTGCTCGAATATGACCGCGCCAAACTGAGGGGCATCCTGCTCGAAGAAGGCTCGGCCTCCAACCACGCCGCCATCGTGGCGCGCGCCCTGCAAATTCCCTGCGTCGGCCGTCTGCAAGGCCTGCGCGACAAGGTGAGCCAGGGTGATATCGTCATCGTCGACGGCGAAACCGGTGAGGCCTACCTGCGCCCGCGTCCGGATATTCTGGAAGCGGCCACGACACGCATAGACCTCCGCGCCGCCCAGCGCGCCGAATTCAGCAAGATCAAGGATGTCGAGGCGGTCACGCGTGACGGCCAGCGCATCACCCTGCTGATGAACGCCGGACTGGAATTCGATATCGAGATCATGAACGAGACGGGGGCGGAAGGTATCGGCCTGTTCCGCACCGAGTTCCAGTTCATGGTGTCGGACGACCTGCCGCGCCTCAAGCGTCAGACCCAGCTTTACGAACGTATCATGGATGGCGCCGGTGACCGGCCCGTCACCTTCCGCACGCTCGATCTCGGCGGTGACAAGATCCTGCCCTATATGGAGATGGAGCGCGAGGAAAACCCGGCGCTCGGCTGGCGCGCCATCCGCATGGGACTGGATCGCCCGGCGCTGCTGCGCATGCAGTTGCGCGCCCTGATCACCGCGGCGCGCGGCCGCGAACTGCGCATCATGTTCCCCATGGTCGCCTCGATCGACGAATTCCGCCAGGCGCGTGAAATGGTCGATATCGAATGTGCCTGGGCCAGGCGTCGCGGGCGCGTCCTGCCGGCCCTGCTGCGCGTCGGGGCGATGATCGAATGCCCGTCCCTGCTGTTCCACCTCGACGCCCTGCTGCCGCTGGTCGATTTCGCCTCGGTCGGCACCAACGACCTGATGCAGTATCTTTTCGCCGCCGACCGCACCAATCCGAAAATGTCGGACCGCTATGACCCGCTGTCGCCGCCCTTCCTGGCCGCGCTGTCGATGATCCAGAAAGCGGCGAAGGACTCAGGCACGCCGGTGTCGGTCTGCGGGGAAATCGCCGGCCGTCCGCTGGAAGCCTTCGTGCTGATCGCACTGGGCTTCGACCGGCTTTCCATGCCGCCCGCCGGCCTGGGGCAGGTCAAGCGCATGATCCTGTCATGCGACCGCGAGGCCGCCAGCAAGGCGATCACCAAGCTGATGTCCAGTTCCAACGGCTCCCTGCGCAACGAAATCCTGTCGCTGGCGCGCAAGCTCGATCTGGATATGTAGGGACACGGGTGATATATTAAGGCCATAATTTGGTTGCAGGCTGGGTCCAGTATGATCCGGCTGGAGGATTCGCCCATGGTTGCGTCCCGTATTGTTTTTGCCCTCGCGCTGGCGGCCTGCTCTCTGGCCGCATCCGTGGCTGTGGCCGCCGATGATGAGGTCGTGGTTGCCGCCTCGCGCCCGGCGTCCTTGCCGAGTGAAGCCGAGCAGGCGCAGGCGAAAGCGGATATTCAGGCAAAGGCGGCGCAGGCATCGCGGCCCCTGACCACAGAGGAACAGGTCGCGGCCTGGACCGCCCGTTCCCCGGCCATCAGCCGTGGCGACCGGGATGACGCTTTGTGGCCCGCCGATGAAGAAGCTGAAGGCCAGGGCGTTGGCGGCAAGCGCCAGGTCCATGGCGAGGCCAGTGTCACCGTCGGCACGGGCGGTTATCGCAGCGCCTATGTTTCTTCCCTGATCCCGCTGGGTGAAACCGGCACATTGGGCATCGCGGTCAGCCAGACCGACTACGGCAATAATCCCCGCTATGGATACGGCTATGGCGATCCCTATGGCTATGACGGCTATGGATATGGCCGCGGCTGGGGCCGTCGCGGCGGCACCTCGCAATCGGTGGCCGTGTCGCTCGATATGACCGGCAAGGGCCGGAGCGGCGCCGGCAAACCCGAAGGCTGCGCCCCCGGTTTCCGTGATGGCGACCGCTATATCGAACCGGTATGGGTCACGCGGATGAACGGCGGCCGCGATTGTGAAACGGCTATCGAACCCTGATCACGGCCTCTGAAACGCCAATGCGCCGTTCCCTAAAATTTTCTGTCACCAAAATGCGGTCCGCGACGTATAGATAGGCAAAACCAATTCCATCGGGTGGCGCGTGTCTGAATTTCTGCGATTTATTGCCTGTCTCTTCGTGCTTGCTTTTGCTTTGCCGACCAATGCCCAAAATGGGGCCGTCGCGGGCAAATCCCCCCATATCACCGCCCGCCTGATCGCGGACTCCGCCACCGTCGCGCCGGACGGCGACCTCACCCTGGCGCTCGATTATACGCCGGCCCCCGGCTGGCATACCTACTGGATCAATCCCGGCGATACCGGCCTGCCGCCGCAGTTCAAATGGAACCTGCCGGACGGACTGACTGTTTCCGACGCACAGTTCCCGGTGCCGGAAACCCTGCCGGCTTTTGGCCTGATGAGCTATGGTTTCACCGGCCGGACCATCCTGCTGGTTCCGGCGCACAATGGTTCAGGCCTGAAAGCCGGCGATACGCTCCCCATCAAGGCGCATGTCGATTTCCTGGTCTGCGCCGATGTCTGCATTCCGGAAAGCCTCGATGTCGGCCTCGATCTCAAGGTCGGCGCGGCGAAACCCGGACCGGATGCCGGCATCGTCGAAAAGGCGAAGAGGGCGCTGCCGGTCCAGGGCCGCACCGCCACCATAAACCTGCGCAATGGTGAGGTCGAACTGGGCTTTCCGCTGGCGGATGCGAACGCGCAGGGCGCTTATTTCTTCCCCGGACAGGCCGGTATCGCCAGCGCCCCCGCCCCGCAAACGCTCGACATGGGCGCGAACGGCTTCACCCTGCGCACCAAGGCGGCGGGCACGGCCCTGCCGGCGGGCGAGCTGTCGGGCGTGCTGAAACTGGCCGACGGGACCGCCTACGCCATCAGCCTGACCCGCGCTCCGCTCGATCCGGCTGTTCATGGCCTGGGCGCGGCGCAGGCCCGAACCGACACCTCCTTGTCCGGTATCCTGATCGCCATCACCGGGGCTTTTATCGGCGGCCTGATCCTCAATCTGATGCCGTGCGTCTTCCCCGTCCTGTCCATGAAATTGCTCAGCCTGGCGCGCGCCGGTCATGACAAGCGGCTGGCGCGGCAGGAAGCGCTGTCCTACGGCGCCGGCGCCATTATCACCTTTGTCTCGCTGGCCCTGATCCTGACAGCGGCGCAGCTTTTCGGTCAGTCGATCGGCTGGGGATTCCAGTTGCAGTCCCCTTACGTCACCGCGTCTCTAAGCCTGATCATGCTGCTGGTGGCGCTGAATATGTCCGGCGTGTTCGAGGTCGGGACTTCATTACAGGCGGTCGGCGGCCTTCAGGTTTCCGCGAAACGCCCGCGCCTCGGCGCGCTCCTGACCGGTGTGTTGGCCGTTGTGGTCGCCGCCCCTTGCACCGCCCCTTTCATGGCCACCGCCATCGGCGTGGCGCTGGCGCAGGGAGGGGCTGTCGCCTTCGCCATTTTTGTGTCGCTTGGCATCGGTTTTGCCCTGCCGTTCGTCGTCCTGACCTTCCTGATCACGCAGGTGCCCGCCTTCGCCCGCGTCCTGCCGAAACCCGGCAAATGGATGGACCGGCTGAAACACGCCCTGTCGCTTCTGATGTACGCCGCCTGCCTGTGGCTGGTCTGGGTCTTCGCGCAGCAGGTTCAGGCGGGCGGCGTCATCCTGCTCGTTTTCGCGCTGGCGCTGGTTGTTCTGGCGGTGATGAAGATTCGCCTGCCGAAATTCATCAAACCGGTGGTGCTGATCGGCGGATTGATCCTGTGCGGATTGGCGGCCTCCCTGCCGCGTAGCGAAAAAATCCAGTCCCTGCCGTCCGGCCTGTTGCCGCATAAGGACTTTAGTATTGAGGCGCTTGCCGCCCTGCGCGCCGAGGGTAAACCCGTCTTTGTCGACCTGACCGCCGCCTGGTGTGTCACCTGCAAGGTCAATGAACGGCTGGTGCTGACCACGAAGGCTTTCGGGCAGGCGGTCAGCGAAACCGGCACGGTCTATATGGTCGGCGACTGGACCAATCAGGACCCCGCCATTGCCCGCTACCTGACCTTGTTCGGCCGTTCCGGCGTGCCGCTCTATGTCTATTACGGCCCGAATAACGCCGCACCGGTCGTCCTGCCGCAACTGCTCAAGACGGACGCGGTGGTGAAGGTCATCCGGGGCGGCTAGAGGTGCAGTCCGGTCAGATGCACGCCGAACGGACCGCGATAATAGAGGCAGTCGGAGTCGTTATTGGCGTGGGTGAATTGCCCGGAAACGACGATTGCCTGTCCCAGGCCCAGCTTCAATAGCGCCGGATAGACCGGATCGCCCTTCGGCACGATCGCCTCCAGCCGGATGCCCAGTCCTTCGCTATCCTGGCCGATATCGATCTCCAGGTCGGCGGTGCCGTCGAGCGTCGATATCCGCAGGTCGCGCACCTTGCCGCGCCAGCTGTCGAACCGGTCGAAGGTCTTGAACTGTCCGCAGAAATCAGCGGCCGCCTCGCCGGTTCGCGGCAGGGCCAGAAAGGCGGTCTGGCCGGCGGGCATGGCAGAGGATTGGGCAGCGGATTGGGCAGCGGCCTGGGTTGCGGGTGCGGCGGCGGGTTTCGGCTTGTCGCAGCCCGACAGCGTCATGAGTGCGAGGAGAACCGGACCGGCGCGGCGCATCAGGCGTGTGGTCTTACGCATCGGGGCCGAATTCTAGGGTGCAGTCCAGCCCGGAATCGGCCGTGGCGGGGATGACGATGACATCGATATTGTCGCTCAGAAGATCGGCCATATGGGTCAGGGCGGTCTGCATGTCGGCGTCGGTCTTCGCCGCCTGAATGGCGTCGAGCTTGATCGGCAGGTCGCGTGACAGGCCGGTCAGGATACATTTCAGGTCGTTGTCGGTGCCCCGCGCCTTCAAGGTCTTGTGTCCTTGCAGGTCACCGGCCGAGAGCGCGCGGATATCCTGTGCATAGGTCTGGAAATCGGGCTGGGCCAGCAGGGCGGTTGACGGTTTGAAGCCTTGCGTCTCGGCTTTCAGGCGATGGGCCTCGGTTACCAGTCCGGCGAAGAACGGTTCCTGCGATATGGCGCTTTTATCCGGCGTGGCGTCGGCGAAAACGGGCGCGCCCGAAGCCGACACCAGGCCGGTCAGGCAAAGGATGGCAAAGAGACGGTTCACGGCGCGCTCCGGAAATGGCACAACTGCCCGGCACTATGCCGCGCGGCGGCCAAGAAAGCGTTAATGAAAACATTAAAACCGTCCGGAAATCCGCCACCCGCTTCATCGGGCCAAACACCAATACCGCCGCTCCGATGGGGCGCGGAGCGACGTTCCTGGCCGTGTGTTCGGAGCATAACTCCCCTATGGTTCATTCGCATGGAACAAACCGGATATTACGCCCTGCAAATGACGGATGGCGAAGCCTGGAGCTTCGTCAGTAACTGACGTGCGTGGGCTGAGCGCCCTTGTGGCACGGGACGCCGGCGGCACAACCTATCGAGTCGAACGTCGAGAAGGCCCAGACGATGGCGCCGATAAGGGCGACGACCACAACCATGGCCACGACAAAACGCGAAAAGTTTTCGGCTGTATGCGACTTACTCATTGTTTTGCCCTCCTTAAGGGAGTCTCATTTATAACACCGTTTTGCCGCATTTTGAAGGGGTTAACCGTAATTTTTTGACTTAAGTGTCAAAATACCGTAGCGCCCTTATTTCCCCTTGTACGCGAAAGGGGTTTTGCGTTTCGGCTTGTCACTGACGGCGGGATGCTTTAATTCGCCCGCATGACCCAGAACACCGAAAAAGACACTGAAAACACCGCCGCGGTTTTCCGCCCGGAAGCGCGCAGCCCGCGCGGTTTTATCGATAAGCGCAGCGGCCAGATCGCCATCGAGCGCCGGCTGATCGAAACCGTCTCGAAGGTGTATGAGGATTTCGGCTTCGAGGCCCTGCAAACCCCGGCGTTTGAATATGCCGATGCGCTCGGCAAGTTCCTGCCGGATTCGGACCGGCCCAATGTCGGCGTCTTCGCGCAACAGGACGATGACGATCAGTGGATGGCCCTGCGCTATGACCTGACCGCGCCGCTGGCCCGTTTCGTGGCGCAGAACTGGGAAACCCTGCCCAAGCCTTTCCGCCGTTATGCCTTCGGGCCTGTCTGGCGCAATGAAAAGCCCGGCCCCGGCCGCCTGCGCGAATTCATGCAGTGCGACGCTGATATCGTCGGGTCCGACCGCCCGGAAGCCGACGCCGAAATGATCGCGCTGGCCGTCGCCGGCTACAAGGCGCTCGATGTGCCGGCACGCATCCGCATCAATAACCGCAAGCTGCTCAACGGTCTGCTGCTGAGCCTCGGCGTCACCGATTCCGGTCAGCAACTGGGCGTGCTGCGCGCCATCGACAAGCTCGATCGTTTCGGCCTGGAAGGCGTGGCTCTGTTGCTCGGCAAGGGCCGCAAGGACGATAGCGGCGACTTTACCAAAGGGGCGCAACTGCCGGACGCCGCCATCCAGCCGGTGCTCGATTTCGTTTCGGCCGGCGGGGCCGATACCCGTTCCGGCGTACTGGAAAAACTGGCGGCGGTTCTGGCCCATTCGGCCGAAGGACAGGCGGGCCTCGAAGACCTGGCGCGCATCAACGCCGCCATCTCGGCCATGGGCGTTTCGGAAGAGGCCGCCATCTTCGATCCGGGCGTCGTGCGCGGCCTGGAATACTATACCGGTCCGGTCTTCGAGGCCGAACTGCTGCTGCAAACCCGCGACGAGAAGGGCAACCTGGTCCAGATGGGCAGTGTCGGCGGCGGCGGGCGCTATGACGATCTCGTGGCGCGCTTCACCGGCCAGCAGACACCGGCCACCGGTTTCTCCTTCGGCGTGTCGCGTCTGGCCGCCGCCCTGTCACTGATCGATGCCGGCAAAAAAACCGGCGCGCGCGGTCCGATCGTCATCATCGCCTTCTCCGAATCCGACATGGGCGAATATTTCAGACTGGCCGCCGAGCTGCGCGCCGCCGGCCTGCCCGCCGAGGTCTATCTCGGCCGCTCCGGCATGAAGGCGCAGATGAAATATACCGATCGCCGATTCAGTCCGGCGGCGGTCATGATTGGCGAAGACGAGCTGAAATCCGGTCAAGTCACAATCAAGGATCTCGATCTCGGCCGTGACCTGGCGATGCAAATAAGTGACAATAAGGCCTGGCGCGAGGGCCGCCCCGGACAGGTTACCCTGCCGCGCGCGGAAGCTATCAAGCATTTGAAATCCATAGTGGAATCCTGAGTCCGGAACATTGACGATCCTGTCAATCCGACACCGTTTCCATAGCGATGCAGAAGGGCGCGCCACATTATCGAAATAATTTTGACGTAATGTGACAAAACCGGTTGACAGTCCTGGTAAAAAAATGTTCTCTCCACCCCAAGAGAACGGAACTTTTCCCGAAGAGAGAAGTCAGTTCCGGCGTTTCGGGGAGGAAACGCTCTTTAAAATTATAGAATAAAAAAGCTCGCCGGGTCTTATCCCCCCTAGGCGGGCTTTTTTTTCGTCCGATGCGCGGAAAAGTGACGGGGTTGTCAAAATAAAGGCGGGCCGTAACTTTCGCAACAAGATTACCAAATGTTCATGAGACACAGGTGTTAAACTGTATCAATGTGCGGACCTGATTTTGGGGGGCGCGCTGATCATGGGGCCGCTCCATTGCCGGAGAGAGCCACATGCGTTCCATTTCTTCCATTGCCATTGCCGCCGTCCTGTTGACCGCCCCTATGGTTTCCGCGCCCGCCTTCGCCGAAGCCCCGGCAGCCACGGCAGAGAGCACTGTCGCCAAGACCTACGGCACGTGGGGCTTCGATACGGCCGGCATGGACAAAACCATCAAGCCGGGCGACGATTTCTTCGATTATGCCAACGGCACGGCGCTGAAGAACATGGTCATCCCCGGCGACCAGCCCGGCTATGGCAGCTTCAACGCGCTTTATGACCTCTCCGAACTGCGCCTGAAGGCCCTGGTCACCGGCCTCGCTGCCCGCACCGACCTGACCGGCGAAGACCTGAAAATCGCCGACCTTTATCGCAGCGCCATGAATGTCGACCTGAAGAATCAGCTCGATCTCAAGCCGGCGCAAGCGGAACTGGCCAGGATCGCCGCCATCCGGAATAAGGACGACATGGCCGGTTTCATGGGCGCGACGGCGGAAACCTTCGGTGCGGCCTTTTTCGATATTTTCGTTTATGACGACGCCAAGAAACCGGGCTATCGCGCGCTCCAGATGTCGCAGGGCGGGCTTGGTCTGCCGGACCGCGACTATTACCTGACCGACACCTATGCCGACAAGAAAGCCGCTTACGAGGTCTATATCAGGGACCTGCTGACCATGGCCGATTATCCGGGCGCCGAACAGGCGGCGAAGGATATCGTGGCGCTGGAGACGCGGATCGCCGAAGCGAGCTGGACCAAGATCGAGAGCCGCGACGACACCAAGACCTATAATCCGATGGCGCTGAAGGACCTGAATACCTATGCGCCCGGCTTCAACTGGGATAATTTCTTCGCCAGCGCCCATGTCTCGCAGGCGCAAAAAGTGATCGTGGCGCAAAATACCGCCATCCCGAAGATCGCCCAAATCTACGCCGATGCACCGCTGGAAACCCTCAAGGCGTGGGAAACCTTCCGGGCGCTCGATCAGGCCTCGGCCTATCTGTCGGACCGCTTCTATGCCCGCCGTTTCGAGTTCCGCTCGAAGGAAATGTACGGCATCGCCGAACAAAGACCCTTATGGAAGCGCGCCATTGGCACCACGGATGACAATATGGGGGAAGCGCTCGGCCGCGCCTATGTCCGGGATTATTTCCCGCCGGACTCCAAGGCTAAGATGGAAGGCCTGGTTCATGACCTGCTGTCGGCCATGAAGATCCGCATCGAGAACCTGACCTGGATGAGCGCGCCCACCAAGGAAAAGGCGCTGGAAAAGCTGTCCACCTTCGGCGTCAAGATCGGTTATCCCAACAAGTGGCGCGATTATTCCGCCCTCGATATCAAGGCCGACGACCTTTACGGCAATATCGAGCGCGCCTCGGCGTTTGAATGGGCCTATCAGGTGTCGCATATCGACCAGCCGATCGACCCGGAAGACTGGGAAATGACGCCGCAAACCGTCAATGCCTACTATTCCCCGACCAAGAACGAGATCGTCTTCCCGGCGGCCATCCTGCAACCGCCCTTCTTCGATCCGAAGGCCGACATGGCGGTCAATTACGGCGCCATCGGCGCGGTCATCGGCCACGAAATCACCCACGGTTTTGACGATCAGGGCCGCCACTACGATTCGACCGGCGCGCTGGTCGAATGGTGGACGCCGGAAGACGCCGCCAAGTTCGAGGCCCAGACCAAGGCGCTGGGCGCGCAATACGACGCTTATGAACCCGTGCCGGGCGTCCATATCCAGGGCGGCCTGACCATGGGTGAAAACATCGCCGATCTCGGCGGTGTCCTGCTCGGCCTCGACGCCTATCATATCTCGCTTGGCGGCAAGCCGGCGCCGGTCATCGACGGCTATACCGGCGACCAGCGCGTTTTCCTCGGTTTCGCGCAGGTCTGGCAAAGCAAATACCAGCCGGATTTCCTGAAGTTTATCGTGGCGTCCGATCCGCACTCGCCGGATAAGTTCCGCGCCATCGGCGCCGTGCGTAACGTCGATGCCTGGTACAAGGCGTTCAATGTCCAGCCGGGCCAGGCCTATTACGTCAAGCCCGCCGACCGCGTGAAAATCTGGTGAGGGTGCGAGGCACCCTCAACCCGGAATCGTGACGGCGCGTGCTGCAAGGCCAGTGCGGTTCTCACAAAAGCCCGTCTCTCAGGAGGCGGGCTTTTCTTATACCTCCCCGACTTGTCGGGAGGGGGACCGACGCGCTCTTGCGCGTTGGTGGTGGGGTTTCTTGCTTCTTAAGGCTGCACGCTGGTCAGCCTCATCGATGTCCGCACATGGCCGGCATAGCTGGCGCCATCAGTCGGCTGATATTTCAACAGCACAGGCAGGTCGTTGCCCATCAGGGCCAGATCATGGTTCCAGTCGCGGTCGGCATAGGCGAAGCGGCGCATATTCGGACTGGCCGCCTGAAAAGCCACCCACAGGGCGATGGTGAGCAGGGCCGCGGCGGTAATGGCGAATATCAGGCGTTTCATGTCTTGATCCTCGGATGATGCCGGCGAACCCCCACCGGCGAGGCAGCCGGACGGCGGCGCTATCCCGCCGCCGTCCGGTACGCTTCACTCAAAGTCCCCCCTCATTCCAGGTTTTGACGCCTGGCCCCCAGAGGTGTGAAACAACGCTTTCTCACGGGGGCGAACCATGATATGAACGCTGTTCACAATTATTGTCTAGCGCAAGTTTGAACGTTGTTCAATATTAAAAATGAACTTTGTTCAAAATAATTTCGAGATAGGCCCATGTCTGCCAAAGCCGTATCCTCCGCCACCGCCGACCGCCGCCAGGCGCAGCTCGAAGCCCTGATCGCCGCGGCGGAAAAGCGCATCTGCGACAGCGGGATGCACAGCCTGAAGGCGCGCGATCTCGCCGCCGATATCGGCGTGGCGCTGGGCGGGCTTTATAATATCGTGCAGGATATCGACGCTCTGCTGCTGCTGGTCAGTTCGCGCACCCTGGCGCGTCTGGGGGGGGCGGCGCAGGCGGCCACGGCGCATCTGCCGGTTTCCACCCGCGCCGAGGCCATCGACCGGCTGGTCATGGTGGCGCAGACCTATCTGACATTCGCCCGCGAAAACCTGCCCTTGTGGCGGATGATCTTCGAGCTGCGTCTGGATAGCCCTTTGCCAGACTGGGCGGCGCAGGATCAGTTGCGCCTGTTCCGCCATATCGCCGAACCGCTCCACGTCATAATGCCGGACCTGGATACCGTGGCCCTGACCGTCCGCGCCCGCACGCTCTTTGCCGCCGTGCATGGCATTATCAGTATCGGGCTGGAAGAACGCCTGATCGCCGTGCCGCCGCAGAAACTGTCGGATGAAATCGAATGGCTGACCCGCGCGGCGTGCCGGTGATGAATTATCTGTTTAATGTATTCGCAGCGAAGATAAGTAAGCCCCCCCCCCCCACATTTCACTCGCTATGCTCGTTCCCATCTCCGATGGGGAGGTATAACAGAAAAGCCCGCCTCCTGAGAGACGGGCTTTCGTGAGAACCGCACCGGCGCTACAGCAACCGCTGTCACGATTCCGGGTCCAGGGTGCTTTGCACCCTGGTTACCAGATGCGGACGCGATCTTCGGGCGCCAGGTAGTACTTTTCGCCCGGCTGGACATTGAAGGCCTTGTACCAGTCGTCGATATTGCGCACCGGCCCGATGACGCGGAAAACCGCCGGCGAGTGCGGATCGGTGGCGACCTGCTGCCTGACGGCATCGTCACGGTATTTCGAGCGCCAGACCTGCGCGAAGCCCATGAAGACGCGCTGATCGCCGGTGAAGCCATCGAGCACGGGCGAGTCCGCGCCGTGCAGCGAAATGCGGTAGGCGTCGAGGCCGAGCAGGTTGCCGCCGAGATCGGCGATGTTCTCGCCCATGGTCAGGCCGCCCTGGATATGGACGCCCGGCAGGGGTTCAAAGGCGTCATACTGTGTCCCGTATTTCTTGGCCTCCGCCTCGAACTTGGCCGAATCCTCGTCCGTCCACCAGCTCTTGAGGAAGCCTTCGCCGTCATAATTGCGGCCCTGATCGTCGAAACCATGGGTGATTTCATGACCGATCACGCCGCCGATACCGCCATAATTGACCGCCATGTCGGCCTTTGGATCGAAGAAGGGCGGTTGCAGAATGGCCGCCGGGAAGACGATCTCGTTGCGCGTCGGCGAATAGTAGGCGTTGACGGTTTGCGGCGTCATGCCCCATTCGAGCGGATCGACCGGCTTGTCGATCTTGGCGACTTCATAAGCCCATTCAAAGGCCGAAGAGCGCTCGACATTGCCGTAAAGATCGCCCGGCCTGATATCGAGGGCCGAATAGTCGCGCCACTTGTCCGGATAGGCGATCTTGACGCCGAATTTGGACAGCTTTTCCAGCGCCTTTTCCTTGGTGGGCGCGCTCATCCAGGTCAGGTTCTCGATGCGGATCTTGAGCGCGGCGCGCAGGTCGGCGACGAGGCCTTCCATCTTGGTCTTGGAGTCGGCCGGGAAATATTCGGCCACATAGGCGCGGCCGATGGCTTCGCCGAGCGCGCCGTCGGTCACGCTGATGGCGCGCTTCCAGCGTTCGCGCTGGGCCTGCGCACCGGAAAGGTCACGCGAGCGGAATTCCCACTGGGCGGTGGCGAAGCGCTCGGAAAGATAGGGCGCGGCCTGATCGACCGTTCGGAAGGTTTCCCAGGCTTTCAGGGTTTCCAGCGGCGTGTCGGCGTAAATCTGCGCGATCTTCGGGAAGGCGGTGTTTTCGTTGACGATAATCTTGCTGGCCTTGTCCGTTCCAGCGGCCCTGAACCAGTCGGCCCAGTCGAAATCCGGCGCGAACTTCGCCAGTTCGGCACGGGTCATCGGGTTATAGGTCTTGGTGTCGTCGCGGCGGTCGATGCGGGTCCAGCTCACCTCGGCGATCCTGGTTTCCATCGCCACGATATCCTTCGCGGATTGGGCCGCGTTCGGATAGCCGACCATGATCAGCATTTTCGTGACATAGGCTTCGTACTTCGCCTTCTTTTCGGCAAAGCTGTCCTGAAGGTAGTAATCGCGGTCCGGCAGGCCCAGGCCCGACTGGCCGATATAGAGCACATTGATGTTCGGGTTCTTGGCGTCGCCATCGACAAAGGCCGCGAAGAAGCTGGCGCCGAATTCGCCGCTGGTCCGGCCCATATGGGCGGCCATCTGCGCCTTGGTCTTTATGTTGCGGATGGCGATTAGGCTGGGGGCCAGCGGCGCGACATCCAGTTTCTGGATTGTCGCCTCGTCCATCATGGCGTTATAGAGGTTGGCGATTTTCGCATCGTCGCCGGTGAGGCCGGTCTGCGCGGCCAGGCCGGTGACCAGCACCTTCATGCGGTTTTCCGACAGTTCGCGCAGTTGCAGGAAGCTGCCATAGGAGGTGCGGTCGGCGGGGATGACCATTTCCTTCACCGCCGTGCCGTTGACATAATCGAAGAAGCTGTCGCCCGGCTTGACCGAGGTATCCATGCCCGAAATGTCGATGCCCCAGGTGCCGTATGTCTTCGCCACGGTGTCCGGCGCGGCGTCATTGCTGCCGGAAGACGTATCGGCGGCCATTATGGCGTCCACACTTTCCAGGCTCTGCATGTGACACCAGGCATCGATGCAATCGGCCGCGCGGGCCGGCGCGAAACTAAGGGCAAGACCGCTCAGGGCCGTCGAGCAGGCAAGGATTTTCAGCAATTTCATGAAGGCACCCCTTGAGCCGGTGATCGGGAACCGCCGGCTCTCGTTGATTAAAAAAGATACTATCTCCACCTTAACGTTTTTATGAAGCTTGCAAACATGAATTTTCATCATGTTTTACGAAAACGTGCCCGTGGGGGGTTACATTTTGGCGCGTCATCCCCTTATAGTTAAGCCAGACACCCCAAATGAGGATAGGTAGCCGAAGATGAACGCATCCGCAGCGAGTCACATGTCCACGATTGCGAAAGAAACCCTGGCGCCGGTTCTGAATACGGAGGCGCAGGGCTATTACATTTTCATTATCGTTTTTTTGCTGGCTTCCGCGGTCGTCGTTCCCATCTTCCAACGCTACAAGGTGTCCAGCGTTCTCGGATTTCTCCTGATCGGCGTCCTGTTCGGTCCCGATGTCATGGGACGGCTGGCGAGTGCCTGGCCGGTCTTTGACGCGTTCAGTGTCATGCGTTCGCACACCGTCCACCAGCTTGCCGAACTGGGCGTCGTCTTCCTGCTGTTCTCAATCGGCCTGGAACTGACCTTCGAGCGTCTGAAATCGATGCGGCGCATGGTCTTCGGCCTCGGCGCGCTGCAAGTGATCCTGTGTTCGCTGGCCCTGACCGGCCTGTTCCTGCTGCTGGGCCAGAGCGTCGTCGCCTCGATCGCTCTCGGCATGGCCATCGCCCTGTCCTCCACCGCCGTGGTCATTCCTGTCCTGGCCGACCGCAAGGCGCTCAAGACGGCCTCCGGGCGCAGCGTTTTCGCCGTCCTGCTGGCGCAGGATATCGCCGTCGCGCCGATCATGATCACCGTGATCATGCTGGCCGGCGGGGCCGCGGGCGCTACCGGAAGCAATAACGGCCTTTCCGGCCTGCTGGCCCTGATCCCGGCCCTGTTCGGCATCGGCATACTGGTGGTGCTTGGCCGCTGGCTGCTGCGTCCCCTCTTTAATACGGTCGCCTTCTCGCGCTCGCGCGAATTGTTCATGGCCGCCTGCCTGCTGTGCGTGCTCGTCGCCGGCCAGATATCGGTGATGGCCGGCCTGAGCATGGGGCTGGGCGCCTTCGTTGCCGGCGTGCTGCTGGCCGAAACCGAATACCGCCGCGAAATCGAGAACATGGTCGAGCCGTTCAAGGGCCTGCTGCTGGGGTTGTTCTTCGTTACGGTCGGGGCGCGCCTGGAAATCGCCGCCGTGATCAGCCAGCCGGCCCTGGTGCTCGGACTGGCGGCGGCGCTGATCGCCGTCAAGGCGGTCGTCATCTATCCGGTGGCGCGCCTGTTCGGCCTCAATAACCGCAGCGCCATCGAAACGGCGGCGGTGCTGGGACCGGCGGGCGAATTCGCCTTCGTCATCATCGACCAGGCCATCGGCCACAAGGTCCTGAGCGCCGAGGTCGGCCAGGCGGTCATCCTCGCCGCGATCATCTCGCTGTTCTCCATTCCCTTCCTCGCCGCCGGCGCCGGCCGTCTGTCGAAGTCGCTGGCGAAAAACGCCACGGCCCCTACCGCCGTCATGCCGGAAGTGGTCAGCGAGGCGGCCAAGGTCATCGTCGTCGGTTTCGGCCGGGTCGGCGAACTGGTCACCGAAATGCTGAAGTTGCACAATATCGAATACATGGTGGTCGATATCAATCCGCAAGTCACCCAGCGCGCCCGCGCCCAGAACATAGAGGCCTGGTATGGCGACGCCTCGGCGGCGGAATTCCTGCACAGCCTGGATATAGAGCGCGCCCGCGCCGTGGTGGTCACGGCATCCAATCCGCTCTTCACCGATCAGGTGGTCAAGGCGGTCAGGGCCATGCGCGCCGATGTCCATATTATCGCCCGCGCGCGTGACGCCTCCCATGCCCAGCGCCTGTATGAGATGGGCGCCACGGACGCCGTGCCGGAAACCATCGAGGCTTCGCTGCAACTGGCGGAAAACACCCTGATCGACCTGGGTGTGCCGATGGGGCTGGTCCTGGCCAGCGTGCATGAGCGCCGCGATGTCTTCCGCAAGATGTTCGGCATCCGCAAGCCCGAAGCGCCGGTCAAGCCGGAGCGATCGCTGGAGGATGTGGCGCTGGCTCTGTCGGAAAAAATGGGGACCGAAAAGGCGGGAGAGGCCTAGTACGGATCGATATTCAGCAACTCCCTCTTTTCTTATACCTCCCCACTTGTGGGGAGGGGGACCGCACGACCGCAGGGAGATGCGGTGGTGGGGGTGCCGTCGTCAATACGGAAGCTTGCGTTTCCGATCACATGAAATCGGCAGGTCCATGATCTACCCATGATCTGAACGTACACTGAATGTCGATCCGTCCTAGTCGCACCGGGCGGCGATCTGCGCGTCCATATCCTGTTTTTGCGAGGTCAGGGCGGCCGACATGCTGAGCACGTCCTGAAGCATCCGGTTGCGCGTGCCTTCAAGCAGCGCGGTATCCTGGCCGATCAGTCCCGAAAGCGGCTGGACCAGATCGAGGCTGCCGGCGGTATCGGCGGCGGCGGCGCGCAGGTCGCTGCAGCCGCCGGCCGTATCGCCGGCGTTGAACTTCCCCGTCGCGCTGTTGGCCTCCTGTGTCGCCTTGCGGGCCAGATCGACCAGCCGCTCCTGGACCTGTTCCTGGGTCTGAGGCTGGGCGAAGGCGCCACCGGGGATCAGCAATATAAGCAGGCCGATCATGACGGTCCGGAGATGTTTCATCGGGGCGCGTGTCATTTCGGCTCCTGAAAGGGACTTTCAAAAGCCTAGCACAGCGTCGTTTCCGGTAAAATCCCAAATGTTCGGATTATTTGCCGCTGTCGTGCGCTTCCAGGCGGTTGCGCAGGGCGTCGATCTCGTGGAAGAAGCGTTTGCGGATCTCGGCGGCGAACGGATTGTCGCGCTCGATGGAGAGGAACAGTTCGTCGGAATCGCCCGAAACCAGACTCACGCCCTGCATCATCAGGTCGTAGGAGCGCGTGGTATGGACGGTCGGCAAGGGTTCCAGCCCGCTCAGCACCTTGGCGATCAGGTGGGTCAGGCCCTGGACGGCGGCCAGCGCCTTGTCGTGCTGCTCAGGCGTGGCGACGGATACCTTCAGGTCGAGTGTCTGGCCGAAGAAGCGCATCAGGGTGTTCATGTGGCGCACACGTACCGGGCAGAGGACGATTTCCAGGTCATGGATGCCCTTGCGCGCCGATTGCGGCCCGAAAAGCGGATGGGTGCAGAGGATGGAAACCGTCGGCGGCAGGGCATCGACCAGCCACTTCGACGGCTTGATCTTGACCGAACCGACGTCGATCACCAGGGCGTAGGGCTTGACGTAGGGCGCGACAGCCTGGGCCAGGGCCTGAAGCGTGCGAATCGGCGTGGCGAGCACCACGATGTCGCAGGCCGCCGCGGTCGGCAGATCGGTCAGGGTGACATTGTGGCGTCTGGCGAATCCGCGCGCATCCGGGCTGGGGTCGCAGGCATAGATGTCGAAATAGGGCGACAGATGCTTGACAATCAGGCGGCCGAACGCGCCCAAACCGAATAACCCCAAACTACGCACTTGTTTAGACACGCCGACGCTGCCTCATATAAAAATAAAGCGCGCCACCTAGCACGAAATCGCGGGCAAGGCGAGATAAAACGTCCCTGCGCAGGCAATTAGGGGATGGTTTTTACTATACGAACGTCATAATGCGAATGATTTTGCCTGAAATTCAGTTTCCGAAGAAACTTTTTTTCTTGCCGCCCTTTGCTTTTTTCCCGTCCGGCGGCGGCGCTTCGCCGGCGATCTGGGCCGGTGTTTTCGGCAGTTCGTCCAGCGTCAGAAAGTCGTCTTCATTGCGGTCGAGTATGGTGAAACGCTGGTTCGAGGCGTTGATCCATTCATCGGCCTTGACGCGGAAATCGAGATTGGCGTCGGCGGCGCGGATCGGTTGCGGCTCATCGATCAGCCCATATTGCGAGGCGCCGACGATCTGCTTCTGATAGCGCCCGGCGGTCGGATCCGCATCCGCGCCCGAACCGGCGTCGGATTGAGCGACATAGTTTTTCGGCTGCCGGATGCGCGGATCGGTTCGCTGGATCTCCGGCGCGATATCATTTTCGTAACGGCTGTTTTCAGGGCTGTTGATATAGCCGTCGTGATTCTGGTCCAGCGTGTTGAAAAAGGCGGTGGCGTCGCTGATGAATTCTTCGCGGCTGATCTTGCCGTCCTTGTCGGTGTCGGCCTGCTCGAACCACTTCACTACCGGATAGGGCTGGCCGGCCGCCGCACGGAAGGGCTGGCCGGACGGCGAGAAGAAGGTGTTCAGGCTCAGGCCGACACCCACATAGTCCTGCGCGCCGGCAGTGGTGCCGAGGCCTGCGCCGGCGATGAGAATCGGGAGGAGAAAGCGGAGAGGGCGCATGGCGATGTCACTATTGCAAGGGGAGAACGGGACGAAGGCGTAGGGCGGTTTTGTGGTCAATTTGGGGCCGTTTTCAGATTAGCCGCCGGTACGCGGATAAGCAAGAGGGGCTTTGTGACAGGGAAAAACTTGCCGATGCGTTTTTTCCTACAGTAAATTATGATTGTGTGTATGTTTATTGTGATATAATCGAAGTGAATTGCTGTGATTTTTAAGTCATAAATTCGGTATTCCTGTTGCATATTTGAAATATTGATTAAAATAATATCCTGTTAACTTGGATATTTTTCTCTGTGAACCTGCCGGATTTCTTTTGCCGGCTTTTTCAGGAGATCAACATGCAGATAGGCAGCACGGCGGGGGCCTCCCTCAGCCAGTTATTGTCGCAGATGCAGGCCAGGCTGGCGTCCCAGACATCCGCCGCGTCATCGGCTGGCAGCGGCGCGGTGGCGTCTTCCTCGACCATCACCACCTCCTCTGCGTCGTCCACCACCAGCGTCAGCGAGGATCTGAGTTCTCTGCTCAGTGCGCTGTCGGACCAGTTGATGAGCAGCTTGCTCGATGCTCAGCGGCAACACGGTCCCGACAGCGGTCCGGACGGTGGACGGGGCGGCGCGCCGCAATTGTCGGATATCGACAGTGACGGTGACGGCGTTCTCAGCAAAACCGAAATGGAGGCTTTCGACACCTCCAGGAGCGGCAGCACGGATACCACCCGCGCTGACCAGGTGTTCTCGGCCATGGATACGGATGGTGACGGTTCGGTCACGGCCAGCGAGAAATCGGCCTTCGACGAGACGATGGCCGCCAATCGTCCGCAGGGCGGCGGTATGGGCGGTCCCGAAGGCATGAATGGACCGCCGCCGGCCCCCCCGCCTTCCGGTGGTGCGGACTCGACATCCTCCGCTTCCAGCGCTTTCAGCAGCATGGATTCCTCTACGGACCTCGCCGGTCTGCTCAAGGCGCTGCAAAGCGCGATCGAGGCTTACAGCGCCGACAGTCTTCAGTCGCAGGCTTCGGCGTCTGCGTCCAGCCTGTCGATTGCGGCATAAGGCGCCCCATGACTTCCCCGGATTCACCTATGGATTCGGGGAGTCAGGGAGCGTTATTTCAGGAGCGGTCCGGGAAAAATTCGCGGCGGATCGACGCCCAGATATAATCGAGCACCAGATAATAGAACACGGTCTTGACCAGCTTTACCGTCTGGATATCGAAATAATATTGCAGGCTGATGCACAGGATCAGCGTGGCGATCATCACCAGTCCGGCGATCATCAGCTTCTTCGGCATCAGCAGTTTTTCAGTCAAAGACATGCACGCGTCTCCACAACTTATGACATTTTAACTTTTACGATCGCCGGATTTACAACCTCTTAACACCGGTTAATGGCGGTCCGTCAATCGGAAAATGCGCCTGAAAGGCGAAACGCGGCGGTATCGCGCCGGCCGAGGGTATGATAACCTGTTGTCATGAGCCGTGAATTCGTCAATCAGTTTTGCGCCGCCCTGCCCGGCGCCGAAGTCTCCGATCCGTGGGGCGGCGGTCACGATTGCTGGAAGGTGGGCGGCAAGATGTTCGCCTCCATCGGTTCGGTCACGCCCGCCGTGGCGGTCAAGACGGCGGATATCGAGACGGCGGAAATGCTAATCGAGGCCGGCGTCGCCGAACGCGCCAAGTATCTGCACCGGTCATGGATTCAGTTGCCGTGGGGCACGCCGGAAGAGGAACTGCGCGCCCGTATTCTGGACTCCTATCGCCTCGTGCGCGGCGGATTGCCGAAAAAGGTCCAGGCCGCGCTTCCGCTTCCGTTCGTTTAGGCCGAAGCCGAACTGTCGGCAAAGGTTTCGCCGATGCGCTGGGCGCCGGTAATTTCGATTGGCGCGGCTAGCATCTGGCCGGCCCAGCCGCCTTCGCGCGTATGGCTGTCGATCCTGCCCTTGAGGATGGCCTTCACCACGTCCATGCCCTTGGTGACATGACCGAAGGCAGCATAGCCCAGCTTGTCGTCGGAACCTTCGCGGCCGGCGTCCATATAGGTGTTGTCGCCGACGCAGAGGATGAAATCGCCGGTCGCCGTGCCGGGGGCGAAGCGCGACATCGAAATGGCGCCGTTGGTATGCGAAAGGCCGGTCTGTTTTGTCGATTCATGGGCGATCGGCGGGAAGGTCGGCCCCTGGATGCTGGCCTGGATAAAGCCGCTGGGGCCGGAATGGGCAGCGCGCCAGAAATTGGCGCCGACGATCTTGCCGGCGTCGAGATAGTGCAGGAAATTGGCTGTGGTCAGCGGCGCCTTTTTCGCTTCCAGCAGGATTTCGATATCGCCCTTGGTCGTGGTCAGGCGCACGCTTACGGTTTCCGGTTCCGGCGGCGGGGCGGGCGGGGCCTTCGGTTTGGCGGGCGCGGGAGCCTCGGCCTTTTCCGGTTTTTTCGAGCAGGCCGACATGGCCGTGGCCACCAAGGCCAGCCCGGCGCCGATAAATCCCCGTCGTTTCATGCGTGTCTCCAAAATCACAACAGGTCCGCAGTTATCGAAATTCCGTCGGCTTTGGCAAGGTATTACTCATTGGGTGTTTCGAGGAAATCTTTGGGATGGACACCCAGCGCGTCAGCCATACGGGCCATGACCAGCAGACTGGGATTGCGTTTGCCGCGTTCGATGCCGCTGACATAGGTCAGGTCTATTTCGGCTTCGTAGGCCAGCTTTTCCTGGGTCATGTTGGCGGACAAGCGCAAACTTCGCACATTTTTCCCAACGATCAGGCGCCAATCCGTCATGCGAGGGACGGTGCCGGAAGTCGCGGGCAATCTCTATGGACTATAGTCTGTTGGAATATAGTCTATATTAATAAATTCCAGCTATGAAAAGGAGAAGCATTTCGAGGGAAGGTGTCAAATGACAAAAAGTACCATTATTACAAGCGCATGGTTCGCTATGAGTATCGCGTTGACAGGTTGCGCGTCCGCGCCTCTGCCGCAGGAAACGCTTGGCCGTCTTGATATGAGTGACCTCAACTATAACACCCAGGCCTGTCTCGACGCGCGCAACATCGCCATGACCTATGAGGACAAGCACATTACCCGCACGCTTCTGAGCACCAATCTGGGGGTAAGTGCGGGCCTTAATTTTCTGGCTGCCGCCGCAGTGGCCCCGGCCTATGGAGCCTCAGCCGTGTATGCCTTGGGAGGCGGCGCTGATCTGCTTCTGAATCATGGCATCGAGAAGAACCAGAAAATCAAACAGGAAGCCGTGGTCGCGGAAATCTATCGCCGCTGTCAAAGCGGTGTACGTGCGTCACGCCAGCCTGTCGGGTTCCAGTATCCCGCCATACCCGGCGGTAGCCCCCTGACGATCAATGGCGTTGTCTATACGCCTTACACGTCTCGCTAACTGTGACATCTGTTCCGGTGGGCACAGGCCCTCACCCGACAATCTACGGCTTCGCCTTGCTTGTCGTCGGCACCGGCCGCCCCCTCTCGCCATTGTCATGGGGAGAGGGGAAGTCAAGGACAATTCTATCTGAAATCATCTTGCTCTGGATGATTTAATTTACCGAAAGCGTCTGGCTCAGTTTGATATCGGCCGAGGATTCGCCGATCATGAGGTTGACTGGTGCGGCCTCGACGGTAAAGGCTTTGGCGTCCACGTTCCAATAGGCCAATTGTGAAGCCTTAAGCGGTATGGTCACGGTCTGCGTTTCGCCGGCGGCGAGATGGATACGTTTGAACCCTTCCAGTGCCTTCATCGGGCGCTCGACCTGCGATTCCGGATAACCGACATAGAGCTGGACGACCGTATCGCCGGCCACCTGTCCGGTATTGCTGACATCGACGCTGACCGTGACCTCGCCATCCTTTGCGATCTGCGGCGCGCTGATTTTCAAATCGGCATAGCGGAAGGTGGTGTAGCTGAGGCCATGGCCGAAGGGATAAAGCGGTTGGTCTTTCGCATACATATAGGTGCGGCCGTGGCGGATATCGTAATCCATCATCGGCGGCAATTGGTCCATGGAGGCCGGCCAGGTGGTCACCAGATGGCCGCCGGGATTGTACTCCCCGAAGATGACCTGCGCCAGCGCCGTACCTTCATCCTGTGACGCATGCGTCATGTGCAGGATGGCCGGCACATGAGCCTGCGACCAGTTGATGGTGTAGGGGAAGCTGGAGATCAGCACCATCACCGTCTTCGGATTGGCGGCGTAGACGGCTTTCACCAGTTCCTCCTGCGCCAGGGCAAGGGTTTCGCGGTCGCGGCCTTCGCGGCCATCCCCCGGATCGGCGCAGGGGTTGGTGCCGGCGTCGTTCCAGTCGGTCGCCATGTTCGGGCCGCAGGTCGGGTCATTGCCGACGACGACAATGACGGCATCGGCGCTTTTCGCGGCGGCCACCGCCTTGCCCTCGCTGTTGTCGGCGGCATAGGTAACGGCCACATCAGGCCCCAGCGCGGCCTTGATACCGGCCAGCGGCGTGACGGCATAAGGTGGCAGACCGCCATACCAGTCCCAGTGAACGCTGTCGGCCAGGGGACCGATGACGGCCACCGTTTTCAGCTTTTCTTTTTGCAGAGGCAGGGTGCTTTTGTCATTCTTCAAAAGCACCACCGATTCCAGCGCGATCTGTTTCGAGATATCGCGGCTGGCGTCGGTATTCCACGGCTCGACGCCATCATGGATTTTGGCATAGGGCACCCGTTCCGCCGGATCGAGCAGGCCGAGCCTGAGGGCAATGCGCATCTTGCGGCGCACGGCGTAATCGATATCGGGCTGCGTCAATGAGCCATCCTTGAGCGCCGCATGCACCTCATCCTTATAGGTGTCGAGGAACTGGTTGATCCCGGCCTTGACGCTGGCCACTACCGCGTCCTTCTGGTTCGGGAAGGTCTTGTGCCACTTGACCAGATTGGTCACCGCGCCGCCATCGGAGGACAGGATTTCCACGCCCCACTGTTTGGTGAGGAGGCTGTCGAGAATCGGATGGATAGTCATCGGCGTGCCGTTCCAGGCATTGTAGGACGCCATCACGGCCTTGGCGCCGCCGTCCTCGAACGCCATGCGGAAAGGCACGGAATAATATTCCCAAAACAGCCGTTCATCGAAATCGGAGGAAGACCCGCCGCGGCCGTTTTCGTTACTGTTGGCCAGGAAGTGCTTGAGCAGGGCGGCGGATTGCCAGTATGTCGCATCATCGCCTTGCAGTCCTTTGACGAAGGCGGTCGCCATGGTGCCGTTGAAAAACGGGTCTTCGCCATAGACCTCCTCGCCGCGGCCCCAGCGCGGATCGCGGGCCAGGTCGGATTGCGGTCCCCACTGCATCAGGATCTGGCGGCCGTATTGCGCCGTCTGCGTGATATAGCGCGCTTCATAGCCCTGACGGCCGGCCGCTTTCTGCACGATGTCCGGGTCCCAGGTTTCGCCCATGCCGGGCGGCTGCGGAAACTGGGTTGTGGTGACCGGTGTCAGGTTGCGCTTGCCGCCGCCGCGCTGGACCACGCCGTGAATGCCTTCGGAACTGCCGATATTGGGGATGCCGAGACGCGGCACGGCGGTTTGCGTGCCGAGGATGTCGATCTTCTCGTCGATCGTCATCAGGGAGAGGATATTGTCGATACGCTGCTCGGCCGGCAGATCCGGATTCTGGAACGGGTACTTATCCTGCGCCATTGCCGGGGTGGCGATCAGGCAGACAGTGGATATCGCCAGCGCAAGACGGCGCCATATATGATCTGACATGCGTATCTTCTCCTGAGACTGGCCGCTTCTCATTTCAGCGAACGGGCGGCCATCCGAGAAATCTGTCATACGGCCATCCGGGTGGCAAGCGCCTTAACGCGCGGCCAGCCTGGCCCGTCTGTGCTCGACACCCCACATCCCCGCCATGAGGGCAAAAGTCAGGCCGTAACCGCTCCATAGGACGACAGCGGTGATCTGGGTATATATGTCGACATGCGAAGACAGATGCTGGGCGAAATGAGAAATGACGGCATTCAATTGGAAGGCCGAGATAAACAGCGTCCATATCCGCCGCGACCACAGGGAGAGGGTCACAAAAGCGATCAGCGCGGCCACATCCACCAGCACATACCCCAGGCCGTCATAGACATCTTTCGATCGCGTCATCTGTACGATGATGCTGAGGAAAAGGCCGACAACGAGTATGCCGCCGCCCCAGCGTTCCGGAGCCTCCCCGCGCCACAAGGCCCAGAGGCAGGTGCCTACCATCAGCATGGTGCCGAACCACTGCCATATGAAATGAAGGATCATGGTTTCAGCCTGAAATGTACAGGCCGCCGCCGTCCCGGCGCCTGCCCGCGCCAAAATATTCGGAGAAAGCCGCCGGAAAATGGAATATTGCCGGGCCATTGCCAGATAAATTCAATGGTCATGTGTCATTCCGGCCTGGCAATACGAGGAATCGCCAGACCTGCCCCCTCAGCCGATCTGGCGATTTAAAACCTGAAGACCTTCCAGTGTGCCGATGACCGCCGCGATAAGCCCGCTGACCAGAATGGCAGAAAGCACCCCCACGATCACGATCAGGCCCAGCCACTGAAACGCATTCAGTTTGGCCAGCCTGTGTTCGAGGCTGTCCCATCGTCGGTCAACCAGGCGGTCGCCGCGATCAGGCTGAACAAGGCCGTCTCCGGTCCCTTGGTCCGGTTCAACCGCTGGATATCTTCCAGGGTTTCCCGGATCAAGGCTTGCTTTTCTGGTCGCGCCAGTTGCCGCCAGGTCATTTCGAGCTGATCCCAGCGGATCGCCATATGAGACGGGTTTGGTGAAAAGGGCTTGTTCATGCGGTTTGGTTAGCACATCCGTATCCGCGCCGTCCTTCGGTCCTGCAGTCCCTCGGTCGTCACGACCGATGTCCCTTTCATGGGCCGCCAGCAAGCGCGCCGCGTCACGGCTGGTCGCCACGCCCAGGCGGCGCCGGGCTTCCTCGGTATGCGTCTTGACCGTACGCTCGCCGATATTGAGGAAACGCGCGATTTCCTTGGCCTGATACTGCTGGGAAACCAGCCGCAGGATTTCCTTCTGGCGTGGTGTCAGCGCCTCGATGCCTGCCGCCTTGTTTTCCATCCCCGCTCTCCTGTACGCGCATCCTGTGCGATTCGTTCTTAGCCTGAAAAGACGGACAATTTCCAGATGGTAATGCGGACGCCTACTTCCGGACCGGCGCGCCTTTTGCCTGCATTTCGGCCATCAGGCCCGAGCAGTTGGCGTCCTTGGCGTAGTCTATGCCAACGAACGGCAGGAGAGTATTTAATGCCAGGGCCAGCCCGCCCTGAACCACGGCCGGGCCGGGGTCGATGCCGAATTTCGGCGCGGAGAGGTGACCGCCGATGACGATCGGCGCATTGATGCGGGTCAGGCGGAATTTCTTCGGCTTGCCCTTGAAGACCAGTTTCAGGCTTTCGTCATTGAGATTGACCGTGCCGCCGCCATTGACCCGTGTCACGCCGGTGTCGAAGACCGCGTTGCTGGCCTGCATGACGCCATTACGGATCTGGAAATCGGCCACGGCGCAGCGGATATCGGTCTGGTGCGGGTCCTTCGTCAGGAGCTGGAACAGGCCCTTGGTGGCGTTGATCCCCATCAGTTCGGCAAAGCTCTGGCGGATCGTGCCGTGCGGCATGACGAGGGTGAGCTGGCCATTGGCGCTGGCCGCCGCCTTATGCACCGAGTTGCCCGTACCGGAGGCTTTTACGCGGGCATCGAGCGTGCCTTCCAGCGGTTTCGAGCCGCCGATATCGGGCACGAAATCCTGCACGCGCAGGCCGGTCAGGCGCATGTCGAGGCTGTTCTGCTGGACGGCCTGGCGCGCATCGATCCGGGCCGTGCCCTGCAAGCGCCCTTGCGGGAAGCTGAACTCGACCGGATCGAGGACCAGCAGGCCATGATCGAGATCGACGCCGAGACTGACCTGACGCAATGGCAACCTGGGGCTGGCTTTCACCGCCAGCGCCCGGTAATGCACCTTGGCGTCCATGCCGCGCACGCGTTCGATATCCAGGGTGGCGTCCGGCAGCAGGCGGCGCGCGGCGGTCGGTGCGGTCGGCGTGGCCGAAATCTCCGCGCCCTGCGGCGCATTGGCGGCGGTGGCGCCGAACAACGAGCCGAGATCCTTGAAATCAAGCAGACGCGAACGCAGATCGCCGGTCAGGTAAGGCCGGTTATTCCGGCTGGTGTCGACCTTCAGCGTGCCTTCCAGATCGCTGCCGCCGACCCGGCCATTGATGCCGGCGATATCGTAGATGCGGTTGTTGCGCGTCACATTGGCGGCGATCTTATAGGCCGGCGTATTTGGCAGGCTCAAACCGGTGAGGTAATAAAGATCGGCCAGATCGCGGCCGCTGACCGTGACCGCGCCGCTCAACTGGCCGAGATTGAACGGATGGAGCACGCGGCCCTTCGCCGTGATCCGTGTATCGCCGGCGCGCACCGCCATATCGAACGGATAGGGCACGCTGGTGCGGACATTGAGCAGCGGACCGCCGGTGGCGCTCAGATCGAACTTGCGGTTATTCAGGCTGCCGTCACCGGTGAGCGCGAAGGCCTGACCGCCGGCATCCGCCTGTTCATGGGCATTGACCGTGCCGGTGAAGGTCAGCTTGCGCTGGACGCTGGTCAGGGTCAGGCGGCCGTCAGTGATGATGAAGTTCTTGATCGGCGGCAATTTGGTCGGTTCCCCCTTGTTTCGGCCATCGCTGAAATCCCAGTTGGCGCGGCCGTCCTTGTCCTGGTAAAGCCGCACGTTCGGCCGCTCGACCTGGAGCCGCGGCAGGACGATGCGGCCGATGAACACCGGCATCAGTTCGGCGGTGACGGCCACGGTGTCGACCTCCGCCAGGTAGGGTTTCAGTCCGGCCTTCGCGCCCCAGTCCGGCTGGCCGACCTTCAGGCCACCAACGGTTGCGGTTGGTGTGAAACTGAACAGATGGACGCGCAGATTGCCATCGATCCGCACCGGGCGGTGCAATTTTCCGGAGGCAATTGACGACACGAGTGGACGCGCCCAGTTCCAGTTCGGCTGCGCCAGGAAGATCAGGATCGCGCCGATCACCAGCACGAGGGCGGCAAGCAGACCCTGGCCCCAGCGCGGCAGGGCGCGCAGACGTTGCCATATTCTTTGCGGCAAGTGCCTCAGCCATGCCCAGGCCTTGCGCAGCCACTCCATGGCGCCGGCCTCGATACCGGCGATATGCCGGCCGATGTCTGACCTGTTCATCATCCCGAAAGCCTAGGGCGGCGGATATCAGGAATCGATCAGTTTATGGCCGGTGCGGCCTATGGAGTCTGTCAGGCGATGCGGTGCGCGGATGTGATAACGACCGGTTTCACCAGATTTTCACCGGCAAGGCGGCTTTTCAGGATGCGTTTGACGATATCCATGCCGGAGATGACATGGCCGAAGACGGCATAGCCTTGTTTATCCGGTGTGGCGGTGCCGCCGGCATCGAGATAGGTCATGTCGCCGACGCAGATGGTGAATTCGTTGGACGCCGTGCCCACGGCATAGCGCGCGGTGGAAATGGCGCCATCGGTATGGGAAAGGCCGGTCTGCGTGGTCGGTTCGTGCGGGATCGGCGGATAGGTGCGGTCGCCGCTGTTGAACTGGATGAAACCGGCGTCGCCGGCGCGGATGGCGCGATAGAATGTGCCGGTATCGAGTTTATGCGTATCGACGTAGTGGAGGAAATTGGCGGTCGATTGCGGCGCGTGTTTGCCGTCGAGTTCGAGGACGATTTGGCCTTCGCTGGTTTCCAGGGCCACGCGCACGGTATCGGGCGGCACATCGAGGCCGGTTTCCGGCAGGCGCTTCGGCAGGGCCGGTGCCGGCGGCGCTTTTTCAGTGGGTTTCGAGCAGGCGAAAAGGCCGAGCGCGCCGGTTAAGATCAGAAATTGCCGCCGGATCATGGATGTCTCCCTGGTTCGACCATAGTCTGGCAAATCCCGGCGCGCGGGGGAAGTCCTTTCGCGTGGTCGGTCTGACCTCAGGGCGGCGCGATCGGGTCTCCGGCCTTGCGGGCGTGAGCGAGAGCAAAGCGGTCGGCCGGGACCAGGCCATCGAGCGGATCGAAGCCGGGTATGGCGAACCGCTGATAGATGCAGGCATAATCCGGATCGGCAGGATCATAAGGGTGACCGTCGTTCCAGAAGCCACTTTGTTTCGCGCGGTGACGCACGATATGATCGAGACGGAAAGCGAGGACGGCGCGGATTTCCTCGGTCGTCAGTTCGCGGTCCTCGTCGTCCTCGTCGTCCTCAGCGAAACGGCTCGCGGTAGATTTGGGGGCTTTCAAACCGGCCAAACCGGACAATCCGGCGCGGGGCGCCTCAGGGCGCGGTGCCTCATAAAGCTGTGACAGCATGCGATCCGTGGCCAGCACGCAGCGGCCGGCGCGTTCGCCTTCAAGGAAGGTTTTCGGCAGGGGCAGGCGTTCGATGGTATCGAGCAGGCGATGGGCGTAGACGCGCAGCCGCTTGCGGGCGGGCGCGATAAGGGGGACGGCCTCTGCCGCTAGCATTTCCTCGACCGGCAGATTTGTCACCATGCGGTCGGCCATGATGACGGCGCGGGCGGCACGTTCGCCTTCCAGAAAGGTTTCGGGCATGTCGATGGATTCGACAGCTTCGGCCACCAGACCCGCGAGGGCGCGCAGCCGCACGCGGGCCGCTGTCAGCTCCGCCTGATCGTTGTCGATGTCGTCTGCTCCGTCCATCGGGTGATTATGCGGGCGATTGCTTGTACGAGGAAAACTACCTACCTTATACCTCCCCGGCTCCGCCGGGGAGGGGGACCATTGCGCAGCAATGGTGGTGGGGTTTCTTACTTATGACCGACGCAGTAAAACGCAAAACCGCGCTGGCACGGCAGATGCGCAAAGCGCTGACCGGCCCGGAATGGCTGCTGTGGGAACGCCTGAAATTGCGGCTGGATGATGGACTGGTCTTCAAGCGTCAGCACGCTTTCGGCCCCTATATCCTCGACTTCTATTGCTTCAAGGCGCGACTGGTCATTGAAGTCGATGGCGCGCTGCATGGCGAGGACGCCGCCGTGCTGAAAGACGCGCAACGGGACGCTTATCTGCGTGGTGAAGGGCTTGAGGTTTATCGGCTGCCGGCCGCGGAAATTTACCGCGATGTGGAAGCCGTGGCGGATGGCATCCGATTGCTCGCGCTGGAACGGGTTAGGCAGCGCGGATAAGTCTCTTATACCTCCCCGGCTCCGCCGGGGAGGGGGACCAACGCGCTCTTGCGCGTTGGTGGTGGGGTGTCTTGCTTAAAAATGTGATGGTTTGGCGGTCGTGAGGCGGGAGTTTCAGCAGGAAGAAAGCCAGAAACCCCACCACCATTTCGCTTCGCGGAACTGCGTTTCGCTGCGCTCATGGTCCCCCTCCCCGACAAGTCGGGGAGGTATAAGGAAGCCTGTTCAGGAATGTTTTACCGACCTGATTGACTAATGCAAAAATTGAATTTCTATTACCTGAGGTGGAACGTGGTGAGGGGGAGCAATGCCATTTTATTTTCGTAAATCAGTTAGTGCAGGGCCATTCAGATTCAATTTCTCAAAGGGAGGAGTGGGTGTATCTGTAGGTGTGAAAGGTTTTCGTATAGGCACGGGACCGCGCGGTCACTACGTCCATGCTGGAAGAGGCGGGCTTTATTATAGGGCGACTGTAGGGAAGGCTGGAGCCAGAAAAACCAGCCAAAGCCCATTTCAGCTAAGTCCGGTTCCTCAGAGATTTGGTGATACTAACAGCGTCACGATGATCGAAGTTGAATCTGCGGATGTTATGGGCATGCGCGATGAATCTTTTAGTGATTTGCTCGATGAAATTAATAAGAAAAGCGGTCAGGCAAAATTATCAACTTTACTTGGTTGGGGGATTGGACTGCTTGGCTTTCTAATTTCTGCGATGACGCCGTATGTTGATTTTTGGCTCTGTTTATTCGCTTTGCCAGGATGGGGGTTTGGCAAATGGATGGATAGCTATCGACGAACTACAGTCCTGTTTTATGAAATAGACGAGGATTTTGAACGTCGTTACCAAGCTATTACTTCCAACTTTGACAAACTTTGTGAATGTGCGGGGAAATGGCACATGGAAGCAGGGGGAGCTGTAACTGATCTCACGACGTGGAAGCGGAATGCGGGAGCGTCGCATCTTGTTCAAAAAAAGCCAATGATTTTGGCCTATAAATTACCACCCATTATCACTAGTAATGTAACGCCCCCAGCTTTTCATGTTGGGCGCCAAATTATGTACTTCCTGCCTGATGTCGTGCTCATGCAAGATGGTGTTAAGATGGGAGCTATTTCATATAGCGATCTTCATGTTAGGTGGCAGGATTCTAATTTCATTGAGGAAGGGCCAGTCCCTCGTGATGCCGTTGTCATTGGACATACTTGGAAGCATCCGAACAAAAGTGGGGGGCCTGATCGTCGTTTTAGGGATAATCACCAAATCCCCATATGCCGATATGAAGTAATGCATTTCACAAGCTCTTCTGGCGTTAATGAACTCGTGGAGTTTTCTCGTACCGGTGTCGCTGCGGGCTTTTCTACGGCAATAGGCAATATGTTGAAAAATCCAAAAGCGATTGGGTATGGAGAAGACTAAATGCCATTAGCGTTACACAAAAAAAGAGCGGGTCTTCCGACCCGCTCTTTCCATTTTCAGTCGGTAGGTAGGCTGGATTAGAAATCCATACCGCCCATGCCGCCCATACCACCGCCCGGCATGGCCGGAGCCGCGGCTTCCTTCTTCGGCGCGTCGGTCACGGCGGCTTCCGTCGTGATCAGCAGGCCGGCCACCGAAGCGGCGTCCTGAAGCGCGGTGCGGACAACCTTGGCCGGGTCGATAACGCCGTCAGCCACCAGATCGACGTACTTTTCGGTCTGGGCGTTGAAGCCGTAGGTGGCGCTTTCCGAAGCCAGGATGGCGTTGACAACCACCGAACCTTCGACGCCGGCGTTTTCAGCGATCTGGCGCAGCGGCGCCTGGATGGCCTTGCGCACGATGGCGATACCGGCGGTCTGATCGGAGTTGATGCCTTCCAGGTCGGCCAGGGCCTTGGAGGCCTTCAGCAGGGCGGTGCCGCCGCCGGGGACGATGCCTTCTTCAACGGCCGCGCGGGTCGCGTTCAGGGCATCATCGACGCGGTCCTTCTTTTCCTTGACTTCAACTTCGGTCGAGCCGCCGACGCGGATGACGGCAACGCCGCCGGCCAGCTTGGCCAGGCGCTCTTGCAGCTTTTCCTTGTCGTAGTCCGAGGTGGTTTCCTCGATCTGCTTCTTGATCTGGCCGATACGGGCTTCGATGTCGGACTTCTCACCCACGCCATCGACGATGGTGGTGTTTTCCTTGGTGATGGTCACCTTCTTGGCGCGGCCGAGCTGGTCGAGCGAGACGGTTTCGAGCTTGATGCCGAGGTCTTCGGAGATCACTTCGCCCTTGGTCAGGACGGCGATGTCTTCCAGCATGGCCTTGCGGCGGTCGCCGAAGCCAGGGGCCTTGACGGCAGCAACGCGCAGGCCGCCACGCAGGCGGTTGACGACCAGGGTGGCCAGGGCTTCGCCTTCGACGTCTTCAGCGATGATCAGCAGCGGACGGCCGGACTGGACGACGGCTTCGAGGATCGGCAGCATGGGCTGGAGCGACGAGATCTTCTTGTCGAACACCAGGATGTACGGGTCTTCGAGGACGACTTCCATCTTGTCGGGGTTGGTGATGAAGTAGGGCGACAGGTAGCCGCGGTCGAACTGCATGCCTTCAACGACGTCGAGTTCGGTTTCGGCGGTCTTGGCTTCTTCAACCGTGATGACGCCTTCATTGCCGACCTTTTCCATGGCCTTGGCGATCATTTCACCGACTTCGAGGTCGCCGTTGGCCGAGATGGTGCCGACCTGGGCGATTTCGCCGTTGGTGGTGACCTTCTTGGAGGACGCCTTGATCTGCTCGACGACGACGGTGACAGCCTTGTCGATGCCGCGCTTCAGGTCCATCGGGTTCATGCCGGCGGCGACGGCCTTGAGGCCCTCTTGCACGATGGCCTGAGCCAGAACGGTGGCGGTGGTGGTGCCGTCACCGGCCTTGTCGTTGGTCTTGGAGGCGACTTCGCGGATCATCTGCGCGCCCATGTTTTCGAACTTGTCTTCCAGTTCGATTTCCTTGGCGACGGAGACGCCGTCCTTGGTCGAGCGCGGGGCGCCGAAGGACTTGTCGAGCACGACGTTGCGGCCCTTGGGGCCGAGGGTCACCTTAACGGCGTTGGCGAGGATGTTCACGCCGCGCAGCATCTTTTCGCGCGCGTCGGAACCAAAGAGAACTTGTTTGGCAGCCATGAGGAATATTCCTATCTTTTGGCGTTAAAATATAAGGGTTAGGAAGGCGTCACGCTTAGCGGGTGATGACGCCCAAAACGTCGGATTCCTTCAGGATCAGCAGGTCTTCGCCGTCGATCTTGACTTCCGTGCCGCCCCACTTGCCGAACAGGATGCGGTCGCCGGCCTTGACGTCGAGAGCGACGGTTTCGCCCTTGTCATTGCGCGTGCCAGGGCCAACGGCGACGACTTCGCCTTCCTGCGGCTTTTCCTTGGCGGTGTCGGGGATGATGATGCCACCCTTGGTCTTGGCTTCTTCTTCGACTCTCTTGACCAGAACGCGGTCGCCTAACGGGCGAAAGCTCATGGGATGTCTCCATTTTTCATTTTGATAAAGCGCTTTGTTAGCACTCGCCATCGGTGAGTGCCAAGGCGGCCTTGAAGTAGTGCCGCCACCGGAGGGAGTCAAGGGGTGGCCACACACAAAAAAATTACAAAACAGCCTGAAATCCGAACGGTTTCATCACTATATTCTGTCTAGGTTTTCATCCTGACCGCAATTCTGAGGAGCTTGTTATGTTGTCTGCCAAGGCCAAGGCCGCCGCCAAGAAGATCGAGTCGCTGAACGAAGGCGACGTCCAGTCGATTTCCGAAATGATCAAGCATGAGGTCGAGCACGCCACGCATGTGGTGGCCGAGCGCGCCAAGGAGGCGGAGGCGAAGGTGCGCGATTTCGCCGATCACGCCTCGGATGACATCAGGCGCTATTCCGGCCAGGCGAAGCAGAAGATCGAGGATAATCCGCTGCCGTCGGTGGCGATTGCCCTGGGCGTCGGTTTTATCCTGGGCGCGCTGCTGATCCGCGGTGACCGCCGCTAGAGCGTTTTCCGATCTGATTGCATCAGCTCGGACGCTCTAATTTTTTGTTTTTTCGCACTTTTTAATCCGAAAAGTGCGTCACACTTTTCGGAAAGTGCTCTAGGGCAAAACCACGTCCGCCACGATCGGGAAGTGATCCGAGATCACCCGGCCGCCGAAGCTGTCGGTAAGCACGCCATAGCGGCTGACCGGCAGGGCGCGGTCGATGAAGATATGATCGATCGCCTCGCCATCGGTCCGGGCGATATTGAAATCGTTGAAAGTGCCGGCGGGGCCGAAATCGATGGCGGCGCCCGCGCGGGCATCCTTGAGATTGAGCGGTCCTTCGCCGGTGAGGATGCGGTAGGGCGCGCTGTCCGTGCCGGTGTTGAAGTCGCCCATGATCATCACGAAGGCGTCCGGGTAGCGCGGAATGGCCTCAAGCTGGCGGGCGCAGTTTTCGCGCGCCACCACGCCGATATTGTCGAAATGGGTGTTGCGGACATCGAGCAGCTTGCCGCTTTGCCGGTCGCGTAAAACCAGGCGGGTAATGGTGCGTGGATAGGCGGCGTCGGCGTCCTTGCCGGGGATGTCCGGCGTTTTCGAACACCATTGCGTGCCGGCCTCGATCCGTTCGAAGCGGTCACGATCATAGAAAAGCGTGGTGGTTTCGCCGGTCTTGCCGTCATCGCGGCCGAGGCCGTAATGGTCATAGCCCGGCAGGCGTTCGGCGAGATCGGCCACGGCGGTTTGCGCCGCTTCCTGAACGCCGAAAATATCCGGCGCGGTAAAGGCGATCTGCTTTGCCATCGGATCGCGGCGCTCGGCCCAGCGCGGATTGTCGCTGCTGACATCGACACGGATATTGTAACTCATCAGCCGGATCGCGGGGGCGGCCGAAGCGTTGCCGGCCAGGATAGGCGAGGCCGTGAAAATCAGCGCCAAGGCCAGAGCCTGGGCGCACAGGCCTGTTCGTATCCGCATATCAATCCCTCCGCCGGTTCAGGTCGTTATCGTCGGGATCATATTCCTAATATCAGCCGGTTGGCACGCGAGGCGCAAACACATCTTCGAGAGCGTGTTTCCCCTGGCGGGTCTATTCGACTTCTTCGGCGACGAGGCGGGCGCGGTTCAGCTCGCCGATCGACTTGGCGTCGGGGTTCTGCTGCGAGAACAGGTCGGTCATCTGCACGCGTTGCTCGCAATGGGCGCAGTGCGCCACCGGGCTGAGCGAATGGCCGCAGGTTTCGTGGATAAACTCGGTGACCGGTTTTTCCTCGCCATAGACATGGCGGGCGCCCCAGTCGCTCATGAAAACGATCATCGGGCGCAGTTCCTGGCCTTTTTGCGTCAGGATATATTCGTAGCGGCGCGGGCGCTCGCAATAGAGGCGCTGCTCGAAAATGCCGTGGGCGACGAGGTGCTTGAGGCGCGCCGCCAGGACATTGCGCGCCAGGCCCAGGGCCTCCTGCCACTGCTCGAACCGGCACAGGCCGTCAAACGCATCGCGGATGATCAGCAAGGTCCAGGGTTCGCCGATAATTTCAAGGCTGGCCGCGATGGCGCACCTCTGCTTACTGTAATCTGCTGATCGACCCATTTGCAGTTCGGACTCTTACTTTTTTCGCTTTTTGGATGGCCGATGTAGCCAGCCCCGAAGCGCATAACCAAGCAAAATAATTTTAACAATATGTGGAGAATGAAAGATAATGCAAAGATAATACGCAGCGCAAACGCATAATACCGCACGAAAAATATCGTGCGGCCGCGCATCCCATTGTTTGTGTTTGCTTATCTGCCCTTTATCGATTCACTTATCGATTGAGGGCGTAGAGCGCGGAAAAGGCGCGCGCCATGCGGGCCTCGTCATTGCGGATGAAATCCGTTTCAAAATGATCGTCCCGCCAGTGCAGCAGCACGGTTGTATCGCCGTCGAGGGCCAGAATCAGGCTGTCCTGCAGGGTTCGGATGCCGGCTGTGGCGCAATCGGTGGCGTAGGTGCCGCAATCGGCCTGATAGACGCCGGCGGCGGCGATATGCAGGTCGGGCGTGGCGTTGCCGCTGTCTATGCTGGTGACGCGGATATCCTCGCTGCCCGCCGCCCGGTTGAGGCGGACGTGAACGGCGACGCGGCCGGTATTGGCCTCGCTGACCATGTAGAGTTCGTCGGTACGGCCGTCGCCGTCGAAATCGCCGGCGCGCGAGACGGGCTGTTCGGCGCGGCCGAGCGTGTTGAAATCGGGGGTCAGGGTGGCGGCGTCGGCCAGTGAGGCGATCATTGCGCCGCCGGCGGCCAGACCGGCCAGGAGAATTCCCAAAACAACTGTTCGCATACGCATTCCGCACCTGTAAGCCTGCGGGCCGGATGTCCGTTTTCGATACATTCCGAAGCCCTTTGCGTGGGAGTCACGCAAGGCCGGTGCCAGAAGTGCCACAGAGGCGGGCGGATGACAATAATAATTTATTAACTAATTAGACGATTGTAAAAATGAAGGAAATGCGGGGGCGTCTTCCATATCGAAGGGGGCGGCGATCAGGGGTTCGGCAGCCGCGGATAGCCAGAAAGGGTCCGGATTTACGTTATCGGGACGTTTATCCGTGTGCAGAAGGGCGATAAGGGCCTGTGAACCGAGACTCAATAACACCATGGGAAACGACTCCATTAATGAGATTGAGAATAGATCGCATTTTTGAAATGGCAAGCGGAATATGAGTCACGTTTTGGTGTGAGGCGAATCGAACATTAGGCTGGATCGATATTTGGAAATCGCCCCTTATACCTCCCCATTCATGGGGAGGGGGACCGCACGACCGCAGAGAGATGCGGTGGTGGGGGTGTTGTCGTCAATTAGGAAGCTTGCGTTCCGATCATGTGAAATCGACAGGTCTATGAATACACAAGCCGGAAGGCCCCCACCACCGCATCTAGCGCTTCGCGCGTCGTGCGGTCCCCCTCCCCATGAATGGGGAGGTATAAGATGGGAGATACGCTGAATGTCGATCCGGCCTAAGGCTTGAGCCTGATCGCGCCGATGACCGCGGGGCCGGGGGCTTCGGTCTTCGCATTGCCGTGATCGTCGAGGTGGCCCCACTGGCTGTCGGCGACAAAGACGAACCGATCGTCCGCCACCACGCCCTGCGACGGTTGCGACAGCCGCTTTTCGGAACGCAGCAGCACCTCGACCGTTTCGACCTGCGACCAGTCGGCCGACATGTGCAGGCGCAGGATACGGTTGGGCCTGAAGCCGTTCTGCACCGCGATCAGGTCATCGCCGTAACGCGCCAGGGCCGTTATGCCCAGCAAGTTGCCGTCCGCCGGCGGCAGAAGGCGGCTCATCTCGCCCGTTGTCAGATCGACGCGGTAAAGGCCGGAGATGAAATCGCTCACCATCAGCACCGTGGCATCGGCGTTTTCGGCCAACCCTTGCGGATTATCCATGTAGCCTTCGGGGATCAGGGTTTCCAGCGTCTTGCCGTAGCCGGGCAGGCGCAGCACCTCGCCATGGGCGGTATCGGTGACGTAAAGGTCGTCGCGCCCCGTCAGCAGGTGGCCGAAGGCGCGGTCTTTTTTCAAGGGATCGCTGACCGCCGAAACGATCTTGCCGTCGGCGGCGCTGATGGCGACGATCTTGGACGCGACCGGTTTGGCGGGATCGTAACCGTCCGTCTGGCGGCTCTGCGCCGTGGCGGCCCACAGGGTATCGTCATGCAGGCCCAGCCCCCAGGCGGCGACGCCCGGCCGGAAGGTGATGACGTCATGCGCCGCGTCTTCCGCGGACAGGGCGACGATCTTGCCGTCATGCAGGCTGCTCAGATAAAGCCGCGAGGGTTCCGGCGCATAGGCCAGCGCCTCGACGATATGGAAGCCGTCAAAAGTGGCCAGGCGTTCCATGTCGCCTGTCACCGTCTGGTTGGCCTGGAGCTGGTTTTCGAGATCCGTGTCCCAGATGGCGTTGAACTCGGTATATCTGGCAAGATCGAGCACATGGCCGCGGCGCAGGTAATCAAGCAGTATCGCCTTGGCCTCGGCCCGGCGCTTTTCTTTCAGCAGGGTCTGCGCCTGAAGTAGCAGGATGGAAGGGGAATCGGGCAGCAGGGCCTGTGCCTTGGCGAAATCCTCCAGCGCGGCATCAGCGTCGCCGGAGTCCAGCGCGGTCATGCCGGCGCCGCGCAGGGCGCGGAACTGGCCGAGATCGGAAGCCGGATCGACGGTCTGGGCCTGCACGGACGCCGCCAGGCCGAACGTCAGTCCCAGAGCCAGACACAAACGTCGCATCATTTTCCTCCCGTCAGGTCGATCACCAGGCTGATCGGCGCCGCGGTGGTCTGGCGGACGCTGCGCATGATGATGCGGCTTTCCACACCCGACACCAGGTCCGAGGCCAGCAGCTTGTCGCGCAGGAAGTCGTCATAGGCGTGCATGTCACGGGTCATCACCCGCAGCATATAGTCCTCGTGGCCGGTGACGGTCTGGCAACTGATGACCTCCGGCCAGTTTTCCAGCCGCGCCTCGAAGGCCTCCAGATTGGCGCGCGAGGGCAGGGCGAGCTTGACCGAAATATAGACCTCGAAACCGAGGCCGAGTTTTTCGGCGTCGAGCACCGTCACGCGCTTGCGGATAACGCCCAGATCCTCCAGCCGCTTGATCCGCCGCCAACACGGCGAGGGCGACAAACCGACGCGCTCGGCCAGGTCGGCCACCGAAAGCGAGGCGTCCTCCTGGATCAGTTCCAGGATACGCGCATCGAGTTCATCGATCAGATCGGACAAAATTTACCCCTGGAACGCTTCAATGCACAACACATTGCCTATTACTGAGCATAATCGGCGCAAATTTCTACCAAAAAAACGGTAAAAACATCAAATGGCGCGAATTTGCGGCTTATGGATGCCTGCCGGGGAGATAACGAGACGAAAATCACGTGAAAGGGCTGTAATTCCGCCGAATATCTGTACGATAAACGCTAAATTTTCGTCTGTCCCCGGATAAGTCCCTTCATGCGCGTCCTCAATATTATGCTGGCTCAGGTTCGCGGTGGCGTCGAAACCATGTCCCTGCGCTATCACGAGGCGATGGCGGCGGCGGGGATAGAGTGTTTAAGCCTTGGTCACAGCGACGGGGTGCTGGCGCATCACCTGCCGGCGGCAGGATTCCGGCCGGTCAATGCGCTGGTCAATCACGATCCCTTCGCCGCCTGGGCGCTGAAACGCATCGCGCGCGGGTTTCGGCCGGATATCGTGCTGACCCACGGCAACCGCGCCACCGGCATCGCGCTCCTGCCCTTTCTCGGCACGGCGGAAAAGACGGTGCAGGTGGTGCATAATTTCCGCCACAAGGGCCAGCTCAGCCGTTTGCGCGCCGCCATCTGCGTTTCGGAATCGGTGCATGACAGCGTGAAGACGACGCACCCGGATATGCCGCTGTTCACCGTGGCCAATTTCGGCCCGCTCAATGAGCGTCCGGTCAAGCCGGCGCCTTCGGGGGCGCCGGTGCTGGGCACGCTGGGGCGGCTGCATGTCAATAAGGGCATAGACGTGATGGTGCGCGCCATGGCCATCCTGAAGGCGCAGGGCGTGGACGTTTACCTGAAAATCGCCGGGGACGGGCCGGAAATGCCGCGCCTGACGCACCTGATTATCGATGAGGGCGTATCCGACCGTGTGTCGTTCGCCGGCTGGATCGATGAGCCGGCGGATTACCTGCACGGGCTGGACCTGTTCGTGCTGCCGTCGCGCGTCGAGCCGTTCGGGCTGGTGGTGGCCGAAAGCATGGCGGCGGGCGTGCCGGTGGTGGCGACGGATATCGACGGGCCGAAGGAGATTTTGCAGCATGGCGCGCTGGGGCGGCTCTGCGCGGCCGAGGACCCGCAGGCGCTGGCGGCGGCCATCGGCATCGCTCTGGCGGATTGGAAAACCACGCTGGAAAAGGCCCGCGCGGCGCAGGACCATGCCTTGTCGCAGTTCAGCCTGGAGGCCGGCCAGGCGCGGCTGGTGGAAACGCTCGAACAAATTGCGCAAAATCACTTAATCATTTTAACAGGACGTGCAATTTAGCCAAAAAGTGGTGACCACTTTTTTGATTGCACTTTGGGCCTTGAACCCGACAAACTTATTGGCTATAGGCCCTCCCTCCGGGAGCGCGAGCCATCCGCTCTCATATGGACATTGGTACGGTTGGGTAGCTCAGATGGTTAGAGCGGTGGATTCATAACCCACAGGTCGGCGGTTCGATCCCGCCTCCAACCACCACCATCATTCATTGTTTGTTGCGGCGGAAACCATGATCGTGCGTTCCGTTTTCATCATCGACCCGAATAAAAAATCGCGCCTGAGCCTGAACCGTCCGGCTTCGGCCGGATGCCGCCGCGCCCGTCAACTGGCGGGCCGCGAGGATGAGCGGAGGGCCTGGCGTAAATTCAAGCGGCAGGGCTGATGGCGGCAGGTAACCGGATGGCGGTGATTGTCGTATAAGGATCATACGCAACAGGGAGCGCGGACATGATCCTCTTTATACTGGCCTATCTCGGTGGGGCGCTGACCATTGTCAGTCCGTGCATTCTGCCGGTGTTGCCGTTTGTCTTTGCGCGCGCCGATCAGCCTTTCATCAAAAGCGGATTGCCTCTGTTGCTGGGCCTCAGCCTGACCTTCGCCGGGGTGGCGACGCTCGCGGCGATCGGTGGCGGATGGGCGGTGCAGGCTTCGGGCGTCGGCCGGATCGTGGCGCTGGTCATTCTGGCCCTGTTCGGCCTGTTGCTGCTGTTTCCGTCACTGGCCGACCGCGCCACGCGGCCGCTGGTGGCGTTGGGGGCGCGCCTGAGCGAAAAGACCAGTGCGGGGGGCGGTTTCGCGGCGTCATTCCTGCTCGGCATCGCCACGGGACTGTTGTGGGCGCCGTGCGCCGGACCGATCCTCGGCCTTGTCCTGACCGGTGCGGCGCTCAATGGCGCCAGTGTCTCAAGCGTGTTCCTGCTGCTGGCTTACGCGCTGGGAGCGGCCACCTCCCTGGCGCTCGCCCTGCTGGTCGGCGGCCGGGTGTTCAAGGCGATGAAGGGGTCGTTGAAACTGGGGGAGGCGGTGCGCAAGGGGCTGGGCGTCGCGGTTCTGCTCGGCGTGGCGGCGGTCGCTTCCGGTCTGGATACCGGTCTGTTGTCGAAACTCTCGCTTTCCGGCACCACGCGCATCGAGCAGGGCCTGCTCGACTGTTTCTCGGCGCAAAAACCGATGGCGCGGGCGGTGGGAATGAATGATGGCCCGCTGCCCGTGCTGGGTGATATGCCTGAACTGGACGGCGCGGGTCTGTGGCTCAATTCAAAGCCGCTGAACCGTGACAGCCTGAAGGGCAAGGTGGTGGTGGTCGATTTCTGGACCTATTCCTGCATCAACTGCCTGCGTACCCTGCCTTATATCAAGGCCTGGGACGCGAAATACCGTGATCAGGGGCTGGTGGTCATCGGCATCCATACGCCGGAATTCGCCTTCGAGAAGGATGCGGGCAATGTCCGCAAGGCGCTGAAAGATCTCGGCATCGCCTATCCGGTGGCGACCGATAACGACTTCAGGGTATGGAAGGCGTTTCATAACCAGTACTGGCCGGCACACTATTTCATCGATGCGCGGGGCCGTATCCGTTACACACATTCGGGCGAGGGCGGTTATGCCGAATCCGAGCAGGTGATCCAGCGTCTGCTCGCCGAAGCGCATGGCCAGCCTTATGTGCCCGGCGTTTCAGCGGTCAGCGGCACGGGCATCGAAGCGGCGGCCGGCGGCGATGTCAGGTCGCGGGAAACCTATGTCGGCTACCGGCGGGCGGAATCCTTCACCTCGCCGGGCGGTTTCGTGAAGGACGCGCCGCATGTCTATGCGCGCGGCACGGCCGATCTCAATGACTGGAGCCTCTATGGCGGCTGGACGGTCGGTGGTCAGATGGCGGCGGCGAACGCGGCGGGCGGCGGCATCGTCTACCGCTTCCATGCCCGTGACCTGCATCTGGTTCTGGGAACGGCGGAGAAGCCGGTGCGTTTCCGCGTCACGCTTGATGGCCGCGCGCCTGGCAAGGCCCACGGCGCGGATACGGATGAAAACGGCCTGGGCACGATCACCGAACATCGCCTGTATCAACTGATCCGCCAGGAAAAGGCCGCCGAGCGGACCTTCCGGATCGAGTTCCTTGATCCCGGCGCGGAGGCCTATGCCTTTACCTTCGGCTGAGGCGCGGCTATAGGGGGCGCCATGACCGGAACCGTCCTGCTCTTCTCCTATGGCACCCTGCAAACCAAAGCGGTGCAGATCGCCAATTTCGGCCGTGAACTGACCGGCCGGGCCGACGCCATTCCCGGCTATGCCGTGACGATGGTGGCCATCAGCGATCCCGAAGTGGTGCGTTTGAGCGGTGAGAGTCATCATCCGATCGTGGCGCCGAGCGTTAATCCGACGGACGAGGTGTTGGGCATGGTCTTCGAGATCACGCCTGAGGAACTGGCGGCGGCCGATGAATATGAGGTTGCCGACTACAAACGTGTGTCCGTCCGGCTCCGCTCCGGCGTGGACGCCTGGGTCTATGTCAGGGCCTGAGGCGCTGGCTTAATACTGCGTATCGCAGCCGATCACCGGTGAATGTATCTGGGCGTCTCTGATCGTGCCGGCGTAATTGTGGCAATAGAGCAGTTCGTCGGGGAAGCCGGCCTTTGTGGCTGTGCGAACCGTGACGAGCACATAGGGCTGGCCATCCATGACCTGCGGGAATACCCCTGGATCGATGCCGTCACCGGTCATGTGTATCCGGCGGGTCCGGGCATCGAAGGCCACCTTGTCATAGCCGATATCGAGGCGGTTCAGCTTGTCGGCCTTTTCGCGGTATTCCGGTTTTGCCATGCCGTAATAATAGGCATCGACGGTAAAATGCCTGTCCGATGCCTTCAGTTTGGCTTCGGCGGCCGGTGTCAGTTGCAGGGTCAGGTCGTAGGCATAGGGACCGGGCCTGGGCGGTTGCGCCGGTTTGCACTGGCACAGGCCGAAACCTATCGCCGAAACCAGGAAAATTCTGGATAATCCGTCCGGCATGACTGCCCCCTTGCGTCCGCATTTTCGATTTCCATAGCATATCTTACCGCCATCGGCTCCCGAATAGTTGATCGGACGGCGTAACGGCGTTGTGTTACATTATGCCGCAGGGCGGGATCAACGGGCGTGTAGCCAAGGAGTATCCTATGTTCTTCATGAAAGATGCGGCGCAGCAGGCGCTCGATATCAATATCGGCCGTGTGCTGGAGATGTTCCGATCCGGCGTCCTGGACCGCGGTCAGGCATGCGAGGCCCTGACGCGCTTTTTCGAGGGCGCCTCCCATCATGACGCCGCCGACCTCAACGCCCATCTCATGCGCATCGTCGAACGGGTCGATATCGGCACTTTGGAACCCAAGGAAGCGCGGCACAAGCTGGTGAGGGCGGCGCTGGCGTCGGAAAAGAACGACCTGCGCTATGTCGATATCCTGCACCATATGATCGAAGAAGCCTGATAATTCAGCGTCTTTTCCTGCAATGGCGCGCCTGTGAGGGCGCGTGCGGCGGACTGCGTTTCCGGCTGGCCGTTTTGTTGGCCTGTGTGATTCAAATGACTCACCCTGAAAAAATGGCCGCAAAAATCCTGTGTATAAAGAGAATCGTTGACTCCCGACTCTTGCCCCCGATTCGCAAATCACCTTACCCCTTGAATCCGAGTTTTCTAAACCGAGTTGTTAAGCTTAACGAATCTTAAGGGATTTCCTGTTTAGCATGAAGGTTAACGGGCGTTTGCATGTCGCGGGCGCTGCTTTCGTTACCCACGAGCCGGGAGGGGCTTATATGCGCGTACTACTTATCGAAGACGACAGCGCGACCGCTCAGAGCATCGAACTGATGCTCAAGTCGGAAGGCTTCAACGTCTATACCACCGACCTTGGCGAAGAGGGCATCGACCTCGGCAAGATCTATGATTACGACCTGATCCTGCTCGATCTCAGCCTGCCGGACATGTCCGGCGTGGAAGTGCTGCGCCAGTTGCGCGTCGGCAAGATCAACACGCCGATCATGATCCTTTCCGGTACCTCGGAAATCGACACCAAGGTCAAGACGCTCGGCTCCGGCGCCGACGATTACATGACCAAGCCGTTCCATAAGGACGAGCTGATCGCGCGCATCCATGCCGTTGTCCGCCGTTCCAAGGGCCACGCCCAGTCGGTTATCCGCACCGGCGATATCGTCGTCAATCTCGACGCCAAGACCGTCGAAGTGTCCGGCAACCGTGTCCACCTGACCGGCAAGGAATACGAAATGCTGGAGCTGCTGTCGCTCCGCAAGGGTACGACGCTCACCAAGGAAATGTTCCTGAACCACCTTTACGGCGGCATGGATGAGCCTGAACTGAAGATCATCGACGTGTTTATCTGCAAGCTGCGCAAGAAGCTGGCTGTGGCCGCCGATGGCAACCACTATATCGAAACCGTCTGGGGCCGCGGCTATGTGCTGCGCGACCCGCACGAGCAAGGCTCGATTGTCGCCGCCTAAGCGACAACGCCTTTACGAACATCGAACAGCCTGCCGACCTCTCTCGGCGGGCTTTTTTGTTGTCAATTCATTCACCCATTTCGTAAATCCCGGAATAAACAATTGGTGATAACGTTGTTCTTATAACGGGGCCGCCGGACGTGGCCGCTCCGAATATAGGGGACAGGCGGATGACGACGGGTTTGCGCACTTTCAATGTGCTGTTTCTGTGTGCCGATAACGCGGCGCGTTCCATTCTGGCCGAGGCGCTGCTCAATCGCCTGGGCGCCGGCCGGTTTCAGGCCTTTTCCGCTGGTTACGGTGTGGCCGAGGCGGTCGATCCTTACGCCGTGGCCCTGCTGGAAAAGATCAATTACAATTCCGAACGGGTCCATGCCAAGCAGATGATGGCGGTCATGGATGAAAGAGATCCCGGTTTCGATTTCATCATCCGCCTGTCGCCCGATCGCCGGGGGAGCGCCCGGATGCCGCAATTCAAGGGGGCGCCGGTCGTCACCGACTGGCACATGCCTGACCCCGCCGATGTTTCCGGCGCGTCATCGGGCACGATCGCCATCGCCTATGCCGATATCTTCAATCATCTGGCGGCGCGCATCGACGCCCTGGCCAATCTGTCAGAAGACTGCCTGACCGGTCCGCATATCCAGGCGCGTCTCGATCGCATGGGTGAGGACGGCGTGCGTTTCGCGGCTTAAGCCGTGGTCTTTGCAAAGGCTCAAGCGGACCTTGCCTTTGCCAAGACAGAACAACTCGGAGATATCCTTTCCTGTCAAACTTGCGGCGCGTTGTCCGGCCCCACGGACGGCGCGCCGTTTTTTCGTTCCGATCACGGGCGCGCACGAAAGCGTGTGAGGATCGCCCTGATATTGTGAGGAAAGAGCCGCAGGCCTGCCTTTAAGTTTCCATAGTTTTATAATAGTTAGAGAAGGCTCCGCTCACAGTTTTCAGTCGCGCGAACGCGGGTTCCCTGCGCGCGACCCGTTTCCAAAGGCCTCCCCATGATCAGCGACGACGCGGTGGTTAATCTCTTTGCTCTGGCGCATCCTGGTCGTCTGAACGTCTTCCGCACCATCGTGAAAGCCGGGCCGGACGGCATGGCGGCGGGCAAGATCGCCACGGCCAACGGCATCCCCGCCAATACGGCCTCGACCCATCTCAGCATCCTGACCGGCGCGGGGCTTCTGACCGCCTATCGTGACGGCCGCTCGATCATTTATCGCGCCAATTTCGCCCATTATGCCGAACTGATGGGCTTCCTGCTGGAAGAGGTCACGGAAAACAATGCCGAAGCCGCCACCGCCTTGCGGGCCTTCTTCGGGAAACAGGCCGCCGGTGAACCGCCGGCCGGCGACGTCAAAAGCGCGTAACACTTTTAATAATCGCTTCAAGGCCTGATCATGCCCAAACCGGACCTACCCGTCACTATCTATCACAATCCGCAATGCTCGACCTCCCGCAAGACGCTTGAATTGATCCGTGAGGCCGGTATCGAGCCGGTCGTTGTCGATTATCGCAAGGCGGGCTGGACCGAATCCCTGCTGAAATCGCTGTTCAAGGCCATGAACGCCAGGCCGCGCGACCTGCTGCGCGTCAACGGCACGCCGGCCGAGGAACTGGGCCTGACCGATCCGGGCGTCGGTGACGACCGGCTGCTGGCCGCCATGGTCGAGCACCCCATTCTTGTGCAGCGTCCGATCGTGGTCAGCGAAAAGGGCACGCTTCTGGCGCGGCCGCAGGAAAGGGTGCTGGACATCCTCTGACCCGGCGACCACGATCCCGTCACGATAAAGCCTGGTTTGGCGGCCGCGACTATGGCTTTTTTATTTTTCCTGTCTGGATGGGGTACCGGCTCCTGTTTTTACAGCCGCATTTCCACCAAGCCGGGTCCCTATTGTCATTCGCCTCAGCCGGCGCCCGCTCAACAGGCGCAGATATTCAATGAGGATGAATGTTATGAAAAATGCTTATAAGACTCCCGCCCTTCTGGCCACAGCCGCTTCTCTGGTGCTGTTGGGCCTGTCCGCGGGCGCTTCGGCCCAGACGGCCGACCCCGCGCCTGTTCAGCCTGCCGTGCCGCCCGTAACGGCTCCGGCGGTGGCCGAGGATGCCAACGCGGCTAAGGATTTCATGCGCGAAGCCTTCATGGCCAATGAATTCAGTATCGCCGCCAGCCAGTTGGCCGCCACGCAGGGGGAGAACCCCGATGTCAAGGCCGCCGCTCAGGCTGTGCTGGATAACGGCCTGAAAACCCGCGCCGCCATGGTTACCGCCATTCAAGGCTCGACCTCGGACATGCACTTCGACCAGAATTTCACCGACGATTACACTACGAAGCTCGGTGAACTGAAAGTGGCCCAGGGCGCCGATTTCGACACCAAATATGTGGCCGCGCAAGGCGATGTGAATGACAAGGCGGAAGACGTCTTCAAGGCCTATGCGACCACCGGCACGGATGAATCGGTGAAGACCTTCGCCGCCAATACCCTGCCGGTTCTGGCCGCCAACGGCGACAAGCTCGACGCGGTTTCGCAAGGCGGCAATTAACAGCACCGGACCGGCCCTGCCGGTTCGAGCGTGGTGAAAGAATCCCCCTGAACCGTCCGGCCTGGATTGTTTTGGGGGATTTTTTTCGGCTACGAGGCCAGCGATCCGTCCACGCAGGTCACGCATGCGCCGCCGACGCTCACCCGTCCGGCGTCATCGACCGAGATTCGTATCCGTCCGTCACGGCCGACGCACCGGCCCTGCCCGGCGGTATAGCCGGTGGCCGCCGGCGGGATCAGGCCCCGGCTGATCTGGAACACGGCCACGCTGCCATTGCCGCTGCCGCATACCGGATCTTCCGCCACGCCGCAGGAGGGGGCGAAGGAACGGACCTCGATGGCCGTGCCGCCATCGGGATATTGGCCGAAGACGGTGATGCCCGTCGCCTTCAGCCGGCGCTCGAACAGGGCCGAGCGGGCGAAATCGGGTTTGAGGGCGAGAACCGCCGTCGCATCCGCCATTTGCGCCACGATCCAGACGGGGCCGACATTGACGAGCGCCGGCGCGCTGTCCCGCTGGACCGGCGCCTTGAGAACGGCTTCCAGTTCCGCGATATCATCGGCGGAAAGGGCATCTATCCGCGCGGGCGGCAGGTCAAGCGTCAGGAGACGTCCGGCGGCGTCGCCGGTGACCTCGATGCGGACCAGGCCGATGCCACATTCCTGCACAAGGACGCCCTTCTTCGGCATGATGCGTCCGGCTTCGATAATGGCGTGGGCGCTGCCGAGCGTGGGATGTCCGGCGAAAGGCAACTCGCTCAGCGGCGTGAAGATGCGCAGGCGGTAATCGGCGTCGGGATGTTCGGGCGGCAGCAGGAAGGTGGTTTCCGACAGGTTGGTCCAGCGGGCGATGGCCTGCATGTCGGCGGTGTCCAGGCCTTCGGCATCCAGAACCACGGCAACGGGATTGCCGAGAAACGGCCGGGCGCTGAAGGCGTCGACGATCTTATAGGCGCGCATGATCAGACTCCGGGGCGTGATTTGTGATTGGTATGATATCACGAGGCGGATGGCCAGTATTGGAAGTGGATTGACCACGAACCACACGAACGGACACGAACTCTGAGTTTTGGTCGGATGCGGAAGAAGACGGAAACGCACGGAAATATGCGCGCGCGGATATCCTTGTGCCCGAAGGGCAATGCCATGCCTGTGAGGAGATGGGACATGATGGCGCTTCGCGCATGAACAATGTGGCAACGCTTACCGGCCTATACAATTGAAACTCAGCGTTCGTGTCCGTTCGTGTGGTTCGTGGTTCAATCCGCTTTCAATCTCAAAAACATGTTGGAAAGGTTGGTATTTCGGCGATTCAAGGTTACACATAGAGGACAAAAGACTTAAGGGACCTGTACCGCTTACCTCATGGCAGATGTTTTATTCTCTTCTCTGGTTGACCGGCTGCATCCGTGCGGACCGATCCTGAACGCCGGCGCGGCGGATTATGTCTTTGAAATTCTGTATGAAGCGGCGGCGGCCGAAGGCTGGCGCGATGTGCTGCAACAGGCCGAAAACGCGCTCAGGCCGGTGGTCGGCGCTTCGCCTTACCTGGCCGGCCTCATGCGGCGCGATCCGCAGCGTTTGCGTGAAACCCTGATATCGGCCCCCGAAGCCCGCCTGAAAGCCATATTGCAGGCCGCCGAGGCGCTGAGGGATCAGGCAGCCACGGTCGAGACGCCCGATATCCCCGCCGCCAAGACGCTGCTCCGCCAGCTCAAGGCCGAAACCCATCTGCTGACAGCTCTGGCCGATCTTGGCGGCGTGTGGAGCCTGGATCACGTCACCGCCGCCCTGACGCGCTTCGCCGACGCGGTGACCGAGGCGGCCTTGGCCCTGACGGTGCGCGAGGAATGCGACAAAGGCCGGATAGATGAGAGCCGGCTGGCTGAATACGCGCCGGGCGAGCGGGGCATCCTGCCCGGTCTGTTTGTACTCGCCATGGGCAAGCATGGCGCCGGCGAACTGAACTATTCCTCCGATATCGACATCACCTTCTTTTGTGATCTCGACCGCCTGCCGGTCAATGCGCAGGTCGATCCGCAGACCTTCGCCGACCGGGTGGCGCGCGGCGTTTCGACCCTCCTTTCCGAACGCACCGGCGACGGCTACGTCTTCCGCGTCGATCTGCGGCTGCGGCCCGATCCGTCATCGACGCCGACCGTGGTGAGCGTGCCCTTCGCGCTGAACTATTACGAATCGGTCGGGCAGAACTGGGAACGCGCCGCCTTCATCAAGGCGCGGGCGGTGGCGGGCGATCCAGTCGAGGCAAAGGACTTCATGCAGGCCCTGTCGCCCTTCATCTGGCGGCGCAGCCTCGATTATCCGGCCATCGCCGATGTCCATTCGATCAAGCGGCAGATTCACGTCTACAAGGTCGATGAACGGCTGGAGGCGGCGGGCGCCAATCTCAAGCTGGGTGCCGGCGGCATCCGCGAGATCGAGTTCTTTGCCCAGACGCAGCAGCTTATTCTCGGCGGCCGCGATCCCTCCCTGCGCTCCAAGCGCACGCTCGACGCGCTGGACGCCCTGCGCCGCGCCGGGCATCTGGCGCCCGCCGTCGCCAAGGAGTTGAAACAGGCCTATATCCGTTTGCGCGACTGGGAACACCGCGTCCAGATGATCAATGACGAGCAGACCCACGACCTGCCGGAAAATGACGATGAACGGATGCGGGTGGCGGCGCTTTCGGGCTTCTCCAACCTGTCGCGCTTCGACCTGGCCGTGTCGCGCACCCTGCGGCTGGTCAATTCGCATTATGGCGAGTTGTTTTCCGAATCCGAGTCGTTGTCATCCTCTTTCGGCTCGCTGGTTTTCACCGGCGTCGATGACGATCCGGAAACGATCAAGACCCTGGCGCGCATGGGGTTCGATCAGCCGGAACAGGTGGCCGCCACCATCCGCGCCTGGCACCATGGACGTATTCCCGCCACGCGTTCCGAGCGCGGCCGCGAACTGTTCACCCGGCTGGTGCCGCGCCTGCTGGAGGCGCTGAACGAGACGGGTACGCCCTCCATCGCCTTCACGCGCTTCGCCTCCTTTTTTGTGACGCTGAATGCCGGTGTGCAGATCCAGTCCCTGTTCCTGGCCAATCCGAAACTGTTCCATTCGATCGTCGAGATCATGGGCTTTTCGCCGCGGCTGGCCCATATGCTGGCGCGCCACCCGACCTCGTTCGACGCCATGCTCGACGCCGGTTTCTTCGATCCGCTGGGTGAGGAGCTGGACGAACTGGTCCGGCGTGAGGTCGAGCGCGTCCCGGCCGATCTGGAGGCGGTGATGAACGCGCTGCGCCGCATCGGCCGCGAGCAGCAGTTCCGCATCGGCATGCAGATTCTCAATGGCCGGCTGACCACCGAGGCGGCGGGCGCGGCCTATGCGCGGCTGGCCGACGCCTGCATTCATCATCTGGCGCCGCTGGCGCTGGAGGATATCGTGCGTCAGGCTGGAAAGCTGGGCGGGCAGGTGGCGATCCTGGCGCTCGGCAAGCTGGGGTCGCAGGAAATGACGGCGACCTCCGATCTCGACCTGATGGCGATCTATCTGCCCGACGATCCGTCATCGGTTTCCAGCGTCAAGAACTGGGCGCCGGAAACCTGGTTCGGCCGCTTCACCCAGCGGCTGATTTCGGCGCTTTCGGCCCCGACGCACGAAGGTCAGCTCTACGAAATCGACATGAAGCTCAGGCCCACCGGGGCCAAGGGGCCGGTGGCGGTGTCGCTGGCGGCCTTCGAGAACTATTATGACAAGGAGGCCGATACCTGGGAATTCCAGGCCCTGACGCGGGCGCGGATCGTCTGGTCGAGTTCGGCCGATTTCGCCGACCTGGTGCGGCTGAAGGTCGAAACCATCCTGCGCCGTCAGCGCTCGCCGGCGCGGACCGCGCAGGACGTGCTGGACATGCGCGCCCTGATGGAAAGGGAGCGCCCGGCCAAGGGATTCTGGGATTTCAAGCTGTCGGTCGGCGGGCAGGTCGATTGCGAGTTCGCCGCGCAGTACCTGCAACTGGTTCATGCCGAAGCCGGCGGGCCGTTGCGCGTCGGCACGCTTCAGGCGCTTTCGGCCATGCAGCGGGCAGGGCTGGCGCCGGCGGCGGAGATCGAGGCCTTGAGCGTGGCGTGGAAGGTGCAGCAATCCCTGGCGCAGGTGATGCGGGTGTCGCTGACGGCGCAGGACGATCCGCGCAATGAGCCGGAAGCTTTCCAGAGGAAGCTGGCGCGGGCCGTCCATACCCGCAGGCTCGATACGCTGGAGAAGAAGCTGCGCGATATCCGCAAGCGCGCCAGGGCCGCGTTTGAAAAGATTGTCCGGCCAAACGACGGATAAAACCGGTTTCGGCGTGAAACCATTTGAGACAAGCGGCGGATTATAGGCTTTGATTATTCATACATCTCGCTGAAGGACCACGATTTATGGGGCAGACGCCTTTCCTGAACCGGCCCGTCATGAACCGGGGCGGGGTGGTGGAAAATCTGCAACAGAAGCGGATACAGCTTGTATCCGGGCAAGTTGAGACGACTCGGATAAACACGATTCTGCCGGGGAAACAGGTGACGACAGATCCTGACGAGGTTCTGCTGGAGCGGATCGCGCGTGGCGACATGGCGGCGGTGTCGGCGCTTGTTTCGCGCAAGCTGCCGCGCTTGCTGTCGCTTGGGCGGCGGATGCTGAACGATCCGGCCGAGGCCGAGGACGTGGCGCAGGAAACCCTGGTGCGAACCTGGAAACAGGCCGCCACCTGGGTGCCGGGCAAGGCGCGCATCGATACCTGGATGCACCGCGTGGCGCTCAACCTGTGTTACGACCGCCTGCGCCGGCGGCGGGATACTGTCAGCCCCGAGACGGTCGAGATCGTCGATGACGCGGCGGGGCCTTCGGCGCGGCTTGAGCAGGCGCAGATGGCGCAGGCTTTGCAGAACGCCCTGGCGCAACTGCCCGAAAGGCAGCGGACGGCCATCACCCTGAACTATTATCAGGAGATGTCCAATATCGAGGCGGCGGCGGTGATGGGGGTGAGCATCGAAGCGCTGGAAAGCCTGCTGGCGCGGGCGCGGCGCACCTTGCGAAGCCTGATGAGTGAGACGGCGGTGATCCCGGTAAAGGCGGGAGGTAAAAGATGAGCAATATGAGTTTGGAACGACTGAAAGCCATTATCGATGCCTATGGCGCGCAGACGGCGCGCTGGCCGGAAGCCGAGCGCGAGACGGCGCTGGCCTGTCTGGCGGCGAATCCGCAGGCGCAGGCCTGGCTGGAGGCGGCGCGCGCGCTGGATGGCATGATGGAAACGCTCAAAGCCGTGGATCATGGCCGGGCGGAAGCGGATCAGCCGCTTTTCGAGGTGGCGGTGGAGCGGTTCGCGGCGGACTTCATGCCGGTGGGCAATGTCATCGCCTTTCCGGTGCGGCCGCGTCCCGCGCCGGTATCGCGGTCGGTTCTGTGGAGCGTGGGTATCGCCGCCGCGGCCTGCATGGCCGGGGCGCTGCTGGGGATCAATCTCAGCCTGATGAGCCTGAGCGACCTGCGTGTGACCAGTGTGCTGGAGCAGGTGGCGATGATAGACGGGGGGGATTGATAATGAAGGCCTGGTTGACCGAGACGCGATTGAAATGGATCGTGGCGGTTTCGCTGATCCTCAATATCTTTCTGATCGGCGCTCTGGTGGGCGCCGGAGTCGTGGTCAAGCACCATCTGCGTGATTTCAAACGTCCGCTGGCCATGCAGAAGGCCTGGCGTGACGCGACCGAGGGCACCACGAAGGAAGAGCGCCATCATATCTACCTGCTGACCAAGGCGGCGGCCCTGACCGGCGAAGCCGATATGGCCAGGGCGCGCGCCCTGCGTGCCCAGGCGCGGACGCTGGTATCGCAGGAGCCTTACGATGCGGCGCAGATCGCCATGCTGTCGGAACAGGCGCGCAATGCCGAGAACGATGCGCGCGGCAAGATCGAGAACGCCCTGATCCTCAATATGAAGGAACTGCCGGTGCGCGAACGGGCCTTCATGCTGACCACGCTTTTGCGTGCCAGCGGGCGGTTCGACCGCTTTATCGAAAAGGATGACCGGGCGCCGGTGGCTGTGAAGGCGGAACCGGCCAAATAGCCGGCGTCAGCTTATGGATATGATTTCCAGGCTGGCGCCGACGACCTGCACTTCATCCCCGACCTCCTTGCCGAGCAGGGCGCGGGCGAGCGGTGAGACGTAGGATATGCTGCCTTTCGCCGGATCGGCTTCATCTTCTCCGACAATCCGGAAGGTCTGTTCGCGGTCATCATCGCGCAGGATCTCAACCGTGCAGCCGAAGACCACGCGATCGGGCGCCATGACCGGATCGATGCGCTGGGCCGAGCCGAGGCGGGCGGTGTAGTAGCGCAGGTCACGGGTGGCGCGCGCCATGGCGGTGCGGTCTTCATTGATCAGGCCTGCGGTCTGGGCGGCGGTGTAGGCGGCCTTGGCCTCCGCGAAGGCGGCTTCCAGTTGCGCCAGGCCCGCGGGCGTGACGAGATTGGGATGCGGGGAAACCGGGCGGTCGGGCAGGTTGGCCGCCGCCGCTTCATGGTCTTCGTCTCTGGTGAAAGCTACGCTCATGGGGCGTTGTAGCATATTTGTGACGAGGGAAAGCAAGAAAGGGGAGCAAGTAAGAACCCCACCACCACGCCATGAAGAATGGCGCGGTCCCCCTCCCCGACAAGTCGGGGAGGTATAAGAAAGAGAGGAACTCCAAAATTCAGTCATTGAATTTTGGCAAGGGCGCCACTCTTACGAAAAACGGCCGCCGCGCGTGTTTGCGCGCAATCTCTTACGAAAAAAGCTTGATCGGACTTGCTGCGCAAGTCCGATCAAGCCGCGCGGTCGGCGCTCAGGTTGGCGGCGCTCTGGACGATCGGCAGGATCACGGTGCAGGTCGTGCCTTCGCCGAGGGTGCTGTCGACTTCGAAGCGGCCATTGTGCATCTCGATCAGCGACTTGGTGAGCGCCAGGCCAAGGCCGGTGCCTTCCTTCGTCTTGGAGAACTGGTTTTCGATCTGCTCGAACGGCCGGGCCAGGCGCTCCATGTCCTTGCGGGCGATGCCGATGCCGGTATCGGCCACGGTGATATGGACATTGGTTTCGGTGGCGATGGCGGAAATCGTCAGGGTGCCGCCGGTGGGGGTGAATTTCACCGCATTGGTCAGCAGGTTGAGCAATATCTGTTTCAGGGCGCGGAAATCGGCGGTGATTTCCGGTAGTTGCGGCAGGTGGACGCGCACCTTGAGGCCCGCCTTTTCCGCCCTTTGCCGGATCAGGCGCAGGGTGTCCTCGACCACCTCGTCGACGACCACCGGCTCGAAACGCAGGTTCAGCTTGCCAGCCTCGATCTTCGACATGTCGAGGATATCGTTGATCAGCGACAGCAGGTGCTGTCCGGAACTGAGGATGTCGTTGGCGTATTCCTTGTAGCGCGGATGACCGAGCGGGCCGAACATTTCCGACGACATGATTTCCGAGAAGCCGTTGATGGCGTTGAGCGGGGTGCGCAGTTCGTGCGACATGTTGGCGAGGAATTCGCTCTTGGCATGGTTGGCGGCCTCGGCGCGCAGCTTGGCGATCTCGTACTTGCGCGCCAGGACCGTCTGCTGCTGGCGGCTTTGTTCCAGCTTGTCAACCAGGCCCTGCAGGGCTTCCTCGTTTTCGCGGCTCTTTTCTTCCTGAATCTTGACGGCGGTGATATCGGCGCCCGTCACCACGCGGCCGCCTTCGGCGGTGCGACTTTCCGACACCTGTATCCAGCGGCCGTTATTCAGTTCGGCCTCGAAGACGCCCTCACGTTCGTCCTGCGTCGGTTGCTGGCGGCGGATGGCGATCTGCATCACCTGATCGATCAGGGCGCGCGGAGTGCCGGCCTTGAGGAAGCGCGCATCGATATTGAAGGTTTCGCCGAAGGTCGCGTTCCACATCAGCAGGCGGTCGCGGCGGTCCCACAGCACGAAGGCGTCCGACACGGAATTGATGGCGTCGCGCAGGCGGGTTTCGGCGCGCTGGGCGCGAAGCTGGGCGATGCGCTCCTGGCTGACATCGAGCGCCACGCCGGACAGGCGGGTGAAACCGCCACCGGTGCGTTCGCCGACCGACTGGCCGCGCGCATCGACCCACAGCGCCTGGCCATTGGCCGAAGGCACGCGGAAAGAGACATCGAGCGCGCCGGTGGAGCGCGCGGTTTCCAGCGCCTTGATGACATCGGCGCGCTGTTCGGGGGCGATGCGGTCCAGCACCTCATTCGTGGAGGCGACGCCGCCGCCGCCCCAGCCGAGCATGACGCCGGTGACATCGGACATGTAGATCAGGTTCTGGTCGAGGTCCCAGTCGAAGATGCCGCAGCGCGCCGATTCGACCGCCAGGCGGTAGCGCTGCTCGCTGGCCTGGAACAGCCGGGCGTCATCGCGGTTCTTGCGCGCCTGGAAGAACAGCAGGAGTCCGAACAGGGCGCCGATCAGCAGCGGTCCGCCGACAAAGATCACGCCTTTCAGCAGGCTTTGCGAGGCCGAGAAAAAGCGCGGCGTGGGAGCGGCCCGAAGCAGGATGAACGGACTTTTGCCACCGCCGCGCAATTCGGCGCCGGTGGTCAGCTCGGCCTGGGGCACGGAGGCGATCTTGACGAAGCCGCCTTCGGTCAGCGCGCCCTGGATCAGATTGCCGGAATCGGCGCGCGCCCGGAGCTGGCTGTAGGAAATGGCGAAGGCGGTTTTGAGGTCCTTGCCGATGAGCGCATTATCGGATGCGGCGACAAGCGTGCCGTCAGGGGCGACGAGGGCGCTCAGGCCGTTGTTCGGGACTGCCGCCAGCAGATTGTCTTCGAGCCGGGCCACCAGATCGGGCGCGCCGGCGGTCCCTTTCAGCACGGCGTAGGAGCGGTTCGTCCGGCTGAGGCGCGAACCGGCGGTGACGATGCTGAAGGGATCGCGGGCTTCGCGCGCGGCTTCCAGCATCAGGTCGGCGTCTTCGCCGCCGGATTGGGCGATGATCCCGTCCTTGCCGGAATCGACGCCTGTATTGATCAGGGCGACGCTGCCGAGGCTGTCGCGGCCGAGTTTCAGTCCCTGTTCGGCGGCGGTCAGGGGGGCGTCGGGTTTCTGGCTCCATTGCGCCTGGGCCGCCTCCAACGCCAGCCGGGCATTGTCGAGGCGGCCATCGAGGCGGGCGGCGTCGAGCCGGGCCGAGGTGAGCAGCGCCTGGCCTTCGGCGTCCCGGCCGGCGGACAGGCTGTTGCCGAGCTGCTGGGTGGACAGGCCCATGAAGATGACAAGGCCGAGCGTCAGGCCGAGCGCGCCGAGCCTGATCCAAGACGGCATGGCGGGAGAGACAGGGGTGGTGATCAGGCGGGAGAAGGCGGACCGCTTCGGATCGGCGTTTCCCGCGGTCGTCCGCCCGCCGGCCCGCTTTCCGGCCAGGCCTCGGGTGCGCAGGTTTTGACGCGTCTCCGCCACGGGCAGTCCTGTACAGTTCGGCCGCTATCCGGCCCGGTCAGATTCGGTTGCGCCCTGATTCGGCGAATGCGAACAGGGTAAACGTGGCGTTAACCTATTGTCGAGAGTCTTAAGGTTTTATAAACTTAAATAATTACCGTTCCCGACTCTGGCGGATTTCAGCCGTGGATAAACCGGCTCGTGTATTTACGGCGGCGCGCCCCTTGCATTTACCCTTCCATCTCCCGGCAGGCCGTATCGTCTTGATACGGTTTTCGACCGGAAGGGCGATGGACAGGCGATGTTTGAATTTGGCCGCGAACTGAGGCGTATTTTCCGTAATCACGGCCGGATAGAATCCGATCCCAGCCTCTATGAGCTGATGAACCTGCAAATGCTGATCACGCAGGGCCGCCAGCTCGATATAGAAGGCGGGCGCGTGTCGACCAAAAACCGCTTCATGCCCTATCTCGAAGCCGCCCGCATCTGGCGCGAATACGGCCGCCGCACCGGCGATCCGGTGGCCCTGCGCCGCGCCGCCTCGGCCGCTGAAAACGCCGGCAAGGAAGCGAAAACCGCCGCCGAGGCCGCCATCGCCGCGCTGGAACAGGCCCAGACCTGCCTCCTGTCGGCGGACCTTTATGAAACATACGACCTGCTGGCCTCGGCCGAAGACCTGCTGGCCGGCGGCCGCGCCGCGGTTCAGGACGATGAGGCCCTGCGCGCCCGCTTCAATCGCGTCGAGGCGCAACTGGCCGCCCGGCTCGCCGTCAAGCAGGGGATCGGCGAGGATCTCGAACCGGCGCTTCTGGCCATGTCTCATATCGACCGGGCGGTCGAGCGCGCCGACCGGCAGGTGCGGCACAGTCATGCCGCCGCCGATAAGATCGAGGCGGCGCAGGCCCGTTTCGAGCGCGCCGACCTGCTGACCCTGGTGGGGCTTGACCGGTGCGATTCCGCCCTGATGGCCGCCGTGATCCGGGATTTCGAGGCGCTTCAGGCGCGCTTCGATCCGGCCTATGAGCCGGTCACCTGGTCGCGCGTCAATCTGCGTCTGGGGTTGGCCATGGTGTGGAAAGGCGAGATCGAGGGCAATCCGGGCGTGATTTCGGAAGGGATTTCACTGCTCAGCGCCGAGGAGGAGCCGGTCGATTTCGAACATTCGCCGCTCGACTGGGTGGCGCACAAGCAGGCCCTGGCCATGGGTTTGCAGGCCCTGGCCGAACTGACGCTCAACGAGCAGATCTACGACAAGGCGATGCAGGTCTACGACCTGGCGCTGAAACGGCCGCTGCAAAAGGGCCTGGCCCTGCGTGGTCAACTGATCAACAATCGCGCCGCCTGCCTGGCCAAACACGCCGAACTGAAAGGCGATCTCCAGTCGCTCGACAGGGCCGAGGCCGATTTCAAGGCGCAACTGCGCGCCTGCAGGCCGGAGCACGATCCGGTCGGCTGGGCCATCCTGCAGACCAATCTGGCGCGGCTCTATGTGGCGCGCGGCGATATCACCGGTTTCATGATGGAACGCACCGAAGCGGCCTATGCGCTGGAGGCGGCGGTGGAAATCTTCGGTGAGCAGCACCTGAAGTCCCTGGCCAGGGGCGCGCAGGCGCAACTCGACCGGGTGCGTGAGCGGGTATAAAACCGCATTGTCTCTTGATGTGTCTTTCGCTGATATCGGCGGGGGCGACGAGAGGACATGACCATGACCGTAACCACCTCGAAAGGCCTGGCCCGCGACAGCGTGCTGAAGCCCGGCGAAACCATCCTGAGCGATGCCGGCGGCGTGCCGTTTACCGCCGGAAACCGCGACCGGCATGGCTCGGAATATACGCCGACCGGCGTTGACGATACGCATAAGGTTTACAGCGGCGCCGCATTCGATATCGACGCCGCCGACATGCCGGATGACGGCGCGGTCGCGGTACATGACACCGATGAGGATCTGCTCGCCATCGAGCGCAAAACCCCGATCGCCGCTGATGCGAAGCCGGTTCGGTGACGGCCTGGGACATTGACCGCCTGATCCTGACGCCTAACGATATCGACCTGTCGCGTTCACCGCTGGTCGGGCATCTTGAGGCGGAGACATATGTGCTGGGCGCCTTCAATCCCGGCCTGACGCGGCTGGATAACGGCAACCTGCTGATGATGGTGCGTGTGGCCGAGGCCCTGCGCGCGCCGATTTTCAACGATCACATCCATGCCATTCGCTGGGAGGAAGGCCGCTACGTCCTCGATCCGTGGCCGCTGGAACTGGTCGATACCGCCGACCCGCGCGTTTTCAAGCTGCGCGGCGGCGGCTGGAAGATCATCGCCCTGACCTCGCTGTCGTGGCTCTTGCCGGTCGAGCTGACGCCGGACGGACTCGCGGTCATCGCCATGCACTATGACAAGGCGGTAGCGCCGGCGGACAGCCTGCAATGCTACGGCGTCGAGGACCCGCGCCTCTCGAAGGTGGAGGGGCGCTTCCTGATGACCATCTGCTCGGTCAGTCCGGAGCGTCATTCGACCACGCTCTACAGTTCGCAAAACGGGCTGGACTGGACATTCGAGGATATCGTGCTCGATCACCAGAACAAGGACATGCTGATCTTCGAGGGGCGGATCAATGGTGAATACTGGGCGCAGACAAGGCCGCTCGGCGATCTCTATTTCGCCTATCCGCCAGGCAGTCCATGGCGCGCCGGGCCTTCCATCAACCTGGCGTCGTCGAAGGACATGTTCTACTGGAAGCCGTATCGCAAGCCGGGGATCAGGCCACATTCCGGCACGGTGGCGACCGCGCGCATGGGCGGCGGCGCGCCGCCGGTGCTGACGCCGGATGGCTGGCTCACACTTTGGCATGGGGTCGAGCCGAAGGAACTGGTCGGGATTTACCGCACCTACTGGTCGCTTCTGGACCGTGACGATCCCGGCCGGGTGATCCGCAGTGGCGGTGCGCCGCTGCTGGAGGCCAATCCGGCGCTGACCCGTCCGATCGAGGATCAGGTCTATATCCGCGATGTCGTTTTTACCACGGGCATCGCCGATGGCGGGGACCATTATATCGTGGCGTCGGGCGAGGGCGATCTGGCCTGCCGGATCACCCATGTGCCGAAATCGGTGTTTGCCGAGGATTACGCCCTGTAAACCGCCTTCAGTTTTTCCAGCGTCGCCTGGGCGGCTACGGGATCGGCGGTTTCGCTGGCGTCGTTCCAGCCGAAGGCCTCGTCCGGGCCGTAGTCCTGGACCACGATGCCGTCACGCCGGGCCAGGACGCCCATGCCGTCATGATAGAAGCCGTAATGAACGCCTTCCTGCGGGGTCAGCCAGACGATCTGGCCACGGACGGGGATGACGCTTTCGTCACGCCACAGGGCGCGGGCGCCATAGCCGGTGCAGTTGATGATGACCTTCTCCTTCAGTTTCAACAGATCGGACGGCTGGTGAAATTCCATATGCTCGAAGCGGCCGCCGGCCAACAGGAAATCGGCCTCAAGCTGACGGCCATAATCGGCGATATTGAAGGAGAGGTTGACGCCGCGCCGGATTTGCGTTGCGGCGAAGGGCGTGGTTTCGGGGGCGATATTGCCGTAGGCCGGCATCAGGCCGCGCAGGCGGTCATTCAGATAGGCGAAACCGGGATCGAAAGGCGCGGGCGTTTCTGTCGTTTCTGGCGTTTTTGGTGGCGCGGCGGCCGGCTCCGGTTTCGGGTCGCGCAGGACGTAGTGGTCGATCCATTCGACCGGATTGCCGGCGGCGCCGACAAAGGATTCGTGCATGGCGGCCGAGGTGCGGGCCATGCGTTCCCACAGGACGGGAAAATCGGCCGGCATGGCGGCGGTCTGGGCCACGCGCGAATCCGGCGACCAGATGCCGGTGGCGCGGGCCGAGCGCACGTACGGGAAGCGCTCCCTGGCATAGATGACCACTTCGGCGCCGGCGCGCTGGGCGGTGATGGCGGCGGTCAGGCCGAGCGCGCCGGCGCCGATGACGGCCACCTTTCGCGGCGAGGTCTGCATGGCCAGACCCACGGCGACATCAGCGGAACCCCAGGATAATGACCAGCCGCTGCCGCCATGGCCATAGTTGTGGATGACCTGCTTGCGCCCGACCGTTTCGGCCTCGATGCGCGGACCGGCGGCGCGGAAAGGCCGCAGGCAGACCGTGGTGCGGAAGACCTGAGCCGGATTGGTGCGGATGGGGATCAGGGGCGGCTCGGCGGCCAGGCCCGTCATCGGCGCCAGCAGGGCGGTGGCCAGGCCGCCGCGCATCAGTGTCCGTCTGTCTACGATTTTGGCTACGATTTTGGCCATGATCATCCCGCCGTTAAAACCGCCCGCAAGCTACAGACGGTATCCTGCGGCGGCAAGCCACATAACTTTAAGACAGGGACCGGTCACAAAAAAATGAGGACGCGGGGGCGTCCTCATTTTTTGCGAATGGCTGGCTATCTAGTGGTGATTGCTGGTGAAGCGGCCATTTTCGTCGCGGTCACGATTGGCCGAAGACCGGCCGCGCGATGAGCGGCCGTCGTCATCGTCGTCGTAGTCGCGGCCACGACTTTGCGAACCGCCGTGGCTCATGCTGCCGGCGCGGGCATGGCCTTCCGGATCGCCGTGCCAGCCGCGGCCCTGACCCGATGAAGCGCTATAGGACCGGTCATCGTCCCGGTCTTGAGAACCGCGTCCGCCGCTGGTGAAGCGGCCTTCCGCGTCACGGTTGCGGTTGGCCTGGCCGTGGCGGCCCTGCTGATGGGCGTGCCAGCCGCGGTCATGGCCGTAGGCGTGCCAGTCCTCGAAATCGCGGTCCTCGTCCTGTGAGCGGCCGCGTCCGCCGCTGGTGAAGCGGCCGTTTTCATCGCGGTCGCGCCCGGAGGTGCGATAGTCGTCATCGTCGTCATCATAGCGTGAGGACGAACGGCTGGAGCCGCGATAATTATCATGGCTGTGGCTGCCGGCCTCGGCGTGGCCTTCGGAATCGCCGAACCAGCCACGGCCGGATGAACGGCGGTCATCATCGTCATCGCGGGCGCGTGTACGTGCGCCGCCCGAACCACTGGTGAAGCGTCCTTCTTCGTCGCGCTCGCGTGACTGGGATCCGTGTTGATCGTCATTACTGGAAGTTCTGGGCATAGTGTCTCCTTTTCCCGCAGCGAAGCGGGAAGACCGTTTGGGTTGTCTGGATGTAGACCCTCCGTGTCCGGATATGCGGGGCGCGGAAAGCCGGATTAACATGTGCGCCGGCGAAAGGCCGGGCACGGCGGGGACACTACGCCCGGCTCCGTAAGATTGTTATCCACATAGCCGGCGGGCGTCGTAAATAGATGGTAAGGTGAAGATAAAGAACCGCACCGTATGAGTATTCGCGGAAACGGGAAATAATAATCGTCCGCTTCGGAAAGTGGATTTTTACCTGGATAACCGGATTTAGGCGGCCCTTATGGATTTTTTATCCGGACGCCGGTTTGAACCGTGCGGATTTTATGAGGCGAATGCTAGTGTGGGCCTGTCACATTCACATTCCGGAGCCGTACAATGCCTTTGCAGAACGATCCGCCGCCTCCCGTGCCCGATCCGGCCCCGACGGTCCCCGATATCGGGCCGGATATATCGCCGGTGCCTGAGGGGGAAGACCCCATGCCCGTGCCGGACCCCCTGCCCGAACCGGATGCCCGGGGACCGCGCGCGCCGGAGGCTGTGTGATGGCCGAAGAGACCGCGCCGGATGGCGGCAAGCCTTTCCTGTCATGGAACCTCTCCGCCGGACATGATCTGCGCGACGATGAACGAAAACTGGTCCAGGCCCTGGGCGCGGCGGTTGTCATGCACTGGTTCGATCTGCCGCGCGATATCCAGAAATGCCTGTTTGAAGCGGCGGTGGCCGGACCGCAGGCCTTGCGCGAGCCGCTGGCGAAATTCCTGCATGAGCACGGCGAATCCTAGTCTGGAAACGCACCCGCCAAAAAACATGACAGCGCTGTCATTTTTTGCTTGCGTTAGCGCTAACACCCTGCTATTGAAGCGTCACTAGGCCTTGTTCGAGGCCTTTGCCCTTCCTGGGCGTTTCCTCCCTGTTAAACTGGCCGCGCTGTTATGCGCGGCTTTTTTTTTGCCCGGAAGAGGATAAGAAAGCAAGAAACCCCACCACCGCATCCAGCGCTTCGCGCGTCGTGCGGTCCCCTCCCCATCAGAGATGGGGAGGTACAAGGAAACATGGATTTCCAAAATTCATTCGTTGAATTTTGGCAAGCGCGACTGCGCGCCGCGCATGTTTGCGCGTATCTTCCAAAGCAAAAAAACTTAATCGCTATTTGCTTTGCAAATAACGATTAAGCCGCGTGGCCTTCGGCGCGGCGCATCCGCCAGAAACGGATGGTGCGCAAGGCGGTGTCGCGCGGCAGCTCGGTATAGAGCTTTGCATAGTCGCTGGCCTTGCCCATGGCGTTTTCCTGATCGGCCAGCATGATCATGGCATAGGTGAGGAACAGGGCCTTGTCGAGATCGGCCGCCTTGCAGGCAATCGCCAGGGCGTCGATCTCCTTTTTCTCCACCAGGTGGCGCGCCGTCAGGAAATCGATATCGGCCATCTGCGACAGGGCGCACAGGAAATAGGTCGGGTTCGGATCGCGCATGTATTTGGCGAGCAGGGTCGGCGTCAGGCGCGAATTGAGACGCAGGGCATCGACCTCGGCGAAAATCTTCTCATAGTCGTCGGGGAAGCTGCCATAGGCCACGGCCACCTTGTTGCGCCCGCGCGAGAGCGCCCGTTCGAGCACGGCGGGATCGAGCTTTTCGTTTTCGCGCATGATGCGTTCGCGCAGACGCGCCTCGACGACGAAATACATGTCGTTCATCAGGTCGATCGGCATATCGGCGCGGTTGACCACGACCTCATGCAGGGCGGGATTGGCCTGGGCGCGCTGGATGACCTGCTCGTTACTGGCGCGCGACAGGCGGGCGCCGTCATTGCTGAGGAGGGTATGCAGGGTCGTATCGTCGCCGCGATCGACGATGACGCCGGAGACGCTTTCCGGCACGGTGTCGCGTTTAGACACGGCGCGCAGATGGTCCTGCCCCTGGGTCGAGACGATGTGCATCAGGTCGGTTTCGCTGAGCGCCTGCGAGCGGGTGAGGATCGGCTCGGCGACCGAGATGTCATCGGAGGCCAGGCGGCGCAACAGGCCGAGCGGCGCATTGCGGGTTTGGGAAATGGTGGTGGAAATCTCGGCGCGGACCACGGTTTCCATATCGGCGGCGAGCTGGCTCATCACCGAATCGTACAGTTCCATTTCCGTGCCGCTGATTTCTTCCGGACTGGTCATGAAGATGCCGGTGACCTGACGCAGCAATTCACGGCGTTTGGCGCTCGAAGGCTCGTGGGCCAGTTCGATCAGGTCGATCAGCGAAGAGGTCGGTACGCGGGACATTCTGTTTCCTTAAGGGCCATTCTGGCGGGGAAAGTATTGGCGGGCGGCGAAGGCGGTGTCGGTCAGTCGGCGGCGGATGTCCTGTCGCTGTCCGTGTCGCCGTCCTCGACCGCCTCCGGCGTCAGGGTCAGCAGGGCGCCGGTGGCGTTGGGGGTGACGCTGATCGGGTCCGGCTTCATGCCGTACTGGCGGTGCAGGCTGTAGAGGCGGGGTTCGTCGGCGGGAGTCTTATAGTGTTCGCCGGGAATAAAGATGTGATCGGCCTCCTGCGACGCCAGGGAGATATCGGGTTCCGGTGCGGTCGCGGTGGGTTTTTCGGTGCTGGCCTGGTCGTTTTTCGCCGCTTCGGCGACCGGCAGGGCGGCGACCGGCAGGGCGGCGGCGCGGGCGGCGGCGATGCGGGCGGCGTACTTGCTGGTGGCGGGCACCTCATAGGCGCCGTCCGTGGTCAGGGCGGAAGCGACCGCGGCTGGCGCGGGTGCGGCAGGGAGAGGCGCGGTTGGGAGCGGTTCGGTTTTAAGAGCGGCTTTTGGCGGCGCGGCGGCGATGGGAGCATCATCCGCCATGCCGGGATCGTCGGCAAGGCCGGGATCCGGGCGTTCCGACGGCAGGGGCGTCACGGCGACCGGCTGCGGCGCGCTCACCGGTACGGGCTGCGATACCGAAACCGGCGACGGGGCGCGGACCGGCGGTGCGGGCATGGGCGCGAAGGCGGTTGGCGACGATGGAACCGAGGCGACGGCGGGCGTCTGTTTAGCCGGCCAGCGCAGGCTGCGGGCATAGGGATCGCCGACCTGTCCGTAAGGTGAGGGCGGAACCGGGTAATCGCCCGTGGGGGTGCGGACTTGCGGCGTTTCTGGCGGAGGTGTTTCCGGTGCGGTCTGTGTCGTTGCCGGGGTCTTGTTTCGCCAGTTGAGGTACGGGCCGCCGGTGTTCGCCAGCACCGCGCAAGGGATGGCACCCGCAGCCAGCATGACGGCGAGGGACAGCAGATAACGGGCGCGGCAGGCAGGCTTGGTCATGGCTTGCTTATGGGCTTGCTTATGGGGCTGGCTTCTGGTTTTCACACGGACGCAGGGTTGTAAGTTCGCCAGCCTAAGCCATTGAGTTTAATTAAGACCTAATAGGCGCGGAATTTGGCGTTGTGGCCTTAAACCGTCCGGCCGGGAGAATAGGCTTTGCATTTTTCCTGTAATCGATTACATGTATTCGGTTGTTAAAAAATGGCCGGACGGGGGGAGTCTATCCGTGATGGCCCAAAAACGCAGGGAATGTTTCATGGATATGATAACAAGGAAAGGGCAGGGCTGGTTGTTCGCCACGGCGTTTGCCGCTATCACCGCCACCTCTTTCTGTTTTATTTTGCGGGCGCTGGTCATTGATAACTGGGGCGTCGATTTCGCCCTGACGGAAACGCAGAAAGGCGAACTGCTGGGCGTCGGTCTGTGGCCGTTCTCGATCACCATCGTGCTGATATCGCTGTTCATCGACCGGATCGGCTTCCGGGTGACCCTGTGGTTCGCGGCCATCTGCCATATCGTCGGGCTGGGACTTCTGTTCACCGCCACCGGCTACTGGTCGCTCTATGCGGGCACCTTCATCATGGCGCTGGGCAATGGCGCGGTCGAGGCCGCCGCCAATCCGCTGATCGCCACGCTGTTCGCGCACGACAAGTCGAAATGGCTCAACCGCCTGCACGCCGCCTGGCCGGGCGGCATGATCCTGGGCGGGTTGCTGGCGATGGGGCTGGACAGCCTCGGCGGTTTCGCCATGGACGGTTCCTGGCGGGTGAAGGTCGGGCTGATGATCATTCCGGTGCTGGTCTATACGGTGCTGCTGATCGGGCGCAAATTCCCGGTATCCGAGCGGGTGGCTTCGGGCGTGTCCTACCGCACCATGCTGGGCGAGGCCGGCTTTATTTCGGCCTTTATCCTGGCGGCGCTGATCATGCTGGAAGTCGGGCGCGTGTTTGCCCTGTCGCCGGTGATGTCGTTCGGCGCGGCGGCGGTGCTGGCCCTGATCTATGCGTTTTTCGCCCGCTCGCCGGGGCGGCCGCTGTTTATCCTGCTGGTGCTGGTGATGATGCCGCTGGCGGTGACCGAGCTTTCGACCGATAGCTGGATTTCCTCGCTGATGACGCCGGAAATGAACAAGCTCGGCCTCGCCGCCGGCTGGGTGCTGATCTATACCTCGGCCCTCGTGTTCGTCATCCGCATCTTCGCGGGGACGCTGATCAAGTGGCTCAATCCGCTGGGCGTGCTGGCCATGGCCTCGGCGCTGGCGGCGGCGGGCCTGTTCCTGATGTCGGGCGCGACGGGTCTGGCCATCCTGGCGGCGGCCACCTTCTACGGCATCGGCAAGAGCTTTTTCTGGGGCACGGCGCTGGGTGTCGCTTCCGAACAGTTCCCCAAGGGCGGCGCGGTGACGCTGAACATGCTGGCCGGCGGCGGCATGCTGGCGGCGGGGATTGTCGGCTCGGTGCTGCTGGGCGCGGCGCAGGATAATTCGACGCAACGTGGGTTGAGGCTGCACGACGCCACGCACCAGACCACGCTGTCCGAACAGTACCTGACGGAAAAGGTCAGCGTGTTCGGCCGTTACAAGGCGCTGGACGAGGCGAAGGTGGCCGGGGCTTCCGATGCCGACAAGGCGGTGCTGGAGGGACTTTCCGGCAGCGCGAAAAAGGACGCCCTGAAAGAGGTGGCCCTGCTGCCGGTCATTACCTGCCTGATCTTCCTGGGGCTGATTTTGTGGTTCCGGCGTCGGGGCGGTTATAAACCGGTGGTGATCGGGGAGCATTAAAATCGGGTGAGGGGCTTGTATCCGCATAAGAAATGCCCCTCACCCGGTCGCCTTCACTTCGTTCGGCTCCCGTCCTCTCCCCATTTTCATGGGGAGAGGGGAACTGATCGAGACTAAAAAATGAGAAGATATGACAAAGCTAAGACTAGGCATGGTGGGTGGTGGACCGGGCGCATTCATTGGCCCGGTGCATCTGATGGCGGCGCGGCTGGATGACCGGTTCGTTCTCAGCGCCGGCGCCTTCAGCCGCGATGCCGCAAGGAATGCCGCGGCGGGTGAAGGCTATGGCCTGCCGCCGGAACAGGTCTATACGGATTGGCGCGATATGCTGGCTCAGGAAAAGGGCCGGCTCGACCTGATCGCCATCGTCACGCCGAACGACACCCATTTCCCGATAGCAAAAGCGGCGCTGGAGGCGGGGGTCAATGTGCTGTGCGACAAGCCGGCGACGTTGAATCTGGAAGAAGCCCTGCGCCTGCGTGACGTGGTGCGGTCCAGCGGCAAGAGCTACGGCCTGACCTATACCTATAGCGGCTATCCGCTGGTGCGCGAGGCAAGGAAGCTGGTGGCCGAGGGGCGGCTGGGGCATATCCGCAAGATCGTGGTCGAATATAGCCAGGGCTGGCTGTCGCAACAGGTGCACAGCAAACAGGCCGACTGGCGGGCCGATCCGGCGCAATCCGGCCTGGGCGGCTGCATCGCCGATATCGGCGTCCACGCTTTCCACCTGAGCGAATTCGTCAGCGGGGCGAAAGTCGAAAGCTTGTGTGCTGATCTCGGCATTGTGGTGCCGGGCCGCGCGCTCGATGACGATTGCAATGTGCTGCTGCGCTACGAAAACGGTATTCGCGGGGTGCTGGTGTCATCGCAGATCGCCGCCGGTGACCGCAATGGCCTGCGCCTGCGGATCTATGGCGAAAAGGGCGGACTGGACTGGTCGCAGGAGCAGCCCAACATCCTGACGCTGAACGGACACGATGCCCCGACGCAGATCCTGCACGCCGGCACGCCTTATCTGGCCTATGGCGCGCGGGTGCCGGCCGGTCATCCGGAAGGCTATCTCGAAGCCTTCGCCACGCTTTACCGCGATTTCGCTGACGAGATATTGACGGGCGCAGCCTCACTGGTGCCGGGCATAGAGGACGGTGTGCGCGGTATGGCGTTCGTCGAGACGGCCATCCGATCAAGCCGCAACAAAAGCTGGGAGCAACTGTTATGAAAACCCTCAAAGGCCCCGGTATCTTCCTGGCGCAATTCCTTGGTGACGCGGCCCCCTTCAACAGGCTGGAAAGCATGGCGCAGTGGGCGTCAGGCCTCGGCTACAAAGGTCTGCAAATCCCGACCTCATCGCCGGCGGTCTTCGATCTGGAAAAGTGCGCGCAGAGCCAGACCTATGCCGACGACATCACCGGTATGCTGGCGCAATACGGCCTTCAGGTCACCGAGCTTTCCACCCACCTGCAAGGCCAGCTTGTCGCCGTTCACCCGGCCTATGATACCCTGTTCGACGGCTTCGCGCCCATGGCCCTGCATGGCAAACCGAAGGAGCGCCAGGCCTGGGCGGTCGAGCAGGTCAAGCTGGGGGCGAAGGCGTCGCAACGGCTGGGTTTGAAGGCGCACGCCACCTTTTCCGGTGCGCTGGCTTGGCCGTATGTGTATCCGTGGCCGCAGCGCCCCGCCGGTCTGGTCGAGGAAGCCTTCGCCGAACTGGGCCGGCGCTGGAAGCCGATCCTCAATGCCTTTGAGGACGCCGGCGTCGATTGCTGCTACGAGATTCATCCCGGCGAGGATTTGCATGACGGCGCGACCTTCGAGCGCTTTCTCGAGGAGGTCGGCGGGCACACACGCGCCAACATCCTGTTCGATCCCAGCCACTTCGTGCTGCAGCAGCTCGATTATCTGAACTATATCGACATCTATCACGAGCGGATAAAGATGTTCCACGTCAAGGACGCGGAGTTTAATCCGAGCGGCCGGTCGGGTGTCTATGGCGGTTATCAGAACTGGGTAGACCGGCCGGGGCGGTTCCGTTCGCTGGGCGACGGCCAGGTCGATTTCAAGGGCATTTTCTCGAAGCTGGCGCAATATGATTACGACGGCTGGGCGGTGCTGGAATGGGAATGCTGCCTCAAGCACCCGGAAGACGGCGCCCGCGAAGGCGCGCCCTTTATCCGCGATCATATCATCCGCGTCACCGAAAAGGCGTTTGACGACTTCGCCGGTAGCGGCGTATCGAAGGAGTCGCTTCGTAACCTGCTAGGACTCTGACATGGATCGCCGTTCGCTCTTGCTGGCCCCGCTCGTTTTGACCGCCGGAGGGGCCATGGCCCAGACACCTGCCCCCGATACCGCGAAAACCGTCGCCGGCTGGCCTGCGCCTTCGGGCACTATCGACCTGTGGCCGCAGGGCGCGCCGGGGCAGTTGCATCCGGACATGAAGGAGGTGGTTGAGGAAACCTCGACCGATCCGGCGGTGAAATTCCGCCGTGTGCAGGGTATATCGAAGCCGCGCCTGGCGGTTTTCCCGGCGGAAAACCCCAATGGCGGGGCCATGCTGATCATCCCCGGCGGCGGCTTCACCTGGAACTATTTCGACCATGAGGGATACCAGCTCGCCGACTATCTGAATAAGCAGGGCGTTACCTGTTTCGTACTGTTCTACCGGCTGGCCAACGACGGCTGGGATAACCGCGCCGATGTCGGCACCATCGACGCCCAGCGCGCCATGCGGCTGATCCGAAAAAATGCGGCGCAATATAAACTCGATCCGAAGCGTGTCGGCGTGGTGGGTTTCAGCGCGGGCGGCTTCATCACCGCGTCCTTGGCCACCCGTCATGCGCAGGCGCTTTATGCGGCGGTCGATGAAGCGGATCAGCTCGACGCCCGGCCATCCATCGCCGCGCCGATCTATCCGGTGATTTCGCTCGATCCCGCCATTGCTTACGAAGGTACCGCACCGTCCCTGCTCGGTGGACCGGCCATGGACAAACAGATCGCCCGCTATGCGCCGGACCGCAATGTCGATGCGCAGACGCCGCCGATGTTCCTCACGCAGGCGGAAGACGACACCACCGTGCCGGTAGCCAATTCGGTTGTCCTGCGCGATGCCCTGAAAGCGAAGGGAATTGTGGTCGAAACCCATCTCTTTGCCAGCGGTGGGCATGGTTTCGGCATGAAGCCGGACCTCGACCAGCCCTATCACATCTGGCCGCAGCTTCTGGCCGGTTTCGCCCGCAGCCAGGGGCTGATGGGTTAAGGCACCGGTCAAAAAAGAACCCTGAGACACCGGCCTTTGCGGTTGGTGCTCAGGGTTAAAAACCGTAACCCAGGTGTTACGGCCTGTGGCGGCGGTCCAGTCGGGGTTCGGGAGGAAACCGCCGCACGAGGTCAGATCGCGCCTGCCTTTACCAGCTTCACAGCCTGATCGGCCGCGCGGGCGGTGAAGGCCATGAAGGTCAGGGACGGATTGACGCAACTGGTCGACGCCATGGCGGAACCATCGGTGACGAAGACATTGTGCGCTTCGTGCAACTGGTTCCATGAATTGGTGACCGAGGTGCGCGGGTCGCGGCCCATGCAGGCGCCGCCCATTTCATGAATCGCATCGCCGGGGATATGCGGCTTTTCTTCCGACCAGACATTGACCAGGCCGGCGGCCTTCATCATGGCCTCGCCCTGGCGCGCCCCATCGGCCATCATCTTGCGTTCGTTTTCGCGGAAGGTGACATTGAAAAGCGCCTGCGGCACGCCAAAGCGATCGACCTTGGTGGGATGCAGGGTCACAGTATTGTCGATATAGGGCAGGCACTCGCCGAAGACGTTGAATCCGATCGACCACGCGCCGTATGTGCGCAGGCCCTCTTTCATGGACGCGCCAAAGCCGACCGCGCCGGAGACGCCGCGATGACCGCCGCCCTGGCAGCCATAACCGCGCAGGAAATCGGCGTCGGCGTCCTGGCCTTTCAGGTTGCGGAAGCGCGGAATATAGACGCCGGTTGGCTTGCGGCCATATTCGATCAGGTCTGAATAGGTGCCTTCCGGCAGGTTGCCGGAGAAGGTGGTCAGCATGGCGTGATCCATGACGTAGCGGCCAAGCGTGCCGCTCGAATCGGCAAAGCTCTTGTCACTGCCCTCAAGCTTTGAATTGAGCAGGATTTGATTCGACGCCATAGTCGAGGCGCACAGGAAGACGATACGCGAGCGATAGGTATGGGCGGCGTGGCTGTTGGCGTCGATAGTACGGACGCCGGTGACGCGCTTTGTCTTCGGATCATATTCCAGCGAGGTCACCACCTGATCGGCCAGCAGAGTCAGGTTATTGGTGGCGCGGGCGGCAGGCAGGGTCACCGCCTGGGTCGAGAAATAGGCGCCGAACGAACAGCCGCGATTGCACTGCGACCGGCTCTGGCAACGCGAGCGGCCCTGTTCGGGCTTGTCCTCGGTCATGTTGGCGCAGCGTGTATGGATCAGCTTGCGGCCGGGCATGGCCTTTTCCAGCCGTTCTTTAGTCCAGGTTTCGGCGACGTTCATCGGGTGCGGCGGCTGGAATTCGCCATCGGGCAATTGCCACAGCCCTTCCTTCTGGCCGGAAATACCGGCATAGGATTCGACATAGGAATACCATGGCGCGATGTCTTCATAACGCACCGGCCAGTCATTGCCGTGGCCATCCTTGCCGTTGGCCTCGAAATCCTGCGGGCCGAAACGAAGCGACACGCGGCCCCAGGTCAATGACTTGCCGCCCACCGTGCCGGGTCGCACCCAGCGGAATTCCGGGCCGTCCTTGAAGGCGTAGGGGTTCAGGCGGTCATTGTTCATGAAACCCTTCACCGCCGTCTGCGCCGCGCCGCCGTAACGCGAGGCGTAGTAGTCGCTTTCGACCAGGGCCGGGGGGGTCTGGCCGCGGTAGGGCTGTTCCCACGGGCCGGTGCCTTCGTAAGGGTAGTCGGCGCTGTGCTCGACCATGCGGCCGCGATCGAGCATCAGCACCTTCATGCCCTTTTCGGTCAGTTCCTTGGCGGCCCAGCCGCCGGAAACCCCGGAGCCGATGACGATGGCGTCGAATTCATAATCAGACATGGCTGGCCCCGTTACGATGCGAATACGCGGTTGACTTCGGAGTAGGGATAGGCGCCGTCATACCTGCCCGGCACCGGCAGATAGACGCGTTCGACGGTGCAGCCGATTTCGGAGCTGTAATAGCCGAAGATGACCAGTTGTCGCAGGTGCTCGAATGAGTCCGCCGGCGCGCCGGAAAGGGTCTGGGCTTGCGCCAGCGTCAGGATGGCGTCCTGCTGTTCCGGCGTGACGGCGGCGAAGGGTTTGCCATGGCTTTTTTGCGCGGCGGCATCGATGGCGCTAAGGCCGCTCATCACCATGTCGCGCTCGCCTTGCCAGTACCATTCCGACAGCATCATCTCGATAAAGGCCGGCACCTCGGCGGCGATGGCGCCCGGCGTGTCGGTGGTGGGGATGATGCGCTCGGAAACGGCGGCGGTGAGGGCGCGCTGATCGTCGGTCATGTAGGGCGTGGCGGGAATGTAGCCGGGGTCCATGCCGGCCTGCATGGCGCGGGCAATGGGCGCGACCGCCACGCCGCCGACCATGGCGAGGATGCCGGTCAGGAAATGGCGTCTGTCGAAACGGTGATCATGATCGTGGGCCATGTCTATTCCTCCTTATTCGCTTTCCTGGGGCGCCAGCTTGCGCACCCAGATATTGCGGTAGGACACCGCGCTGCCGTGATCCTGCAAGGTGAAGGGCAGGGCGTCGGCATGGGGGTGATAAGTGGCCAGCGTCTTCCAGTCGGTCTTGCCGAGGATTTCCTGGTGGTTCTGCGTCAGCACGCCATTGTGCAGCACGGTGACATAGGCCGGTTTCAGCACCTTGCCCGAGGCGTCGAAATGCGGGCGCTCGAAGAGGATGTCGTAGGTCTGCCATTCGCCGGGTTTGCGCGACGCATTCACCAGCGGCGGCTTCCAGGCGTAGATGGCCGAGGCCTGGCCGTCGGCATAGGTCGGGTTGTCGTAGGAATCGAGCACCTGTATTTCATACTGGCCCATGAGGATGACGCCGGAATTGCCGCGATTTTGCGAGGTGCCGGAAACCTCGGCCGGTTCGCGGAATTCGATATGAAGCTGGATATCGCCGAACGCCTGTTTCGTCATCAAACTACCGTCACCGTGCGGGCCATCGCGGTGCGGCACGGTCATGCTGCCGTCAGCCAGTGTCCAGTCGGCCGGTTTGCCGTTGGCGATGGTGAAGGCGTCGAGGTTTGAGCCGTCGAAGAGCACTATGGCGTCGGAAGGCGCGTCGCCGGCGGTCCTGCCGGGCGTGATGACCGGCGGGTGCGGGCGGGCCGGATCATGGACATGCCACTTGCCGCCGGGCAGCATGGGCGTATCGGTAAAGCCCAGGTCGCCGGCCGGCGCCGGGGTGGCGAACAGCAGGCAGATTCCAAGCGTCACTAAACTGAATCGCATCATTTCCATCCCTGTGTGTCAGGTCCGTTTTCGGACTCTGTTTTTGTTCAGCCTTGGATATTACTCCGCCGACTTGATCTTGAGGTAGTAGACCAGCGCGGCGCGTTTGGCGTCATCCTTGACGCCGCCATAGGTCATTTTCGTGCCCGGCATGGCCTTCATGGGCGCGAGCAGGAAACTGTCCAGCGTGGCGTCGTTCCAGGTCAGGCCCGAAGCCTTCATGGCGGCGGAATATTTGAAGGTAGCGGAATGGCCGCCGGCTTTCGAGCCATAGACGCCATAAAGATTTGGGCCGACGCCATCGTTCTTGCCCTTCTCGATCGAATGGCAGGCCTTGCATTGCGCGAAAGCTTTTTCGCCATTAGCCAGTTGGGCGGTGTCGATGGCCGGGGCGGCGACAACCGGTGTGGCGGCCATGGTGGCGAGGGTGAAGACCATGGCGGATCGTAAACGGCTCGAAAACAGTGGCCCTGAAAAAGCTGGCACCGATAAGCTCCTGCAACCTGTTCGGGATTTAACCCCTTTTACGAAATGGGTAACATGACTTGAAATCGATTACAACAGACTCTTTGGAAGAGAATCATTCGCAAATTTCAGGCTGTGTTTAAGCCTTTGGCGCGGCTGTGCTTTCGCGCAAGACCAGTTCGTGGTCGAGCGTGATATTGACCCGTTCGGTGACGCCGCCATTGATAATGCCGAGCAGGAGTTCCACGGTCTTGCGGCCGATTTCGTGCATCGGTTGGCGCACGGTGGTCAGCGAGGGCGCGGAAAAACGCGACAGATGGACATCATCGAAACCGGCCACCGACATATCCGCTGGGCAGGAAAGCCCCGCCGCGCGAATGGCGTGGAGCGCGCCGAAGGCCATGTCGTCGCTGAAGCAGAAGATGGCAGTCGGGCGCTTGGGCTGGGACAGCAATTGGGTGGTCATGGCGGCGCCACATTCGATGGAGTAGTCGCCGGTCAGCAGGATCAGGTCGTTGCTGCGGCCGTGCTGGTCGGCGCTGGCAGTGACGCCCTGCAGGCGGTCGCGGCTGATCGGGCTGCGCAGGTCGCCGGTGATGACGCCGATGCGGCGGTGACCGAGATCGTAAAGATGGTCCATGATCTGCCGCGCCGCCAGGGCATTGTCGATATGGACCGAGGAAACGCTTAAAGAATCGCTGAATTCGCAGCCATTGACGATCGGGGCCGCGGCGCCTTTTTTCGCCACCATATCATTGAGCGACGCCGGCAGGGTGTGGCCAAGGAAGATCATGCCGTCGGCCTCTTTGCGGCGTAGCAGGCCGGCATAGGCGTCTTCACTGTCGCCCCCGGAAACCGAAGCGTATCCGACATCGCCCAGCAGGACCGTGTACCCGGCGGCAAGCGCTGCCTCCTCGACCCCGCGGATGATATGGGCGAAAAAGGCGTTGGCGATATTGGGAACGGTGACGATCAGGCGCGAGGTTTTCAGGGTGCGCAGGGATTTGGCCATCTGGTTTGGTTCGTAACCCAGTTGATCGATGGCGCCCAATACCTTGTCCAGCACCGCCGGCGAGACGTGGGCGTAGTCATTGAGCACGCGGGAAACCGTGGCAGTGGAGACACCGGCCAGTTTGGCGACATCATTGATGGTCGGCATGTTCAGCCCTGAGGAAAATTCTGTTGCTCTCTCAATACGGCCTTACCCACTGTGTTGCCAAGAAAAATGCGGATCAGGCCGGCCGGTGTTTTGTTTTTAACTCAGACAAATGTTGCCGGGGCTGACATTCGGTGCTAAATCTCTTTTTGTCTGAGTAAAAAGCCGCAAAGGCGACCGCCGGACATACAGGGAGATGAGGCGGGTTACGCCGCTAATCACACCAAAAAAAGCAAACCGCGCGCTTTACGGCGTGCGCAAGGCATTGTGATTATAGGGACAGGCGCGTGAGCGGCATCGGGATAAAAAACGTCAGCAAGGCCTATGGCGCCGTCCAGGTGCTTGAAGATATTTCGCTGACCATTGAGCCGAATGAATTCATCGCCTTCCTGGGGCCTTCGGGCTGCGGGAAATCGACCTTACTGCGGATGATCGCCGGGCTGGAAGAGGTGGATGACGGGGAAATCCATATCGGCGGGCGCCGGGTGGATACTCTGCCGCCGGGGGCGCGCGGCGTCGCCATGGTGTTCCAGAACTACGCGCTTTATCCGCATATGACCATCGCCGACAATATGGCGTTCGGCCTGAAAAATATCGGCGTCAAAAAGGACGAGATCGGCCGCCGGGTCGATGAGGCGGCGCGGATACTGGAACTGGAGCCGTATCTCAATCGCAAGCCGGGCGAGCTTTCCGGCGGCCAGAAGCAACGTGTCGCCATCGGCCGCGCCATCGTGAAAAATCCCGATCTGTTCCTGTTCGATGAGCCTTTGTCGAATCTTGATGCGGCGCTGCGGATGCGCACGCGGCTGGAACTGGCGCAATTGCGCCGGCGTCTCAAGGCGACCATGATCCTGGTGACGCACGATCAGGTCGAGGCCATGACTCTGGCTGACCGGATCGTGGTGATGAAGGACCGGATCATCCAGCAGGTCGGCACGCCGATGGAGATTTACAGCCGTCCGAACAATGTGTTCGTGGCTGGTTTTGTCGGCTCGCCGCCGATGAATATCCTCAAGACGGACATCACCGATGAGGCCGGTTTCGCGGCGGTGACATTGGGCGGACAGAGAGGGATTCGCACCGGCATCCGCATGGACGGCCTGCCGGCTTCCGATCACTGGCGCGTGGGCTTGCGACCGGAAAACATCCGCATCGGCGTACCGGATCAGAGCGATCTGAATGCGGCCGTGGAGTTTGTCGAGCGGTTGGGTGAGCGTACTCTGGTTTACGCCAAACTGGAGAACGGCACGCCGGTGACAGCCGAGGATTCCGGCCTGTCGCGCGTTCGTATGGGCGATGCCGTGGGGCTGAAACTCGATGCCGGCGCGGCGCATCTCTTCAATGCGCAAGGGCAGGGCTATCATGCGGACGAGGCGGGGCAATGAGGGAGACATATAATTATCCTCCCCTGCGCAGCGGGGGAGGTGTCAGCGCGAAGCCCGCAGGGCTGGTGTCGCTGATGGAGGGGGCAACTTGCCGTCGCTGGAATGCCCCCTCCACCACTTCGTGGTCCCCCTCCCCCGCTGCGCAGGGGAGGATCAAGTGAGTATTACCCCCCACAAAAAAGCTGACTGGTCGAACGCCCTGTTCGTGGCGCCGTTCCTGTTCTTTTATCTGTTCCTGCTGATCTATCCGCTGTTGTCGGGCATGGTCCTCAGCCTGTTCAAGGCCGACCTGTTCGGCGGGCGGGAGTTTGTCGGGCTGGAAAATTTCAGCCGTTTGCTGCGCGATGATATCTTCCTGCAGGCGGTTGGGAATACCTTCTGGTTCGTCCTGCTGACCGTGCCGCCGCTGACCGTCATCCCGCTCATCCTGGCGTTGCTGCTCAACCGCACCACGCGCGTGGCGGCCTTTTTTCGCGGCGTCTTCTTCTCGTCTTCGGTGCTCTCGGTCACCATCGTCACCCTGATCTGGCGCATGATCCTGATGGCCGATGGCGGCTTCATCACCAATGTGCGGGCGATGTTCGGCTTACCCGCGATCCCGTTCCTCAGCGACCCGAACCTGGTCATGGTGTCGATGGCGATCATCACCGTCTGGTGGTGCTTGGGGCTGCCGATGATGCTTTATCTCTCCGCGCTCCAGCAGGTGCCGAAGGATATCTACGAAGCCGCCGCGCTCGATAACAGCGGCTGGTTGCGCACCCTGTTCTCGATCACCCTGCCGAGCGTCAGCCGCACCGTTATTCTGGTGGCGATTTTCGAGGTGGTGCTGCAATTCCAGCTTTTCGGCCAGCCGCAACTGATCACCCAGGGCGGACCGAACGGCGCTTCACGGCCGATCGTGCTGTTCATCTTCGAGGTCGGCTTCCGCCGCTGGGATATCGGCTATGCCGCCGCCGCCTCGCAGATCCTCTTCGCCATCATCCTGATCGCTACCGTGGTGCAGTATTTCGTGACCAGAAAGGGAGCGAAATGACCCCTTCGCAATCGAAAATGTTACGCAACATGGCGGTACTCGCCGTTCTGATCGTGCTGGGCCTGATCATGCTGGTGCCGCTGATCTGGACGGTGATGCTGTCGCTGAAATCGAACGGCGATCTGTTGCGCTCCACCGCCAATGCCTTCCACGCGCCCTATACGGGTGAGAACTATATCGCCATCATCCAGAACAGCCAGGTTCTGCACTGGCTGCTGAACTCGGTGATCGTGTCGGGCCTGACGACCTTGGGCGTACTGGTCCTGTCGTCGCTGGCGGGCTATGGCTTCGCCCGGCTCGACTTCCCCGGCCGCGACAAGCTGTTCCTGTTCGTGCTGTTCGGCCTGGCCATTCCGGAGCAGGCGGTGATCATCACCCGGCACCAGCTTTTTTCGACGCTGCACCTGCATAACAGCTTCCCCGGTCTGATCCTGCCGGGGCTGGCGGCGCCTTTCGGCGTCTTCCTGATGACCCAGTATTTCCGCGCCATTCCGAAGGAACTGGACGAGGCGGCCCTGCTCGATAATGCCTCGAAATTCAAGGTGTTCTGGCAGGTGCTGCTGCCGCTGACCGTGCCGGCCCAGGCGACGCTCGGCATCTTTACGTTTCTATCCAGTTGGAACGATTACTGGTGGCCGCTGATCTCCGCCACGCGCGCCGATATGTTCACGCTCACCGTTGGATTGGCCTCGTCGCAGATCAATTTCGCCCAGACCAGCGGCCTCGGCTACCTGATGACCCAGGCGGTCTTTGCCTCGGTGCCGATCCTGATCGTCTATATCATCTTCCAGAAGTATATCGTGAAGGCGGTATCGGGAGCGGCGGTGCGATGAGGTGGCTTAAAGTAAGAACCCCCACCACCACATCTCACTTGCTGCGCAAGTTCGTGCGGTCCCCCTCCCCAGTAAACTGGGGAGGTATAAGAAAGATGCGTTCTTTATTAAACCTCCCTAACTTGTTGGCGCGGGGTGGTGGGGCATCTTGCTTGCTTCTGGCCTTGAGCCTGAACGCCTGCCAGCCGAAGGACGCCGCCACTCATATCACCGTCCAGCGCATCTTCGGCGAGTGCCGCGCCAATGTGCCGAAAGGGCAGGCGCCGCTGCGCAACCCGGATGGCGAGTGCGAAATCATCACCGGCCTGCTCGACCAGTTCGAGACAGAAAACCCCGATATAAAGCTGTCGGTCAATGTCGCCGCCTGGCCGGGCTATGACCAGCTTTCCGCCGAATATGCCGCCGGCGATCCGCCCGATATCGTCACCATGCACATGTCGGCCATGCCGGACTACCAGTCACGCGGCATGATCCTGCCATTGGATCAGGGCTTTAAGGCGCATGGCATCGATCCGGCGGTCTTCACCCCTTCCGCGAAGGCGGGTGTGATCATCAGGGATCATGCTTACGGGATGCCGTTCGATAACTGGACCCAGCTCTGGCATATCAATACCGGCCTGTTCGCCAGGGCAGGGCTGATGAAGGACGGCCAGCCTGTCTTGCCAAAGTCGCCGGAGGAACTGATCCGGCAGGCGCGCCAGTTCAAGGCGAAGACCGGCCTGCCGTATCTGATCCAGGCGACGGACAACGAACGCGCCTCCTATACGCGCAATCTCTATACCTATCTGCTTGACCAGAAAGCCGTTTTCTTCCCTGACCACAAGCATATCAAACTGGATACGCCGGAAGCGCGCCGCATCGTCGATCTGTTCCGTCAGATGTATGCCGAGAACCTGATGACGCATAACCAGGATTATCCGGCGGCGACATCGGCCTTCCTGAACGGGCAGGGCGGCGTCTATCAGGTCGGCACATGGATGATCGGCGCCTTCAATGCCGAGGCCGAAACCGAGGGGCGGCCGCTTTACCACGCCTATACGGTCAAGCCCTATCCGATGCTATACGGCTCCCAGCAGGTGGCCTATGTCGATGGTCACGCCTGGGTGATGCCGAAGCGCAAGCGTACCCCGGCGCAAACCGAGGCCGTCTTTCGCCTGATGAAGTTCCTGCAACAGCACGATTACGACTGGTCGCGCACCGGCCACCTGCCGAGCCAGATGCCGGTGGCGACGAGCGCGCAATATCTCGCTCTGCCGTATCGCAAGGACATCATCGAACTGGCCAGCGCCGGTGAAACCCTGCCGGTGGGCGTCGAGCGCCAGTTCGCTATTCAGGATATCATCGGCGACGAAATGGCCTCGGCCATCACCGGCCACAAGACCACCGAACAGGCGCTGAAAGACGCCGAGCACCGTGTCAACGATCTTCTTTTCCATCTACTCTGAGTAAAGACCATGACTCTCAAAGCCTCGATCATCGCCGACCGCGATTTCGTCATCGCTCCGCTCGACCGCCGCGTCTTCGGTACTTTCGTGGAGCACATGGGCCGTTGTGTTTATGGCGGCATCTATGAACCGGGGCATCCGACCGCCGACGAACACGGCTTCCGCGGTGACGTACTGGCCCTGACGAAGGAACTGGGCGTCACCATCGTGCGCTATCCCGGTGGCAATTTCCTCAGCGGTTATGATTGGGAAGACGGCGTGGGGCCGAAGGAAAACCGCCCGGTGAAGCTTGACCTCGCCTGGTTCACAACCGAGACGAACCAGTTCGGCACCAACGAGTTTATCACCTGGTGTCGCAAGGCCGGGGTCGAGCCGATGTTCGCCGTCAATCTCGGCACGCGCGGTCCGGACGAGGCGCGCCACTTCCTCGAATACTGCAACCATCCGGGTGGCACCTATTACTCAGACTTAAGACGTTCCCACGGTTTCGAGCAGCCGCATGACATCAGGTTCTGGTGCCTGGGCAACGAGATGGACGGCCCGTGGCAGACCTGCGCCAAGACGGCGCACGAATATGGCCGTATCGCCCAGGAAACCGGCAAGGTGATGAAATGGGTCGATCCGTCGATCGAACTGGCGGCCTGCGGCTCTTCCCAGCGCGCCATGCCGACCTATGCGGCGTGGGAATATGAGGTGCTCGATACCTGTTTCGATCAGGTCGATTACATCTCTCTGCACCACTATATGCGCAATGATTCCAACGACATCAAAGAGTTCTTCGCCGAGATCGAGAGCCTGGACTACTTTATCAAGGAAGTGGCGGCGGTGGCCGATGCCGTGGCCGCCAAGCGTCGTTCGAAGAAACGCATCATGCTGTCGCTCGATGAATGGAACGTCTGGTACAAGGCGCATACGCCGACGGATTTGAAGAAGCCTGGCTGGCCGGAAGCGCCGCCGCTGCTGGAGGAAATCTACAATTTCGAGGATGCTCTGGTGGTCGGTGGCGCCCTCATCGTCATGATGAATAATGCCGATCGCGTGAAGGCCGGTTGCCTGGCGCAACTCGTCAATGTCATCGGCCCGATTTTCACCGAAACCGGCGGCGCGGCCTGGCGCCAGACCATCTTCCACCCGATTGCCGACTGTACGCGCCTGGGCCACGGCGAGGTGCTGCGCCTGAAGGTCGATACCCCGACTTTCGAGTCCAGGGCGCATGGCGATATCCCGCACCTGCTGGCGACAGCCATCTATAATCCCGAAACCGGCGATGTCTCGATCTTCGCGCTCAATCGTTCGACGGAAGAGGCGATGGAATTGGCGGCCGATCTGCGCGGCTTAAGCACAGGGCTGCAAATCGCCTCGGCGACCGAACTGCATCATGCCGATCTGAAACAGATCAACACCCGCGATGACGAAGCGATCCGGCCGGTTTCCAACGACTCGGCGAAAGTCTCCGGTACGGTTTTTTCGGCCGTGTTGAAACCACAATCGTGGAATGTTTTTGCTCTGAAGGCGGCGCGCTGATTAAAAGAACAGACGGCTGATTTCGGTTTTTGAATATTTGTCCTACGAAATAAAAGGGCAAAAGTCTTTGTAATTATATGGCAAATAACTATTTTTGAAAAATTAAAACCGATAATTTTATATACAAAATTGCCGATTGGGTGATTTATTGTTTAAAAACAGTTGATTGGTGCCGTGTGGCGGATTTGCGACATACGGACTATAAATCAGACAAAATAGCGGCCAAATCGTCAAACTCGTATTGACAGTAATTTATTGTCGGACAATATGGCCGCACAGAGTTCACGACAATGAACCGGAATCAAACAGGGAGATCGATATGACTGACCGTTCGTCAGCGGCCCATCGCGGCCAAAAATCCATCCATAAATTCGGCCTGACCTTGGCGTCGTCCGTTCTGACGCTTGCCTTCGCCACCACCGTTTTCGCGCAGGATGCCGCTCCGCCGGCGCCTGATGATACCGTTATCATCGTCAAGGGGGTGCGCGCTTCCATCACCAAGAGCCTGGCCGTCAAACGCCGCGCTACCCAGGTGGTCGATTCGATCGTCGCTGAAGATATCGGTAAGCTGCCTGACAACAACGTGGTTGATGCCTTGCAGCGCGTCACCGGCGTTCAGGTGACCGGACGTACCGGTGGGGAAGCCACCGCCATTTCGATCCGTGGTCTGCCGGATATTGCCACCACATGGAACGGCCGCAATGTCTTCACGGCTTCGGGGCGCCAATTCGCACTCCAGGATATCCCGGCCAACCTGGTCCGCCAGGTAGATGTTTACAAGACGCGCGCCGCCGACCAACTGGAAACCGGCCTGGCCGGTCAGGTCGATGTCGCCACCCTGCGGCCGTTCGATTTCAAGGGACCGGAAATCTCCGTTGCCGCTCGCGGCATCTATATCGAACCGGCGGAAGAGTTCAATCCGAACATCAGCGTCCTGGCCTCCAATCGCTGGAGCACCAGCGCCGGTGAATTCGGCGCCCTGGTGAACCTGTCCTATGCCCGCACCAAATATGCCGACCAGAGTGTTACGGCCGGCGCACTGGTGCCCTTCCTGACTGAGACGAATATTCCGGCCGGCTGGGTGCCGCTGGAGCGCGTCTTCAATACGGATGGCCGTGATCCGACGCACGATGCCGAACATCCGATCTGGACGCCCGGCCTTTATCCCGGCCTGCCGACAGCGCCGGGTTCGACCCTGAACATCAATGGTGCGGACTATCCTTACTATCTGTCGCGCGATGCTATCTTCCAGAACGAACTGCAAGGTGATCGTGAACGCCCCTCGGCCGTTGCCGCCTTCCAGTGGCAACCGAACGCCGATGCCGTCTATACTGCCGAATTCTTCTATGACGGCTACCGCAACTCTACTTTCAACAACCTGTTCTTCTCGTTCGTTGACTGGTGGGGCAATCCGGGAGCGGTCACGACCTATCCGGGCACCAATATCCTGAAGACACGCACGGTTAATGATGTCTATGGTTTCGTCAGCGGTGACATGACCGTTGCCAGCACAGACTCTTACGTCTACGCCCTGAACGGCAAATGGAATGTGGGTAACAATCTGAAGCTGGTCGGCGATATCTCTTATCAGGACAGCGTTTACAAGTCGGCCTTCATGGCGCAGCGTACCGATCGTGTTCACAGTCAGATCAATGTCGACTTTAACCGCGGTGATGGTATTACCGAGTTCAACTTTGCCGACATGGCGGTATTGACGGATCCGACGGGCTGGAATGTCGCCCAGTTCTACGACAATGCCAACCGCAATCAGGGTGGCGCTCTGACCGGCCAGCTCGATGGTGTTTATACGCCGGATAACTGGGGACCGGTGCGGAAGTTCAGTTTCGGCGTGCGTTGGGACAAGCGCACGGCTACGGAAGCCAACCGCACCCAAAGCTCTTTCCTGGGCCGCCCGTTGAGCGACATGGATGCCGGCTATGCCTATTATAACAGCGACTTCTTCGGCCGCGCCGATGTGCCGCATGAATGGGTGGCGGCCAATGGCTACTATATCGCGGATCACATCGATGAGATCCGTGATCTGTATCATTCCGTTGATGCCGCTTTCCTGACCTCGGATCAGCTTTCGCTGTTCACCACCTTCAAGGTCAAGGAAATCACCGGTTCGGCCTATGGCCAGGTCGATCTGGAGAACCAGCTCTTCGGCCATCGCCTGCGCAGTGAGTTCGGTCTGCGCTATGTCGATGTGACGACGGACATGACGTTCTTCAATAAGGAGAGCGATGGCAGCATTACGGTCGGTCAGGATACCAAGTCCACGGCCAAGGTCCTGCCAAGCATGACCCTGCGTTATGATGCGACGGATGAGCTGACCCTGCGCTTCAATTATGGTGAAACCCTGCGTCGTCCGGACTTCACTGCGCTCAACCCGATTCTCAACTTGGCGGCCAACGTTACCAATGTCGGTATTGGCGGTGGTTCGGGCGGCAATCCAAATCTGCGCCCGACTCATGCCAAAAACACTGACCTGACGGCGGAATGGTATTTCTCACGCGGCAGCGCCATCTATGGCACCCTGTTCCGCCGCCAGATTGACGGGCTTGTCGTGCCGTTCTTCTATACGGTTAATGTACCTGATGCCGATCCGGATCTGAACGCTACCACCTTCCGCGTCAGCGCACCGGTCAACGCGTCCGATGGTGTGCTGGAAGGGCTTGAACTGGGCCTGACCTATTTCCCGGAAAGCCTGCCGGGCATTCTGGATGGCTTCGGCGTGCAGACCAGCATCACATATCTCGACTCCAAGCAGAACGTACCTGTGGCAGGCACGGACGCCGACCATATTACCGAATCGCTGAACACTCAGTTTTTCGGTGTATCGCCGCTGTCCTACAACGCGACGCTCGCTTACGAACGCGGTCCGGTCGGCGCCCGCCTGTCCTATGTTTGGCGCAAGAACTTCCTTGATCACAACGAGGCCAGCATCTTCGCTAATCCGCTGGGTGTTTGGAAACGCCCTGAAAAGAGCCTGGACTTCCAGATCAATTATGACATCAACGATCGTATGTCGGTCAGCCTCGACGCCACCAATATCACGGACGAGCTGAGTCAGACCTACTACTACTTCGGCGGCGCCGGCGGTCAGGATACTGATAATTTCGGTTCCAGCATTCTTGGCCGGACGATCGCTGTCGGCTTCCGTTGGAAGTACTAGCGCATCCCGAAAAGTGTGACGCACTTTCTGGATCAAGATGCGCGCGAATATTGTAACCGCGTACCTTCTCTAACCTGACTTCAGGGGCGCTGTCGCTGCAAGGCGTCGGCGCCCTTTCTTTCTCCGGAGGACCGATCATGTGGAACCGGCGCAGAGTGATGGGAGCGATTGCCGCGTCTGGCCTTGCCGCGCTGACGGTCAGGGCCGAAACGGAAACCGACCGCCTCGGCGGCGACCTCTACCCGGTGCATGATCCCTGTATGATCAGGGGCGATGGCCTCTATCATGTCTTTTGCACCAGTCAGATGCGCGATGACCATGACGGAGTCAGGGGCCTGATCCACTGGCGGACTTCGCCGGACATGACCGATTGGACCTTCAAGGGGGCGGTCATGCCGCGTTTCCCGGATTGGGTCACCGATGAAATACCCGATACGCGCGGGGCCTGGGCGCCGGATATCAGTTACGTCAACGGCCGTTACCATCTCTATTACTGCGCCTCGCTTTTCGGCAAGAACCATTCGGTCATCGGCCTCTTGACGACGCCGACCCTCGATACGGCGCGCCCTGATTTCGGCTGGAAAGACGAGGGGCTGGTGATCCGTTCGCGCGAGGGCGACCGTTATAACGCCATCGATCCCAGCCATGTTGTCGATGCCGAAGGGCGGCGCTGGCTCAGTTTCGGCAGCTTCTGGTCGGGTCTGCAACTGGTTGAACTCGATTCCGAGACGGGTAAACCGAAAAAGGGCGCGAAGATCAGGCGCATCGCCGGACGCAGCGCGCCGGGGGCGATCGAGGCGCCGTTCATTTTCCGGCGTGGCGGCTGGTATTATCTGGTCGCGGCCTATGATTTCTGTTGCCGCGGCGTGGACAGCAGTTACTACACCTGCGTGGGGCGCGCGAAGACCATCGACGGCCCCTATGTCGATGACGCCGGCCGGAAACTGACCGAAGGCGGCGGGACCGTGCTGCTCAAGGCGGGCGAGGGTGACCGTTTCAAGGGACCGGGCGGGGCGTCGGTCTTTGAAGAAAATGAGGCCTGTTTCATTGTTTATCACGCCTATAACACAGAGAAAAACGGCAGGCCGGCCTTGCGTATCGCGCGTTTGGAGTGGACCGCCGATGGCTGGCCGAAGGTAGTATAAAACCATGGACGATTTTGAGGAGTTTGACGAGGCGCGCGACCTGGAAACCGGGCCGCTTGATACCGAGTTCCGTCACCAGATGCCGCAGGGCCGCCTGCATGGCGCGCTGGCGCACAGGCTGGGCGTCGAGATTTTGAGCGGGGTTTACCGGTCGGGCGATATCCTGCCGAACGAGATCGATTCCAGCACGTCACTGGAGATATCGCGTTCGGCCTACCGCGAGGCCATCCGCATACTGGCGGCCAAGGGCATGGTCGAAAGCCGTCCCAAGACCGGCACGCGCGTCACCGAGCGCGAACGCTGGAACCTGCTCGATCCGCAGGTGCTGCGCTGGATGTTCGAGGCGGAACCGAGCGAAAGTTTTATCCTGGGGCTGTTCGAGCTGCGCCTGATTACCGAACCGGTGGCGGCTTCACTGGCGGCGCAGAGGCGTAATGAGGCGCACCTCAAGGCCATGGACGAGGCGCTCGGTATCATGGCGTCGGAAACCCTGGCCACCGAAGCCGGGCGCCAGGCCGATCTCGATTTCCACGATGCTTTGATGCAGGCCACCGGCAATGAAGCTCTGGCGAGTTTGAGTGCCTCGATCAGCGCCGCCGTGGCCTGGTCCACCCGCTACAAGCAGAGGGTCAAGGCGCTGGAACGCGATCCGGTGCCCGATCACCGCGCCGTCTATGAGGCGATCAGACGCGGCGATGGCAATGATGCCCGCTGGTGCATGGAATCGCTGGTGCGCCTGGCCCTGCATGATACGCAGAGAAGCATGGCGGGCACGCGTACCCATACGGCTGAACGCTCATCATGACGCCTGAAATCAGCCAATGTGTTTTCGGCCATTTGCCCAATGGCGTGGCGGTGACCGCCGTTCGTTTGAGCAATGGACGCGGCATCAACGCCGCCGTGCTGAGTTATGGCGCGGCGTTGCAAAGCCTGATCACGCCCGATCGCGCCGGTTATGGCGCCGATATCGTGCTGGGTCATGACCGGATCGGCCCCTATCTCGACCAGCCGACCTATATCGGCGTCACGGTTGGACGCTGCGCCAATCGCATCGCCGGTGGGCGGTTCACGCTCGACGGCGTGGTTTACCAACTCGACGCCAATGATGGGCGCAACAGCCTGCATGGCGGCCGGCGGGGGTTCGATAAATACCTGTGGGATATCGAAGCCTGCGAAGTGGACGCGAAGGAAGCGCGGGTGCGGCTCGGCCGGATCAGCCCGGACGGCGAGGCGGGCTATCCGGGCACGCTGGCCGCCTCGGTCACCTATCGCCTGACGCGTGACGGCGAACTGATCATCGACTATGAAGCCACGACCGACAAGCCGACGATCTGCAACCTGACCAACCACGCCTTGTTCAATCTGGGCGGCGTGGCTTCCGGACGCAGCGCGCTGGAGGCGCACCTGACCCTTCATGCCGACGCCTTCACGCCGGTGGATGCCGATCTGATCCCGACCGGCGAATTGCGCCCGGTGGCGGGTTCGCCCTTCGATTTCCGTCAGGTGCGCGCCATCAATGCCGGTCTGCGTGACGCTTCGGATGAGCAGATCCGGCTGGGGCGCGGCTACGATCATAACTTCGTACTGCGCGGCGGGCGGACGGATGCGCCGAAACCGGCGGCGCGGCTGTTCGATCCGCAAAGCGGGCGCGGCCTGACCATATTGACCACCGAGCCGGGGCTGCAAGTCTATTCCGGCAATTTTCTCGACGGCACCCTGCGCGGCAAGGGAGATTTTCTGTACCGGCAGGGCGATGGCCTGGCACTCGAAGCTCAGACCTTTCCGGATGCGCCAAACCGGCCGGATTTTCCGGGCGCCCGCCTCGATCCCGGTGAGGTCTACCGCCAGACCACGGTGCATCGCTTTTTTACAGTGTGATATTTTTCCTCTCTTCCTTTAAGGGGATAGATGATGCGAAGCGGCGGAGCTTTCAGCCGCAAACGCTTGTGGTTGCCATTCCCTCATCCCAGCCCTCTCCCCTTATAGAAAGGAAGAGGGGGAAGGCCTTGCATCCTGAATGGATTCGCGTTGTAGTGGGCAAATGCCGGCAAACCGCCATAGAGCAGGGAACGGCACAGGCGAGGGGGTGAGATGTCACGTATTCATTTGTTGGCTGCGGCGGGCTTGGGGCTGGCCGTCATGCTTTCGGGCATGGAGAGCGTTTGCGCACAGACGCCGACCGAGGTTGTGGTGCGGGGGGCGCTTCGTCCGCGCCCGGTCGATGCGCCGCCGCCGCTCGATATCTTCGTTAAACGCCCGCGCATCGAGCAGGTCGCCCTGTCGCAGGATGGGACGCAGATCGCTTTCGTGACCTGGCTCGAAGGTTATCGCGTGCTGGTGATCTATCGTCTGGCTGATCAGAGCAAGCAGGTCATCAAGCTTAATCCCGGCGATATTTCCGCCATTTCCTGGGCCGACGCCAATCATGTGCTGATCTCGAACACGGTGACCGGCCTGCGCGGAACGTGCAGCGACGGTCCTTCGCGGAAAAACCAGAATTCAAAATCGGCGGCCTCCGTGCGCAATACGCTGTCCGACAGCCTGAAACCGGGCAGCCCGGACGCGGTAAGCATGATGAACGCGATGGACAGCATAACGACGCCGGGCTGCGCCTATTACGGCGTCCGTGCCCAGACCGCCGTGACCTCGGTCAATATCGCCGAACGCGCCGGCATCGGGCTGGGCGAACGGATGAGCGAATATGCCAATCTGGCGCTCGGCACGCCGGAAGTGGTGACGGCGGACAACAAGGCCGAACTGATCGGCCCCTATCTCGAATTGCGCGGCCTGTCGATGAGCGGCCAGCCGACCAAACGGGTTTATCTGTGGCGCAGCGATCCGGAAACCGGACAGGGCAAGCTGATCGATGATGGCGGCGGCGATCTCGACCGTGAAAACCGCTATGTCGATGACTGGCTGCTCGATAAACAGGGGCATATCGTCACCCGCTCGGTCTATGGTTTCCGCAATGAACAGTTCAGCATCGAGCGCAAAGTGGATGGCAAATGGAAGCCCATCCTGACGCGCAGGATTGTTTCGCGGGAGGGCACTTTCGCCCCCTTCATGATCGGGTTGGGACGTGACGACCAGTCGATCGTGATCTTCGATATGGAAACCGGCAGCACGGCTCAAGGCGCCGACCGGCGCTTCCACTATTACGAACTGGCGGCGGACGGGACGCTTTCCGCGCCGCTGGAGCCGGGTGACGCCACGCGCGACCGGCCGGTCTTCAACCCCGAAACCGGCCGGCTGGCGGGTTTTGTCCGGACCGGTGAGGCGCCGGAATACAGCCTGACCGATCCCCTCATGAGGCAGCTTTACCAGCGGGCGCAGGATGCCGCACCGGGACAGGCGGTCAAGATCGTCTCCACGGCGCGCGATCCGCATCGGATGATCATCTTCGCCCAGGGCGGGGAAGAGCCGGGCGCCTATTATTTCATCGATTTCACGACCGGAAAAACGCTGGAAATCGGCGATATCCATCCCGAAGTACCATCCGAATGGGTCGCCTCGCAAAAAGTGGTCGGTTATAAGGCCGCCGATGGGCTGGAGATCGGCGCGCTGCTGACCCTGCCGCCGAAGCCGGAACCCAGGCATCTGCCGCTGATCGTCCTGCCGCATGACGGGCCGCAGGCGCATGACAGCCGCGGGTTCGACTGGCTGGCCCAGGTGCTGGCCTCGCGCGGCTATCTGGTGCTGCAACCCAATTATCGCGGCTCGGACGGTTCCGGCCCGGCTTTTATGGAAATGGGCAAGGGACAGTGGGGGCGGCGGATGCAGTCCGATCTCGCCGATGGCGTTCGTTATCTCGTGAGCGAAGGCCTGGCCGATCCGGCGCGAGTTTGCATCATCGGCAATGGCTATGGCGGCTATGCGGCGCTGGAAGGGGCGGCCGCGCCGGATACCTGGCGCTGCGCCGTGTCATTGGGGGGCATTTCCGATATAGGTGACTATGTGAATTGGGTGAAGGGCAGGCGGCCTCTGCCCGATCCGGATAAGATCGCCAGCCTGACGGCGGACCCGGAATGGCCGCGCGCCTTCGCGCCCGATCCGGGTTCGGTGTCGATCGTCACCGGCTATCTCGGCGATCCGGCGGGCTGGAACGGGCTGTCGCCGCGCAATCAGGTCATGGATATCCGGGTGCCGGTCCTGCTGGTGCATCAGACCGATGACCGCGCCGTGCCGGTGCGCCAGAGCAAGGTGATGCGCGATGCCCTGCAAGACGCGGGCAAGGCGGTGACCTATGCCGAATTACCCGGCAGCGATCACGAACTGACGACGGAGGCGGCGCGGCTGGCAACGGCGGAAGCGGTGCTGGATTTCCTGAAAACCTATAATCCGGCGAATTGATTTTTCTGGAAAAGTGATGGGCGTCATGACCTGATTTCGGATAGATACGCAAGAAACAGTCTTGCGCCGGAGGTTTCCCATGTCAGTCACGTTCACAGCCGATTTCGACGGCGGTAATATCGAAGTATTGGGTGGTGAGGGCGGCCGGTGGGATCTGGCGATCCGGCCGGACAACGGTTCGCACTATTACCAGTGGTTCTATTTCCGGGTCGATGGCGCGGCGGGCATCGACCTCACCCTGCGCCTCACCAATGCCGGCGGCTCGGCCTATCCGGGCGGCTGGGAAAACTACCGCGCCCGCGTCAGTTCAGATAACGCCGACTGGCTGTGTAGCGATACGTCTTACGAAAACGGCGCTCTGACCATCCGTCATAAACCGGCGGCGGATACGGTGTGGTTCGCCTATTTCGCGCCGTTTCAAAGCGATCGCCACCGGGCGCTGGTGGCGCGGACGGCCGCCTTGCCGGGCATCGGTCATAAGGTGCTGGGGCAAACGCTTGATGGCCGTGATCTCGATCTCTTCACCCTCGGCAATGGCGCGGTGAAGGTCTGGCTCTATGCCCGCCAGCATCCCGGCGAAACCATGGCCGAATGGTGGATGGAGGGCGCGCTGGCCTTTCTGACCGGTAATGATCCGGCGGCGGTCAGGCTGCGCGAAGCGGCCACCTTTTACATCGTGCCCAATATGAACCCGGATGGCAGCGCGCGCGGTCACCTGCGCACCAATGCCGCCGGCGTCGATCTCAACCGCGAATGGGCCGGGCCGACGCCGGAACGCAGTCCGGAAATCCTGTATGTCCTGCAGGCGATGACGGACAGCGGCGTCGATTTCGCCATCGATGTCCATGGCGACGAGGCGATCCCTCACGTCTTCATGGCCGGTTTCGAGGGCACGCCATCATGGACCGAGGCGCGGGGCGCGCTTTATCAGGCTTACCTTGATCGCCTGCTCGCCCGCACGTCCGACTTCCAGACCAGGTTCGGCTACGATATTCCCGGACCGGGCGCGGCCAATCTGGCGATTTCGACCAATGCCGTGGCCGAGCGTTTCAAGGCCATCGCCATGACGCTGGAAATGCCGTTCAAGGATCACGACGATGCGCCGGAACCGGTGCGCGCCTGGTCCGCCGCCCGCTCACGCGCGCTCGGTGAAACCTGTCTGCTGGCGCTGAATGATATTGTGGACCGCCTGAAGCGTTAGTGATTGGCGTTTTCCAGCGCCCGCGATACCGAATCCTGAAGGGTCATCTGGAATTTCTGGCCGGCATAATCCTGCTGGAGTTGCTGTAGCTGCGGGATATCGAGATTGACGACGGTTTCCTGACGGATATCGCGGTTGTCGGCGGTGTTGAGAACCACGCTGCCGATGCGGCCGTCACCGAGATCATGCAGCACGACGGTGCCGCCGTTCTGGCCCGGCAGGAACAAACCCGGCGTCGAACCATCGACATGAATACCTGCCGCTGCCGCGCCGGTGAGTGAACCGCCGTCCGTGGTTTGCCGGATGCCCTGATCTGTCCAGGTCAGGTGCGATTGCAGCGCCTGCTGGCCATCGACATAGGTGGTGATAACGGCGCCGAGGCCGAACTCGATGCCGGTGGGCGTGCGCAGGCCGCCGACCTGTGCCTTCAGTTCGTCGCTGGTGAGCGGAGTCAAAGTATCCTCGGCCAGGGCCGGAAAGGCGATCAGGGCGGCGAACATGCCGATGACAAGGACTCTGGACATGAATGTACTCAAGGCGTGGTGGGCGGATTGCCGTTGATCATGGATGTGATCTGGTAAATCGGCGGCAATTCGCGGGTGAAACTGGACAGGGAGGCATCTCCCATCGGCTGGCCCAGGGGCGCCAGCGCCCACGGACTCCATTCCTCGTCACGGTTATAGGGCGCGTCGACACCGGACGAGGCATGGATGGCGAAGATGACGCCGTTCCATATCTGTGAAAACTCGGCATTGGTATAGGTGCGCAGGCCGCCCGCCGGGTCGCCGATCAGCACCTTGCCGTTGCGTGCGCCCTTGACGACGACGAAATGCCGATAGGCGCCGGCGGTCACAACGGCGATGGCCGGGCGGTTGATCTTCACCAGTTGCTCGAAGGTCAGCTTGTAACCGTCGGCCTGGAAGCCGCGTGAGGCAAGGTAATTCTTGATGTCGAGCAGGGAGAAGCCGACCTTGCGGATCTTTTCCTGATCGCCCCTGGCGTACATGGCCTTGAAAACCTCGGCCTCGCTGACCGGTAGATTGTAATGGTAATGCAGCAAGGTGGCCAGGGCGGCCGAACCGCAGCTATAGTCATATTGCTGACGGACAACCGTGCGGAAGGGGATATCCTTCATGCTGGTGACCGGCACCGAGAACATCATGCCGCCATCGGTCAGGGTGGCCTGGGCATGCGCGAGAAGCGGCGCACCCGAACCCAGGGCAAGCAGACAGGTGGTGATGACGGCCAGGTGTTTCATATTTCACTGAGATAGTGGGGCGCCCGTGACGATGACGCTGATGCTGCCCTGCAGGTTGTTGTTGTTGCCGGTGTTGGAAACGAAATTGCCGACGCCGCTGAAGCCGGTCAGTGCATTGCCGGAGAAATTGATGTCGCCGTTCCGGACCGTGCCGGCGGTGATGGTGTTGCCGCTGTTGGTGGCGTTGAGATTCTGACTGGTGACGATATTCGTGACGGTTCCCTCGGCGCTGATTTCATCCAGTTCCTCCGCTGCCAGTGGCGCCGGCTCCAGGGTGGATGGCGCGATGGCCGGCGATGGCGCAACAGGTGCGGCCGGCGCCTCCTGTGCAAAGGCGGGAACAAAAGGGATGGCAACGACGAGCGGTATAACCATCAGGCTGTATTGGCTCAGGCGTTTCGGGGACATGGCGCGTACACACTTTCAAAAGAGGGTACCGGGAAAAATGGCTTTTGGGCATGAGGCCGGGCGAACCTTGCGGCGCGCCCGGCCCTCAGCCACGGCGAGGCGTTATTGGCCGCCGCCGGTGAAGGTGATGTTGGCGTTGGCCGACAAGGCCGTGGCGGCCTGGTTGATTGAGCCGACGCCGGTATTCGAGCTGGCTGTCTGCACGCCGGCGAAGTTGGCGTAGGAGCCGCCGCGGGCGACGATATTACCCGTGGTCAGGTCGCCTTCCTGAGAATCGTCGGCGCTGCTCAGCGTAACGCTGGAGCCGGTGACGCTGGCATCCAGGTCCTGGTTCGTCAGGCTGACATAGATGGTATTGGTGTCAGCGCTGGAATTATTGGAATTCGAGACGTTTCCGGAATCTGAGCTGTCGGCGTTGTAGGAACCGTTGGTCGAATTGTCGTTGCCGGAATCTGCGACATTCAGGGCTGTATTGGTCGAGTTGTTCGAGTTGTCGGTGGTCGAATTATCCGAGTTGTCATTACCGGAATCGGCGACGTTCACAGCCGTATTGGTCGAATTGTTTGAATTGTCGTGAGTCGAATTGTTCGAGCTGTCATTGCCGGAATCGGCGACGCTGAGGTTGGTGTTGGTCGAGTTGTTCGAGTTGTCCGAGTTGTTCGAGTTATCGGTGGTCGAGTTGTTTGAGCTATCATTGCCGGAATCGGCGACGCTGAGGTTGGTATTGGTCGAATTATTTGAGCTGTCGTTACCGGAATCCGCCACACCCAGGGACGTGTTGGTCGAGTTGTTGGAATTGTCGGTGGTGTTGGTCGAGTTATTCGAGCTGTCGTTGCCCGAGTCGGCGACATTCAGCGAGGTGTTGGTTGAATTGTTCGAGTTATCGGTGGTCGAGTTGTTGGAATTGTCGGTAGTCGAGTTGTTGGAGTTGTCATTGCCGGAATCGGCGACGGAAAGCCCCAGGGTCGCATTCGTATTGGTCGAATTGTTCGAGTTGTCGGTGGTTGAATTATTCGAATTGTCATTGCCGGAGTCGGCGACCGACAAGCCGAGTGTGGCATTCGTGGTGGTGTTGGTATTGCCCTGGTTGGAGGCGTCCGTATTGCCGGAATCAGTGGTGGTGTTGCCAACATTGTCGAGCGAGTTGTCGTTGTAAGCGTTGAGCGTGCCGGTCGAGTCGTCATCGACATGGTTGCGGATTTGCGCCGAAGCGGCCCCGGCCACGATCAGGCCAAGAGCGAGGGCGGATGCGGACGCAAGGAGTTTTATGCTTTTGCTGGTCATCTTGGTAAACCTCGAATTCATGAATTCTGAAGGACCGTCCTTCAGGTCATTAAATCGGGGTTTGAAAAAAAGGTTCCGGCAAAAATCACCGCAGTGAGGATTTATTTTCTCTTTTTAAGCAAGGGGATGAGCGATATCCAATATGCGCAGCCATTAACCCTTTTTGCGAAAATCAGAAGCTCATCGGCGCGGCGACGACCATGCGCATGTCAGGCGCGTCGCTGGTGACACCGAACTCGAAATTGTTGGTCAGGGTCATGCGCTCGTTAATGCGGTACGACCAGCCCATCAGCAGGGAGCCGACCTGCAGGCTGTTGGACTGCTGAACCGTCGTGCCGATCTGTGTCTTTGTCGGGAAAATGTAGCTGTGGCTGTAGCCGAACGACACCGAGAAGCGCGGATTGAGCGCCAGGCCGAAGCCCAGGCTGGCGCTGATGGCGCCGCCCGGTTCGACACGGCCGACAAACGCGCCGCCGATTTCCTTGTCGATGTCGCGCGGCAAGTTGTGCAGATAGCTGATGCTGGCAAAGACGACCGCCGGGTCGGTGGGGTAGAGCATGGTCAGGCCGCCCTCGACCGCCCAGAAACCGGACCCCGTGGCCAGGCTGGTGGCCACGCCGAACTGATCATAGCCGACATCGTAAGGCCCGAGGCCCGTGGGCGGCTTGATGCGGGCGTTGGCGACGAAGATGGGGTGGCCGGGACGGACGTCATTAAGCTGATAACGCGCCGAAAATTCGACATCGCCGATCTGCTGGCCGTCGAGTTCGGTGGTGCGGCTGATGGTTTCGTCGCGCTGGGCCAGGGTGGTGACGCGATCATGGCGGTAGACATAGGGAATGCGGGCCTCGACCTCCAGACGGCTGGTCAGGCCGTAGCGCATGGCCACCGTGGCCACCACCGAATCGCGGTCGGCGTCATTGGCTTCGATCACGCCCAACTGGATGCCGGGTACGATCTCGACGCCGCGAAACACCAGGCGGTTTGAACTTGAGCGCACATAGTCGATCGAGGGATTGAAGACCAGGCGGCCTTTTGGCGTGAGGACCCCCACATGCTCGGGCAGGGCGGCGACTTCCTCGACCTTTTTGACCGGTGGCGCGGCGCCGACCGGCTGCTGTGGCAGGGGATCGGGCTTCATCGGCTCGACCTGGGCCACCGTCATGGCCGGCGCCTGAGACGGCGTGGCGGGGGAGGTCGCATCGGCAGCGGGCGCCATGCCGGAAGCCAGGCTGGCATAGGGCACGGCGGTATCGCCGGCATCGCTGCGGCCGGCGCGGATATCGGCCAGCAGGCCATCGCGTTCCGCGCGCAGCCGGTCGATTTCCGCCTGCTGGACCGTCAGGGCCTGCTGCTGCGTGGCGAGGCGTTTTTCCTGTGAATCCAGGCGGCTTTCCTGCGATTGCAAGGCCTGTTCAAGCTGCGTCAGGCGCTGGGCGTACGGACCGTCAGCCAGGGCGGGACCGGCCAGGCAAAACAGACCGGCGCCGGTCATCAGCGCCAGGGGGGCGGCGTTGGCAAAGGCCCGTTTCCCTCGTATATGCCACATGCGACTATTCCCCGGAGACGTCCAGACAGGGCTGAACGCCGTCTGCCTGTTCCGCCTGTCTGGGCGGCGGCTTCAGCCGGCCGGCGCCGCTGTCGATCAGGTGCGCCAGCTTTTCGCGCGCGCGGTTGACCCGGCTTTTCAGGGTGCCGACCGGGCAGCGCGCCAGTTCGGCGGCTTCCTCATAGGAGCAGCCGGAGGCGCCGATCAGGACAAGCGCGGCGCGGGCATCCGGCGGCAACCGGTCGAGGGCGAACACCATGTCAGTATATTGCAGGTGCCATTCCTGCGCCGGCGCGACCGACAGCCGCGCCGCCCAGCGGCCCTCGATATCCTCGATCGTGTCGCGTTGCCGGGACAGGTCGTGATAGAAGCAGTTCTGCATGATCTTGTAGAGCCAGGCCTTGAGATTGGTGCCTTCCTGAAAACTGCCGCGATAGCACCAGGCGCGGACAAGCGTTTCCTGCACCAGGTCATCGGCTTCGCTGCGTGACCGGGCGCGGGCGGCGGCGTGGAGGCGCAGGGCCGGGATCAGCGTGATGACGGCATCGCGGAAGACATCCGGCGTGCGCCGTTCGGTGCCTGAAGCGGTATGACTGGAAGGCGTGGTTGAAGCGGGCGGTTCGGAAGGCGGAATGTCCGGTTTTTCACAAACATGTGTCAGTTCGCCGTTCTGGCCGCCTGTCTGGCGCCAGGTATGTGTATCGACTCTCATTGTTCTTCCCGCGCTTTTGCTTATGGGCGTTTTACGCGTACAAATTTCCATGCCAGACGAATCCAATCGTGAGGCATCTATCTTCGGAACGTCAAAGCATTTCGACAGTCTAAAACCGGTCCGAATATTTTACTGAAATTGGATAAACTTGGCGTATACGCTACAGGTACGCTGAATATAAGCTACTGTGACGCTGAACTAACACGCACCTGCGGCATTGAAATGAGGCGGGCGTGGGAAAGATGGTTGATTTTCGGTAAATATAACGCAGTTTTCGTTAAGGTGAAAGTGTTTTTATTTTATAATTCAACCAAATGGGGAATTTTTGGCTATGCTCACAGGGTCGACTGGGGAATTCCGTTATCCTTGATCGCTAAGTGTCCGGAAAAGCAGTACTTCCGGTTTGTTTTAGCGGTTTTTGTGAAAAAAGAAATAAATGTGATGCTTTATAAAATAAAAAGTTCACAAATATTAAATATTAATACGCCGACAGACGGGTATTGAAAGATAAAGCGGCGCGTGCCTTGAAAAAAGCTGGCCCTGTCCGCCGGCTTTATTCCACCGGCGCCTTGGGCAGGCGCTGGAACACCGAGCGGGTCAGGCAGGAAAAAACCAGCCGGCCGGCCTCATCCAGCACATCGTTCTGCGCGATGACCACGCCTTTCGTATCGCCCACCGCGTCCTTCCCCATCACCGTCAGGCGGCCGCGCAAAAGTTCGCCCGGCGGCGGGTTGCGCGACCAGCGCAGGGCGTCGACCGCCAGTCGCTTGGTCTGCGGCCAGTGCGAGGCGGCCTCGGTTTCCAACCTGGACCACAGGACGAAGATCAGGGCGTCGGGCACGCCGTCATTGATATTCCAGTTCGGGGCGTAGGCTCTGCAGAAGGCCGCCAGTTCTTCTTCGGAAACAACCCCTGCGCCAATGGAAACACTCTGGCCGATGTAGAGGTCATCGAAGGCAGCGGGCATGAAACACATTCCTTGTAAGCCGGCCGTCCGGCTGGCCCGTCAGGCCGGTTGACAGGCGCGACGGCCGCCGGGGCCTGGACTGAAAGATGTTCTAACCTGACTTGACCCTGATATCAAACACCAAAAATTGCGTTATCAAAGCGTGGCCGAAAGCCATGTCCGTGTTGATTATTATGACCGCCTATGGTTTGGTCACCGGCGGTCCCCCCAGGAACATCAAGCGGCAGAACCTTGGCAATGAGTACGCCCGATACCCATATCCCCGATACCCATATCATCGAGGACGAACCCTATCAGGGGCTGTATCGCGGCGAGGCGAACTCCGCCTTCAAGGGCACGACCGACAGCCGTTTGCCCGACCGGTTCGATCTGGCCGAAATCCTGAAAAAGACCCGCGAGGCGCAAGGCCTGTCGCTCGGCGAGGTATCGGAAATGACCCGCGTGCGCCGCGCCTATCTCGAAGCTTTCGAGCAGGCGGCCTATGATGTGTTGCCGCCGCGCGCTTTCGCCATCGGCTACGTCAAGGCCTATGCCAAGGCGCTGGGGCTGGACGAGGAGACTCTGGCCGACATGTACAAGCGCGAGGTGGCGCCGGCGGCGGTCAAGCTCCACGCGCCTTCGGGGGCATCGCTCGATGACGTCAAGCCCAACTACCGGCTCTATATCGGCGCGGCGGTGTGCCTGGTGGCGGCGGTAGTCATATGGAACGTGGTTCAGCGCCAGCCCAGCCTGAAATTCGGCAATGACAGCCATGAAGCGCAATTCGGCAATGCTTCCTGGGTCAGGGGAGTGCCGAATATGCTGAACGGGGCCATTTTCGTGTCGCAGCCGCAACCGGCGCCGCGCGATCAGGATGTGCCGGTGCCCTATGCCACGCCGGGCCTGGAAGCCGGATTCGCCTCCATCGAAGCGGCGCGGAACGCCAATTCCGCCGCGCCCGTGCCGGTCAGCGATGTGTTGCAGATGCGCAAGGCCTTCAATCCGCGCGGCGCGGTCTATGGCGCGGCGCCGGAAAATTCCGCGGTGACCATCCAGGCCACCAAGACGGTCAATCTGGTGGTGCGTGATCCGGTCAACGGCACGGTCTATTTCGCCCACTCCATCGGCGCCGGCGAAGCCTACCGCCTGCCGGAAAGCGACCAGCAGAATCTGCTGATCGATGTTTCGGACGTTTCGGCGTTCGATATATATTACAATGGCGAATATGCCGGAGCGCTGGAAAATCCGCTGACCGCCATCGGCCGTATAAACGCGCGGGCGGCGCAGCTTTCCGACGCGCTCGATCAGAAACAGGCTCAGGCGGGGCAGGTGGTCGGCGCCCCGCGCCCCGCGCCTTCGGCCCCCATCGCGCCGCTGACGGCGGAAAAACCGAACGGCCCGATCCCCTATCTGCCGAGCCAGCGCCCGGCCGACCCACCGGCAGCCGCTTCATCCGTGGCCGCGCCGGAAGTCCAGTAATATTATTTGAAAAACGGCTTGTGACGAATGGCGCGCATCCTGATATATGGGGTGTGTTTCAGCATAGTTTCAGAGCCATCATGGATACCCACCAGCCTCACGATCATACGCATGCCGATCATACGCACGTCAGGCCCTGGCGGATGATCCAGCGCCGGCCGAGCCGCAAGATCATGGTGGGCAAGGTCGCGGTGGGCGGGGACGCGCCGATCAGCGTGCAGTCCATGACCAACACCCTGACCTCTAACGCCCAGGCGACCCTGCGCCAGATTGCGGCCATGGAGGAGGCGGGCGCCGATATCGTGCGCGTGTCATGCCCGGATGTCGATTCCACGGCGGCGTTGAAGACGATCGTCGAAAACGCCCATGTGCCGATCGTCGCCGATATCCATTTCCACTACAAGCGCGCCATCGAGGCCGCGAAAGCCGGCGCGGCCTGTCTGCGCATCAATCCCGGCAATATCGGTTCGCCCGATCGCGTCAGGGAAGTCATCCGGGCCGCCAAGGACTATGGCTGCTCGATGCGCATCGGCGTCAATGCCGGTTCGCTGGAAAAGGACCTGATGGAAAAGTACGGCGAGCCGTGTCCGGAGGCCATGGTCGAAAGCGCGCTGTTCCACGCCAATATCCTGCGCGACCACGATTTCCATGAATTCAAGATTTCGGTGAAGGCGTCGGACGTTTTCCTGACCGTGGCGGCCTATACCGCCCTGGCCGACGCCATAGATTGCCCGTTGCATATCGGCGTCACCGAGGCCGGGCCTTTGCGCACCGGCACGATCAAGTCGGCCATCGGGCTTGGCAATTTACTGTGGGCCGGCATAGGCGACACTCTGCGCGTCAGTCTCGCCGCCGATCCGGTCGAGGAGATCAAGGTCGGGTTCGACCTGCTGAAATCGCTGGGTCTGCGCCATCGGGGCGTCAATATCATTGCCTGCCCGTCCTGCGCGCGCCAGGGCTTCAACGTTATCGAAACGGTGGCGAAGCTTGAGGAGCGGCTGGCCCATATCGCCAAGCCGATGTCGCTGTCGATCATCGGTTGCGTGGTCAACGGGCCGGGAGAGGCGCTCTATACCGATGTCGGCTTTACCGGCGGCGGCGCGGGTTCGGGGATGGTCTATATGGCCGGCAAGCCCGACCATAAACTGAGCAATGCCGACATGATCGAGCATATCGTAGGCCTGGTCGAGGCCCACGCCGAAAAGCTGTAGTTCGGTCAAGGCTGGAACCTCCAAATGTCGCAGACATTTGGCAAGGGCGACTGCCCGCCGCGCACGTTTGCGCGTCAAGCCATGCGGCGTTTGAGCTACATTAAGACATTCTTGGCGTCATCTTGATCGCCTTGGCCGGCACATAGCCCTCTTCGTCGATGATCGCCAGCTTGCGCTCGTTCTTCATCATCTCGTCAATGACGCTGGAGGTGACCGGTTTCGAGAACAGGTAACCCTGGATGATATTGCAGCCGGTCTGGCGCAGGATATTCTTTTGCGCGCGCGTTTCCACGCCCTCGGCGACGATATTCAGGTTCAGTGCCTTGGAAAGCTTGACGATGGCGCGGATGACCGCCTCGGCTTCCGGATCGATGCCGAGATTGGAGACGAACGACCGGTCGATCTTGATCTTGTCCACCGGATAGCGGCTCAGATAGCCGAGCGACGAATAGCCGGTGCCGAAATCGTCGAGCGCGATGGTGAAGCCCATATGGCGCAGGTCGCGCAGCACCATCTGGGTGGTGTTGTCGTCATTGAGCAGCACGCCCTCGGTGATTTCGATCTCTATCTGCTCGGCGGCGGTGCGGGTTTCCGCCAGCAGATCCCGGATCGTCGCCAGGAAGGCCGAATTGCGCATCTGGGTGGCCGACACATTGACGGCGACCTTCAGGCCCGGCCAGCGGTGCGAATCTTCCATGGCGCGGCGCATGATCAGGCTGCCGAGATCGTTCATCAGGCCGCATTCCTCGGCCAGCGGAATGAAATAGGCGGGGGAAACCGGACCGCGCGTCGGGTGCGTCCAGCGGCACAGCGCCTCGACGCCGACGATATGGCCGAAATGATCGACCTGCGGCTGGTAGACGACATCGATATCCCCGACATGGATCGCTTCGCGCAAGCCCGTTTCCAGCGTCTTGCGCAGCTTGATGGTGGCGTCCATCTCGACTTCGAAGAAGGCGTACTGGCCGCGGCCGAGGTCCTTGGCGCGGTAAAGGGCCAGATCGGCCTGGCGCAGGGCTTCGGCGGGATCGATATCGCCGTCGCCGATCAGGGTGACGCCGATCGAACAGGAGGAAAACACCTGGCCGGATTCGAGATTGACCGTGCCGGTCAGGCCTTCGAGAATCCGCTTGGCCAGGGAGGCGGCGCTGGAGCCGTCGGTGTCGGTCTGGATGATGACGAATTCATCGCCGCCGAGGCGCGCCAGCGTATCGCCGGAACGGATCATGCCGGTGATCTTGTGGGCGTTGTTGCGGATCAGTTCATCGCCGGCCAGATGGCCCAGCGTGTCGTTGACGTCCTTGAAGCGGTCAAGGCCGATGCACATGACCGCGACGTGGCCGCCCTGGCGTTTCAGACGTTCGCTGGCCTGATGAAGGCGGTCAGCGAACAGGGTGCGATTGGGCAGGCCGGTCAGGCTGTCATGCAGGGCCATGTGCTTGGCCTTGGCTTCCGAGGCGATCAGCCCCTGCGCGGCGCGCTGGCTCTGGTACAGCAGCACGAGCGCGATCAGGCCAAGGCCGAGCGAGATCATCAGGACCGGACCGAGCGTGCGGATGAACAGGGTATGGCCGGGCGTATCCGGCATCCAGCTCAGCCTGGCCAGCACCTTGCCGTCATCGTCGTGGAAGGCGACCGTGGCCGCACCCTCCGGGGCCGGCTGGCCTGGGCGCAGCACCTGAATGTCGGATACCATGTAACGCTGAGACAGGGCGATCAGTTCGTCGCCCGACAGTTCGTGCATGCCGATGGCGACGAAGGGCTTGTATTTCGTCAGGGGCGTATCCTGCCTGTCGGGCAGCAGGAGGCTGGCGCCGACAATATAGATATGGCCGTCCATCGCCATCAGGCGGCCGACATGACTGGTGCCGGTCGTGTAGGGCAGGCCCCTGGCGCTGCGGTCTTCATAGGTCTGGCGCAGGCCGGCGACGAGGCTGGCGGTCTGGCGGACCGTATTGGTGAAACGGGCGGGAGCGGCCACCTGGCCGTGCTGATAGGCGAAGACGGTTTCGCCCTTGTCGTTCAGCAGAAGATTGGATTCAAAATTGAGGAAATCGCGGAAATAGTCGCCGATATTGTTCTTCACCCAGGCTTCATCATAGCGGACGGCGGTGCTTTCGACCGCCTTGTTCCAGATGGTGATCGGCGTCATCAGTTGCGAATGGTCGTCCGCCATCTGGTTCAGACCCAGCATGACGAGCTTTTCCTCGCGGGCGCGCGACATCGTGTCGGCCTGCTCGGCCCATACCCATAAACTGCCTACCAAAGCACACACAGCCACCACGACAATCAAGGCCATGGGGGCGAGCAGTTTTAATTCGCCTGAATTACGTTTCACCAGGTCCTCGTTCTGAGGTGAGTTGTCTCTTGCCCGTCAACTTACTGTATATGTCTTAAATTAAGGCAAACAGAGCGCGCTTTTATTTAAGCGGATATTAAGACATCCGTGCCGTGAAAATCAGGCTGAAATCGTGGCCTGGCCCTTGACGGAAAAGGTTTTGCGGAGCAGGAGAGGGGCGGCTTAAATATTAACCGGATACAGGGTCATGCGGCTGTTCATCAGTTCCACTTCGGTCTTCGTGCGCAAGGTTCGTATTGTGGTCAGGGAAAGGGGATTGACGGACCGGGTGGAGGAAATCGCCCGTATGCCGGTCGAAGCGGCGCCCGACCTGGTGGCCGCCAATCCGCTGTCGCAACTGCCGGCGCTGATCGATGACGCGGGCGTTTGCTGGACCGACAGCGGCCTGATCAGCGCCTGGCTGGCGACGCAGGGTGAGGGCGCGCGCCTGCTGCCCGACTATGGCACGGACGCCTACTGGCGGGTGAAACGCCTGGAAACCGCCGGCGCGGGGTTGAACGAGATGATGGCGAAGATTGTCTATGAGAACCGCCGGCCGGAAACCGAGCGCTCGCCCTTCTGGCTGGACCGCTGGGAAGGCAATCTGAGGCGCGTCTTCGCCGTGGCGGATGATCTGTGTCCCGAACCGGATGCTTTCGACATGGGGACCCTGACGCTCGGCGTGGCCGCCACCTTCTGCGATTTCCGCATGGCGCATATCGACTGGCGGGCCATCGCGCCGCGTGTCGCCGCGCTGCATGCCGAACTGGAAAAGCGCCAGAGCTTCATTGAAACCTACCCGAAATAAATGTAGAGCAGATCGCATTGTTGCCTTCGCCTGCCCTATTTATGGGGAGTGACGGAAGGGCAATTCCACCGGCGAAAGCCCCTCCCGCCATCGCAAGCGATGGTCCCCCCTCCCCGCTGCGCAGGGCGGGCGAAGACAATAAGAGTTATTTGCCTTGATACATCTTCCCGACGCCAAGCTGGCCCAGGTCATGGACCGCTTCCAGATGATTGAAGCGCGCATGGAATCGGCGACCGACGGCAGTGAGATCGTCAAGCTGTCGAAGGAACACGCCGAACTGAAACCGGTTTTCGACGCCGTGACCCGTTTGCGCAAGGCGCGGCAATCCGTGCCCGAACTGGAGGAAATGGCGGCGCTGAACGATCCCGACCTGTCGCCGCTGGCCGCCGAGGAACTGGAAGACCTGAAGACCACCCTGCCGGAACTGGAGCATGGCGTGGCCCTGCTGCTGGCGCCGCAGGACAAGGACGTCAACGCCTCGGCCATTCTCGAAGTGCGCGCCGGCACCGGCGGCGACGAGGCGGCCCTCTTCGCCGGCGATTTGTTCCGCATGTACAGCCGCTATGCCTCTTCGCAAGGCTGGCGTGTGGAAATCGACAGCGTTTCCGAAGGCGAAATGGGCGGCTACAAGGAAATCATCGCTTCCGTTACCGGCGATGGCGTCTTCGGCAGGCTCAAGTTCGAGTCCGGCGTTCATCGGGTGCAGCGCGTACCGGCCACCGAAGCGGGCGGTCGCATCCACACTTCGGCGGCCACGGTGGCGGTCCTGCCGGAAGCAGAAGATGTCGAGATCGAGATTCTCGATAAGGATATTCGCATCGATACCTACCGCGCCTCCGGCTCCGGCGGCCAGCACGTCAACAAGACCGACTCGGCCGTGCGCATCACCCACCTGCCGACCGGGATCGTGGCGACCTCTTCGGAAAAGTCGCAGCACATGAACCGCCAGATCGCCATGCGCAATCTGAAAGCGCGCCTCTATGACATGCAGCGCACGGCGCTCGACACGGCGCGCTCCGACGCCCGCAAGTCGCAGGTTGGCTCCGGCGACCGTTCCGAGCGCATCCGCACCTATAACTATCCGCAGGGCCGCGTGTCGGATCACCGCATCAACCTGACTCTCTATAACCTGCCGCAATTCATGGAAGGCGACATGGATCAGATGATCAATGCCCTGATCGCCGAGGACCAGGCCGAACGGCTGGCCATGCTTGAAGAGGAGTTAGGCTAGGATGCCCAAACCGCTGTTGCGTAAAGTCCTGATCCTGTGGGCCATGTTGCTGATCGGCCAGTTCCTGCTGGCGGCGGCGGTGGTCTATCAAAGCCTGATGGCGCATGTGCCCCTGCTGAATGCCCTGCTCAGTATGCAGCCAGTTTTGGCGGTGGCCAGCCTGATGCTGTTCCTGATCACATATTTGCAGTACAGGAACCGGCCGTGAGCGGCACGTATCCGTATTGATATCCGCGTCCAAGCCTCCTATAGCCTTGCCGATATTCACAGACGGAGACACCCCATGCCGACCCTTGTCCTGCTTCGCCACGGCCAAAGCCAGTGGAACCTCGAAAACCGCTTTACCGGCTGGGTCGATGTCAACCTGACGGCTGAGGGCGAGGCTCAGGCGACGCGCGGCGGCGAGTTGATCAAGGCCGAGGGCATCGAAATCGACAAGGCGTTCACCTCAGTGCTGACCCGCGCCATCCGTACCTGCAACCTGGCCCTGGAAGCCGCTGGCCAGTCGTTCGTGCCGGTGGTGAAGGATTGGCGCCTGAACGAGCGTCATTATGGCGGTCTGACCGGCCTCGACAAGGCCGAAACCGCCGCCAAGCACGGTGAGGACCAGGTGAAGATCTGGCGCCGCTCCTACGATGTGCCGCCGCCGCCGCTGGAAGCCGGCAGCGCTTACGATTTTAAGGGCGACCGCCGCTATGCCGGCGCCGATCTGCCGGATACCGAAAGCCTGAAAACGACGCTCGATCGCGTTCTGCCCTTCTGGACAGGGGATATCGTGCCGGCGTTGAAGGCGGGCGAGACGGTTCTGGTGGCCGCCCACGGCAATTCGATCCGCGCCATCATCAAGTCGTTGTTTGACTTGTCCGACGAGGCGATTCTCGAGATCGAAGTCCCGACCGGCAATCCGCTGGTGGTGAAACTGGATGATAATCTGAAGCCTTTGTTGGCGAAATATCTTGATACCGCTCGCGCCAATCCGTTGCCGGAAATAGGTTAAGAAGGCCCCTCACCCTAACCCTCTCCCCGTGAACGGGGAGAGGGGACTATAGGGAAGCGAGGAGCAAGCAGAAACCCCTTCTCCCTGCTTGCGGGGAGAAGGTGGCCGAAGGCCGGATGAGGGGGTTAACTGTATGCGCAACATTTCCCGCCTGACGCCTTTGGCAAAAACATTACGTAAGGCGGGAAATGTTGCCGAAGATAAATTGTGGCTGGCCCTGCGTAATCGCAATCTGAACGGGATCAAGTTCAGCCGTCAGGTGCCGATAGGCCCGTACATCGCTGATTCTGCCTGTCGGACATTGAAGCTGGTTGTCGAGCTTGATGGTAGCCAGCATATCAACGACTCCAAAGACCGGATTTGCAATGATTTCATGACCGTCAATGGCTGGTCGGTGGCGCGTTTCCCAAGCGGTCATATGCTTTCCCAGCCTGACGGTGTTCTGGAAACCATCGCCGCTATTTGCGAAGGGCGAATAACGGATCATATAATCGAGCATGATTTTCAGTTTTATCCGGCAAATCCTGTGACTGTATCAAGTAAAGATGCCCCTCACCCTAACCCTCTCCCCGCAAACGGGGAGAGGGGATACATGCAGCAGGCGCTCCGGTTGGGCTTGTCGCAAATGGGCCGGACCTGGCCCAACCCGGCGGTGGGGTGTGTTCTTGTGAAGGCGGGTATGGTCATCGCCGAAGGCGCGACGGGCGATGGCGGCCGGCCCCATGCCGAGGAAATCGCGCTCGATAAGGCCGGTGAAGCGGCAAGAGGCGCCACTGCCTATGTCACGCTCGAACCCTGCGGGCAGCGCTCGAACGGCGGCTGTTCCTGTTCGCAAAGACTGGCGGAGGCCGGTGTGGCACGCGTGGTCTATGCCTGTGACGATCCTTCGCCTTTCGCCTCGCATATTGGTGTCGGACGCATGACCGATGCCGGGATCAGGGTCGAATCCGGCCTGCTGGCGGACGAAGCGGGCAAGCTGATCGCCCCGACCGCCCATTATCATCGCACCGGCCGGCCGCTCGTCCAGACTGACGCGGATGGCCACGGTTTCGACGCTGAATTCATTCCCGAAGGCGACGATTTGGAGGCCGAACTGGTGGCCTGGGCGGGGAAGGGCTATCGTCATCTGTCGGCTCCGGCCGGGTCGGATCTGGCCCAGGCCCTGCGCGCATCAGGCTTAATGGCCGGATAACCCAAATTTTTAAGGTTTTTATGCGAGACTTCCCTTCCTGATTATGAGGAAAGCCTGTCCGCATGACCGCCACCGCCGGCGATACTCGCTATACCAAGCTGAACCAGGCGCAGGTCGATGCGATCTGTACCAAGCATGAACGCCTGCGCGCCATGAAGCCGGGCGGTGCGCGCGCGGTCTTTGCCTGGTGTGATTTGTCGGGCCTGAATCTGGCCGGGCGCGTGCTCAATGACGCCGATTTCACCGCTGCTATCCTGATGGATTGCGATCTCTCGAACACGGTGCTCGATACCTGCAATCTGTATTGCGCCGACATGCAACTGGCCAACCTGACCGGCGCTTCGATGCGCCGGGCCGATCTGCGCGGGGCGTCCCTGCGCGGGGCCAATCTGTGCGAGGCCGATCTCTATGAGGCCGACCTGCGCGAGGGCGCGCTGGCCTTGCCGGATAAGCAGGCGGGCCTGTCCTATGTCGAAATCTCCATGCGCTCGTCGGAGGCGACCTACGCCAATCTGCGCGGGGCCAATCTCGATCGCTCGAAACTCTCCGGCATCCAGGCGATGAAGGCCGATTTCACCGACGCCACGATGAAATCGTGCAAGCTGATCCGCGCCAATCTCAAGCAGTGCATCATGGATAATGTCGATCTGGCGGGGGCGGATCTGTCCGGCGCGGATCTGTCCGGCGCCTCCTTGCGCGATGCGGTGCTGATCGGGGCGAAAACCGATATGTGGCGCACGTCGCAGACCGACATGACCGGGATGCTGACCGACAAGGTGGTGGGCACGGACATCAAGGCGCTGCCTTATGGCCAGATGCTGCGCGATCACGCACTCTGGGTTGATACGCTCGGCAAGGAAGGCGCGCCGTCAAAATTCGATAATGCCGATCTGCGTGGCATGGGGTCGATCAAGGGGCTGAACCTGGCGGCCTTGTCGGCCAAGGGAGCGGTCTTCTACGGCCTCGATATGCGCGGCGTCCAGCTTCAGGGGGCGCACCTGGAAGAGGCCGACCTGCGCAATTGCAATCTCTCCGGCGCCGACCTGCGCGGGGTGCGGATGTTCAAGGCCAGGCTTGATGGCGCCAATCTCGAAGGCGCCAATCTCGGTGCGCTGAAGATCGACGCCACGCGCTTCCTGCCGGCCGACCTGCGTGAAGCGCGCATGCGCAATGTCAATTTTTCCGATTCCGACATGAAGCTGGCGCGGCTCGATGGGGCGGATATTTCGCGCTCCAATCTTCAGGGCGCGATGATGAACCTGGAAGCGCTGGAGCATACCACCTGCGTGGCCCTGCGCGGACGGATAGCGAGTTAGCCCATTCAATGGCCATATTTGCTAAATATAGCCATCAGGATTATACTGTCGTCTAGTCACGAGAGGCGCGCATGAACGTCAGTTTTACAGCCAAACAGGAAGATTATATCGCCCATCAGGTGGCCTCTGGCGATTACCAGAATGCCAGCGAGGTCGTTCGGGAGGCGTTGCGCCTGCATGAGGTTTACCGCCAGCGGGTACTTGATGAACTGCGCATGGAAATCGCCAAAGGATGGGAAGCTTCCGAAAGTGGCCGCAGCGTTAAAGGGATTATTGCCGATAAACTCAAGCATCGGGAATGAGTGAAAACCACGAAATTTCGCCTGCGGCCGATCAGGATCTGTCGGAGATTTTCGATTATACCGAACAGAATTATGGCACAAAGCAGGCGGTCGCTTATTTGGAGGCCTTGGCTGAAACCTTTACGGAACTGGGATATAATCCCAGGTTGGGCAGAGGCCGTGATCGCATAAGGCCCGGATTGCGCAGTTTCCCGAAGAACAGCCATATGATCTTTTATCGCATCCGTTCCGGCAAGGTATGGATCGTGCGGGTGATTTCCATACAGCGCGATGTCATGAAAATTTTCAGTAACCCGGCGCCTTAATTCCCACCGAAGCGGCGCACTACCAGGATACCGGCGCGGTAGCTCATTTCCTGGTTTTGCTTCATCTGGATCAGCGGGCTGTCGGCCACGTCGCCGAGGGCGCGTTCGGCATTGATGAAGGTGGCGATCGCGTAATGCTTGCGGATCGGCGTCATCATCAGGAAGGCGATGCCGGCATTTTGCGGACCGGAACCGACCTCATAAGCGCTGACCCGTGGCGGCGGCTTCCGAGGCTTCGATGCCGTAATAGGCCTGATTGGTCTTGCGGTCGCCGAAACGCGTATAGACCAGGGTTTGCAGCAGGCCGACCGGGGTGATGTCCTGATGACCGACGGACAGCATCAGGGATGAGCCGTTGGAGACGCCGCTGACATCGTGCATCAGGCGGCCCCCGAGGCTGAAATTCCCGCCGACGCGATAGAAGGCGTAACCGGCGAGATCGGCGCCGAAGCCTGGCACGTCCAATCCTTCCAGGCCGTTGGCGTTACCGCCGAAATGCGGGCGTATCTGGAAGCCGGCGCGCAGACGCTCGCGCAAAATGGCATTGTAACCCACGCCATTGAGAGCATCGCCATAGACACGGTTCTTGTAATTGAAGCCGGCCCACGGAATGGCGTTGACCTTTTCCGGATCGCCGCCATTGGCGCTGAAGCCATAGACCGCGCCGCCGCCGATGTCGATTGTCCAGTCATGCTGTTCACCCACCGCCTGATAGGGCTGGGTCTGGGCATGGGCCATGCCGAAAAGCAGGGGCAGGGCGGTGGAAATGGCGAAGAGCAGATGGCGCATGGGAATATCCGGTATGACAGATCATAATCAGTACCGTACCGTACAGTATGGATCAAGCCGCTTATTCGCATTTGCACAATAAAAAGACCTCCGGCTTGTCGCCTGACCGTCAAACGCCTGAAGGGATCACAGGCGGAGATCAGAGGGGGCCGGAGGTCTTTGGCGCGGTCACGTCTCGGCGGACCGCGCGACACACATCAGTTCAGGGAGAAACAAGGTAGGTCGCTTCGCCGAACGCCTGTCCGGCGAAGCTTAGGGTTACTCGGCGGCGGTCAGGACCGGGGCGGAGTCATTGGAAGCGGTCTTGATGGCAATGGTCTTCGCCTTCTTGGCTTCCGGCACTTCGAGCTTGAGGGTGATCGACAGCAGGCCGTTGGCGAGGTCGGCTTCGGTCACCTTGATATGATCGGCGAGCTGGAAGCGTCGCTCGAACGAACGCTCGGCCAGGCCGCGATGCAGGAAGGTGCGGGTGCCGGCGTCGTCATCCTTCTTGCCGGTGACGGTCAGCACGTTTTCCTTGACTTCGATATTAAGCTGATCGGGACGGAAACCGGCCACGGCCACTTCGATGCGGTAGGTGTCGCCCTGGTCCTCGCCTTCACTGGCGGCGAGACGCTCGATGTTATAGGGCGGCCAGCCCGGCGCGGCATCGGTGCGGGCGGCGCTGTCGAGCAAGTTGACCAGGCGGTCGAAGCCAACGGCGGAACGGTACAGGGGGGAAAAATCGATTGCGGTACGCATAGGGGCACTCCTTCAAAAAGCGAGGCCTTACGGGCGTGCAGGCAGGCTGCGGCATAACCCGTAAAGGTTTGATTTGGCTCAACATCTACACCCCCTGATGGGCAGTGTTGCTAAACCAGAAGGCCCATCCTTGGCGCCTTCGCTTTATGATTTGGTGGCGAGTTCCTGCTGTTCAAGAGGCAGATGCGAAAAATCTTCCGCGATGTCTTTCGCCGTCAGCAGGCTGTGGTGATGGTCCTCTTCCGCGATCAGGCGAATGGCCTCCAGCGCCGCCTGGCAGCCCATGCCGGCGGCGGTGACCGCCTGGCGGTACACATCGTCGGTGACATCGCCGGCGGCGAAAACGCCCTTGATCGAGGTCTTCGGCGTGCCCGGCTCGACGACCAGATAGCCGCCCTGCTTGGTTTCCAGTTGACCCTCGAACAGTTGCGAAGCCGGGGCATGGCCGATGGCGATGAAGACGCCATCGAGATCGATGACGCGGTTTTCACCGGTGTTGACATCCTGCAGGCGCACGCCGGTGACGCCCAGCCCGCCGAATTCATTGCTCTCGCCGAGGATTTCATCGATGGCGACGTTCCAGACCGGTTCGATCTTCGGGTCATTGAGCAGGCGCTCGACCAGAATCTTTTCGGCGCGCAGTTGTTCGCGGCGATGGATCAGATAGACTTTCGAGGCGAACTTGGTGAGGAACAGTGCCTCCTCGACCGCCGTATTGCCGCCGCCGACCACGGCCACCACCTTGTTGCGGTAGAAGAAGCCGTCGCAGGTGGCGCAGGCGGAAACACCGAAGCCCTGATAGGTTTTCTCCGACTCCAGCCCCAGCCACTTGGCCTGGGCGCCGGTGGCGATGATGACCGTTTCGGCCAGGAACTGCGCGCCGGATTCGGTTTCGAGAAGGAAAGGACGCTTCGACAGGTCGGCCTTCGTCACGATTTCGCCGATGATTTCCGTGCCCATATGGACGGCCTGCGCCTTCATCTGGTCCATCAGCCATGGCCCTTGCACGACCTCGGCGAAACCGGGATAGTTCTCGACATCGGTGGTGATGGTCAGTTGTCCGCCATCCTGCGGGCCGGTGAAAATGACCGGAGAGAGCAGGCCGCGCGCCGCGTAGATGGCGGCGGTCCAGCCGGCGGGACCGGTGCCGATGATGGCGCAGCGAAGAGGACGGGGGGGAGTTGCGGACATGGAGGCACCTGACGGAATCGAAAATCTGATGGCCATTAGATAGGTACCGGCGCGGCGATTGTCATCTGGAATTGCAGGTCCCCGGTGATTTTCCCAAGGTTTTTAAGCGCTTTCTCCTTTCCGAAATTTTACAAATTTTCCGCCGAACCCATATCTCAAACCTCTTCGGGCCGGTCTAGGCTGCTTCCAGCCCGCGGGCTGTTCGCGGTGTATCAAGGGAGAGGTGATATCATGAATGAACAAGGCATTGGCTGGCTTCTGGCCATTATCGTCGGCGCGGCGGCCGGCTGGATCGCCGAGCAGATCATGAAGTCCAACCAGGGGCTTTTGATGAATATCATTCTGGGGATTATTGGCTCTATCGTCGCCAATGCGCTTTTCTCCATGATCGGTATCGGCTTTGGCGGCGTTATCGGTTACCTGATCGCCGGTGTCATCGGCGCCTGTATTCTGATCGCTCTGGGCCGGATGGTACGGGGCCGGCGCGTTTAGACACGCGGATGCCCGTAAAAATGGCCGGCGAAGAGTGAGAGCTTCGCCGGCTATTTTTTTTGCCGGTATATCTCCAGCAGATATTCCGCGGCGCGGCGTGTTTCATCGAGCGGGGCATAGGGTTCGCCCGCCAGCACGCCATTGAACGGATGGGTAATGCCCTTGGCGCGCAGGGTTTCGTGGAAATCGTCGAACTTTTCGCCCGAGTTGAGGGCGCGGCGTTCCAGGCTCAGGATCTGGATCGGCTTGCCGGTGGCGGCGGCTTCGGTAACCATGTTGACCGAATCCTCGGTCACCAGAAAGCGATCGGCGGCCTTCAGGAAGGCGAAATAGGGATTTTCGCCCTGGCCGTTATAGATAAGGCCGGGGAGGTCTTTCAGCGTATCCTCGATGACGATGCGGGCCTCGGTGGGCGTGCGGCGGGATACGGTCAACAGCACGGAGCCTTTGGCCTGGAGGATGGCGCCGCGGATTTCCTCGGCCAGGATCTGCGCGTGGGCGGCGTCCAGATCATAGGCCTTGGAGCGCCCGCCGATCAGCACGCAGACGCGCGGCTTGGGCAGGCCTTTCAGCTTGTTGCGCCAGGCCTTGTGGGCGTTGTTGAGTTTGGTGGCCTCGATGCGGTTGGTCGAACCGATGATCGACAAGACATTTCCGCCCTCGACATGATCATGTTCCGGTGCGATGACGAGATCGAAGGCCTTCAGATTGTGGCGCGGGTCCTGAAGCTGGACCACGAAGGTCTGGCCGCCTGAACGCCGGCGCATGCGGCTGCTGTGCGGGATGGTGGCGCGCCCGGCGGCGATCCAGATATCCGGCCAGGGCGCATCGAGCGAATCGCTGCCGTTTGACAACATGCGGTCGGGCATGATCTTGAGCGCCGAGGGCAGGCGGTCGAACAGTTCGGTGTAGCGAATGCGTTTCTTGATGATCTTGGCCGGACTGAGCCGCGCCACGGCTTCGGCCAGCCCCAGAACCTGATTTTCAATGCCTGCCCGTCCGTCGGAAACAGCCCAGATTATGAGCGGCAGAGGCATTCCTCACTCCCATCCTCACGCGGTTTTGCCGGGCGGTTCACAGCAAGCGCCAAAAAACTTGCGCAGGCCTTGCGAAAATAGCAAGCCCGCGCAAGCTGTTGTGTTCATTGAAGCGCAAAAAAGCAAGAGCATAATGGCTCCCGCGACAGACTCAGAGCCATTCGACCTTGAGGATTTCGTAGGCCTTGACGCCGCCGGGGGTCTGAACCTCGACAACATCGCCCACTTCCTTGCCGATCATGGCGCGCGACAGCGGCGACGACAGCGAAATCTTGCCCGATTTCACATCCGCCTCATGGTCGCCGACCACCTGATAGCGGCCTTCTTCCTCGGTATCCTCGTCGATCACGGTGACGGTGGCACCGAACTTGACATTGTTGCCGGACAGTTTCGACACGTCGATCACCTGGGCGCGGCTGATCTTGTCCTCGATCTCGGCGATCTGACCTTCGATCCAGCCCTGACGCTCCTTGGCGGCGTGATATTCGGCGTTTTCCGACAGGTCGCCATGCTGGCGCGCTTCCGCAATGGCCGCGATCACGCTGGGGCGCTCGACGGATTTCAATCTTTTCAGTTCATCGTCGAGGACCTGGTAGCCCGCGACAGTCATCGGCACTTTTTCCATGTCGATTAATACTTTATTCCACCCTGAGGAATGACAAAAACCCTGACGTCGGTTGAGGGGGGCAACAACCGGTCAGGGCGAATACTGGCGATGGTAGGTTTGTGAATTGCCCGCATAACGCAGTGCACAAATCGAAACCGGCAGCCCTTATAGTTCTATTTGGCGTGATTTAAAAGAACTTTCGGGCGTCGCCGGCCCGCGCGGGGATGAAGCCTTGTGGCGTAAGGTTTTCAGCCTTCGAGGGGCGGAGCGGGAACGGGCGCGTTCGGATCGCTCAGCTTGATATCGATCAGCTTGATGCCGAGCGCGCGCGCGTCCACCGGAATGGCCGCCGCCGCCTTCGCCGCCTTGAAAGCCGCGCTGCGTCCGCTGTATGTCTCGGCGGCCCTGGTGGCGACGATCTCGTCCTCGTCCTTCGCCGGCTCCGCGACCAGGAAGCGGATCTTGAGGTTTTCCCGGTTCAGAACCGAAGCCGGCAAGGGCAGGGTATTGAGCGAGGTGTGATTGGTGAGATTGACCTCGCCGACCTTGACGCCGTTGACGAAGACGCTGACCAGGACCGGCTGACGGCTCTTGGCCTTCATCGTCATGTCCAGTTCCTTCGGCTTCGGCGTATCGAACTGGACGTGTCGGATCGGGATGCGCAGATTGGCGGCGGGGCCTTCGCTCCATACGCCGTCATATTCGGGGCGCGACCAGTTCTCATCGAGCAGGCAGGTGCCCTGATCCAGCCAGCCGAAGCGGACCTCCGAACGCAGGGGCGACCATTCGGGTTTCGGCAGGTCGATATGGCTGTCCTTCGGTGGAATGATCCATACGCCGTCCAGCATCCGCAGGCGCGACCACAGTTCCTGCGGGGCGTCGCATTGTTTGAGGAAGACGAACAGGTGGTCGGACTTGACCTCGCCGCGCTTGAAGGCGTCCATGTCGGCTTCCTGATTGGCGATCTGGATCAGGTTCTCGCGGGCGGCGTACATGGTGTTGACCGGCTTGGCCTGGGAGGTAGCGCGCCAGGTCAGTTCATAGAACAGCTTGTCGTTCATATGAACATTGGCCGGGTAGAAGTCGATGCCCTTGGCGGCGCTGACCAGTTGGTCCCACTCCGGACTTGGCGTCTCGTAATAGATCTGGTCCGAACTGGCGAGGCGGGTGGCCTGGCGCATCGCCTTCGACAGGCCGGAAATATCGTAGGCCTGGACGACCAGCACCAGCGGCAGCAGGACGGCGATGGTTTTCGGACGGCTCTTGAACAGGACAACCAGCGCGGTGGTGACCAGCAGATAGGTGATCGGCCAGGTCAGGCGGCCGGAGGCGCGCAGGATGGCGGCCGGGTTGCGCAGTTCGTCGGGCAGTCTGAATTTCCAGATATCGTAGCCGTAGAATTGCGCGTGATTGGAGGTGGCGATCAGCAGCAGCAGCAGGAAGGGAATGGCCAAGGGGCGCAGGGCGGCGATGAAGCCCTTCGATGCCTTGGCTTCGGGTGTGGTGATGTAGAGGATGACTGCGGCGATCACTAGTACGATCAGGCCGAAGCCAAGATACTGGTAGCCCTCGAAGGACTGCCCGCCATCGAGCGGCCACGCCTTGAGAACAGCCGAGAATTCCGGCTTGACCGGATTGAACCAGCCATCGAGCGGGAAGGAATAATAGCCATAACCGCCGGCGCCGGGACTCATGCCCTTGTTGAAACTGCCGCCGATAAACAGCGCCAGGATCGCCAGGGCGAAGGGCGGGATGGCGCGGATCACGGCGTCGAGCAGGGTTTTCCAGTCGGCATGGAGCCGGCGGTCTTCAATGCGCAGGCCACTGAAGAAGCGCTTGATGCAATCCCCGCCCCAGATGGCGGCGATCATGAACAGCAGATAGGGATGGACCATGCCGGTGACGAACAGCAGGGCCGACCAGCCGCGCATCTTCGGGCCGTTGCGCAACCAACTCAGGAGGAAGCGCCAGCCCTTGCCGGAAGGCAGGGTGTCATCCTTCACATTGATGAAAAGATGCAGGCCCCACAGGATCAGCCATTGCGCCAACAGGGTATCGTGGCGCATGCGGTAATAGAGCATGGGCAGGGCGGAAAGGGCGATGGCGCCGCCGAGCGCGGTCCATCTACCGGGCGCGTGGCGGCGGATCAGCTTGTAGGCGAAGGCGAAGTGCATCACCACGCAGAACAGGAACCACAGGCCGATATACTGGAAATTATCCGGCAGCCATTGGCGGAACGGCTTGAAGATAAAGGCGAACAGCGGATTCGAGTCGGTCGAGAAGATGGTATTGCCGACCGGCGCGCCCAGCAGGTTTTCGTGGTTGAAGGTCGACCACGGCATCCGGCGCCAGGCGTTCCAGCCCAGCACATGCTGGCCCCAGTCGTGTTCCATCAGCCAGCCGATACGCGTCGGGTTGATCACATTGACATCGAAAAAGGCGGCGAACAGCAACAGCGGCGCGATGACGCACAGGCCGCGGTGCAGGCCGGTCCAGACGGCGGGCGGGGTCTGTTGAAGTTTCGCATATAGCAGGCCGGGACGGAGCCAGTTCGGCAAGGTCATCTGTGTCTTAACTCAAGGCAAAAGGGGTAGGTGCGTGCAACAATCGTGCCTGTAATGGCGCATTTGCCGTCTTCGCGTGACTTTTTTACGGCGAAAGGACGCTTCAGGTGGCAATTTTTTGCGGCGCAATCATAACGCATTCGGCGCGCCTCACAAGGCCGTGAACAGTGACTTTTTGTTACGGGGTCAGATGACGCCGGAAACGAGCGCCGCCGGCGGCAGGGCGTCCGGCGCGGCTTGCGCGGCGGCATCGGCCAGGGTGCGGCGGTAGTCGTCAAGCGAGCCAAAGCGCTGAAAGCCGTGCATATTGACGGCGTTGATGTTCAGCTCGAAGTGGATCGCCTGGTCGTCCGCGGACAGATGATCGAAGAAGGCCAGTTGCGCCTGAGCCGGGGGTGTCTGATGAGCGACGGCGGCATTGATGGCGGCAACCTCATCCTGCTGGATGGCGGCTTCGCGCTGGCCGAGATCGCTTTGATCGGTCAGTTGATGAAACAGGCGGGCGTTCTTCGAGTCGATGCCGCGCAGTTGCCCGCGCGCCGCCAGCCCCCGCAGGGCCTGCATGGCTTTCAGGCGCTTGTCGAGTTGGCTGCCAGCTTCGGCGCTGCTTAAGAAAGCGGTCAGGCTGTTGAACTGCGCCTGATTGAGCGAAAAGGCGGTGGCATAGCGGCTATCCGGCAGAATGCGATCGGGCGCGGCGGTGACGGGCTGCACACGCAATGGCGCCAGGGAGGCATTGACGGACGGAACGGGCGTGATTTCCATGGACCGGCTTCCTGCACGAAAAAGAGCGGACGCTTCTACGCCCGCTCTTATTGTAGGATTTCAGGCTTAAGTCCTGATTAAGACTTAAGCGTAAGCCTGGATCGGACGTACATCGAGCAGTTCGTTGGAGCCTGATTTGATGGCGCGCGTGGCGGCCACGGCGCCCGAAGCCGTGGTGTAGTAGGGAATCTTCTGCATCAGCGTAGCGCGGCGCAGCGAGAAGGAATCCGCCAGCGACTGCTTGCCTTCGGTGGTGTTGAACACCAGGTCGATCTCGCCGTTCTTGATCGCGTCGAGGATGTTCGGACGGCCTTCCAGCACCTTCTTGACCGGTTCGATATCGAGGCCCTGCGCCTTCAGATAGTCGGCGGTGCCGCCGGTGGCGACGACCTTGAAGCCGAGGTCCAGAAGCGTGCGGATCGACTCGACGATCACTGGCTTGTCCATATCCTTGACCGAGACGAATACCTTGCCGGAAACCGGCAGACGCACACCGGCGCCGAGCTGCGACTTGGCGAAGGCGCGCGAGAAGGCGTCGATCATGCTTTCGCCCTCGCGCACCCAGTCGAGGCCCATGACCTCGCCGGTGGAGCGCATTTCAGGCCCAAGCACCGTATCGACATTGGCGAAGCGGGCGAACGGGAAGACGACTTCTTTCACCGCGACGTGCTTGTAATCGCGGGGCTTGAGATCGAAGCTCGCCAGTGGCTCACCCGCCATGACCTTGGCGGCGATGCCGGCCAGGGGCTGGCCCAGGGTCTTGGCGACGAAGGGCACGGTGCGCGAGGCGCGCGGATTGACTTCGAGCACGTAGATTTCCGGCGCGTCGGAATAGGGGTGCAGGATGGCGAACTGGACGTTCATCAGGCCGCGGACTTTCAGCGCCTTGGCCAGTTCGACAGTCTGGCGCTCCAGTTCTTTCACCGTTTCCGGCTTTAGCGAGAAGGGCGGCAAGCTACACGCGGAGTCGCCCGAGTGGACGCCGGCTTCCTCGATATGCTCCATGATGCCGGCGACGAAGACATTGCCGGACCCATCGGCGAGCGCATCGGCATCGACCTCGATGGCGGCCGACAGATACTGATCGATCAACACCGGAGAGTCGCCCGAAACCTGCACGGCCTCGCGGACATAGCGCGCCAGTTGCTCGTCGTCGCGGACGATTTCCATGGCGCGGCCGCCGAGCACATAGGACGGACGGATAACGATCGGATAGCCGACCTCATGGGCGCCCTTGAAGGCTTCTTCCGGCGTGCGGGCAATGGCGTTGACCGGTTGCTTCAGGTCGATGTCGCGCAGCAGGTGCTGGAAGCGCTCGCGGTCTTCGGCCAGGTCGATGGCGTCCGGCGAGGTGCCGAGGATGGGGATGCCCTCGTCTTCCAGCGCCTGGGCCAGCTTCAGCGGGGTCTGGCCGCCGAACTGCACGACCACGCCGCGCAGATCGCCCTTCGACTGCTCGACATGGATCAGTTCCAGCACGTCCTCGGCGGTCAGCGGCTCGAAATAGAGGCGGTCGGAGGTGTCGTAATCGGTCGAAACCGTTTCCGGGTTGCAGTTGACCATGATCGCCTCGATGCCCATCTCCTTGAAGGCGAAGGCGGCGTGACAGCAGCAATAGTCGAACTCGATGCCCTGGCCGATCCGGTTCGGACCGCCGCCGAGGATGATCGCCTTGGCGCGATCCGAAGGTTCGGCCTCGTTTTCCGGCAACTGGCCAAGCGCGCCCGATTCGTAGGTCGAGTACATGTAGGCGGTAGAGGAAGCGAACTCGGCGGCGCAGGTATCGATGCGCTTGAATACCGGGCGGACGTTCAGTTCCTGGCGGGCAGCGCGGACCTCTTTCTCCGCCTTGCCGGTCAGTTGCGCCAGGCGCTTGTCGGAGAAGCCCATGGCCTTGAGGCTGCGGAACGCCTTGGCGGATTCCGGCAGGCCGAGCGCGCCGATCTTGGCCTCTTCCGAGACGATGGCTTCGATCTGGCGCAGGAACCACGGCTCGTATTCGCAGGCGGCGTTGATCTCTTCCACCGACAGGCCGTGGCGGAAGGCCTGGGCAATGACGCGGATACGATCCGGCGTCGGGCGGCCCAGTTCACGGATCACAGCGTCGCGGATGGCGTCGGGGTTTTCGGCCGTCCTGACGCCGGCGATTTCGACCTCATCGAAGCCGGAAAGGCCGGTTTCCAGGCCGCGCAAAGCCTTCTGCATCGATTCCGTGAAGGTGCGGCCGATGGCCATGACTTCACCGACCGACTTCATCGAGGTGCCCAGAAGCGGCTCCGAACCGGGATACTTCTCGAAGGCGAAGCGCGGGATCTTGGTGACGACATAATCGATCGACGGTTCGAACGAGGCCGGGGTGGTCTTGGTGATGTCATTCTGCAGTTCGTCGAGCGTGTAGCCGACCGCCAGCTTGGCGGCGATCTTGGCGATCGGGAAGCCGGTGGCCTTGGAAGCCAGCGCCGAGGAGCGCGACACGCGCGGGTTCATTTCGATGACGATCATGCGGCCGTCGCGCGGATTGAGCGCGAACTGCACGTTAGACCCGCCGGTCTCGACGCCGATTTCGCGCAGCACGGCCAGCGAGGCCGAACGCATGATCTGGTATTCCTTGTCGGTCAGGGTCAGGGCCGGGGCCACGGTGATCGAATCGCCGGTGTGGACGCCCATCGGATCGACGTTCTCGATCGAACAGACGATGATGCAGTTGTCGGCGGTGTCGCGCACCACCTCCATCTCGTATTCCTTCCAGCCGAGGATCGACTCTTCGATCAGCACTTCGGTGGTCGGCGACAGATCGAGACCGCGCTCGACGATTTCCTTGAATTCTTCCTGGTTGAAGGCGATGCCGCCCCCCGTGCCCGCAAGTGTGAAAGACGGCCGGATGACCGCGGGCAGGCCGCCGATGGCCTCCAGCGCCGCCACGGCCTCGTCCCAGGTGTGGGCGACGGCGGATTTGGCCGATTCGAGGCCGAGCTTGTCCATGGCGTCGCGGAACTTCTGGCGATCCTCGGCCTTGTCGATGACCTCGGCCTTGGCGCCGATCATCTCGACATTGTACTTTTTAAGGATGCCGGCGTTTTCCAGCGCCAGCGCCGTGTTCAGCGCGGTCTGGCCGCCCATGGTGGGCAAAAGCGCGTCCGGGCGCTCCTTGGCGATAATCTTCTCGACGAATTCCGGCGTGATCGGCTCGATATAGGTGGCGTCGGCGATGTTCGGATCGGTCATGATCGTCGCCGGGTTGGAATTGACCAGGATGATGCGATAGCCTTCCTCGCGCAAAGCTTTACAGGCTTGCACGCCGGAATAATCGAACTCACAGGCCTGACCGATCACAATAGGGCCTGCGCCGATAATGAGAATGGACTTGATATCTGTGCGTTTGGGCATCTCGGTCTTTCGTGCAGGGCGCAAGCGGCTAAGCCGTTGCGCAAGATTAGAGCGGGCTGCGCAGGCGCAGTCCGATTAAAAAAATTGCGCCTTCGACGGGCGCAGCATGTTTTATGGCTAAGCGGGTGCTTTAGAGCCTATCCCCCCCCGTTGCAAGCACTGATCTCAAGAATCTCGGACTCATCAGCACTATGTGAAGGTTTGAAATAACGGGAAACGAAAATCCCGGCTGTGGCGGTCGCGCACCAGGAAGGGGCAAATGGTTAACGCAAGCTGGCACCTGTTCATGATTAATGCTAGAACCGCGTTATGCCGAGAACGCGGCACATATGGGGGCTGGAATGAGAGCCGTTATCTTCCCAGTACTATGCGTTTTTGCTGTCCTGATCGCACCAGTTTCCGCTTCCGCGCAAAAATCGCGGACGTGCGCGCCGTCGGCCATCCGGGCGGCGGCGGCAAAACAGGTGGCGCCCAATCTGGTGGGCTGCCGGTATAATGAGGTCGCCGTGCCCCTGGTGCGGTATTTTTCCATATTTCCGGTCCTGACCCGGACATCCGGCGATTCCGCCGCAAGTGTCATCCTCGAGCAAAAGCCGGCGGCGGGCGAACCGCTCACGGCGGGCGGACAACTGGCGCTGAGCATATCAGCGGCTCAGCCGAAACCGCAGGAAACGACCGTTGTTGAGGCACCTGTTGTCGCGCCGCCGGCTGAACCGGCGCCCCTTGCCGTTTCCGTTTCGGCGGCGCCGGTCGAACGCGTTGAAGCGCCCGCCATTTCACAAGTATCGGCGAAAAAGGCGCCGCCTTTGCGGCTACCGTCGCTGAATGTCGGGGTTCGCCCCAGTTTGTCGTGGGTATGGCTTGGCGTCGCCCTGGCCGGGTTCGCCGCCGCTGTCCTGGTTTTTCGCGGCTGGCGCCGGCGGTCTCCGGAACAAGGGTTTGACCGCGTGGCCAAGGTCACCGCGCGCCTCGAATATGGCCCCGGCCGGTTGAATGCCCACGGGCCGCTGGTCGTCGGCCGGGAGGGTGGCCAATGAGCGAAACCCTGACCCCGGCGGCAGAGGCTTTGTGGCTCGACAGTCTGCTTGATGCGGAGACGCGGAGCGATATCGAAAAGCAGATCAATGGGGCGATCGACAAGGATCGCACCTTGCGGAATCTCGTGATGACGACGCCCATCCTGCGCGGGGCGATCAACCGCGCGATTATGACTTGCCTGCATTTCGATCCGCTGGTCCTGCTTGCCGATGGCTGGTGCGCCGCCCGCGATATCCGCGCCAGCCGCAAGGCGGGCCAGCCGGTGGTGCTGAAACTGGGGCCGCACAGCCTTTCGCGCGATATGCGCCCGGCGGTCACCATCGATCTGGGAAGCGAGAAAAGCTTCGCGCTCGACGTGGCCTTGAGTCTGGCCGGTCATTTCGAGGGCGTGGAACTGACGATCAGCGATTCGAAACTGCTGTCGGTGGGGTCTGGCACATGCCGTTTGTCACTGCAGATCAAGGTGGCGGACCGGACCGTGGCCGGCAAGGATTTGAAGACGCTCCATTTGCCGGGCGAATATCGCTTTGCTCAACCGATAGCGCTGCGTTAGGCCGGATGTTAAGCCGAAACCCTGGCGTCGCGCATGTTCTGGGCGAAGCGCTCGAATAGGTAGAGCGAATCGACCGGGCCGGGCGAGGCTTCCGGGTGATGCTGCACCGAAAACACCGGCTTGCCCGTCATGGCGATGCCGCAGTTGGAGCCGTCGAACAGCGAAACGTGCGTTTCGGCGACGCCCTGCGGCAAGCTGTCACGATCAACCGCGAAGCCGTGATTCATCGAAACGATCTCGACCTTGCCGGTCGTTTCGTCCTTGACCGGGTGATTAGCGCCATGGTGGCCTTGGCTCATCTTGATCGTCTTCGCGCCAAGCGCCAGCGCCAGCATCTGGTGGCCAAGGCAGATGCCGAAGACCGGAACGCCCGATTTCACCAGCGTCTGGATCACCGGCACGGCATATTCGCCGGTCGCCGCCGGGTCGCCGGGACCGTTTGACAGCAGCACGCCATCGGGCTTGCGGGCGAGAATGTCTTCCGCCGGGGTTTCGGCCGGAACGATCGTGACATCGGCGCCGATATCGACCAGGGCGCGCAGGATGTTCTGCTTGACGCCGTAATCGATGACCACGACCCTGAATTCCTTTTTCACGCCGTCCCCGGAAACTGACGTGTAGCCTTCCGGCCATTGCCACAGGTCGGTGGTGTAGGCCGCGGACTGCGCCGTGGTGGCGGCGGGGGCGAGATCGAGGCCGCCGATGCCCTTCCATTCGCGCGCTTTCTCTTTCAAGGCTTCGAGATCGAAGACGCCGGTCGGCGAATGGGCGACGATGCCGTGCGGCATGCCGTTTTCGCGGATTTTTTTGGTCAGCGCGCGCGTGTCGATGCCGGAAATGCCGACGACGCCGCGCGAGACGAGCCAGTCATTGAAGCTCATGTCCGAGCGCCAGTTGGCCGGCGGAGTGGGGGCGTCGCGGAAGATGGCGCCTTTGGCGGCCCGCTTCGGATCGTTACCGAGTTGCTCGATATCTTCGCTGTTCACGCCGACATTGCCGATGTGCGGAAAGGTGAAGGCGACAATCTGCTCCATGTAGGACGGATCGGTGAGGATTTCCTGGTAGCCGGTCATGGCGGTGTTGAAGCAGACCTCGCCGAGCGCATCACCCACCGCGCCGCAGCCGAGGCCCTGATAAACCGTGCCGTCGGAAAGGACCAATACGCCCGTGCAACTTTCCAGAAGTGCAGTTGTCATGAGGTATTGTCTCCTTGATTGAAATTCAGCTCGCCACCCGGCGCGCAAACGGCTGGACACATAGGCAGCAAGGGGCGAAAGGTCAATTGTTAATAACTAAAAAGGCATCACGATTACGCGTTTTTTGTAAGGCGATGTGAAATCCAGCCATTGACCGCACTTCCCCGAATAAGGTCTAATTGCATATCAATTTTTTGCCGGGGAGTTCCGCACGCATGGAAAGCGTCACCATATCGTTGTTTCTGTTTCTGGCGGTGGTGGTGAGCGGATGGCTGTCGCGGTTGTCGCCGATCTCCATGCCCATGCCGCTGGTTCAGATCGCGCTGGGGGCCGTCATTGCGCTGACCACGGGCGCCGCCGTCGATCTCAAGCCGGATGTCTTCTTCCTGCTGTTCCTGCCGCCCCTGCTGTTCTATGATGGCTGGAAAATACCGAAAGAGGGCCTGTTCCGTGACAAAGGCACCATCCTGCAGCTGGCGCTGGGCCTTGTTGTCTTTACCGTTCTGGGCATCGGCCTGCTGATTCACTGGATGATGCCGGTCATGCCGCTGGCCGCCGCTTTCGCGCTGGCGGCGATCGTCTCGCCGACTGATCCGATCGCTGTTTCCGCCATCGCCACGAAGGTGCCTATTCCGAAACGCCTGATGCACATTCTCGAAGGCGAGGCCCTGCTGAACGATGCGTCGGGCCTGGTCTGCATGCGCTTTGCGGTCGCCGCGGTGGTGACCGGCAGCTTTTCGCTGGTCGAAGCCTTCGGCACCTTCCTGTGGCTGGCCATTGGCGGCATAGTGATCGGCGTGAGCGTGACCTGGGCCATTACCCTCGTCAAGGGCATGATTTCGCGCCGTATCGGTGAGGACGCCGGTTCGCAGGTGCTGATCAGCCTGCTGATTCCATTCGGCGCCTATCTGCTGGCCGAAAAATTCCATTGTTCTGGCATCCTGGCCGCCGTCGCCGGGGGCATAACCATGAGCTATGCCGAGCAGAGAGGGCAGGCGCTTGCCGAAACCCGCGTGCGCCGCAATGCCGTATGGGACATGGTTCAGTTCACCGCCAACGGCATCATCTTCGTGCTGCTGGGCGAACAATTGCCGAGCATCGCCTCGCGGGCGGCGCATGTCGTGCGCGATACCGGCCACACCGATCCCCTGTGGCTGATCGTCTATGTCGCCGCCATCAGCTTCGCCCTTATTGCCCTGCGGTTCCTGTGGGTGTGGGTGGCGCTGCGGTTCACTCTGTTCCGGGCGTTGCGCGAAGGCAAGGTGGCGCCGAAACCCAGCCTGAGGCTGATCGCGGCGACATCGCTGGCCGGGGTGCGCGGCGCCATCACACTGGCGGGCGTACTGACCATTCCCTTCACCGTGGGAGACGGTTCGGCCTTTCCGGCGCGCAACCTGATCATCTTCCTGGCGGCGGCGGTGATCGTCGTCTCCCTGCTGCTGGCCAGCGTTGGTCTGCCCTTCCTGTTGAAAGGTTTGAAGCTGCCGCCCGAGCCGAAGGGCCTGGCGGAGGAGGATGCGGCGCGCGCCGTGGCGGCCGAGGCGGCGATCGAGGCGATCGAGCAACTCCAGAAGGCCATGAAGATCGGCAAAAAGGATACCGAGCTTTACGCCGAAGCCAGCGCGCGGATCCTGGAGCTTTATCGCCGGCGGATCGATAATCGGGGCCTTCACGGCGAGGCGGCCACGCATCTGCGCAGCCTTGAAAAGGTTGAGCGGGAACTAAGGCTGGCCGGTCTGCGCGCCGAGCGGAATGTTTTTTACGAACTCAGCCGGTCGCGCGAACTCTCGGACGATATAGCGCGCAAGCTGGTGCGCGAGGCCGATCTGATGGAAGCGCGCCTGACGGGGAATTAGGCGCGTTCGTTTGCCGCCGCTATCCAAGCGTGACGAGGAGTTCGTCCAGTTGCTCGAACTGCTCGCCAAACCCGCCTGTGCTGCCGTCGGCCATGGCGGCGTCGAGCGCTTCTTTCGTGGGATAAAGATCGCGCCACACAACCACGGTTCCGTCACCACGCGCCTCGAAGGTCACCGTCGTGACGGCGCCCTCTTCGTCACCTTCTTCGTTGGTCCAGACGATGCGGGCATTCGGGACGACTTCGATATACTTGCCGAAGAACGCCATGGGCTGTTCGGCGGCCGGATGGTTCATCACCAGACGGTATCCGCCGCCGGTGCGAACATCCATCTCGCAGGATAATATGGTCAGGCCACACGACTTCGGCGCCCACCAGCGTCTGAACAGGTCGGGGGTGGTCCATGCCTCGAATACGAGGTGCGCCGGACCATTGACGGTCCGTGTCACGACGAGTTCACGATCGGATGTCCGTTCCACTGTCGGTTGGTTATCTTTTGCCGCGTTCATCGGCTGTCTCCTTCTGTTTCAATTCTTCGACAATCTCATCCAGGGCATCGAAGCGCGCGGCCCAGAGTTGTTGATACCTTTCGATCCAGGCGGCTTCTTCCGCCATTCCGCGCCGGCCGAGCCGGCAGGTCCGCACGCGCCCGACCTTTTCCGTAATGACCAGCCCCGCCGCCTCCAGGATGCCGACATGTTTCTTCATGCCCGTAAGCGTCATGTGGAACCGTTCGGCCAGGTCGCTGATCGAGGCATCGGTGCGGCCAAGCTGTTCCAGCACGCCGCGCCGGGTGGGATCCGAAAGCGCGGCGAACGAGGTGTCGAGACGGGCTATATACTGAACCATTTGGTTCAGTATATAGCCCGGGAACTGACGGCATGCAAGAGCGTTGGCAAGAGCGTTGGAACGAATCGATATTCAGCGACCTGGCAGCGGCGGTCCGGTGGGCGTTACCGCACCGTCGCCCATGTCCGGCTGAGGAGATCGGCGCAGGTGATCAGCCCGACCAGCGAATAGGTCTGCGGGAAATTGCCCCACAACTCGCCGGTTTCGACCTGAACGTCTTCCGACAGCAGGCCCGAATGGGTGCGCCGCGCCAGCATGGCCTCGAACAGCTCGCGCGCCTCTTCCGTGCGGCCTTGCAGATGGAGGGCCTCGATGTACCAGAAGGTGCAGAAGTTGAAGGCGGTTTCCGGCGCGCCGAAATCGTCCGGCTCGACATAGCGGTAGAAGTTGTCGCCCTTGCGCAACTGCCGCTCACATTCATTAAAGGTGGCGATGCAGCGCGGATCGTCGGCCGGCAGGAAGCCCAGCTCGAACAGTTGCAGCAGGCTGGCGTCGACCTCATTGCCACCGAAGGAGCCGGTGAAGATGCCGAGTGTTTCATTCCATGCTTTTGTTTCGATGGCCTTGCGGATGATGCCGGCGCGCCGGCTCCAGAAGGCGCTGCGGTCTTTCAGGCCGAGCGACAGCGCCACATTGGCCAGCCGGTCGCACGCCGCCCAGCACAGCAGCGCCGAATAGGTATGAACGCGGGCGATGGTGCGGAATTCCCACAGCCCGGCGTCGGGCTTGTCGTAGACGGCGAAGGCGCGGTCGCCGACTTTTTCCAGGGCATGGAAATCGGCCACCGTGCCGACACGCAGGAAACGGGCGTCGAAGAAGGACTGGGTCAGCGGCAGGACCATCTGGCCGTAGACATCGTGCTGGTGATGCTCATAGGCCTGATTGCCGACACGGACCGGTCCCATGCCGCGATAGCCCTTCATGTCGGGCGCGATGCGTTCGGTCAGGTCGCCCTGCAATGACACGCTGTAAAGCGGCTGGACATGGCCGCCGGCCGATTGGTCCGTCAGGTTGCGCAGATAGACGAGATAGGATTCCAGCATGTCCGCCGCGCCCAGCCGGTTGAGCGCCCGCACCACGTAATAGGCGTCCCTGATCCAGCAGTAGCGGTAATCCCAGTTGCGGCCGGTATTGGCGGCTTCGGGAATGGAGGTGGTCATGGCCGCCACGATGGCGCCGGTGTCGTCATAGGAGCAGAGCTTGAGCGTGATCGCGGCGCGGATCACGGCCGATTGCCATTCCAGCGGAATCGTCAGGGTGCGCACCCAGCCCTGCCAGTAAGAGATAGTGGCGCGCAGCATGTGTTCGGCGTCGGTCAGCACCTCGTTGGGATAGGGTTCGTCCGGCCCCAGGTGGAAGCCCAAAGGCCCCTCCAGCCGGAAGGTCTGGTTTTCGCGCAGGTAGGTGAGGGGGGCGTTGGTGGTCAGGCGCATGACCGCCGGGCCGCACTTGTAGCGGATGTGGCTTGAGCCGTAGGTGGCCTCGCCGGGGTCGCGGCCCCAATGACCGGTCGGCGTCATGCGGACCCGGATGCGCGGCGTGCCGGAGACGGGGCGGACGAGGCGATAAAAGGCCCAGGGCCTGTAGGTGCGGTTGAGGTGATGCAGGCGTGGAGCGAAATCGATGACCTCGACCACGGCGCCGTGTGTATCGCGCATTTCGGTACGCAGGACGGCGGTGTTGCGGATGTAGTCCTGCGTGATCTCCTTGACGTCGGCCATTTCGACGCTCCAGACACCCGCGTCGTTCCCGTCGCCGCCGCAGGCGGGTTCGAGCAGGGCGGAAAAGACCGGTTCGCCATCGATGCGCGGATAGCAGGCCCAGACAAACCGGCCCTTGCGGTCGATCAGGGCGGTGGCGGCGCAGTTGCCGATGGGAGCGAGGTCGAGCGTTGTTTTCTGTGCCGTTGTCTTCTGTGCCATGTGGGATGCTTCGATAATAATCGTATTACGCTTTGGAATCGCCCGGTTTGTTCACGAAAACCTTCACAATCGATCACAGAAACGAGAGGAGGGTTGAAAATAGATTGTTGCAAATGCTAACTTGATAAGCCTGTGTGGCATTGTCCTCAATCTTAAAGTTTCGTTTTTGTCGAAATTTTATTTTCATGAATATTATATATCTATCAATAAATATTCATAATTTGTCATAATTGGGGCGAACTTATACTTAAGTTTATAGTGTTTGGCGGTCATTCGGCCGTTTTTGCGCTGTGTTTGAAGTGGAGTGCTTTTTAATGACGGGTATTGCGTTGCAGGACAGGGCCGGGGGCGGTTCTGGAAGGCTGGGGGCTGGTCATGCGAACGCCGTTATGCGCAAGCATGATATATCGGGCCGCCTGCATCTGGATGATATTGCCCTGTTCATGGATCTGGACGGGACGCTGGCGTCCTTCACCCAGGTGCCTGAAGATGTCGGGCCGGATATCCGGCGCAATGCCCTGCTGAAGCGGATGGCCGTGCGGCTGAACGGTCGCATGGCGATTGTCAGCGGACGTTCGATCGCCGAGATCGACCGTATCCTGGAAGGCGTCATTCCGGCGGTGGCGGGCAGTCACGGCCTGCAGCGGCGCGATGCCCGGCTGGATATGATAACGGCATCGGTTCACGCCGGTGTCGAGACGGCGCGTCAGGAAAGCCTGGCCCTGGCGCGTAAGTTTCCCGATCTTCGCGTCGAGGAAAAACCGCTAAGTGTGGCGCTGCACTATCGTCTCGATCCGGCGCTGGAGCCGGTGGTGCAGGTCTTCGCCGAGGATCTGGCCCGCCGTACCGGATTGAAACTGCAATGGGGCAACCTGGTCGCTGAATTCCTGACACCGGGCATGGACAAGGGCCGGGCGGTACGCGCCTTCATGGTCGAGCCGCCGTTCGCCGGCGCCATCCCGGTATTTGTCGGTGACGACCTGACCGACGAGGACGGTTTCCGCGCCGTCAGCGCCTTGGGCGGCATCGGTATTCTGGTCGGGGACCTGCGTGAAACCTGGGCCGGTTATCGCCTGGAAAGCGTCGAGGCCGTCCATGCCTGGCTTGAGGGCGGCCTGCAAACGCAATATCTTGAACTGGAGGCTGTTGTTGAGCCGTCTTATCGTCGTATCTAACCGCGTCAATCCGCCCGCCGATACCGGGGTGGGCACCACCGGCGGCCTGGCCATGGCGCTGTCCGCCGCGCTGCGTGAGGACAAGGGGCTGTGGTTCGGCTGGAGCGGCAACACCATCGAGGAATATACCGGCCACATCTCCATGCAGGTGGTCGGCGGCGTCACCGTGGCCCTGCTCGATCTCGAGGAACAGGACGAAAACGAATACTACAACGGTTACGCCAACCGGACCTTGTGGCCGCTGTTTCACTACCGCACCGATCTGGTCAATTACGAACGCAGTTTCGACGAGGGCTATGAGCGGGTCAATATCCGCTTCGCCGAAACCCTGCTGCCGCTGATCGGTCCGGACGACATCATCTGGGTGCAGGATTATCACCTGATCCCGCTTGGCCGCGAACTGCGCAAGCGCGGTGTGAAAAACCGCATCGGCTTCTTCCTGCATATTCCCTGGCCGGCGCGGCGCATCCTCTCCACCCTGCCGCGGCATACCGAACTGGTCGAGGCCATGTTCAGCTACGATCTGGTCGGTTTCCAGACCGAGGATGATGTCGAGGCCTTCCTCGATTATGCCCGCCATGACGTCAAGGCCGAGGTCTGCGAAGAAGGCGTGGTCAAGGCGTTCGGGCATGAATCAAGGGTCAAGGCCTTCCCCATCGGCATCGACGCCGCCGATTTCGCCGCCACCCTGAAAAGCGACAAGGCGGAGGAATACCGCAAGCTGATGGTCAAGAGCCAGGCCGGGCGCAAGATGATCCTGGGCGTTGACCGGCTCGACTATTCCAAGGGGCTGGAGGAACGCTTTTCGGCCTACGAGACGCTGCTCGACAGGTACCCGGAGCTGCATGGTGATCTGTTCCTGCTGCAAATCGCCACTCGGTCACGCGATTCGGTCGATGCCTATCAGGACCTGCGCGCCCGGCTAGACACCATTTCCGGCCAGATCAACGGCGCCTATGCCACGGTGGACTGGGTGCCGCTGCGCTATGTCAACCGGCCCTACCGGCGCGACGAACTGGCGGGGATTTACCGCGCCGCCCATATCGGTCTGGTGACCCCCTTGCGCGACGGCATGAATCTCGTCGCCAAGGAGTTCGTCGCTTCGCAGAACGCCGCCAATCCGGGCGTGCTGATCCTGTCGGAATTCGCCGGCGCCGCTGAGACGATGAAGGAGGCGCTGATCGTCAACCCCCTCAGCCGTGAGGATGTCGCCGAGGCCATCCGGCAAGGGCTGAACATGCCTTTGAAGCAGCGCCGGGCGCGCTGGGAGGCCCTGATGGAAAATGTCGAGACGAACGATGTGTCGCGCTGGCGCGACAGCTTTGTCGAGATGCTGAAAACGCCGATGCCTCAGCAACTGGTCTGCGCCGAATAAAAAAGCCGGGGAAGCGATTCCCCGGCTTTTGCTTCGATGCGCTGGGCTACATCGAGGACGAAGAACTGGAATCGCTTACGCTGTCACTGCTCATCGACATGGTGCTGTTGGCCATGTCGCTCATGCTGCTGCTCATGGATTCACTGCTCATGCTGGCTGCACAATTGCTCATGGCGGTGTCGGCCGAGGCCTCGGCGTTATCGCTGCGCGAGGACGCATTGCCGTTTGTCCATGAGGTGTTGTCGCATGATTGCATCGAACTGCCGGTGGTGGTCATCGGCGCGGCCGCGTTCGGATTGTTGGTCGAAGGCGTCGATTGCGCCTGGGTAAGCGCGGGAAGTGCGGCGATCGAGGTGATAAAGGCCGCCGTGGCGGCAATACGCAGAAAGGGTTTCATCTGGTGTGTCCTTGTTGGGGCGGGGAGGGGATACGCTTGACCGCCCGCACCTTAGGCGCACCATTGTAAGGACGTGGCCCCTATATCGGGGCAACGGGGTAAAACTCCCGTAAGAACGCGGCTATCTGGCGGTGGCACGCAGGCCGTAAGGGCCATCGACGATATCGTGCCCGCGGCGGGTCAGGCGCGCCTTGCCATAGCTTTCGGACATATCGAGCACGCGCGTGGCGCCGCCATTGCCTTTCCAGCTCCAGGTGATCCAGCCGGTGCCGGTTTTTTCGGCGCTTTCCATCAGGTGCAGGTGATCGACGGCGTTGCCGTCCTCGACCAGTTCGCGGTCACCGAATTCACCCAGCAGAAAAGGCACACCCTCGGCACGCAGATCGGCGATGTTCCGGTCGATCTTCTCCGGTGAATTCCACGGCAGGTTATAGGCATGGACCGAAACGATCAGGTTGTGCAGCGGATCTGCCGCCTGCAGCGCCTGGCCGCGGCCATCGAGGAAACTGCCCGTCGCCTGGCCGCAATCGGCGGCATCGATGACGATGGGCGCCCGGTAGCCGCGTGCGCGCAGGGCACGGATCAGGTCGGTATAGGTTGCAATGTAGCTGGCGTAACCGTCCTTTGACGTGCCCCATTCATTGGCGATATTGAGCATCAGCCAAGGCTGGTATTTGTGTTCATTGAGAACATCGGCCCAGCGCCTCAGCCACAGGTCGCCGGTATCGCGGCGCAGGCGGGCGCTGTCAATGCCGCAGGTGATGTCCTGCTCCCAGTAGAAGACCATGACGGGCAGCTTGCGTTTCACGGCGGCATCGAGCGCCTTCTTCAGGTCTTTGGCCGAGGTGTCGCGGCGCAGTTGCAGGCGAATGATATTGGCGCCGGTGGAGGAAATGGCCTTGATCGCGGGCAGGGCGGCTTTCGGATTGTCGCCATATTGCAGGTTGATGCCGCGGGCGACGAAGGAGGTGCCGTCCGGCCTGAGAATTTCGTTGCCTTTGGTGTGGAAAACCGGCGCGGGCGCCTTGTGCAGGGCGTCATAGGCCGATTGCAGGGTCGTACAGCCGGACACCATTAGTGTCAGGCAAACCGCTGCCAATGCCTTGATCCAGTGTTTTACCGCCATGTGCAGATTCTCCGCGTGATCCGCAGAATGGCGACAAAAGCTTAAGGTTTGCTAAGCGCATTTTTTCCTTAATGGCAGGTTAGGAGTTTGGCATACGGTTTGGATGGGTGTTTTATCTGCTAAATATGCGTACATTTGTACGTACATTGACCAGGGTTGCGGTTGGGTCCCGACGTTTTCTCTGCTAAGAAAACTTCATATTACTCCGTATTTTTGCAGAGTAGGGGGGCTTCGGCTCAACCTCTCGCATTCGTGTTGTGTGGAACCTTGTAAGCCCTGTGCGCTTTGACGATCATTTCCTTGAAGAGCTGAAAACGCGCCTGCGGCCCTCGGAGGTCATAGGCAAGAGCGTCAAGCTGCGCCGCAATGGCCGTGAATGGGTCGGCCTGTCGCCTTTCACCAGGGAAAAAACGCCATCCTTCTATGTCAATGACGTCAAGGGATTTTACCACGACTTCTCGTCCGGCAAGCATGGCGACATCATCTCCTTCCTTCAGGAAACCGAACGCCTGAGCTTCAACGAGGCGGTCGAGAAGCTGGCCTCTGAAGCCGGCATGGCCCTGCCGGTCGAAACGCCACAGGCGCGTGCCGCCGAGATGAAGCGCCGGGGCCTGTCGGACTGGATGGATCTGGCGCACAAATGGTTCATGGCGCGTTTGCAGGACAAGACCCCGGCGGCGCAGAACGCCCGCGAATATCTGGAGCGGCGCGGCCTGTCGAAAGAGGATGTCGCCACCTTTGGCCTTGGCTATGCGCCGCGCGATCGGACGGCTTTGAAAGACGCCCTGGTCCAGCGCGGCGCCAAGGTGTCGGAACTGGTTGAATGCGGCCTGCTGATCGAGGTCGAGGGCGGTTCGGCTCCCTATGACCGTTTCCGCGACCGGCTGATGTTCCCGATCGAGGACCAGCGCGGCATTGTCGTCTCCTTCGGCGGCCGGGCGCTCAACCCGGATGACAAGGCGAAATATCTCAACGGCCCGGAAACGGCGCTGTTCCATAAGGGGCAGATGCTGTTCGGGCTGCCAAAGGCGCTGAAACTGCTGGGGGCGGAGGAAAATCACGCCGAACTGGTGGTGGTCGAAGGCTATATGGATGTCATTGCCTGCCAGCGGGCGCATGTGGCGGCGGTTGCGCCTTTGGGCACGGCCCTCACCGAGGAGCAGATCGATATCCTGTGGCGCCGTCACCCGGAACCGACCCTTTGTTTCGATGGTGACAAGGCCGGACAGAGGGCCGCCTCGCGCGCGCTGGATCGCGCCCTGCCGAAACTGAAGCCCGGCCGCTCGTTCAAGGTCTGCCTGATAACCGGCGGCAAGGATCCGGACGACGTGCTGCGCGAAAAGGGCGCGCTGGCCCTGCGCGAGGCGTTGAAAGAGACAAAGCCGTTCGTCGAGGTGCTGTTCCAGCGCGAGGCCGAACTGGAGCCGCTCGATACGCCGGAACGCAAGGCCGGCTTCAAGAAACGCCTGCGCGCCCTGGCGGCGCAGATCGAGGACAAGGACCTGGCCGAGGCTTACCGCAATGACCTGCTGGAACGTTATGACGGGTTGGTGACGCCGCAACGGACGGCAAAGACGCCTTTCGTTCCGGGTGGTGTCCAGGGCGGCTTTCCGGGCGGCGCGCGTCAGCCGTGGAAACCCGGCCAGAAGCGCGAGGTCTTTATTCCGCCGGCCATGGAAGAAACGCGCCGTGCCGCTGTCAATCTCAAGGCGGCGCTGGACCCGACCTCCGCCGGACTGGCGCAGGGATTGATCGATAACCCCGACTGGATGCTGGACCAGGTGGAGGGACTGGAAGCCTACGGATTTGGCGACGAGGCACTCACGCCGCTCGCAAAGGCGCTCATCGCGCTCAGTTTTCAGCACGAAGGGCTTGACAGGCTGTCATTGAGTCGCCATCTGCAAAAGCAAGGACTTGGTGCATTGTTAAGCGAGATACAGAAGGCGGCCCTAAAGAGCGGCGCGCCATTCCTCTCTCCGGACATATCTTCAGCTGATGCCCATTCCCGCTGGTTACAGGCGTTCAACGCGGTTTCGCGTTTGACGGCCTTGGACCGTGCTTTGAATTCGGCCCGCGAACAGGTGGGGACAGAATTTTTTTCACGGCTCAAGCTCGAACGCGATGCCCTGCGGAAGTCCTTGAGAAGCGGACAAATCTGGCAGGACAGTGGCGAGAGCGCGACTTGAAAAACCATGCGAAGTCATGGAGTTAAGCTTTCGTTTAGACTATCCTTAATAAGACACATGAGCGGCTCCTGAAATTTCAGGCTCGTTGCGGAGATCCATATGAGTGTGACAAAATGAGCACGGCGACAGAAAAACCTGAAAATGAGGCTTCGTCTGATGGTCCCTTGCTCGACCTGACCGATTCCGCGGTCAAGAAATTCATCAAGGCGGCCAAGGCGCGCGGTTACGTCACCATGGACGAACTGAATAAGGTGCTGCCTTCGGAAGAATTCACCTCCGAGCAGATCGAAGACACCCTGGCCATGCTCACCGAAATGGGCGTGAACGTCATCGAGTCCGAGGAAGAGGCGCAGGAAGGCGGCGAAGTGGCCGTGCGGGAGGAAGCCGGCGCGGTGGTGGAAACCACCAAGACCTCGAACTATGACCGCACCGACGATCCCGTGCGCATGTACCTGCGCGAAATGGGATCGGTCGAACTTCTCAGCCGTGAGGGCGAAATCGCCATCGCCAAGCGCATCGAGGCCGGCCGCGACACCATGATCCGCGGCCTGTGCGAATCGGCCCTGACCTTCGAAGCCATCATGATCTGGCGCGAGGAACTCGGTTCCGGCCGTATCCTGCTGCGTGAAATCATCGACCTGGAAGGCACCTATGGCGGTGGTCCGCAGGAAGGTCCGCCACCGGGCGCGCTCGGCGAAGACGGCGAGGAAATCGAGGAGGTGATCCAGCCGGGACCGCGTCCGCAGCGTTTCGTGCCGCCGGTCATCAAGATTCCCGATCCGGAGCCGGTAAAGCCGGAACCCAAGCCCGAATCAAAAGCGCTCTCCGAAAAGGTGGCCGAGCCGAAGAAGGCCAGGGGTGGCGAGGACGACGATGACGATTACGTCCCCATGGACGAGGAAGAAAAGAAGCCCGAAACCGCCGAGGACGAGGACGAGGACGATTTCGACGATGGCGCCGGCCCGTCGGTCTCGGCCATGGAATCGGAACTGCGCGAAGGCGTGATGGCGACGCTCGACGCCATTGCCGGCGAGTTCGAGACTTACCGTCAGACCCAGGAAAAGATGCTGACCGCCAAGCTGGAGGGCCTGCCCCTCGATCCGGCGGACAGGGCGGCCTATGATGAAGTGACGGCGACCATCACCCGCCACTTGAAGACGCTGAAGCTCAACAACCAGCGGATCGAGGCCCTGGTCGAGCAGCTCTATACCATCAACAAGAAGCTGATGGGGCTGGAAGGCCGTCTGCTGCGCCTGGCCGACAGTTACGGCATTTCGCGCACAGAATTTCTCACCGCCTACTATACGCGCGAACTCGATCCCGCCTGGGGCGACAAGGTGCGCGACATGGGTATCCGCTGGCAGAAGTTCATCGATAATGACGGGCCGGCGATCAACCGCATCCGTGGTGATGTGACGCAACTGGCCACCGATATGGGCGTGGCGGTCGACGACTTCCGCCGCATTGTCGGCACGGTGCAGAAGGGTGAGCGCGAAGCCCGTCAGGCCAAGACCGAGATGGTGGAGGCCAATCTGCGCCTCGTTATTTCGATCGCAAAAAAATACACCAATCGCGGCCTGCAATTCCTCGATCTGATCCAGGAAGGCAATATCGGCCTGATGAAGGCGGTCGATAAGTTCGAATACCGCCGGGGCTACAAGTTCTCGACCTACGCCACCTGGTGGATTCGTCAGGCGATCACGCGCAGCATCGCCGATCAGGCACGCACCATCCGCATCCCGGTGCACATGATCGAGACGATCAACAAGATCGTGCGCACCTCGCGCCAGATGCTGCACGAAATTGGCCGCGAGCCGACGCCGGAGGAACTGGCCGAAAAGCTGGCCATGCCGCTGGAAAAGGTCCGCAAGGTGCTGAAAATCGCCAAGGAACCGATCTCGCTGGAAACGCCCATCGGCGACGAGGAAGACAGCCATCTCGGCGATTTCATCGAGGACAAGAACGCCGTGCTGCCGATCGACGCGGCGATCCAATCCAACCTGCGTGAAACCACGACACGGGTTCTGGCCTCGCTGACCCCGCGTGAGGAACGTGTGCTGCGCATGCGCTTCGGCATCGGCATGAACACCGACCACACGCTGGAAGAAGTCGGCCAGCAGTTTTCGGTTACCCGCGAACGTATCCGCCAGATCGAGGCCAAGGCGCTGCGCAAGCTCAAGCACCCGTCGCGGTCGCGCAAGCTGCGGTCATTCCTCGACAGCTAGGCATCCCTATCTTTCACGCCACAGGCCCGCCATCATGAAGATGGCGGGTCTTTTTCATGCGGTAAGGCTGAAAATACCGAATTCCGGCGCCGGGCTGATCCATTGCGCATCGATCCGCCAGCCGGACTCCGCCGCCAGTCTTGAAAGCGACGAGAGGGTGAACTTGTGGGAATTTTCGGTATGCAGGCGCTCGCCGGCCTTGAAGGCGAAAGCGTGGTCCGCGGCTTTCACGATCTGGTCCGTGCGCGAGACAAGGTGCATCTCCATCCGCTCAAAATCCGGATTCCACACCGCCAGATGATCGAAGGCGTCGGGATCGAAATTGCCGCCCAGTTCACGATTGATCCGCACCAGCAGGTTTTTGTTGAAGCGCGCGGTCACGCCCTCCGGATCGTCATAGGCGGCTACCAGGGTTGGCGCATCCTTTACCATGTCGGCGCCAAGGATCAGGCGCCCCCCGTTGCCCAGCAGGTCGCGGGTCCGGCGCAGGAAGGCTACGGCCTCGGCATGGGTGAAATTACCGATGGTCGAGCCGGGAAAGAAGCCGACGAGCGGACGGCTTTTCAGGGCATCGGGCAGGTGGATTTCGGCGGTGAAATCACCGGCCAGCGGTGTGACCGGCAGGTGCGGGTAGGCGGCCTTGAGGCGCAGGGTGGCGTCACGCAGGGCGTCCTCGCAGATATCGACCGGCACATAGGCCGATATCTGCGGCGCGGCGTCAAGCAGCCGGCGCGTCTTGTCGCTGGCGCCGCTGCCGAATTCGACCAGTACGGCATTGGCGGGGATGGAAGCGGCCAGTTCCGGCGCGATGCGGGTCAGCAGGGCGGTTTCGGTGCGCGTCGGGTAATAGTCTTCGAGCCGGCAGATGGCTTCGAAAAGCGCCGAACCGGCGGTGTCATAAAAATATTTCGGCGGCAGGGATTTTTGCCGCGCCGACAGGCCGCGCACCACATCGGCGGCGAAACCGGCCTCATGGCGCTCCACCGCATGTCCGGCGGCGAGATCTCGCGCCAGCCGTACACCGGAGCGCATCCAGCGCTTTTCGGGTTGGAAGAAGTTGCGGTAGGTCGGGCGTGAATGGCCGGCGGGCGTAAAGCCTGACCCGCCGCGCAAAACCATCTGGCCGCTCATGAACTTGCCGTTATATTCCCCGACCGCACCGGCGCCGGGCTGAAATCCGGGATAAGGCAGATAGGCGCTGCCGGTCCATTGCCAGGCGGCATCATCCACCTGATCGAGCACGCCGTCACTGGCGGCGGCTTCCCATTCGGCTTCCGTCGGCAGGCGCGCGCCGGCCCAGCGGGCATAGGCGTCGGCTTCGTAATAGCTGACGTGGGTGACGGGCGCATCGGCGGCGAGGGCCTGAGGGCCGCGCAGACTCATCTCCTGCCAGCCGTCGCCATCGCTTTGCCAGTAAAGCGGCGCGGTCCATGCCTGCGTCTGAACCTGCGCCCAGCCGTCGGACAGCCAAAGGTCGGGGCGGCTGTAGCCGTTATCCGCCATGAAGGCCAGCCATTCGCCGTTGGTGACGAGTCGGTCGCTGATCTCGAATGGCTCCAGCCAGGTGCGGTGACGGGGCGACTCGTTGTCGAAGGCGAAACCGCTGTCCTTATGGCCGATCTCGACCAGTCCGCCCGGCCGGAGCTGGAAATGGCCGGGCCTGCCACCGGTATCGGCGGGAAACGCCTTGTCATAAGCGGGTTTCAGCGGTGATTGCGCCAGCAGGTGCAGCACATCCATCAGGATCAGTTCCTGATGCTGTTCCTCATGGGCGATGCCGAGCCGGATCAGGGCCTCGGTCTGTGCCGGTGGATCGGATTGTAACAGACTGGCCATGCCGGCATCGGCATGGGCGCGGTAGGCCAAGATGTCGCCAAGCGGCGGGCGGGTCAGCAGGCCGCGCTGCGCCCTCGGCTGGCGAGGGCCGAGCGCTTCATAATAGGAGTTGAAGAGATAGGCATAGCTGGGATCGAAAACCTGATAGCCGGGCTGATCCTTCAGCAGGAAAGTCTCGAAAAACCAGGTGGTGTGCGCCAGGTGCCATTTGACCGGGCTGGCGTCGGGCATGGACTGGACCACCATGTCTTCCGGCGTAAGCGGTGCGATCAGGGAAAGCGTATGCCGGCGCAGATCGGTATATTGTTCCTGAAGCGTGCGGGGCGTCGCATTGTCGGAGCTTTGGCATGGGGATGGGCGCATGGGAACCTGCCTTTGTCGGCCTGGAGCTTCAGGGCATTGAAAACAGGCGCAGGCGCGGGATAAAAAATCCAGCCGGAAACGCCTGGCCGGACATGACATAAACCTGCCGGATGCCTGTTTCTGGCAGCGGTGTGGGTTGTCTTTGCCAAAGCCTTATCTTGCGGCGGCCGAGCCGCTCCGATTCCTTATACGGCGGGGGTTAGATTGATCCCTCAAGGAGGACACCATGACCACTCATCCCAATCCTAATCCTCGGCCCACCCCGCCTTCCGGCGGCACGCCCGCCCTCGACAGTGATCGCAATACCGTGGCGATACCCCGTCCGGCCAATGAACTGGACGGCCAGTCGGGGTTCAGGAAGCGTGTCGATGAGGAACCGGACGACGATCCGCAAAAAGCGGGATGATTATTTCGCCCTGATTATTTCGTAACGTCCGCGGTCCCGGTTACGGTGAGTTTGGCTGAAGCCGTCGGGGTGAAACCGGGCTGGCCGCCGCCGAGACTAATGGTGTAATCGCCCGGCAGCACCTTGCGGCTGCCGTCCTGATCCACCTGCGACAAGGCGCGGGCGTCGAGCGGCAAGGTGACCGTCCGGCTTTCACCGGCTTTCAGAGACACGCGCGAGAAACCGGCCAGCACCGGATTTGCCGTATCGCCCGGCTTGGCGAGATAAAGCTGGACCACCTCGTCGCCATCCTGTGTGCCGGTGTTGCGCACCGTAACCTGCGCCGTCGCTGTATCGCCGGCTTTGATCGTTTGCGCCGAAAGCACCGGTTTGTCATAGGCGAAGGTCGTATAGCTCAGGCCGTGACCGAAGGGATACAGCACCTTGCCCTTGAAATAGCGATAGGTGCGGCCCTTCATCGAATAGTCCTCGAACGCGGGCAGATCGGCGATATCGCGGTAGATGGTATAGGGCAGGCGGCCGGCGGGATTGTTCTTGCCGGTCAGCGTATTGGCGATGGCCTTGCCGCCCGCCTCGCCGGGATACCAGGCCTGGACCACGGCATCGGCGTTTTCGGATACCCACGGATCGGAAATCGCGCCGCCGGTCATATAGACGACAATGAGTTTCCGGCCCGTCGCCTTGACGGCTTCCAGCATCTTTTGCTGCGCTTCCGGCAGGGTGATCGCGGTGCGGTCGCCGCCCTTGAAACCTGGGAAGCTGACAGCCATTTCCTCGCCTTCGAGATCGGGCGACAGGCCGATAAAGGCGATGACCGCATCGCTCTGTTTCGCGGCGTCCACCGCACCGTCGAGCAGCGGCTGGGCCGGGGCGATCCAGTCCAGCGAAGAGGCGCGGTCCTCTACCGTGCGCACATAGTCGATGCGGATATCATGGGGCTTCGTGTCGGTGAATTCATAGGCGACCGGCGCCATCGGCGGCTTGGCGCAGGCCCCGCCGCAATAGGTTTCATCGCGGCCGGCGGCGGCGGAAAGTTCCGGCGTGACGATCAGTTTGCCGTCGATCCACACCTTGGCGTCCGGCGCGGGCTGGCCTTCGCGCGGCGTCTGCATGCGGAAGCCGATCTGGTATTTACCGGGGGCGGGAGGCGTGATCACCCCGGTCCAGCGCACACTGAAGCCGAGCGGTTTGAAGCCCTCCGGCGCGGTACGGTAGAAGTCGAAATTGATGACCGGATCGGTGCGGGTCATCTTCGGCGCGCCGGCGAAGGTCAGGTTGTCGAAATATTCACCCTTGAGGCCGTTTTCGCTGCTGTTGGCTGCGGTTTTCAGGAAGGTCGTCGGCACCGGCATCCGCATCCCGTCGGTCAGCGGCGCGCCGGCGGCATAGATCACCTTATTCGCCCCGAAAGCCGTTTTCAGCGCGTCGAGCGGGTAGGACGGATCGACCGGCACGCCGGTATAGTTGCCTTCCAGGCTTTGCAGCAATTGCGCGTTGGGGCCGATCACGGCGATGGTTTCCGTGCCTTTCAGCGGCAGGGCATTGCCGCGATTGGAGAGCAGCACCATCGATTCCTCGGCTGTTTTCAGGGCCAGAGCGCGGTGGGCGGTGGAATTGATCTCGCTGGCCGGAATTCGGTCATAGGGGCTGCCGTCGATCAGGCCCATGCGGATGCGCGCCGCCATCAGGCGTTCCAGCGAGACATCGAGCTGGCCTTCCGTGATCAGGCCGCGCGTCACGGCCTCGGGAATGGCCTTGTAGGTGGTGCCGCAATCGAGATCGGCCCCGGCCTTGACCGCCGCCGCCGAGGCTGAGGCCGCATCGGGGTATTTCTTGTGGCCGGTCACCATATCGTCGATGGAATCGCAGTCGGTGACGATAAAGCCCTTGAATTTCCAGTCGCCGCGCAGGCGGTTTTGCAGCAGCGGACTTTCGCAGGCCGGATAGCCGTCGATGGCGTTATAGGCGCACATCAGCGAATCCGCCTTGCCGTCGACAATGGCCGAGCGGAAGGCGGGCAGGTAGGTATCCTCCAGGTCGAAGGGCGAGGCATCGACATTGAAGCCATGGCGCAGCGGTTCCGGGCCGGAATGGACGGCGAAGTGCTTCGGCGTCGCCACGCCCTTGTAGAGCAGCGGATCATCGCCCTGAATACCGTGGATGAAGCTGACCGCCATATGGCCGGTCAGGAACGGGTCCTCGCCATAGGTTTCCTGCCCCCGGCCCCAGCGCGGATCGCGGAAGATGTTGATGTTGGGCGACCAGTAGTTGACGCCGAAATAGCGGTCGGTGCCGGAAGGATCGCGGGCCAGGGCGGCATTGTGGCTGGCGCGGCCCTCGGTGGCGATGGCGTCGCCGATCCGCCCCATCAGGCCGGTGTCCCAGGTGGCGGCCAGTCCGATGGCCTGCGGATAGACGGTGGCGTCACCGGCGCGGGCCACACCATGCAGCACCTCGTTCCACCAGCCGTAGCGCAGAAGGCCGAGGCGCGGAATGGCCGGCGCGTTGTCCTGCATCTGCGCGGCTTTTTCTTCCAGCGTCATGCGCGAGACGAGGTCTTTCGCGCGGGCTTCCGGCGTCAGGCTTTTATCGAGAAAGGCGCAAGGTTTGTCGACGCAGGCTTCGGGGACAGCCGCATGTGCGGGCTGAGACAGGATAAGGGCGAGGACGAGCGGGGCGGCGGATGTCAGAAGGCGTTGCATGGGTATTCCTCTCTGATAGGGCGCGTCTGTTGGCGCCGCTTTTGTGTTAGCGGTATCATCGAAAGCGAACGATGGTCAAGCGGCCGCCGGGATCAGTGACCCGGCGCATAGGGGAAATCGAGCGACTTGTACCAGTCGAGATCGTGTTCCGGCGGCGCAATGCCGGCAGGGAGCGGCAGGCCGGATTTCGACTGGAAATAGGCGATGGAGGCATCACGCCACCATCTGGCTTCGCGGGCCTGGATGCCGAGATTGGCGGAGACGGCGGCGAAGCGTTCCGGATCGACATAAGGCTTCATGGCCGCCCAGGTGGCCTGCATCTGCGCCGCCTGTTTTGCGCCCCTGTCGTAATCGGTGACCAGTTCGTCCCACAGGGTACGACCGGATTTTACCTTGTAATCCCATGGCAGATGATGGAACCACAGCAGGTAGCGCTCATCCATGGCTTTCGGGTCGGCCCACTGCTTCGCGGCGGTGGGCATATATTGCGCCAGGGCATCGGAGCCGGTTTTCGTGCGGTCGAAGCCGATGCCTTGCGCGTCCGCCTTGGCGTAGTAGCACGGATTCCATTCCGGGCGGGCGAGATCGCAGACCCACGGGCCGGGGCCATAGTGGTGGCCGGTCGCCATCTGGTGCGCCAGGCCGAGCGGCGTCATGTAGTTGGCGGCGGTTTCGCGCGAGGCCATCATCATATCGACCACCGGCGCCACGAAGGCCGGATTATCGGAGAAGGTCATCTTGACCCAGTCCGTGGCGATGTCGCGCGACGAGGCCTCCGGGTCCCAGGCCAGCCGGCCGAAGGCGTACCAGTCGGCCTGGCTGAAATCGTGCGCCGTCCAGTTGCGGTCGTCGCCGACATTGGAAACACCGGCCATGCCCGTCAGCGTGTGATGATCCAGCGAACCGTCGATGATCTTCGCCACCGTCGATCCCTTGCCTTTCGAGAAGGTGTCGGCCTTCAGGGTCTCTTCGTAAAGCGGCCCCTGATAGACGAGGTGAGTGCCTTGACCGAGATATTCCTTGGTGATCTGCACCTCCAGCATCTCGTTGGTCTTGGGCATGGCCCCAAACAGGGGATGGAAGGGTTCGCGCGGCTGGAAGTCGATGGCGCCGTTCTTGATCTGCAGCAACACGTTATCGGCGAACTGGCCCTCGACCGGTTTGAACTCGTTATAGGCCTGTTTGGCGCGGTCATTGGCGTCGTGTTCGGAATAGACGAAGGCGCGCCACATGACGATGCCGCCGTGCGGTTTCAGCGCCGCCGCCAGCATGTTGGCGCCCTGGGCATGGTTGCGGCCATAATCGCCGGGGCCGGGCTGGCCTTCGGAATTGGCCTTCACCAGGAAGCCGCCGAAATCGGGAATGACCTTATAGATTTCATCGGCCTTGGCGGTCCACCACGCCTGCACCGCCGGATCGAGCGGATCGGCGGTTTTCAGCCCGCCCAGCTCGATCGGCGCCGACCAGCGGGCGGAGAGATAGACCTTGATGCCCCACGGACGAAAGACTTTCGCTATCGCCTCGGCTTTTTGCAGATAGGGGAGGGTGAGGCTGTCGGCCTTGGCGTTGACATTATTGAGCACCACGCCGTTGACGCCGATCGAGGCCTCGGCGCGGGCATAGTCGGTCAGGCGCGGATCGACGATATCCGGCAGCCGCCACCAATCGAAGATCGAGGTGCCGGAATAGCCGCGCTCGACCGAGCCGTTGAGATTGTCCCAGTGATCGATGACGCGCAGCTTGATTTTGGGCGCGTCGGTGATGGCGGTGATTGGCTGGCGGGTCTGGACTTGGCGCAGATAACGGAAGACGCCGTAAAGTGCGCCCTGATCCGTCTTCGCACGGATGACAGTCACGGCATGACCGTCGATGGTGTCGGCGTCGATACGGAAGCCTTCTTCGGGAAAGCTTGTGTCGCCGGTTTGCAGTACGATGGCCCCGTCCGTCACGGTTTGCGTCAGCGGCGTGTCCTGCGCCAGCAGGCCATCCAGCCCGCGTTTCAGTTCGGATTTGGCGCTGTTCAGGATCGGCGTGTCATCACCGATGATGGCTGTGGCGTGCGGTTTATATTGCGCAGCATAAGAGGCCTCGACCGGCTTATAGCGCAGCCACAGGTCATAGCCATCTTCGGCATGGGCAACGGTGGCCAGGGCGGCGGCGGCGAAACAGACGGCGGCGATAAGGCGACGCATGGCAAGTCCTTACAGAGTAGCCTTTTCCCAGCGCGGGCAAAGCAGGTGAACGACGCAGAAGGCGAGCAGATACATGACCGACGAGACGACGAAGATAGGCGTGTAATTGCCGCCGGTGGTTTGCAGGATGATGCCGGCGAACTTGGCCATCAGCATCCCGCCGCACGCCCCGGCCAGACCACCCAGACCGGCCACCGTGCCCGAAGCATAGTGCGGGTAAAGGTCGCCGGGAATGGTGAAGAGGTTGGTCGAAAAGCCCTGGTGTCCGGCGCAGGCCAGGCCGATCAGCAGCACCGCCCACCACATGTTCGGCATGAAGGTGACCGCGGCGACCGGCAGGACGGTGAAGGCCATGATCAGCATGGCGGTCTTGCGCGCCTTATTGATATGCCAGCCGCGTTTCAGGTAGCTGGAGGAGCGCCAGCCGCCGAAGATCGAGCCGACATCGGCCAGCAGGTAGATGGCGACGAGCGGCGGGCCGAAGCCCGATAGCTTGACATCGAACTGTTTGGCGAAAAAGGCCGGCAACCAGAACAGGAAGGTCCACCACACCGGATCGATCAGGAAGCGGCCGCACATATAGGCCCAGGTCTGGCGGTATTTCAGCATCCGCAGGATGGAAACCTTATTGATCGGTTCTTCCGTGGTCGCATCCGATTCGATCCATGCCACTTCGGCGGCGGAGGTCAGCTTGTGGTCGCGCGGCTTGCGGTAGAATAGCAGCCACACCACCAGCCAGACCACGGAAAACAGGCCGGTGACGATAAAGGCGGCGCGCCAGCCCCAGGCCAGGGCGATGGCGGGCACGATCAGCGGCGTGACGATGGCTCCGACATTGGCCCCGGCATTGAGCACGCCGATGGCCAGGGCGCGCTCTTTCTTGGGGAACCATGAATTGGCGGCCACCAGCGCGGCGGGATAGGTGGCGGCTTCGCCCATGGCCAGCGGCAGGCGGGCGAAGATCATGCCGGTGGTGGAGGTGAACAGGGCGTGCATCATATGTCCGGCGGTCCAGATGGCCATGGCGAAGGTGTAGCCCGCCTTGGCGCCGATCCTGTCGATGATGCGGCCGGAAATCAGGAAGGCGATGCCATAGACCGCCTGAAACCAGAAGGCCATGTCGGCATAGCCGGTTTCCGACCAGTTGTATTGCGCGGCGAGCGTCGGCTTGAGCACGGAAATGACCAGCCGGTCGATATAGGAAATGACCACGGCCAGAAACAGGATGCCGCAGACGATCCAGCGTACGTATCCTGCGGGTTTGGGTATGGCGGCGGCGGGCGTTTCCATGGCGTTTCCCTGTTTGCGCGGAATGGCCCGCGTCGTTATTCGGCAGAAGCAGGCAACCCCACCACCAACGCGCAAGAGCGCATCGGTCCCTTTCCCAACAAGTTGGGGAGGTGTCTTTTGTACCTCCCTGGTTCACCGGGGTGGTGGTGGGGTTTCTTACTTTTCTCTACCAGTTGAACATCGTGCCGTCCTGCAGGCGGTTGATCGGCAGATAGGCGCGTTTGTACGGATATTTCGCCGCCTTTTCCTCATCGATATCGACGCCAAGACCCGGCGTTTCCGATGAATAGAGGAAGCCGTTCTCGAAGCGGTAGCCGTGCGGGAAGACCTCATCGGTCGCCTCGGTATGGCGCATATATTCCTGAAGGCCGAAATTGGGGATCGAACGGTCGAAATGCAGGGCCGCCGCCATGGTTATCGGCGACAGGTCAGTGGCGCCATGGCAGCCGGTACGGACATTATATATATCGGCGAAATTGGCGATACGCTTCAGATGCGTGATGCCGCCCGCATGGACCACGGTGGCGCGGATATAATCGATCAACTGGTTCTGGATCAGATCCTTGCAGTCCCAGATCGAATTGAAGATTTCGCCGACGGCCAGCGGCGTGGTGGTATGCTGGCGGATCAGGCGGAAATTATCCTGATTTTCCGCCACGACCGCATCCTCCAGCCAGAAGGGGCGGTAGGGTTCGAGATCGCGGCCCAGCCGTCCGGCCTCGATTGGTGTCAGGCGGTGGTGCACGTCATGCAGCAGGTGGACTTCTTCGCCCAGGGCCTCACGGGCGGCGGCAAACAGCTTGGGAACCACGCGCATATAGGCCTCGGTGTCCCACAGGTTCTCGGTCGGCAGGTCCGAATCGGCCGGTTCATAGAACATCTTGTCCTTGGAAACGCCATAGGTGCTGGCAAGTCCCGGCACGCCGCATTGCAGGCGGATCGCCGTATAACCCTGCGCCTGGTAACTTTGCGCCACCTCGATGGTGTCCTCGATGCTCGTGCCGTTGGCATGACCGTAAACCCTGACCGCTTCCCGACTCGAACCACCGAGAAGCTGATAGAGCGGCAGACCGGCCACCTTGGCTTTGATATCCCACAGCGCCATGTCGACGGCGGCGATAGCCGACATGGTGACGGGACCGCGCCGCCAATAGGCGCCCTTGTAGAGATATTGCCAGATGTCCTCGATGCGGTGGGCGTCGCGGCCGATCAGGCAGGGAATGACATGTTCCTCAAGATAGCTGGCCACAGCCAGTTCGCGGCCGTTGAGCGTGGCGTCGCCGATGCCGTAGACGCCCTGGTTCGTTTCGATCTTCAGGGTGACGAAGTTGCGGCCGGGGCAGGTAATGATGACCCTGGCTGACCGGATGACCAGCGTATCCGGCGTTCTGGCGGTGGCGGAGTCCCTTGAAGCCATTGCTTTATTTTCGGTTTCGGCTTTGGAAATCTTTGGGGAATCCATGGGTACACGTAGCCTTTCACTCGCCTGCGTCTCTGTATATTGGTCTTACCAATAATCTATTTTGGCCTGATGTAAACCGGAAATGCGGATTCTTTTCCATTGGTCCGGTGTGCTCGCGGGATTTATAGGGAAGAGTCTTTGCGGCGGCAGATGTTTTCCCCGCTGAGGGGTGAGGGTGATGTGGCCAACCGTTTCATAAGTGACACACATCTGACCAATAAGTAACGGATGGTCTTACGCCGTGAAAATTTTCACCACCGGATTAATTCTATATAAAAATTATATATATCAAACAATTATAAATATTTATTTCCAATGACAGCGCTTTCCAAAACCTTTCCGTGTAAAGATTGTGTCGAAAAAATGATGCGTCTGCGTCAAAATTGGTAAGGCCTTTATTGACAAGTCCGGACAGGCCAATTACCAAGACGACATGTGACCGCTACCAGATTGAGGCCGCGGCGCCAAAGAATTGCACGCGAATTGCAAATTCCAGACAGGGACAAAAATCATGCTCAAAGGTTCGGGTAACGCCCGTAATACATTCAAGGTCGCGCTGCTGGGCGCCACCCTCCTCAGCGGCTTCGCCGTCGCCGCCAGCGCCCAGGAAACGGCCCAGGACGCCGCCCCGGCCGCCGATGACAATACGGTCGTTGTCGTCACCGGCTATCGCGGCAGCCTGCTGAATTCGGCCTCGGCGAAAAAGCGCGCCACCGGCTTCGAGGACGCCATCTTCTCCGAAGACATGGGCAAGTTCCCCGACACCAACCTGGCGGAATCGTTCAACCGTATTCCCGGCATCACCATCGCCCGCGAAATCACCGGCGAGGGCACGACCATCGCCATCCGTGGCCTGGGATCGAGCTTCACGCGCGTGCTGCTGAACGGCGCGCCGGTGGCGGTGGCTTCGACCGGCGACGTCAATACCAGCAACACTAACCGCGAGGTCGATCTCGACATCTTCCCGCCGGAACTCTTCACCCAGCTCACCGTCACCAAGTCGGCCTCGGCCAGCCAGGTCGAAGGCGGCGCGGCCGGCGCCGTTAATATGCGTCAGGCCCGTCCGTTCGATTTCAAGGGCGACAAGGTGCAGTTCTCGCTCGAAGGCAGCAAGAACAGCCAGGTCGATGACATGGGCTATAAAGGCTCAGTGATGTTCTCGAAAAAGTGGGGCAATTTCGGCGTGCTGGCCGGCGTGGCCTATCAGCACAGCCCGATCAATGCCGAAGGCTTTGAATCGGTCGGCTGGACGAACGCCAACCTGAACGCCGCCATGAACCCGGCGGCGACGCGCAACAATACCGGCGGCGGCAACTGGACCATTCCGGCCACCGTACCCGCCAATGCCGGCAATGGCCTCACCACCGGCGCCACCATCGATGAGGCCTTGTTGCTGGCCATGAATCCGGGCCTCAGCATCGAGGCCATCGATAACGGCATCATCCCGCGTCTGGGTCGCCCGATGCACTATTACGGCTCGCGCGACCGCACCAGCGGCATTCTGAGCCTCGAATACCGTCCGTCCGAGACCCTGCGTTTCTGGCTCGACGGCATGGCCGCGCAGAAGGAGAACGACCAGCAGCGCACCGACATGAACTTCGTCGGCCGTAATGGCTCGTCCATTCCGGTTAATATGAAGGTCGATCGTTCGGATTGCACCGATGGCTGCGTGGTGACAGACGCCACCTTCGCCAATGCGCAGTTCTTCCTCGAATACCGTCCCTTCATCGAAACCAACAAGTTCTACTCGATCAATCCCGGTTTCGCCTGGGATATCAATGACAGCCTGAAGTGGACCTTCGACGCCAACTACACCCACAGCGATTTCCGCCGCGATTCGCCGACTGTCCTGCTGATCACCCCGGCCAGCTCCGGCGTCACCGCCACCTACACCAATCACGGTGGCGATCCGGTCTTCACCTCCAATGTCGATCTGAACGATCCGGCAAGCTTCGGCTGGAACGGCGGCCGCCTCAATATCCAGTCCGAGGCACGCACGACCATGACGCGCGGCTTCCATACGAAGCTGAACTGGGGCACGCCGGAATTCAACATGGAAATCGGCCTGGCCTATGACGACACCTCGCGCCGGATCACGCCCTACGACAACTCGCAGGCCTGGCAAAACGCGGCGTGCGGCAATAATCCGAACGTGAACCTGCCGGGACCGAATTCGCAGCCGGCCTGTAAGGGCGAGGTCATCACCGACCTGGCGGCCGCGCTCGCCGCCGGTTATCCTGCCTATCCGGGTCTTGGTACGGAATATTCCGCCGGCTCACCCGCCCTGGCTTATGGCGGTTCCCTGATCCCGGAAACCAGCCTGGCCAACTATCTGGTGCCCGGCCCCTATGGCTACGTCAATATCAACTGGGACAAGTTCGCCGCCGATTCGCACTATTACGACTTCCTGGCCAGCGCGCCGGTGGCCGGTGGATCGAACATCAATTCGCCGCGCTCCTTCCTGCGTGAAAAAGTGCAGGGCGCCTATATCCAGATCAACGGCGACCGCGATCTCTTCGGCCACCGCCTGCGTTACGATTTCGGTGTCCGCGCCACGACGACGGACCAGATCATCGGCGGCCAGAACTCGATTCCCGATCCGCGCAACACATCCACTTCGCTGGATGGCGCCAAGTATCCCAATATCGTCGTCTTCACCTACAATACGACGCGTTACAAGAACTACCTGCCTTCGGCCAATTTCGCTTATAACATCAAGGACAACCTGATCGGCCGCTTCGCCGCGTCAACCACCATGACCCGGCCGAATCCGTCGAGCATGCTGCCGGGCCTGAGCTTCGGCGATATTTCGGCCTTCAACGGCAGCCTCGGCAATGCCGCCCTGACCCCCTATATCTCCAAGAACCTCGACTTCGGTCTGGAATGGTACACCGGCAAGGAAGGCTATGTCTCGCTGGCTGCTTTCAACAAGAAGATCAACGGCTTTACCCTGAACCAGAACACCCTCTATCCGTTCTCGTTCCTGGCCCAGTATGGCGTCACCTATGACACTCTGAACCAGTCGCAAAAGGACGCTATCGATCTGCGCGGCGGTCCTTCCGCGGCTCAGGTCAATATCAGCCAGCCGTTCAACGCCAGCGGCGAACTGAAGATCGATGGTCTTGAATTCGCCTGGGTCCAGCCGCTCGACCGCTTCTGGGCGCCGCTGGAAGGCTTCGGCTACAGCGCCAACTATACCTACATCAAGCAGAAGGGCACCGGCGCCGCCCCGGCCATCGCGCTCAACGTGCCGGAAAAGACCTGGAACCTGACCGCTTTCTATGAGCGTAACGGCTGGTCGATCCGTCTGTCCGATACCTACCGCGACGGCTCACAGGCCACGCTGAACAACCAGCAGGGTATTACCAACGCGGTGCTGTTCAATGAAAGCTACGAGCAGCTCGACCTGGCGGCCAGCGTCAATCTGCAACAGGCCTTCGGCTTCAGCCGCGACATGGAACTGACGCTTAACGCCACCAACCTGACCGACGCGACCCTGACACAGAACTTCCAGTTCGATGGCGCGCCCAACTACTGGTACAAGGCGGGCACCACGATCTCCATCGGTATCCGCGGCAAGTTCTAAACCTGACCTGGCGGCGGGGCGCACACCCCGCCGCCGCACTTTCTTCCGAACCTCCCCCTGATCTTGGTGGTGTGCCCCGTGGCGCACCACGCTTTTTTTTGGAATAGTGTTCCGCATTGTGAGGAAATCCCATGATCGCTTCTTTCCGATTTGCCGCTGCCGCCCTATGTGCGGTCATGTGCGCGGTTCTGTCCGCCTCGCCTGCGATGGCCGCCGAAATGCCGCACCTGCAAGCGCACGGAACAACGAAGCAACTGGTCGTGGAGGATAAGCCTTTTCTCATTCTGGGCGGCGAACTGGCCAATTCCACGGCCTCCAGCCTTGATTATCTCAATACCAAATGGCCGATCCTGAAATCGGTGGGCCTGAATACGGTGATTGCCCCGGTCGAATGGGATCAGATCGAGCCGCAGCCGGGTAAATATGACTTCACCGTGCTTGACGGCATGATCAGACAGGCCCGGCAAAACGACATGAAGCTGGTCCTGTTGTGGTTCGGCGCGTGGAAGAACTCCATGTCCACCTATGTGCCGCCTTACGTGAAGCGCGATTACGCCACTTATGCCAAGGCGCAGGATGACAAGGGGCAGCCGCAGGATATTCTGTCGCCGTTCGATCCCGATACCCTGGCCGCCGACGCCCGCGCCTTTTCGGCGATGATGGCGCACCTCAAGCAGGTGGATGCGGCGCATACCGTGGTCATGATCCAGGTGGAAAACGAGATCGGCATGCTGCCGGTAGTGCGCGACTACAGCCCGCAGGCGCAGGCCGCGTGGAACGGTCCGGTGCCGGCCGAACTGATCGCTTACCTGAAGGCGCATCAGGCGTCACTCGATCCCTATGTGCGGAATCTGTGGGAGGCCCACGGTCTGAAGGAAAGCGGTGCCTGGCCGGAAGTCTTCGGCGAGTCCGTCCAGGCGCAGGAGGTTTTCCAGGCCTGGTATTTCGCCGCCTTCGCCAATGAACTGGCCAAGGCCGGCAAGGCGCAGTATCCGCTGCCGATGTATGTCAACGCCGCCCTGATCCGGCCGGGCAAGGCGCCGGGCCAATATCCCAGCGCCGGGCCTTTGCCGCACCTGTTCGATATCTGGAAACCGGGCGCGCCGGATATCGATATCCTGGCCATCGACATGTATTTCCCGAACTTCATGGAATGGGCTGATAAATTCAAGCGGCCGGATAATCCGTTCTTCATTCCGGAGGCCAATCAGGCGGGCAAGCCGGAAGCGGGCGCCAATGCCTTTTACGCCATCGGTCAGCTCGATTCGATCGGCTTTTCACCCTTTTCCATCGACAACATCAAGCCGGAGAACAGCGCTAACCTGACCGGCGCCTATGATGTGCTGAAACAGCTGTCGCCGCAGATCTTGGCGGCGCAGGGCACGGGTAAGATGCGCGGCTTCCGTCCGCGCGTCTCGTTCGACGGCGTGGCCGATGAAATGCCGCAATCCTTTATCCTGGGCGGCTACAGGTTCACGGTCAGCTTTGTCGATCCGTGGACGCCGAAGGACAAACAGGACATTGCCTCGAATGGCGGCCTGATCATCCAGACCGGTGATGACAGCTTTATCGTGGCCGGCAAGGGCGTGGTGGTGACCTTCGAGGATGCCGCGCCGGAGAAAATGGCGGTCGGTATCGAGCAGATTATCGAAGGCCGCTATGTCGGCGGCGTATGGAAGCCCGGCCGCTGGCTTAACGGCGACGAAAGCCATCAGGGCCGTCATTTGAAGATCAATGCCGATGGCTTCGGCATTCAGCAGTTGAAGCTGTACAGGTACAGGTAAGGGATGCGGTCTTTTTGATTGAAGCGGAACATGTTAACGGTCATATGATTCCGCCCCCGTCCTTCATTCTTCCGCACAGATGTCAGACTCCAGAAAGCTTTACCGCAAGATCGCCGATTCCATCGCCGCCGAGATCGAATCGGGGCGCTACAAACCAGGCGACCGTTTGCCGACCGAGCGCGAACTGGCCCTGCAATATGGCGTCAGCCGGCCCTCCCTGCGCGAAGCGATGATCGCGCTGGAAATCCTTGGTCTGATCGAGGCCAAGCACGGTCTGGGCATTACGGTGGCGCACAAGAAAAAGCGCGCGCCCGCCTTTACCGACGCCGAAATCGGCGCGTTTGAACTGATCGAGGCACGCCGTCTGCTGGAAGCCGAGGTCGCCGCCTTGGCCGCCACCCTGATCAGCGAGGAACAGATCGCCGAACTGGAGAGCCTGGTGCAGCAGATGGGCGATGCCGACCCGGTGAAAGCGGAAAAAGCCGACCGCGAGTTCCATATCCTGATCGCCCAGAGCACCGGTAACGGCGCCCTGACCACCTGCGTCGAGAACCTGTGGGACTGGCGTTACCATTCGCCGCTGGCGCGCAATGTGCTGGCGCGCGCCGCCGATCTTGGCATGAACGACCGGATCGCCGAACATACCGATATCCTGACCGCGCTGAAAAACCGCTCAGTCGCGGCGGCGCGCCAGGCCATGCACGAACACATGGACCGCGTGATCGAGCATCTGCTGCGCGCCACCGAGATCGTGGCGGTCGAGAACGCGCGCAAGGCCAGCAGCGAACGCCGCATGGCCGTGGCGACACGCATGAAAGCGCTGACGAAAGAGCGTTGAACTACCGCGCCAGCCAGCCGCCATCCACCGGGATGATCGCCCCGTTTACATAGTCCGAGGCGCGGGCGGCGAGGAAGACCGCCGCGCCGCCGAGATCGGCGGGCAGGCCCCACTTGCTGGCGGGAATACGGTCGAGGATGGCCTTTTCGCGTGCCGGATCGGCGCGGATTTGCGCTGTATTGTCGGTGGCCATGTAGCCGGGCGCGATGGCATTGATGTTCAGGCCCTTGGCCGCCCATTCATTCGCCAGAAGACGAGTGATGCCGGCGATGCCTGATTTCGACGCGGTGTAGCTCGGCACGCGGATACCGCCTTGAAAGCTGAGCATCGAGGCGATATTGATAATCTTGCCGGATCTTTGCGCGATCATGTGCCTGCCGGCGGCCTGGGCCATGAAGAAGGCGCCCTTGATATTGACGTTCATCACATCGTCCCAGTCTTTTTCCGAGAAATCCACGGCGTCCTGACGGCGGATAAGGCCGGCATTATTGACCAGGATATCAAGCCCGCCAAGTCCGCTCACGGTTTCGGCGACGATGCGTTCTATCGGCTCAATGGTGATCAGGTTGGCGTCGATATTGAGGAAGCGGCGACCGAGCGCCTTCACCTTTTCACCCGTTTCATCGGCGGGCACGATGCCGGCGGCGGCGATATCGGCTCCCGCTTCGGCCAAAGCCAGAGCGATGCCCTGGCCAAGGCCGGTATTGGCGCCGGTGACGAGAGCGACCTTGCCGGTCAGATCGAACATATTGGACATGGATTTTCCCCGTTTTTTAATAGTTACGCCAGTTGGCAGATATCGAGCACGTTCATGTCGGTATAGTCGAGGTTCTCCCCGCCCATGGCCCAGATGAAGGCATAGTTGCTGGTGCCGCAGCCCATATGGATCGACCACGGCGGCGAAACCACCGCGTCGTTGTTAGCCATGACGATATGGCGGGCATTGTCCGGCTGGCCCATGAAATGGAACACCCGGTCGTTCTCACCCAGGCCGAAATAGAAATAGACCTCCGAGCGGCGGTCATGCAGGTGCGGCGGCATGGTGTTCCACACCGAACCGGGAGCGAGGATGGTCAGGCCGAGCAGCAACTGACACGACTTCGCCGTGGTCGGCACGATATACTGATAGATGACGCGCTGGTTGGACTGCTCCAGTGATCCGCGCTCCAGCGGCACGGCCTTGTCGATGGAGATCTTGACCGTCTCGTAGCGGGCATGGGCCGGCGTCGAGGTCAGGTAGAACAGGGCCGGATTGGCGGCGTCATCGGAAGAGAACAGCACCTCGGCGGACCCCATCGGGATATAGAGGCCGTCCTTCTGCGCCAGGTCGTAGACCACGCCATCGACCGACACCTTGCCCGTGCCGGACCCGACATTGATCACGCCCAGTTCGCGGCGCTCCAGGAAGGGATGGCCGGCGGCGGAGGCGGGTTCTGTCTGGTCGGGCAGTTTGACCGTGCCCGCAACCGGCGCGGCCCCGCCGATGACGAAGCGCTCGAAATGGGTGTAGTTCAGCACCACGGCGTCCGGCGCGAACAGGCCCGTCATCAGGTACTTGTCACGCAGGTCGGCGTTATCCGCCCCCTTCATCATATCAGGATGAGTCGCGTAAAGCGTCTTCGCGTAGTGGCTCGTGCACATGG
>Ga0222427_100186_pt1 | contig 156116 bp, 116 predicted proteins | sample 2B20Ametagenome_FD_182890 | JGI IMG/M metagenome (GOLD analysis project Ga0222427, IMG submission 182890) | Enriched microbial communities from leaf-cutter ant dump, University of Wisconsin, Madison, United States - 2B20A (version 2) | ecosystem: Environmental > Terrestrial > Nest > Insects... | reverse complement strand
CCGTGGTGGTCTTCCCGGGAACCTTTACCGTGGTCTCCATCACGTAGTTCTGGTTGGTACTCGGGCTCTGGGCAGATGCCATGGCCGCAACTGCCAATAGCGTAGTTATAGATAATATCTTTTTCATGGCATTTGTATTTAATCCGCAGAAACAATTCTAAACTTTTTTTGCCTGTACATTTGATACTGGCTATCAGAAGTTAACACTGTTTTATACAATGAATCCCGCCTTTTCTCAATCCTTTGTAATTCTTGAGAAAGTTTGGTGTCTTTATATTGCGTCCAAGCATTTTTCTTTTGATCATTCAACTGTAAATTGATTTGGAAGATGCTATCCCTTTGTATATTGCTTAGATTAAGTTCAAGTTTCATTTTATCAGCAATTTTTTGGGCCAATAACTGGTCTGATGTTGTTTGTGCACTAACGTATCCTACAGATAAAAGAAGTGCTATAATTATCAATGTTTTCATATCTTATCATGGTTAATTCTAGAAAGCACAAGCGAGCTCAGATTCCTCAGTGTAAGTACTGCTCCAACTTCCATCACTAAATTCATAGTGATAGTAACAGGTATACATCATTGTACTCCAATTATAAATTGAGTCGGTATAAACTTTTATGCCTGTTTCGCAATTCCCGTTCACACATTTTTGGTTAGTGCCATTATTACAAGTAATAGGATTACATGCTTGCGGTAGTGGGCAGGCACCCGTATTGGTACCTATGACAATCCATCTGGTTTGATTATAATTTGGCGAACTTGGATTTATATCTCGCTGTTCCTGTTCTTGTTCCCCCGTATTTTGTCCATTTCCATTTAGCTTGCACCGGAGAGTGGTTGAGGTATTTTGCCAATTGGGCAAACGTTCTCCTATATAATTATAGTCAAACTGTTTTAAAATATCCTTTCTATTATCGCTTACCAAAGAAAGACGATTAAAACTATCATAGCGATAATATGTAGAGCTATTTTTGGCATCAGTAACAGCAGTAACCATGTTGGGATTATAGGTATAAGTAATCATTTCTGCCGAAACAGGATAAAGACGAAGTTCATCTATGTACCCTACTCCAGAAATAGATAAATTCGAAGTTCCCGTTACTCGGTGTTCATAATAGGTCCAACCATTTGTACTTTCTCCTTGTTTTGGTGTTCCGCTATTAGTGATGGTATAACTACCATTTCTGCTCCAATAAGAAACTATATAGGTTAAACCAGGGTCAATTACTTTAGAAATATTTCCAGTAGCTAAACTGTAACATCTCGTTCCTGTTTTGGCAAAAATGTCAGGCCTATTGTTAGAACCTATGGTCCAATTACCATTGCCTGCGTCCTCAAAACTAGTATAGGCTACAGAAGCAGAATCTGCATTCATTGCTTTTGCCACTGCCTGCTGTTGGTTGTACCCCCAAAGGATAACATTGATCAAGTCATTCTTAACCGTGTATTGGTTCAAATTACCTTTAGTATCATATTTATCATAACTCACCTCTTGTTGATAATATGTTGGTATCCTATTTAATATTCCAGGGTTAAAAACTCCTGCTGTAGCGGTCGATATAGGTTGCAGAGCATTAAGCTTATAGTATTTGGAAGGCCTTATGATTTGACCTTGATAAAAACCATAATCTGCAATACTACCCTCAACTAGAAATGAAGCGCTTGAATTATCTGTTAGCCATTTTTCCATAGATATAACGGGAGAGATAATACCTAAATCCCGCATATGCCCTATCGCTCCTGTTAAAGTATAATCGTATGGGTAATAATATTTGGTTTCAATTTTTTCGTTGCTACTATTAAAAGTATAAGTCCTTTTAAGATTATAATGGTCATCATAAAAATAGTAGTTATGATTAACTAAAGAATCTGTCCCAAAATAGTCTACGGTTCGCTCTTCTGTTTTTTCTACCCTTCCGGTTTGAACATAAAAATCAGCTGGTGAAAAAGTAATATTTATCTCAGAGTTTACCTGTTGCTCTGTGATGATAAACTTGAAACTCCCAAAATTATCTATATCTGTTCCATCCACATCTATCTTGTTGTAGAACAATTTCCTTTTCTTCAAAAGATTATTGTCCTTATCAAAAATGCTTTCAGTTAATGGCAGTCCAACTCCATAATCCTTTATAGTTTGAGTTACAAATGGCGGGCAGTTACCCCCTTGGTCATCTAGGCAAGGTACAATCCCCATAAAAAGATGATCTGTAAATTCATGTATTATTTTCCCGGCATACCCACTGCCTTCCTTTTGCTTTACGGTTACCATTTTATAGTTGACCGGAGCGCCATTAACATTGCTTAATGGATTTTGTGTTGAAGAGGTCCTATACAAAAATTCTGACCAATAGCTGCCTGAAGCCGTTAATGATTTATACTTAAAACTATACTCTGGTAGCATGATTACCGAGCCCGAGGAGCTTCCGTTGACATAATTGTAGTCATATTCCTTGATCTGATCGTGATCATGGCTTATACCGTCATAATCAACTATTTTTTTGATTCTTACCCCTCCTGCTATTCTAGAGGTATCTACCTTAAATTGGTTCCAAGAAAGATAAAACGAGAAATTATCATTACACGAGCATGTTCCAGCATGATGATACTCCCAAGTTACTTTATAAGTACCATTGGGAATATTGGCAACGTTAACTTTCTTGGTCACATTTAAATCAGCATAGCCTAACTGTTGTTCCGCATAGGTAGTTAGCCCATCCAAGCTCTTTATTTTATATATATAAGAACAGGAAGTAGAATTACCAGGGCACCATTCGTACATTGTAAAATTAAAGGTTTGACTTGTGTTAGATAAACGATTTAGAACAAAAGATCGTTCCGTTACACCATAGTCACCAAGCGACACGCCTTTAGTTTCCGTTTCAAGGATATCCAATTTAACATCTCCCACGTTCGACTCATAAGTAAAATTAGTGGTTCCTCCAGAGGGGTATCGAATAGCTGTTAAAATTCCCGTTTGGGCATAGATAGGATTAGCTCTTCTATCTGCGCCAGTATAAGCTGTGTCTGAAGAAACTACTATTTTAGGAATCATGGTACCAGAATAGGTAAGGCTATTGACAAATCCCCAATGATCTTGGCCGGGAGAAAGACGGCTTGGCATTACTCCATTGTAGGTAAATTTATATGGTCTAAGATATTTGTCACCACTAAACTGTACTACAGAATCCAATTGTAGCCGATAATTTGCAGATACTGAACCTGCGGTGTAGGTTCCATTTGTTCCATAGCTTTGATAAAGGCGATGTCCATAGCTCTGTTCTCCATTAACAATGGATATATCCTTCAGTGCTCCTCCGCCATTAATATCTCTTCTACTTACAGTATTATAATTAAAATTAAGGTGTGTACTATCAGGGAAACTAATTTTTTTCAGGCGCTTTACGGTACCTTCATATTCTCCAATACTATAAGTTGCATCGTCAAAATGGATATCTTCATAGTAACCTGACAAGTGAGTATATATACTTTCGTGTACTCCTGTTTGATATTGCAGATAAGAATTCTCATACTCTAGTTTAATGCTATCTGTTTGATATGGAGCCACAATTTTGGTCAAACTCCATGAAGTAGCATAGGAATATGCTGTGAAAGTATTTAGCGAGGAATTATAGATCTTATCGTGTTGGCGAAATTCGTACTTAGTACCATCTACATCTGTAATCACAAAACCGACCAAGCTATAATGATTGTCAGCCATTAGGTCTATGATCCGTTCTATTTTTATATTACTCTGTGGAATTGTTTTGTAACTACCGTCTTTTCCATAAATAAACTTTCCAGATTTTCCATTAAATGAATAGTTAAATATATCACTTTGACTATCCTTTAAGTTTTTATAAAATAACCATAAGCTATCTTTTGATGTTAAAGCCCAATCATCATTATGAAACGCCTCTACCAAGTAATGTGAAAAAGAACGGAGGTTCTCAAAAAAGAAATATCCACGATCTTTAAGATCGTCAGGCCACCCTCTTACAGTTCGTGAAATATTACCCCCTGCATTTAGTGCCCACCCAATCCCTACGTCGGAAGCAACTTCTTCTACCCTAATACCTCCTGCATGGTAATCTAATGACACATTAAGGTTTAGGCCATTTCTAGAATAACTATAAATGGGGACATTTATTGATGGTACTCCGGTGGCAAGAGATACAGGGGTATTTCCAAATTTTGCAAGAGCAGCAGCGTTTGGAGTTGCTGGAAATACATCTAAATTCATTGGCGCTGTTTGTGCACTGGCAGATAAAAAGAACGCCCAATGGAAGATAAAAATTCTGAATAGGAAGTATATTTTTTTCATTTAAGGTGGTTTGTTTGACAGCTAAAATTTACGAAGTAGTTAGCTTTTTCTCTTTGTTTTTTTGCCAACTATCAATTTGAGGCTGCAAACACCTTAAATAAAGAGGTAAACGATTTTTTAGGATAAACTGATTGACAAGTTTCTATTTCTTGCTACTGCCTCAATAAGGCTCTTTAGAAATTCTTTAACCTAATTAATAAACACGCATATTAATACCCTAGCTAAAATATTAATTAGACCAGGTAAAGAGTCCATCAACAAAGCTCATTTCTTCAATAAAAAACATTAAAATACAACTTAATATATTTTTTAAAAAGTAATTTTCTGGTTCTTTGACAGACTTTCTTATTACCATAGTATTACGTCTATCCATAAAAGTTCTTTTATACACATTCCCTAAAGGAATGCGAAAATGTTGGTCAGCCTCTATAATAATGTTTGAACCATCAAAAGCAGTTATTTTCTTATAGTTAATGATAAAAGATTTATGTATTCGCATAAAATGGCTTGATAGGCTTTCTTCCATTTCTTTCATCGTATGCAAACAAATAAATCTACGACCATCTACCATTTGTATTGCCACATCATTTTGATAGGCCTCAATAAAAAGTACATCATCACAATTAATTAATAGTTCTACTTTTCCTTTAGGATCAGGCTTAACAAAAAATGATTCTGCTTCTATAATCTGTTTATATGGCTGGGTAGGCATCAATAAGGAAAATCGAATCAACTTATTAATACACTTCTCAAACCTTGCGAAATTAAATGGGTAGGGAATAAAGTCTAAAACACCATCTTCAAAAGCTTGATAAGCCATATCCTGGCTCTCAGCGAGATAAACTATCAAAATGTGGTTAGATAGTTTTGTTAACAATTGTTTAAATCTAGTACAAAGGCTTTGATCAATAAATACCACTTGAATGGACAGATTCATAATCTCTGAATATTTCAATGGCTTTCCATTATACCAACCCACTAATTTAGTTAGTGGATTTTTTTTCAAATGTGCTGTCAGTACAGCTAAATTACATTGTTCGGTAATTGCATAACAGTTAATCATAGTTGGAGCAAAAGATGATAAACATTAAATAGACTTGAGATGGTAAATGTTCACAATATGCTAAATGTGTCTTCTTATATAGAAAGAAATAAAATTTAACATTAAAAATAATGGAACTACTCCTAAAAATAATTTTTAGATCATATAAAAACAAATAAATTAATTACTGACATAATAATTAAAAGTATTAAGGAGACCATGCAACACGAAATTAGCATAGAGGCTTCAATAAACTTTTTAGCAAAAATCTACGCGATTATTTCAATATCTAAATCTTATGGTATTTTCTCGATTTATTTTTTCCATATTTTTCAAGGTTAAGTAATATTTTTGTTAAACTATTGAAGTCTTAAGTTATATTATTCCTCAATTTATGATTCCTATTCACGAACTGTTATTTTTTGCTTTGGCTGCTTTGGTGCTGGTCATTAGCCCTGGGCCAAACATGATCTATTTAATTTCAAGAACTATTACCCAAGGTAGAAAAGCAGGGCTAATTTCCCTTTCAGGGGTTATTTGTGGGTTTCTGTTTCACATCTTAATGGTATCATTTGGGCTAACGGCCATCCTATTTGCTATACCTTTTGCCTATACCGTTTTAAAAACACTGGGTACGCTTTATCTTTTGTACTTAGCCTATCAAGCCATTAAACCTAATAGCAAGAATATTTTTGAGGTAGATCAAAACCTAAAGATTGACCACCCCCGTAAACTGTTTACTGTTGGCTTTCTCACCAACGTGCTTAATCCCAAAGTGGCTGTTTTTTATTTATCCTTTTTCCCGCAATTTATTAAACCTGCTTACGGCTCCATCTTTAGCCAAAGCTTAATGTTTGGTTGTACACAGGTTTTGGTAAGTTTTAGTATCAACTTCCTGATTGTGCTAAGTGCTGCCAAAGCGGCGAGCTTTTTTGCTAACAATCCCCTTTGGGTAAAAGTGCAAAAATGGCTTATGGCCAGTGTTCTTGCCTTTTTAGCGGTAAAGATGGCTTTGTCGAAAGCGAAATAGGATAATTTATCTTGTAGATTACTACATTAACCTTCCATTAACACTTCATTAACCGCTGTACATGCTTCTTCAAACTATCTTTGATAAAAAAAAGATATATGAAAAAACAAATTTTAGTCCTTTTTATGGCATGGTGCAGCTTAAGCGCTTTTGCTCAAACCACGGAGAAAATTAAATTCAGCGTTCGCGATAATGATACCGATTATAGCATTAGATCTTCTTTCCCAGCTGAACGAGCTGAACGTTTACAATCCATTTTAGAAGGAATGTTGGGAGAAGCTACTAAATCATCCAATAGCGAAACTCAGTGGATTACCTCTGCTTATCAAAGCAAGCTTTCTGCTAACCGCTTTGAGGCCAACCTCGATAAAAAGAAAGCTACAAGTCATCAGATAGCCTTGTTTAAGGAGCTGACAGAAAAGTTGCAAGAGGTATTGGACCAGCCTAAACCACCTAAGCCGCCTAAACAACCATAATACTTATGTTAATCAACCATACACTCATAAAAAACCGCAAAACAGATTGCGGTTTTTTTTGTCTTTCCAGCCAGACAGGGATTTAAAACATCACCTAACCGTTGTATTACCATTCAATCAAATTGACACAATAAAGCATTTTGAAAATTTACGACGGAATATGAATCTAATTCGGTTTTTAATGACCTAATGAAGACTACCATCAAAAGCAACATTTATACAGAAACAAATATTTGTATTTTTAACTCGTCTTTAGCGTGAGCAGAAACCGTAAGAAATGGCATCAATCCCAAAAATTAAAACTTATCATTTTCTCCCATATAAGTATGGTTCAGAATTGTTATTAGATATAGGTCGTATCGAAACATTGAATCATTATGTATTAGATAATACGCTGCATCAAACTAGTTTTTATGAAATTATTTTCATCGAATCGGGAACGGGCACTTTTATACTAGATGAAAATAGGATGTTAATAAACCCACGAACCATTATTTTCACAAGCCCCGGACAAATACGGCGTTGGGAAATTGAGGAAAAGGTAAGTGGCTATACCCTATTCTTTGAAAAAGACTTTCTCCATCTTTTTTTTTCGGATGAACTATTTCTATATCGATTTCAATATTTCCATCAATACTCACGTCCAACCAACATGCAGCTATCGGAAGTACCATTTGGAAAATGTCAGGAACTTTTATCTGGAATAGAACAGGAGTTTGGGCAACTTCAAAATGATAGTAATCATTTGATCAGATCACTCTTATATCAACTACTTGTCATTCTCAATCGATTTTATGCAGGTGTTTACAAGGTTCAAAGGGATACCTATGTTCATTCAGATTTTTATAGGTTTCGGTCTTTGCTGGAAAAGAATTTTTTGGATGACCGGAGTGTTGAAGCCTATACAAAAAAGCTTAATGTCAGCACAGGGTTCCTTAACAGGATTTGCAAACAATTTAGCGGATTATCAGCCCAACAAATGATCCATTACAAGTTGATTTCAGAAATTAAGAAACAACTTTATCAAAACAAATCTGCAAAAGAAATTTCCTACGAGTTTGGTTTTTCAGACCCATCCAATTTTAACCGCTTCTTTAAAAAGCTTACAAGTATTACACCTCAACAATACCGTAAAAACATATAAAATGACCATTTTAAAAACAAAATGACCATTTTATTGGGATAGTCATGTTCTAATTTTACAGAAAAAAGAATATGATTAAATATACACTTAGTCTTTTGTTCACCATAAGTGCAATGTTGGTACAGGCAGAGCAATTATACGTCAATCCTCAGATTGGGGACGACGCAAATCCCGGGACAAAGGTACGGCCGTTAAAGACTGCTATAGAGGCCGCAAAACGTGTTAACCAAAACAAAGAACCGACAGCAACCACTATCTTTCTTTCAGAAGGTGTACATCTGTTAACCCAAACCGTTTTGTTTACTAATGACAAATATAGTTTGAAGAACCGCCTTGTCATTCGTGCTGAAATTATGCCTGACGATACAGAATGGACGCCCCAAAAAATGCCAATTGTAGTAACCGCGGTACCCCTTGTGCCAAGCGTAGGCGGAGAAGAAGCGAAAGGCATACAACCAGAGGTTAGCCATGTAACCATTGAAGGCTTACGATTTACTGGCAGTCCCGACTACTCTTATATAGATGACAAAAATCTACGTCGCTCCTATCCGATATGTCGTGATGGAAAAAATTTAGATGATTTGCTGGTAACACAATGTTTGTTTGCTGGCGATGTAGATGTGTTACCCTTACATGTAGGGGTGATAGCCAATGGCAATGGTTTGGTTATAGATCACTGCGTTTTTTTCAATTGTAAAAACCCAGTTGTTTTTTGGAGAACCGATGCGAAGGGTGGTAGTCGTAATGCAATGCGCTATTCACTGGTATATGGCTGTTATTTTAGTGGTGTTTGGACTACACAAAGCACCAATGGAGACAATTTCGACTTTCATCATAACATTATAGCAAATACTAGCACAGTATGGGTAAGAGAAAAAGGAAGTACGCAACGATACAAGGCTTCTGATTGCATTTTTGTCGACTATAACAATTTGGCAGGGTACGGAAGTGGCCCATTAAGCGGCAACGATACCACCTCAACAGATTTTCTGGAAATGAAAAATGTACAAACGACAGGAACTATAAAAATTGAAAAAGATCAAAGCAAACGTAATTACCTACAATTAGCAGAAGGCTCGATTGGCTCAGACATAAAGGCAGGGCTTTTTAAAAAGAATCATAAATAATTGAATAATTTAAATTATAACATATGAAAACGATTAGAACTTTAATTTTATTTATGTTGCCTATTGTGGCAATAAATGTACTCTCATCTTGTAAAAAAGATAAAAAGGGAGGCGATAGTAATAAATCAGCCAACATGAAATTTACGATTACCACAACGGCAATTCAAAATGCTGAACATTTTGATTTATCCTTTACCGCAGCTGGAGAGAATCAGGGAAATGTCTTTTTTAAGGTCAATGGTCAGCCGCAAGCGGGTAAACAAATTATCAATATAACTACAGCGCAATTATCTGCAGGATCTGTAGTTGTAGAAACGGCTACACCGCTTAAGGGTACAATAATAGGCTTAGGTGCTTTTGCAAAAGAAGGTACCAGTTTTAATATTAGAATTGTACCTGTAATAGAAGGGCAAACAAAGACCGAAATTAATCAAACTATTACACAAAATGATTTTGCGCAGGTATATACTTATTCTAAGTAATGATTAACTAAATTATTGATAACAAAAAGGCGTTTTTGTTTTTATAACGGCGATACTACAATGCCACGGAGAATAATTAAATTCAAATTTGAAAAGTTAAAGTATCAAATCTTTAAGGGGGTACGCTATGTCTATTATTTAATTATAAGGACAAAACAGTGAGTATTCAACTGATAAAGTGAGGAAAAAATTGTTTCAAATACCAAAAAAAGACAAGCTCTTGCGCTCATCCGAGCAATAAGAGCTTATCTATTAAAATTTTACTGCATTTAAAGCCTTATCTACCAATAAACCTTCTAATGCTTTTAAGTTAAATTTAACATTGCGTTTTGCTTTCAACTTAATTAAAAACAATGTTTTAGTACCATTTAGCGTTAGCTGATCACCAACATTCACAAATGTTGGATAAAGCACCTTACTTCTGTCAGAATGCAACCTATCGTAAGTAAAGTTTTCTGCTTTCTCCATGTTTAACGGCTGTACACTTACAAATTCATAATCTTGTACCTCATAAGGCAGGGCAAAGCTCAAGGCATTAACTGCTGAAAAATCTTCACCTTTAACTTGTATTTCAATGATTTCGCCTTTGGTGTAGCTTTGTTTAGCGGTTGCTAAAATTAATTTTCCAGACAATTTTTCGTCCTTCTTAGCTTTCGCGATGCCTTCAATCTGGGTAGCCGCAACGGAGATATCGTAGGCATCTATCAAACCGTTCTTATTGATATCGCCATTACTGATGTAACCTTCAAAATCACCATCACCTTTGCGCAAGCCAGTATAATTCATGTAGGACGTAAGGTCGTTTCTGTCTAGTTTTTTATCGTTATTGATATCTCCTTGCAAGTAACTTTCTGTACCTGGTACTTTAAATACGTACATTTCTCTTCCTGAGCCAAAATTACCAGTCGCTTTGGTCACCTCTAGTTTTAGATAACGGGCTATAGGTTTTCCTGCAAAAGCAAATTCCTTTGTTTTATCATCGTTAGCCCAGGTAAAATCTGCGGCTTTAGTCCAGTTCTGCTTATCGCTGCTATAATAAAACGTACCTTCTTGTACAATTCCATTTCCTCTACCGCTACGGGGTACATACTGGATTTTTTCTAATTGATTTACTGTTTTTAAATCCATCACCATGTTGAAAGGCACTGCGGCGGTTCCCCATTTGGTGTGCCACATGTTACCTTCGTCAAAATCAAAAAGTTTGCGAATTTCATTGCCACCTTGATTTGGTACGGAGGTTTCGGCTACGATGCCTTTAATAGCAAACTCCAAAGGGTCGTTTTTGGTTTTTGCCGAAAACTCTACCCACTCTGATTGTCTTTCCTGGTTGAGTGCCCTGATCTGGAATTGATAAGTAGTTTCGGGCATTAAGCCATCAAACAGCAAATTATTTTCTTTGATGGTAGAGAATAGTACCTCATTAAATTTGATTTCATAATAATCTGCGTTTGCTACTTTATCCCAACTAGGTTTCAGGGTGTATGGGCCAGTATTTTCGTCAGTGACTTTTACCGTGATCGGAGGTGTTAGCGCTCCTTTACTTTTTAAATGATGATTTACTGGCTCAAACTTATAGCCATCTATCGTAAGCACTGTTTCGTTAGCAGTCACATCGGCAGTAGCCAGTTTAACCAATAACTGTGGATTTTTGGTCATGGCGACACGGCTAAATTCGCTGCCATTCGTTGCGAACTTATTGACATTAGGTGCAGCATCGTAGAAATAGGCATTATCCGTTTTTACAAAATCGCCATGTGACAGCACCTCTTTTAAAGCCACTTTTTGTTTGCCAACTTTAGCTATAATGCGCTTAGGCTTAGCCGTTAGGTTAACTTTAAATTCTGTGGATTGCAGTTTTTCAAATCCGTCGAAATGTCCCTGCGTTGGTTTAATGGTGATGGTGGCAGTTTGTTTATCGACCGAACTTTGTATGAAAGTTGATGCCCCTTTTTTATCCTTATAGGCTTCTGTTAAACCATCATCATCATATAAAGTAAAACTGGTTTTCCCAGCTAGATACAGCTCGAAAATGCGCAGTTTTTTATTGACTTGCATTGGATTGTTGTTAGGGTTGTTCAACGGAATAATGGCTCCTGCTTTAACAAATACAGGCAATTTCCAAATCGGCGCATCAACATTATTGATTACGCGGTTACCCTCATATTTTTCGCCAGTGAAGTAATCAATCCAAGTGCCATTGGGCAGATAAATACCGTTGCGAATGTCGTTTCCGTTTTCATCAGTATTGGTGGCCTGATAAATGGGCGCAACTAAGAAGTTTGGTCCGTACAAAAACTGATATTGCGTGGCTGTACCGTAAGTATAGGCATTAGGATTTTCCAAAAACATTGCTCTGATCATTGGCAAGCCATTTACGGCTTCTTTTGCAATGCTATAAGCATAGGGCATCAACTCCGATTTTAGCTTTAAGTAATTCCGGTTGATAGAGGTTATTGGTTCGCCTAATGCGTGTGGATATTTTTCATTGGTACCCCAACCATCCATATTTAACTGCATGGGTGTAAAGGCTTTCCACTGGAAATCACGAGTGTTTACTATTGGATTTTTACCACCGAAAATACCATCCATATCTGAAGAAATATTAGGCTGACCAGATAAACCTGAACCTAAATAAGTAGGAATGTGAAAACGAATATATTCCCACTGTCCACCGGTTTGATCGCCAGACCAGATACCTGCGTAACGTTGTGTGCCGGCCCAGCCATCTAATGAAATGATAAATGGACGGGCATTATTACCGTACTTTGGCATAATTTGCCCTACATCGGCAACGCCATTTAAACCAAACGAGTAGCCTGCACCTACCCAAGCGACATCGGTTTTTAATACTCTTACCCCTGCATCTCTTACTTCTTTTACAATATCACGTTGCAGTAATGCGGATACGCCTTCTTTTGGGTGCAAATCAGATTGTGTCCACAAGCCTATTTCCACGCCATTTTTTCGAGCATATTCACCGAAACTCTTAAGGTTAGCAATATTGCTATCTAATGTCGAGGTTTGTCCATAACCTGCGCCATACCCATCATTTGGCAATATCCAACCCAAAGGTATATCGTTGTTTTTGTAACGATCTATGACCGCTCTTGCGGAAAACTGGTAGTTATTTTTTTCGCCATTTAGCGACTCTTTAGTTCCTCCGTTATCCTTCTGGCTTTCCTTATAGCGCTTGCCGTCTTCAAACAGAATGCCCTTCTCGTCGGCTGACCAGTAATCTCTATTATAAGCGTTTAAATGCCCCTGGTAAAATCCAAATTTTGGGAGGAGGACAGGATTACCTGTTAACTGATAGAAACTGTTTAACAACGGCGCTGCACCATCAGCAATCATAAAAAACACATCCAAATAATCGGTTTCGTGATATAAATTCACCAAACCTTTTTCTTTCGACCCGAAATCATACTTTCCTTTCTTAAAGGTATACCACATGACACCATAACCATTGGTGGACCAGTAAAAGGGTGTTGGAGAAGCTACTCCGCCATCAGTCCAACTGTTTTGATTTTCAATGGCAATGGCTTTGCCTTTGTGCGAAAAACGACCATTCTGCACCCCTCCACCATAAAAATATTCACTGGTATTTTCTTTCAAGCCAATAGTGACCTTATCTGTTTCGAATAAAAGTGGCTTTGCAAATTCAAATGCTATCGTGTTTTTAGCTTTATTAAGCACCTTGAACAACTGTGTTTGCTTATCAATATCAACCACAGTATTTGCTGTCGTAATTGTTATCTGGTTTTCGCCGTCGTTAACGTCCAACTTGCTTAGCGGTTTTCTTGGATTGTCTACCAAAATCTGTGCTTCCGGCTTGGCTTGTGGCGCTCTCATTTCGCCTCCGTTGTTATCCTGAAACAACCTAAAAATATTCTCTCCATAAAAGTCAATCAGCATTTTTTTGCCATTAGCATAGCGTACTTCTATAGTGGTTGTATTAATTTTTTTGGCAGATTTAATGGGATTTTCTTCATTAGCTTTAACAATTCCCCCTTTGGCACCGCACAGCTGAAGTCCACCAAAAAATAATATCATTGTAAGCAGAGAAACACGCCATTTTTTGCCCTTGGCGCTAGGGTATTTATTCATTTTATTCGCTAGCATATTGTTAATATGTGTATTTTCTATCGTTAGGCAAAGTCAATTTTTTAAGACTATCTGATCATGATTTGATAATTGTCTTTTAGGAGTGTCTTTTTAGCGACCAGTTTAATTTGATAAATTTGATTTCCCCAAGCCTTTATCAGTCTATCATCATCCATTATTTTTTGATTGATCACGACATCGAATTTGGAAGCGTCAAATTGCAAAGTCGCCTTGTTATCAAAATTTAATTTACCTGTGGTAATGGTTGGCTTGATCACGGCAATGTAGTTAAGCTCATTGTTCTTTATTGTTTTATTCAATCCAAATTGATCAGTGATACTAATTTGCTTTTTTGACCTATTCAATATAATTTCCCTATCCCAGTAGTTTATTCCAGCTTCCGTAGGGTAAGCTTTTGAAATATCCATTGATATTTGCTCCATATTATCCTTATGGATTTCTTTTACCTTTGAAGCTGCATATTTTCTGCCATCTTTCTGCTCAAACCCGTTAATGGTTGGACAGTTATGCCAATTAGATTGTACATTCCAAATTTCATAACGTTGTTTACTGAATGTTTTGGCAGTATAAGTTCCAACTCCAACATCAATCAATAATGGATTTCCATCTACGTAAACAATAAAATTCCCAATATCATTGTGGTTATGACTTTCGTTGTTATGTCCGCCCTTGATCGCGAAAAATAATCCTTTGTTGGAACCCTCTTGCTGGCGGGCCGTAAAAACCTGCAAATTAGGTAGCGACGTAAGTTTAGGATATGGTGCTTTTGCTGGGGTAGCACTCAGCTTTTGATAAACCTTCAAAAGTTCTACGAAATCAATGATATCATTACCCCATTCTTTACGTCGTTGCTCAAAAACGAAAGCCGCATACTCCTTCAACTTCTCGTCGTTAAACATTGATCCGTATTGAAATATACTCACTGGATTTTGGGTATAAATTGCATGAGCATCAGCAAAATTGGTATAAAATTTATCGCTAATGTGCATTTTATAAGTGTAGCTTCCCATATTATGCAACAATTTGTTCTCTGCAAAATCAATGTGATTTGCAGAAATGGCTTTTAGCTGATCTAATAGATTAATCAAACGACCACCCGCCATGTCCCAATAAGATGGCCCTTCATCGCAACCTCCATCAGCCGGATAATGATTTAAAAAGGCATCGGAGCTGAGGATAATTTTTTGGGCCAATTGTTTTAGCGTATCAGCTGAGACTTGCGAATAGATCAGGGCATTGAAACAATTAGAATTATTAAAGGCATTCCAATTATTAACGACCCCTCCATTTAAACCCATCCAAAAAAACCTATCATTGGTTAAATAAGGTTGGATGATTCTCTTATTTAGTTCGGCGGATATTCTTTGGTTGACAACTTTAGAATATTTTTCTAGTTGATCTTTTAAAAGAAACTGAATTAATGCCACACGATAACCTGTTCTGGAAGCGTGCAAATCGATATAAGAAGTGGATGCAGCAGGTAAATCAGCGCCTTGCTTTTGTACTACAATGTGAGCCGGAGCCACCCAAGTGCTTTCTTCGAGCAAAAGCCATAGTCCGTTTACCAATTGGGGGATATAGGTATCATCATCAGAAATGATTGCACCTATAGCTAAAAGTGAAATCATTTCTTGACGCTTGTTATGCAAATTTTCGAAATCTACGCGTCGGCCTTTGTGTTTATAATCTAAATATAAAGATGCAGTAATACTGGGCCAATCATATTCATTAGCTTTGTTAGCTAAATTAATGTAATAGGCTTTTTGCTTAGCTGATAAGCTGCTGATTTTACTGCGTAAATCGGTTAATTCGTTAATACGCCATTGAGCAACATCCTTATCAAATGCTTCTTGGTGGTATCTTTCATTAAACTTCTTTGTGATATAGTTTTTTTCTTGAGCATCACCTTTAAAAGCTATGCCCAAAAAAAGAATAATTGACAACCCTATTAACAACTTAGGTTTTTGCATCGCCATAATTTTTATTGTTTCCGTTACTTTCACTTAAATCAAATACAACCACAAAAGGTTTGTCTGCTTTAAAATCTGCAGGTAAAGTAATATCAAAATATGTGTTGTTATCCCTATCTATCCCTATGTTGGTTTTTTTCATCTTTAATGATTGGCTGCCCACCAAAAAAGAAGCTTTTTGTATCCCTTTTCCATAGGATTGGGGAATTGCCAAACGCAATTGATTATTTACCGGTCGGTTGAAAACCGTTAAATAAAGTTTACTTCCTTTTAGGGTATAATACCCATATTCCGGCTTAGGCAAGCCTGCATATTTGGCACCGTAAATGGCTTCAGAATTTTGCTGCATCCATTCGCCAATACCAGCTGCAATTGCACTTTCTTCGGGACGGATAGCGCCTTTCCCATCTGGGCCAAAATTTATCACCAAGTTACCGTTTAATGATACCGAGTGCAATAACATTTGTATCAAATCGTAATCTGTTTTAATGTACGACGATTTCCAATCTGCATTATAGCCCCATTGGTTCGGTGGAATAGTCATTACGCAATCCCAATCGCGACCTTTTACGACTTCGATACTATCGGGTAATTTACGTTCCCAACCTTGTTCGTAGTCGCCCATCATTTTTCCGTTCGAATCAAAGTGACGTTTACCGTTTTCATCGGCCCTAAAGCGGCTGCCAATAATTAAACCTGGATGTACCTTACGCAATTCCCTTTCCAATTCATCAGTATAGGCTGCTTCTTTAATCCAAGCTTGATCCCATGAACCATCAAACCACAAACCTTTTACGGTTGGATAGTTTTTAAGTAGTTCGAGCAGTTGGTTGCGTGTAAATTTTTTGAATGTTTCATAACCTGCAATTTCTTCCTCGGTTTTTGGAGCAGCGATTCTATAGCCTTTATGGTTCCAATCAATAATCGAAAAATATAGGTAAACATCTATGCCCTCGGCATTGTAGGCATCCACTACCTCTTTTACAATATCTTTTTTATAAGGACTGTTTTTGATGGTGTAATCAGTGTATTTACTTGGCCAAAGGCAGAAACCATCATGGTGTTTAGTGGTAAATATCACATACTTTGCTCCCATTTGTTTAGCCTGCTTTGCCCAAGCTTTCGCATCAAAACTGGTAGGGTTGAATTGTTTGTAGAAATTATCGTAGGTATTGATCCAATTTTCTGGTGCCGTAGATTTGCTCCAAGAACGGATCCATTCTGCTGCGCCACCATAGGTTTTGCCGTTCCATTGACCTCCTGGTATAGCATACACCCCCCAATGGATAAACTGACCTAGACCGTAACTTCGCCAACGTTCCATTTCTGCATCGGTTCGGTTTCCCGTTCTGTGAGCTCCGTATTTTAAAGGAATGGTATCTGTTTTTAGCGTGGAAGGCTGTGCATTAAGAGTTAAACTTGCTACGCCAATTAACAACGGGGTTAGGATTGCTTTTAATTTTTTCATTTGTGTGTGTGGATAAGTCAATTTTAGCAATTCTTATGAAATAAACTGCTTTATGATCAAAATCTTAAAAAATAAAAGAGGATATACGCTTGCACATCCTCTATAATCGTTATTATAATTTTATAACTCTTGTTGCTGTGTTGCCACTTGCGCCAATTAGTTTAATGATGTAGGTACCTGCTGCTACCGATGCCAGGTTGATGTCAACTGTAGTATCGGTATTACCAATTTTTCCAGAGGCAAGGGTATTACCCTGTACACCTACTACCGTGTAACCAGTGTAAGCTCCAGTAGCTAAATCTACCGTTGCCACGCCTTTAGTTGGGTTGGGATAAACGCTCAACTTGTTACTAGCTAAACCTACTTTTACAACTTTTGTATCTAAATGATTAATTTTCCCATCTAAATCTTGTTGCTCCAACTTGTAGTAATAAGTGCCCGCTGGTACATTTTTATCAACCAAACTGTAACCTGTAGTCATTTCTACTAAGGTAAATTTCACCCCATCAATACTGCGACTTACGATATATTGTTTATGATCAGTTTCGGAAGCGACTTTCCAGCTTAATTGCACACCACTAGTAGTCGACTTAGCCGCAAAGCTGATAAAGTTTACTGGTAGCGGAGTGTCATTATAAGTAAATAAAGCCGCGATTGCTGTGCCACCAGAATTTGCCGGAAAACCGAATTTAGCGATATCATTTTTCTTTCCATCTCCATCTATGTCTCCAAAAGCAAAAAATCTATAATTGGTATTAGCTCCATAATCCCAAGTGAAATTTGCAAATGCAGTGATATTAATAGGATAAACAGCCGGATTATTGCCATAGCGTGAGTAAACAGTGAATGTAGGGTTTTTATAAATAAACACTTCTGTAGTTACCGCCCCCGTTGCTGTTTGTCCTGTGATGATAAGATCTTTTTTATAACCTGAACCTGTTAAATCACCAAAAATTACTTGACCATACCTTTTACCTCCTTGATGGCTTGTTTGCCCAACGGAAGTTCCCGCATATGTAAGCAGTGTTGTGTATTTGTCAGGATCAGTTGCGTCTTGTTTGTAAATCTTTATTGTTCTAACTCCTGTTGCAGCGTTACTATTGCCTTGTACGGCAATATCTGTTGCATAACCATCACCATCAAAATCTCCAAAATCAATACTTCCAAAACTCAAAGGTGTAAAGTTAGCATTAGCTACTCCATCTAACGTGATTAGTATTTTTGAGAAGGTGCCATCACCATTGCCTTTATATATTGAGGTATAGCCATTGGTTTGTGACGATGATGTACTGGCCGATATGGCGATATCCGCGTTGCCATCTTTATTATAATCTCCAATTACCACTCCCGAAATCACTCCAAAAGTTCCATTATTTGGAGAGTTACCAAAATTATATTGCTGCATAATTAGCGGAAAAGCATTTGTTCCATCTACAGGGCTACTTTGTAATGTATATCCCCCGATACCATCATTCAAATACAAATAACTATTTCCAGTTAATGCATCAGCCAAAAATACGTCATCGTTATTATCATTATTAAAATCGGCAAAACCTACATAACCCACTATTCCCGTAAAAGGGCTAGAAGTGACTTTTGTATATCTTCCACCACCATCTCTTTTATAAAGATCAGTTGTTTTAACTGTGCTACTATTATAACCGGTAATGATAATATTACCGTCTTTTTTACTCCATGCTGCGTTTGCCGAATACAATAAATCAAAAGTTGAAGAGTTTAATGTATAGGTGCCCGAACCATTATTATTGTATAGCGTGATAGCTGTATTTGCTGCTGCCAATGCAGTAGCCCCATTAGCTACTTGCAATATTAACAAATCTTGGTCTTTGCCATTATCGACAGCATTAATTGCTCCAAAAACCATTTTACTAGCTCTTACATTTTGTAAAATACCTCCCGCTATGGATGTTGAATCAACCCTGTTATAAGTTTTTTGTGCCTTTAGGTCGGTTAAGGCAAATACTCCCATCCCAAGTAATATAGCCACGCTAGTAGTTAAGGATTGTTTTTTTAATTTGTAGAATTTTCTCATCCTTTTAGGTTTAAGTTTAAAAGTTAGTTTGGTTGATTGTTGTCAATAGCATGGATTGCTTGGAGCAACCCATGCCTTGGAGGTTAATTTAAATATCGCTTGACCTGATGACCTTAATTTTCTTATTGCCAACATCTGCCACATACCAATTGCCAGTATATCTATCATACCAAATACCAATTGGGCCATTAAATCTTGCGGAGCTTGCCGCTCCCAAGACATCGCCACTAGCAGTTGCTCCGGCTACCAAGCTAAAGGTTGAGGTGCCAGTTTCGTTAAGTACATTTACCATAGATAAGTAATGACCTTGACCAGTGCCGGGGTTATCGAAATTAGAAACCACAATTTTACCTTGTGAGCTTACGTAGATGCCTCTTGGAGATTTGAAATTGGTTGTGGCCCCAGTTCTGATAGCGGTAGGACTATTGTTTGATAAATTGATTTTACTGATAGAATTTCCATTCCAAGCAGCTACATAGAGGTTTTGGTTATTTTCATCTAATGCTACTCCCCATGGATTGGATCCAGTAGTGGCAATAAAACTTACCTGATTATTCGTTAGATCTATCCTTCTTATTCTTGCGCCCCCCCACTCTGCTGTATAGAGGTATCTGTTTGCTTTATCTATGGCTAAACCTGCTGGTCGGTTAAATGTAGCCGATGTACCTATACCATCAGCAGCCCCAGAGGCACCAGAACCTGCAATAGTAGTTACCGTTGCCGTTCCATTTGGCGCAATATCCATTCGGCGTATGGCATGGTAGGAACTACTTCCCGAACCATTATTATTGGCCACATAAACTGCACCATTGTTAGCTACTTTAATGCCATACGGAAAGGCAAAAGTTGCCGTAGCTCCCGGTCCATCAGTTTTTCCGGCTGTACCATTACCGGCCAACACAGAAGTATTTCCATTAGCATCAACCTTTATAACCCTGTGAGTATTGCCATCCGTGATGTATATATTACCTTTTCTATCCGTAGTTACATCTTGCGGGTCTGCTAGGGTAATCCCATTATTTAGGGCAAGCGTAGTTACTCGCAAGTTGGTCATTACGGGTTCGTTGTAAGCTGGTGGCTTTAAATATAGTGGCGCACTTAACACATGTGTAGCATACTTAGGCACATTGACATTAAATACAGTATCCTTAAAAAATTTAAGTCCAGTGATTTCAACTTTTACTTCTGATGGGAAAGCGACAAAAATACTTGCCTTACCTTCTGCCGAAACGGCTTTTGTATCGAGCAAGGTAAAAGTGCTCTCCCCTTGCTTTTTGATACTAAATTTAACATCAGCGCCTTGAACGTATTGATTATCTAGGTAATCGAATACATTGACATCTAAACCAACTAACGTCGATATTTTTAACGTGAGCGATGTACCTGCATCATCTTTATGTTGTACAAAAGCCGAATCTGCCTTGTAAACATCTGCGTCTGCTACTTTTGCCTTTACGGTAGATGGCCATGGTAAGGACATCAAAATTTTACCCGATGCATCTGTTTTTTCTGTACCCACAATGGTAAAATCATTCTTTCCAGCAGCTCTGTAGCTTACAGCCACATTAAAATTTACAATAGGCTGCAAGGCGGCGCTGTCTACTACATTAATTTCTACGGGAGACATGCCAAATTTTGGATTTGTATGTAGTACAATACTATTTGGCGTAGCTGTACCTATTGCAAGATTAACCGTATCGGCTGTGTAAAACGTGGTGTCTAAAAATATCCTATACTGATTTGGATAACGGGCATCATAATTAAACTCGCCACTAGCATTAGTTCTAATGGTATCCACAATTTGATATTGTCCCTGAGCACTAATTTTTCGTCCAACGAAAACCTTTACTCCAGGTTCCGGTAAATTCTTTTTTGCATTAATTACCTTAACGTTTAACGATGTACTTGGTAAATTTTCGTCGGTATTAAGTGCATCATTTTCCAGCTTGCTACAAGCGAAAATAGTAGCAATTGTTAATGCAGGAATTATGTATTTAAATAGTTTGATGTTTGATGCTTTCATGTTGCAATCTTTAATACGATCTTATTTTATAAATTCAGATTCAAAATCTGATAACCAAACTTTACCATTGGTTACCCATTTGGCTTCGATATTAGTTCCAAACCAGTAGTAAAGCTGTTGTGAAATATCTGAATTATGGGTAAGGTAAAGCTTGCCTGGTGCGCATGTCCATGCGGCTAAAGGAGCCCAAGCGAAGTTTGCGCCACTCGTGGCGGTAATTGTTAAATCTTTACCTGTAATATTTGGGGCATAGTTTTTAAGCACATTGCCTTGCGCATCGTTTCCTGGCCAATAACCAATCAAATTATTGAAGTAAGGATCTGTATTAGGTATTTGCTCTTGACAAACAAAATCTTGAATGGCCTGAGGTGAAATCGCTGTATTGTAAATGGCCAGTTGATTTACGTTTTGCGTGCATGTTCCTATAGAAGAGGAAATGGTACCAATTACCAAATCAGAAGCAGTGCCCATGGCAAAACCTGTAATATCTGTTGGTTCTTTAATGGGTTTTCCATCTTGAAAAAGTTGTGCATAACGTTTGCCACCTTCCGTGTGTACTCTAAGCGCTAGGCTGTACCATTTATTAACATCTGTTACCTGTGTACCCACCAAATATTTCAATGCGGAAGAACTACCATTACCCAAAACCACACGGAAATATTTGGTAGAAGCTTCGTACATAAATTCCCATCCTGTGGCTGCACCATAAGCGGCACTAATTTTTGAAAGTATAGTGGCATGGTTAGAACTACCGGGAACAGCTTTTAAATTCACCTTGAATTGGATGGTAAAATCGCCTGTAGTGCCTAAGCCATAAGCCGTAGAATTTGCTGCTGAAAGGCTTGCCAATACATTCTTGGAGGATGTAGTTACTCCATCTACCACAGGTTGTGCAGGTAACTCCTTGCCTACGAAATTTGGTTGATGGTAAATGGTAAAGATATTACGTGTACGTTTGCTCCCCGATGTAAAGGATTTTCCATCGCCGCCATGGGTGGAAGTAATGACCACCAGCCAATCTTCCTTGGTATAGGTAGGTCTTGCTTTAATCCCTGTCAGTAATTCGCCAATGTAGGTATCTAATTGTAGTACTGCATTTTTGTATTCCGGCACATTGGCATCGAAACCTGCAGTTAAACCAACTTTGTTTGCTCCGTTAAAATTAGCAATGACCAAATCCATATTAGGTTCTGCTATTTTTTTCAGCGTAGAATCTTTTACCAGCGCATCATCTGCTACTACAATTGGAAAATCTGAGTAGATAAATAACTTTTGCGACAATTTTTGCCAAGTGGTAATAGCAGCCGAATATCTAATTTTACCACTCCCTTGCAACCTTTCTATGAACGTAGGATATACTGCCCTGGCATCGTGCTCACTACCAATTACGGTAGATGAGGCATCAAAAGAACTATCAGCTACTCCGTGGGTTCCTATGCTTACACCAGTCATGATATTTTTCCAACTACCGGCATCGCTAACTGGCATATCTGTCCAGCCATCATAACTGTATTTACTTTTGGTTAATATTTCTTGAATTTTTGGTGGGGCAATAGCTTTTAAGTCTGCTCCAGTTATTCCATCAAGTCCAATAAGTAAAACCTTTTTTCTTTTGACATTTACGATGGTTTGTTCTTCAAATACATCTGGTGGATCGAAATACTTCTTACATCCTAAAAACGCAAAGCAAAGCATCAAGAGTAAAAGTCCTTTGTGCACCATTTGTCTAGTATTTTTTAATGTCTTCATTTTATTTAAATTAGATTGGATTTGAAAGCCAAACCTGTTCTGTTAACAAAGGATATTGTGCTGATATTTTGGTCTTAGAAACCGTACTTACCCAGATACCCCATTTGGTTAGGAATGGTTCCATATCTGTTTGCGTATAGGTGGATAGTTTTTCGTAGAAGAAATCCACTTTGTCTTGATTGTTATTGGCGCCAAAACGAGCATGTCTTGCTTCGGTGACCAGATAGGTCATAAATCCATATCCATATCTTTCCAAAATTTGGATATACATTCCTAACCTTGCATCTAAACTTGTAGTAGTGGCCGAAAACTCTTTACGAGCCGGAGCCGCGGGAGGTGCAGCGTTTACAAATGCCAAACCGGCATCAAGCATACGTTTATAGTTAGAATGCTTAAACCCGTTCATTTTTGCCACTTTTAAGCTGAACAAGTTGCAGGTTACTTCACCATTACCTTCAAAATTCCAAGTAGAACCCATTTGCATATTGTGCCCAATTTCGTGGTAGGTTCCCCAGTTAAACCCAATCACCTGGCTTTGGGTAACTGCCTGCTTAAAATAGTTGTCGTTTGCGGTAGCCACTACAGGGTAACCACTGTGCTGCGCACCTACAGAAGGCTGTATATCATGCACTATGCGCCAAGGCAACATGGCATTTCTATCTCTTACGTCAACGGCATCAGGAGATAAACCGTACCATTTCCAGATACCGTCTTCCACTTGTTTGTCCCAAGTTTCCATGAGCAATTGTGGATCATCGATAGGGAAATCGGCTAATTTATTTACGGGTAGCGTGAAAATAATGCGTTTACCTCTTAACTCGAACCAAGGAACTTTGGTGTTGGCAATCATCTGCTTCCACTCTGCGTTAGTCGTTTCACCTAATACAAAATCTGGCGATTTTACTACTCCAGTAAATTGAAAAGTTACTTTTTTGCCCAACGGACGAGGAGGAATGATCCAAACATGCCCACCATATAGATTACGTAACATGTTTTTACCCGGAAACAATTCTTGGCGACTATAAATGATTGGAGCCCTACTTAGAGGATCTTTACCCGTTAAATTATCTGTCCATGCACCAATTTGAGCCGTTAATCCGTAAACACCTGAAGGAACTACAATTTCGATTAATTCTCCAGCCGGCGCATACATGCCAGTGCTAAAATAGCCACCGGGAGGTACAGAAACTCTTAAATGGTCGTTGTTACTTACTACGTAATCTAAGTTTAGGGTAACTTCTATCCCTTTCAAACGCGGTTCTTCAATACCCACAAGACCAGGAAATACTCTGGCTGCATTAAACTGCGAGCGGTCTATTTTATAGATTGAGGTATCTAATACCAATTTTTTTAGGGTATCTGGAACACCATTTGGATTATACCCATCTTCAAAAGAATAGCCGTATTTCTTCTTACATGCCGCCAAACACATTACTAACAGTAAAATGGCCGTGATGCTAAAACTATATTTTTTCATATTCGTCATCATTATTGGGTGATGTTATAAACTGGCAACCAAACTTTTCCGTCGAGCCCATAGTTATCTGTTTTTATCTTCAACCAAGAGTAGATATATCTGGGAATATCTACCCCACGTGGTAGTTTACCGTATATTTCGGGTGAAAATGGGATACAAAATTTTGGATCTGCGTCTTCAAAAGATTCCCACACAGGGCTTCCTCCAATAGCAAAGTTTCTGGTGCCCGATATTTTATCTTTAAAAGAAACTCCTACGCCATCTGTTGCTGGCCAATAACCAATTAAGGAGCTATAATAAGGGTGTGTGGTTGGTACATTTACCTGGCAAGCATATTCTTTAATGATATTATCTGGAACCGCTGCTTTAAATAAGCGTATATCGGTAATGCTTTGTGTTGCTGTATTTCCATAGATATTATCTACGTGTCCGGCAATTAACGGTACGGTAGGATTATCTACATTTCTAGAAGTAATATCAACTGCATTAGTAATACGTTCTCCATCTTGATATAGCGCCACCCATCTTTTTCCAGCTTCATTATATATTTTAAAGCCAATAGTGTACCATTTGCCTACGGTTAAAAGCGGGGCTGCTGCACTGTTCATTGCCGAAGCAGGAAGCCCTGCAAAACGCCAAGTACCGTTAGAACCGTTGTGTATGATCCACCAACCTGTACTAGAATTGGCAGGGCTAATACTTTTAGAGAAAATTTGTGCGTTTAATGTTCCAAAGGCATGTACTTTCAATTTTAATTCTACCGTGTACTCTGGCGCTGTAGCGCCAGTACCAAAATTAAAAATCGAAGCATCGGCGGCAGATAATGTACCTCTCAATGTGGTTCCGCTTAATTTTACTGTATTGCCGGTATAAGGGATGGCACTGGTATTTGGTTTCTCGTAAACACTTGTGTTAAAGGCTGGGTTGTAGAACATCACATAGCTATTGAGCAGTGGTCTGCTAAAAAAGGTGCCATCATTATCTGCCGGATTAATTGGGTAGGCACCTCCTTGGTTAGAAGCTATAATGACCAGCCAGTTCTCATTCGTGTAATTTTTACGACTCTTTAGCTGCGCCATCATTTCACCTATGTAACCATCTATCTTAAGAATAGCGCTTTGGTATTGTGCCACCGAATTGTCGTAGCCGTATTGCGCACCTGCTTTATCTACGCCATTAAACTCAGTCAACACCACGGCAGCATCGTCCCTTTTCAACTCTTCTACTGTGGCAGTTTTCACCGCCAAATCATCATCATTAAAAGATTGGTTTACATCAGCATTGGTAACTAGGTTTTGGCTTAAACGTGCTGAGGCGCAAAAGGCGGCTGTACGCAACGTAAAATTCTCCTTAATTCGTTTAAAGAACATAGGATAGTTTGCTAACTGACTACCTGCAAAATTGGTGGTAGTTACCCCATGCTTTGCTTTATTTACGCCCGTAAGCATATCTGTCCAAGTGGTTGCATCTAAACCACTGTCATCACTTACCGATTCGTAGGCGTAATTGGCATTTGCCTTGATCTTGGTTAGATTGGGCGCTATACTGGTTTCAATAGATTTACCTCTGGCACCATCGATAATGACATACAAAATTTTTGAGGTTCGGACATCCAGAACAGTGTCTTTGGTTTTGGCAAAATCACGTTTACCTTCAAAATCTTTATTACAAGCCGATAGGCCACATACTGCCAAAATAAATAGGATACCATACCATGTGCCGTATTTATTGGATTTATTTTTTTGTGTTCTTTCCATTGCTATTTTAATCAGGAGGTAAATAATTTATGGTTTAAGGACTATCCTAATAATGTTGTTGACAGGCTTGGCATCGAACGTAGTGATATACCCAGCGATGATTACCGTCGGATAACCCAGGCTATTTGTTTTTTCATAGATGTCGGAAATTGAACCAATAAACCTGCCTGTATTGTTATAACCCTGGGCTAAGGTTCCATCGGCATTCAGGATCATAAAGCCCTGCCTGATGATATTGTTATAATTTCCAAAACTTCCCGAAACGATGATCTTTCCACCGGAAAGTTGTGCAGCAAAAGTTGGGAACCCACCTCCCATGTTAAGCGCTGTAAATGAAGGATCAATGCTGCCATCAGCGTTAATGCGCACTAAGCCATTTACCTGTGTGCCATTATAGGTAGTAAATGCACCCGCCAACATGTATTTTCCATTGGTAGCATTGTATTTCACACTAAAAATGGGTCCGTTAGCCGAGGCGGTAAATGATGGATCTACCCTCCCATTATTATCTAGTCTTAAGATGTAGTTAGCGGTTTGAGCCTGATATCTGGTAAAACTACCCACCATGATCAGTTTGCCATCAGATTGTATTGCCGCATCATAAATACTTCCGTTGCCAGCTTCCAATGCTGTACCGGCCGCCTTATCGAAATTGTAGGTCGAATCCATTTTCCCTTCCAAACTCATCCGCAACACATTATTTATTTTGGTATAACCCACTACTTTTCTATCTCGGGTAGATCTTTCGTAAAAATGTTCTGCATAATTGTTGAAATTACCCTGTACAATAATTTGGTTGTTGTGGATAAATAGCTTAGTCGCCGTCCCACTAATTCCTCCATTAAATCTGGCAACGGTATCATAACTATTGTTGGGGATAAGTGGGGTTAAATTCACCACTTCTACGCGTGCGGTATCTAAAGAACCATCGGCGTTTAGCCTAGTGACACCGCTCATGCCTTTTCTATTATTAAAACTAGACAACGATCCACCTATCATCAATTGACCGTTGCTTAAGCGGGCTATAGCATTGATAGAGCCATTTGCACCTTTTTTTGAGTTTAAGGTATTAAGGTAAGTTCCATTTTGATTGGTTAACACGATACCGTTAATTGGCTGTTTTTCTGAAGCGGCCTGTGCATAGTTGTTAAAACTGCCTACCATCATTAAATTACCATTTGGCAGTGGCAAGATTTGGCTGATCATGCTATTTGCGCCTAAATTTGAAAAAGTAGCATCTACTTCTGTTTTTCCGGCAATGTTTACCATTGGTCCGAAAAATATCTGCCCATCTACAATGATCACCGCTGGCCCCGAACTCAAATTATCTGGTGTAGTAACCGTTACAGAATTTGTGGTAACTGAGGTGACTGTTGCTTCTACGTTGTTGATCAGTAGATGTAGCTTAGCTTTATAAGGAATTAAACCTGTAGCGCTAAAAGTCATGCTATTTCCCTCAATTACCGCAGCAGTATTTAGAAATCTAATACCTAACGCTTCTTTACCTCCTGAGTATGGGTCTTCTGGCAAGGGTTCAGTTTTTTTACAGGCTGTAAAACAAACTACTGCTAGCATTAACACGAAGAAAAAACGAACTGGATGCTTTATATTTTTAAATCTTTTCATGTCTATTCTTATTAATTGCCAATGCCATATTGAAGTGCTATCTCTGAAAATATTCCAGTGTTAAAACCAAATGCATGGCGTTCTATTTTTAGCGCATGTACAATTCCATTTTTAGGATTGATATCTGAAGAAGAAACCAAGGCATTTATCCAATACTTTTTTGGATTTGTCCAATCGGGGATGTACGAGATCATGAGTTGACGATAGCCTGCGTACTTGATCACAATATTTTCATTTTTGGCATCGTGGTAGACTACGCCAATATTATAGGGAACATTATTATAAGCTAAATAGCCTTGCCCAGCGTAGGTATCCAAAGCCAAGGTATCTACCTGCCTGTAATCTTTCAAGCGGTTTGTTCCTTTAAAAATGTACGATGAAAGTAGTATTCTCCAGGCTTGAGGTTTAATATCTTCCAATTTACTCACCGTATCTCTACCTATGGAAAGCAAACGCTGGTTAAGCCCCCTAATGGATACTTGTACGGTAGGATCTGGAGGTGCAAAAAAGGTAATCTCTTCGTTATTGAAGGTATTTTCCATCCCTGCCAGCTTTATAATTTTAGCTAGGGTATCAAAATGCAAGGGCTTAGATTCCAAGTATTGCAATATTGTTCCATCGAAATTGGCTTTAGCCAAACCTGTGTCTTTATAATAATCTTTTTTACAAGAAGTAACGGTGATCATTGCCATCACGAGCAATAACAAACCCACACCTAATTTTCCAGTAAAATTCATTTTTACAGCTGTTTTCATTTGTTTATTGCCAATAGTTATTTAATGTCATGTACGGATTGTTTGTGAGGGCAGCACGGTCTATAGGCCAAGTCCAAGCACCTGCTATAAATGCCGAATAAGTAAGTGGATTATAGCAGTAATCTGGATTTAAGATTTTTTTGGTGCGCACCAAATCATAGAAATAGTGTCCCTCGCCCATTAGCTCTTTACATCTTTCCCAAAATATAGCATCCTTAAGTTTCCCTTCACCTGGATCTGCCGGGTAAAGATCTGCTCCTGCCCTGGTTCTAATTTTATTTAATAGCTCTGCAGCTTTGGTATCGTCGGTTCCTAACTCGGCTAATGCTTCGGCTTGTAGCAAATATGTATCTGCCAACCTAAAAACAATAGGATTATCGTCGCTACTTTGCGTTGTTGCGCTTTTGTTAAACATTTTATAGAACACCGCTGTACCGTCGGTTTTATACATATTGGCATCAAACCATACTTGTTTTCTTTTGTCGGTAATTGTTTCTGGATAAATTTTGCTCATGTAAGCGGGATAAAAAGTGAGCTCGGTGTAATTTCTATCGCTAATAGCCGGTGCAAAAATTTGATTTACTAAACCCACACTGAACTTGAACCTATTTCTAGCGGTGCTTTCTCCGTAGTTATCACTCAACTGTATCTCGTAAAGTCCCTCCTGCGAACGACCAAACATAATTTGATAAGTTTGCTCGATTGGCAACAGGCGATAAGCACGTTCCTTTATTACCCCTATCTCTTCAATTTCATCGCCAAATGCGACTGTTTCTTCATAGTATCTTTTTGCGTTTCCAGGGTCAAAACCTGCATTCCACATGTTCATGTGCATCATTAAAGCTAAAGCGCCTCCACGCATAGCTCTCACCCCTCTATTGGCTGGATCAGCATAAGTCCATGGTAAATTGTCTTTTACTTTTTTTAGCTCTGTTACGCAATCGTTAAATATGCTGACCATATTTGTTCTAGGCATTGCATCTTGCTGGTAAGCTACTTTGTAATAAGGAACATCACCATATAGCCTTACCAAGAAATAATAGGCCATTGAACGCATAAATACTGCCTCAGCTTTATATTGATTTCTCTTAGCATCGGTAATTTCACTTTTAGGAATTAAATCAATTTCCTTGTACATGATGTTACAAGACTGGATTACCCTAAAAAATGGTGTCCAATTGGGAATTAAATCATACCTAGCATTGTTTTGAAACCATTCTAAAAGCAGTTGCGCATTGGGCAAATTAAGAGTTCTTGGCGGCCCATCGGCTCTAGCGGCAATAGCTAGTCTGAGATTATTTTTGGCCATATAATCAAAATCGTGACGATATGGATTTGCACCAGAATAGCCCCTAATTGGAGCGCAACGCTCATCGCCAACGGCAAATAATACGCTAGACATGGTGGCGTTTCTGAATAAACGATGAATATCGGTAGCAAAACTCTCGGCATCTTTTTCGCTTGTCCAAAAGTTATTTCCCGAAAGCTTATTTAAGGGCTCTACATTAAGGAATTTCTTGCAGCCGCTATTGGGTATACCTAGCGCTAGGGCAAAAATTAATATGATATAGCTAATTTTTTTCATAACGATAATTTTAAAACTGAACGTTTAGGCCTAAACTGTAACTACGTCTTGATGGATATCCGGCAGACATGTCTCTACCTAAATCACTTACATTTTCCGGATCTGGGCCAGAGTAACTTGTAAATGTGTATACATTGTTAGCCGTAACATACATTCGCATAGAACTTACCCCTATTTTTTTCAATGCATTTCTATTGAAAGTATAAGAGAAGGTAATGGTATTGATTTTTAAATAGGATCCGTCTTCCTGAAATAAGGTTTGGTTATAGCGGAAGGGTAAAAATTGTGTTCCTGTATTTGAAGTAGGGCTGTAATCACCAAATCTTAAATAATCATAAGGATTTGGATAGGTAGCGTTATCTCCAGCATTTCTCCAATAATTAAACTGCTCAATGGGAACTAAATTTGTTGCCGCTAATGGATTGGAAAAATTTTGGAACATGCTAGATAAAGCGTTATTTAAAATGTCTCTTTTATAGGTATAGGACATGTTCACGTTAAGAGAGAACTCTTTGTACCTTAAGAAAGAAGTAATACCGCCTGTAATTTGAGGAAACGAGTTCCCAGCAGGCACCAAATCTCTTTGATCTAAGATATAATCTCCATTAATATCAGCGTAGTAAGGGTCGCCACCTTGGAAATAAACGGGTGTTGTAGTCCCATTAAAAGTTTTATAACGCATACCCGTAGCTGGGTCAACCGCTACCGCATCTGTAGTGGAGTAAACGCCTTTGGTATTGTAAAGGATGTTGGTTAAACTGTTTCTTCCCAATCGGTAAAGAATGGCCTGACCTGTTGCTCCGCCCTCTATTAATTGTTGTCTAGCGCCATCGGGCAATGAGGTAAGCACATCTTTGTTGATGGCTCCGTTAAAGGATAGTGTCCACTCTACTTTACTCGTTTTAGATAGAGGTCTAACCGTTGCCGAAAGCTCGTAACCATAGTTAACTAAACTCACTTCATTAGTTTTGATATTGGCAAAACCGGTCATATTGGGTAATGCTTTTGACCTTAACTGGTTATCAACCATTTTATAATAGGTATCAAATGATAAGGATAGCCTACCGTTTAAAACACCTATATCAAAGCCTGCGTTGTATTGTGTGGTGGTGGTAGGTACCAAACTGATATTTGGAAGTGTGCCAAAATCAACACCAACCGCTTGATTTCCATTATAGAAACCTGTATAATCGTAGGTACCAAAAGCATCAAAAACAGAGCCTGTAGGCACGATATTTTTACCCCAGCTGGCACGTAGCGACCCATAATCTAACCACTTAGATAGTGTTAAAAAATTCTCTTTATTAAAGTTCCAACGTAATCCTACCGATGGATTTTTTGACCACGGTGCGTTTGGACCACTGGTAGATAAACCATCTAATCTATATGAAAGCTCCACCACATATTTTTTATCAAAATCGTAAGCCACTTGAGATGCAAATGCTACTGATCTTAAATCGAAATAATTGTCTAGGATACCACTTTTTGATGTCGCTCCTGTACTTCCTACTGGACCTTGATATTGATCATTTGTGGTTTGCTCATTATTGATGGCGTGTGCTTGGAAGTTTCTGATGTACATTTCGTTAAAAACGAATGCGTTAATGCTATGCTTTTTAATGGTTTTACTAAAGTTTAGCATATTTCTGTTATACAGCGTACTACGTTTATCATTATACGAATACACTTTGGCCACATTATTTCCTAAAATGGCTGGAGTGAAGGTTTCTACCGTACCGGTATTATAATCGTAACTAAATGTACTTGTAGCCGTAAGCGACTTAATAAACTCATATTTACCTTCCAATACCGCTTTCAAATTCCCTGTTTTGTTGTCATTTTCGGTAATTAAGGCCCCTAAAGCTGCATTTCCATTAAATAAACTAGGACCAGGCAATAAAGAAGATGAAGAGGCTGCCGAAGCTATTCCCGTTTGCAAGACGCCATTTCCACTACCATTTTGTCTATTACCTAGGTTGGTAGAAATATTGGCATTAAAGGAAATTTTAGCGTTAGGCCTGTACCTAGTATTCATATTTAGCGAATACCTTTTGAAACCTGTATTTTTGACAATTCCATTTTCATCGTAATAACCCATGTTAACTTTATAGTTAAAATTATCGTCACCACCTGAAGCAGAAATATTATGGGTTTGGTTAAAGGTTGTTCTGTAAAATAAGTCTTGCCAGTTGGTTGAGTTATTATAAAAGGCATTTAAACTATCGGCCAAAAACGGAGAATTGTCTATGGTTTGGCGAGCTGAGTAGATGTCTTTACCAAAGGTATTGATTTGCCATATACGCAAAGCTCTTTCTCCATTTCCGCCTAATACTTCTTTTAAATTTGGCGGAGTATTTATAAAAACGTTAGTAGTATACTGAATAATAGGTGTTTTAGATTTTCCTCGCTTGGTAGTAATGAGAATTACCCCGTATGCGCCTTGCGAACCATACAATGAAGTGGCCTGCGCATCTCTTAATACCGTAATTTCTTCCACATCCTCAGCTGGAATTAGGGAAAGTGGGCTAATACCCGGACCTCCACCTGAAAAGCCATACTCATAATCGGTGTTGGCGTCAATAGGTACACCATCTATTACGAATAACGGCGAAGTTGGTGTTAAGAAGGCATTGTTACCAGATCCTTGCACGTCGATACTACTTAATCCACGCACAAAAATGGAACCTCTCGCTCCAGGACTACCAGTATTGTTTTGGATGTTTAAACCTGCCACCTTTCCTTGCAAAAGTGAAATTAAGTTAGCTTCTGGTACATCTTGAATATCTTTACCGCTAATGGTAACCGCAGCACCTGTAGTTACTTCCTTAGTTTTGGGTGTGTAACCAATTACCTGTACCTGTTTTAAACTGGTAGCATTATCTTCTACCATTTGTACCTTTAAATCTGTTTTCCCTTTTACTTTAATGGATTGTGTTTTAAAACCCATGTACCTGAAAACAAGTTCAGCATCTTCGGGTACAGTTACACTGAACTTTCCATCTGCGTCTGTATAACCTGCTGATCTTTGGGTACCGCTGATCATGATGACCAGTGATGGGATACCTAAACCGTTAGCACGCTCTACCACAACACCTTTTATGGTGATGTTTTTTGGAGTTTGAGCATGAGCATTGATAGCTGTTAATACAGCTAACATGAGCATTAAAACGAAGTGAACACACTTTTGCTTCATTATAGATCTGTTTGTGAAAAGTATCTTATCCAATTTTATTTTACTTGTATGTTCCATTAGTCGTCTGTAAATTTTGGATTGTCTGTCTTAAACCAAATGATGATATCCCAACTTCCCTTTTGAAAAATTGTAAAATCAAATCCCAATTTTGCTACCTCTCTTACCCCACCAAATCCCATTCTATCGTAAAGAAAATTCACGCTAGCTCGGCGACCATCTGCTGTGGTGTAAGGCGTAGGAATGAATACGCAAGGGATAGGATAGGCCACATCATAAGTCACCTCGGTAGTGGTCATCTTCATGTTAAAGCCATGTATCAATTTCGCCCAGTTAGTCAGCTTAAATTTTGCAGGATCTATGGGGTTAGATAAGGTATCCAAGAACTTAAAGCTCAATGAATTTCCATCTCCTTTTCGGTGAAATGAAATATTTACATCTCCAAAATTGAGGAAACTAGAGCTCGCCTCCCCCATGATATTATCAATTCGGGTAGGGAATATGTTTCCGCCGGTAGAGGTGCCTGTAAGTGGATTAATGTTGTTTGGCTCGTATGCTCTTTCCTTATACGGTTGTAGCTTAAGGCCATTGTAGTATTTACGACCACCAGAGTTGCTCACTTCAACGTCGAAAACGTAACCAGAATCTGGAAATGATTTTACAATGTTTGAAGTTGCTTCCGACCACATGATCAGCTCTCCGGAATGCTGTCTGATTTCGAAGAAAGGATGTTCTTCAATTACTCTTTTTGCTTCAATTTCTGCCAATGTTTTCTCGCTACCGTCGTAAGCTTTTTTCCATACAGTTATGGGAAAAGATTTTAGTAATTCAGGGGCAGACATGCCGTCACTATTCCTGATGCCAACAATTTTAAATGTTAAAGGCAAAGAAGAGCCTTGTGAATTGAAATTATTGCTCATCACGGTGGTTCTGCCTAAAACAGGCTGATAAATAGTTTGGGTAAAGCCCGCTTCTGCATTAAATGCATCTTTATCTGTAGGTAAAAGCTTTTTACAAGCACCAAATAGCAAAGTGGCGAGTATGAGTATCAATAATGCGTTTGTTTTATTCTTTAGCATCGCTGTATTTTTATGTTCTTGCTTCAATCCTATCTATTCATTCGATTTACAAATTCGCCAAAACCAAACTCGTGCGAAGCTGCAATAATGTGTACAATAGCGTTTTTACTATGGATATTTACGGCTTGGGTAGTGGTGCTGATCCAATCTTTTGTGTATTGTGAGTTTTTCACATCACTGTAGATAATACTTTTGGGGCCGCCATTTACCAATCCACTTGCATTCGAACTTTTATCCACTGCATTCATTTCATAATCTAAGCGGGCAGTTCTAAGGAATGCACCATCGGCAAACTTTAAACTATCTGTAGTTAACTTGCCTTTGACCATGTAACGATCCATTAAAATTTCTAGGTGACCTACATCGATAGTTGCAATGCCCAAAGGGGATTTATTCTGTGCCGCCCTAACTTTGTTAAGTCCAATAAAGGCAACTTCAAAGCTTCTATTGGTGAGTGCAAAAACGGTAAGGTTTTGTTCCTGTGTCATCCAATCTTTAAATCCAGGCACTCTATCTATCGCTTTGGTAAGCGAATCAAATTGCTGCTGACTTTTGAGATAGGCATAAACATCTCCGTCGTAAACGTTTACTTCATTTACAAAATCATATCTGCCTTTATCTTTCTTGCAGGCCGTAAATGCTAAGCACAACACCAAAAAGCCTAGTAAAATTTTACTCGTATTTTTCTTGTTAAAATTCATTGCTTGTTTACCTCCAATATTCGTTTTGTACCAGTAATGAGTTGTTTCTTAATACCTCTTCACTAATTGGCCAATAAATGCCTCCGCGATCCAATAACTGATTAAATGCAGCATCTTTTCTCTTTATTCTGTTGAGCCTAACCAAATCGAACCATCTCCAACCTTCACCCATTAATTCTCTTCTTCTTTCCAAAAAAATGGCATCAATTACACCTTCGGTGGATCCGTTATAAGCACCTAATCCGCGTAGAAATCTTACTCTATCTAGCTCGTCTATGGCCGATGAAGTATTCCCTAAAACTGCTTGGGCCTCAGCATACAATAAGGTCAGTTCCTCAATTCGGGTAAATACCATGGCCGAAGTGTACAAAGCCAATGAACCATCTGTTTGCGGTGCATTCCTGATACATTTCACCTTACTGAAAACTGTATTTGAACTTCCGTAACCAGTAAAATAGTCTGTAACTGGCTTACCATCTACAGGATTAATTCTAAATCTGCCATCAGTAGGCTCATTAAAAATTTGCGTAATGGTTTCATCGGGAACATAAATATGAGGCCTAGCTCTCGTAATTAAAGGCGCTGCCAGCGTCAAATCTTCGATGTGGCCAACCTGCGAAAACTCCTTTGTATCCCACCTAAAAGGAAAAGCAATTAAGTGTGACGGTTTATTGTTATAAAAGAAGCCACTTGATAGTGTTAAATTAGCTGTTGTTGTAAAAGAAGCACCAGTTTTTTCGTAATTTCTGATGGCTATTTCTGCATAGGTAGATGCTTCTAAATATCTTTGGTCCCAAGCTGCAATATGTGCCAAAATTGCGTAAGCAGATGTTCTGGTCAGCAATACACCGTTCCAATAGCCTACATCGCCGGCCACCGTTCCATCAGTATACTTTCCATAATAAGCGCCAGGCAAATCTGTATCCGTTTGAAATCCATATTTATAAGGCAAATCAGTAGCGGCAAGTACCAATTCACTTTCTGCGTACCTTAATACGATTGCTTGTTTAGTTCGCTCTTTCTTCTCGAAATTAGCATCGTGCGAAGAGGTAATCAATGGCACATCTCCCCAAATTCTACACATTAAAAAATAGGTAAAAGCTCTTAGGGCACGCATTTGAGCTACGTCTGTTTTGTAATTTTTTTCGGTGTATTGTCTATCTTTTTTTAACACCTCTCCTGCTCTTTCAATAAATAAACTGGTGCTGTTAATGACAGCATAAAACCTTCGCCAGTTGCTTAAAGATTGTAAAGTTGGATAGGGAGCATTTAATTTATTATCGATGATGGCTTTAAGATCTAACCTGGTGGTCGCTACGAAATCACCTTGCCTAAGTTCTCCATACAACCAATGGGCATTGTTATCTGCTAATGCAGCTCTTAGTAGGCCGTAAGCTCCTAAAAGTGCACCTCTGGTATCTGAAATCGTTTCCCAGTTGTTATTTTCGTTTACTAAGTGTGTGGAATTAATTTCTAATTTCTTGTTGCAAGAAACCAAAACCAACACCGTCATCAAAAATCCAATGGCTTGGAACTTCAACGTATTAAATCTGATTTGATGTAGTTGCTTTGATAACATTTTCGTTCTTATAAATCTAGTTTTATACCTAAAGAATATGTTTTTGGAATAGACATGCCGTATCCAGTGTCTACGCCTGTGTAATTCACCAATTCAGGGTCTCCACCAGTGTAAGGCGTAATGGTAAATACATTTAATGCGGTAGCATACAGGTATAGTCTTCTGAAATTATTCTTCTGTTTCTTGAAAAATCCTGCTTTAGTTATATCGTAGCCTAATGAGATGCTTCTCAACTTAAGATAAGCGCCGTTTTCGATAAAAATATCCTGATTGGTACGATAGGCTTGTACGGCACTCCAAGGATTGTAAACCGGATAATTAGCCATATCCAATCCTTTTTGCCAAAAAGTTATCTCATTGATGGAATTGATATCATTACTACCAGCTCTAGCTGCAAAATCAAGTCTGTTTGCCGCGGCTTGGTTTAAGATATTGCGTTTACCCACAAAGGCAAAATTTACATCTAAGGTGAAGTTCTTATAGGTGAAGTCTGTACCTATATTTCCTGTAATACGAGGGATAAAATTGCCTAGTTCTACTTTGTCATTTTCATTGATGATGTAATCACCATTTAAATCTTTCCATTTTGGATCTCCTGCAAGTAGCGGTAGGCCTTTGTAGTTTAAAATTTGATAGTTGGCTGGATTTACCGGAACATCTATGTCTCTTTGATAAACACCCGCACTTTGCAACACCCAAAACCTATCTATAGGTTTGCCTACCACTAGTTTCTGATTACCTACAGTAATTTCGTTAAGTCCACCCGGAAGCGCTTTTAACTTGTTGGTGTTGTAAGCAACATTGAAATTTACATTCCAGGTAATGCCTCCGCTTTTTGGTGCTAAAATAGCCGCTTGCAGTGCTAATTCTACTCCTCTGTTATTGACATCCATCCCCGGTTGGTAGGTATTAGCATAACCGTACTCGGCGTTAGTTGGCACATCCAATAACATGCGTTTATTGGTTTTAGAATACAAGTCTATTTTTGCTTGTAACCTATCCTTTAACATGCCCACTTCCAAACCAACACTAGTTTCCTGTACATAAGCCCAAGGGATATCATACCCAACCCAACCTAAAGAGTATGGTCTGGTAATGGTTCCAAAACCGTTATATGAACTCATATTTGGATTTGCAGACCAGCCAATATCAGAAGTATATTGAGGTCCGGCAGCATATCTATCAGAAGTATATAAGGTGCCCAACCTGCCCCAAGTAGCATTCACTTTTAATTGTGAAACTGGCAGGTTATTTTTGGCTATAATTCTTTCAAGGTTCCATTGTGCGCTTACAATTGGCGAGAAAAACCAACGATTTGTAGGTTGCATATTAGATGCGCCATCTGTACGCAATACCGCATTTAAGAAAAACTCTTTATGATAGCTGTATTCTACTTTAGCGTACAGAGAGCTAAGGTTAATTTTTTGCTTATCCGTAAATCTATTTACAATAAGGAATAATGATTTTAGATAGTCGGCGCTTGCTGAATTTCCATCCACCGAATTGATTCGAACATAATCGCTAGGGCCTTTGTAACCTTGTCCGTAATTGTATTTACTGATATCATTGGTGAAGGTATGACCTACCAAAAAATTAAAGTCGTTTCTACGATCAAGTGTATAGCTATAACTTAAAACGTTATCAATATTTAATCTCTGGTTATAACCAAAATAATTAGAAACGTAGTTGTTGCCATCCAACAATTGGGAGTTATAAAAAACATCCCTCATATTTTCGTTATAGTCAAATGATATTCTCGATAGCAAATCAAATTTCTTGATTTTTGCGTTTAATGAGAATGAGCCTTGTATAACGTTGTTAGAGTTGTTATCGAAAGATCTATGCTCGTACTGGTCAAGCAAATTGCTATATACTATTTTATTTGGCGCAATTGGACTGCTTAAGTCTGGTACATATTGCATTTCGGCAAAGCGATCTCTCAAATTTTTGTTGCGGTCTCTAGTTAATTTGGTGGCGTTTACCATACTAGATACCGTTAACCATTTTAACGGCAACATGTTAATAAAGAAAGAAGCCACATACTTATCGAGTTTTGTGTCATCGGCATTACCTGCACTTGAACTGTTTGCTCCGTAGAACCTGAAGTTAGATCTGCTGGTTCCTCCTGTAATACTTCCATTAATCGTATAAATTGGAGCTCTTTTGTAATAAAGGTCAGTCCAATTAGAAGCACCGTAATAGTTTTCGTTGCTTACATCGCTCAAAAAGCCAGGCACGTTAGCTCTTTCTTGAGCTGTAGCAAATTTATCGTAAAAGATTTTCCTGAAATTACTCTCGTCCACCCCATTGGTTGTAGTTACCATATCCTTATCTACAAAACCGTAGGTGCTGTTAAAAGAAATTTCACGTTTACCTTCATGGGCATTTTTGGTCGTAATTAAAATGGCACCATTAGCCGCACGTGGGCCATAAATTGCGGCTGCATCAAGACCTTTTACCACGTGTATGGACGCCACATTATCTAAATCGATGATGGAAAGCAGATTGGTTGCCGAGCCGAGGGGACTAAAATCATACTTTTGTATCTTATCCGAAAAGGTATTGTCCTGCATTAGCGGGATACCGTTGATAAAGATTGCGGGTTGCGCTAATGCGACATCGCTTTTAGTAAAAAATGGACGACTTATCCCTCTAATGAGCATTCCTTGTTCCGAAGTTCCAGGCTCTCCATTAGGTTCCTGTACAAATACCCCACTCACTGATGCTTTTAATGCTTGCTGTAAGGAATTGAAAGGATACAACGCAGCCTTCTTTACGTTAATAGAATCGACGATTTTTTTAGAAACGTAACTTCTAAGCACTACCGAATCTATTACCTTAGTATTTTCATTAGGCTTATCCTTTTTAGATTTTGCTGAATCTACTTCTTGATAAGGGGCAGCGATTGTTATATTTTTTAAACTAACGCTAGCTACTATAGCTTCTGGCAGGCAGGCATTAATAAAAAGTAAAAAAGTAAAACACGCAAAATAGTTTTTCATTTTTCTAATTGTTGATTTAATCAATTTCGAATGTTGGAGCCGTACAGCACTAAATTGATATTATGCTCAGGTGGACTCTAATTCTAGTATTAAGAAGAAATATTTATTTAGCTTATCTTCTTCGTTTTTGAAAGACGACGTTGGAGCATTTCCTCCTTGGCAAGGGGATTTGTTTGTTTGGTTTCATCATTAGTTTAAGTTGGTTTCGTTAATCCAAATATGTCCATTAACCATTTTAAAAAAGATGAAAATCCAAAACAATTAGGTAGATTATTCTGCATAAAACCCTCAAAACACAACTAAAAGCTGTTTTTTAAAACACTAACAACATTTACTCGATAAAAAAGATGAAGAAAAAGCCCGGAATATTTTTGCAGAAAAAAATCAATTTCAATTTGAATAAAAAATGATACAATGTCCAACGGTATAGCGCTATTAAATAGCTGCACAAAACGTCATTTTTGGGAAGCTTTAAATTTTTGGGAGGCATCATCAAAAAATCCAGATATATATTATTTATCCGATACCAATTCGAGATAAGAATTTTGGCTAGAAACTACATCAATATGCTTTCCGCCTCATTGCTCAGCTAGAGCAAAGCTCTTTTATAGAAAATTATTGGCTTAGCAACCTATACAAGGTATTGCATCACTTACTGATGTGTTCTACCAGTACCGGATCGACTAAAGTATTAAAGAAATATTGTTCGGTATTACCGTTATTGTGAATAAGGTGCAACAAGGCATCTATAGCTTTTTGTCCTTGTTCCGAAGGAAATTGTTCTACAGATGCCAATGGGGGAAATTCCATATATTTTGAGATGGGCGAATTGGCAAAACTAACAAACTCTATTTCCTCGTTAATCCTGATTCCAAGTTTTAGTGCATGCCCAATCGCAAAAGATGCCACATCATCACTGAAGACAATAATTGCAGTGGGTCTATGTTTGAGCAAAGTTTCTAGGGCCATGGCTACGCCTTCTTTTGTCATATCACAATTGATCAACAAGGAAGGATTAAATTTTAGGGAATTTTTTTTCAATCCCTTCAGATAGCCTTCCTTTCTCTGTTTACTTTCCGACAGCTTACGCGGACCATTAATAAAGGCAATATGCTTATGCCCCCTTTTTACAAGAAAATCAACCGTTTCCATGCTACCCTTTTCTATATTGCAGGCTACGTAATGAATATTTTCTATTGGGGGTATTCGATCAAAATACACTACTGGTATTACCGACTTCCTCAATTGCTCAAAATGTTCAAAATCCATTGTATTTTTAGCTACAGAAACTAACAGTCCGTCTACACGAGATGATTTCATCTGCTCCACCATCTGTTTTTCACGTTTCTGGTCATCATGAGATTGACCTACCGTAATGACATAATTGTTTTTGTACGCGATGTCTTCAATAGCACTAATGGCGGAAGAAAAAAAGCTTTCCGACAGCTCGGGCAAGATCACACCTATATTAAAAGTTCTGCCCTGCTTGAAAAAGATTGCTTTCCGATTGGGCAAGTATCCCATTTCATCGGCAGTTTCCATGACCAGCTGCTGCGTGGCCAAACTAATACTCGGATGTTTATGCAATGCCCTAGAAATGGTAGAAAAAGATAGATTCAATCTCTTTCCAATCTCCTTGATGGTTACGTTCTTTTTCATGCCGAGTACATATGTTTAGCTAATGGCCTTCCATTTGTGCGGTGAGCAACCAAAACTTCAAGGCTGCTCAATCAACCATCTATGAGTAGATCATATTAATAATCAACATGGTAATCTTTTGGAAAACTCTTGGCAGACCATGCCTTTTTTGCCGTCCATTCGGCAAAAGGCGCCGACCAAAATGGATCTGTAGCAGGTAAGCCCAAAGGTAAAAAAGACAAAGTGGCCATATAAAGACTTCCTGTTGAGGTATAATAATCTGCTATTTCGGGTTGATGACCACAAAAACCCAGCTGTAGCCATCCTTTATCATCAAAAGTTCCCTTCACATCATACATGTTCTTTTTTACCAATGTTAAGGCGCATCTAACTTGTGCCGGTTCAATATTTTTCGGCAGCTTATTCATCAGCGCAACCTGGCTCAATACCTGAAACGCACTAGTTCTGTAAGTAATAGACCTACCAATAGGGGGAAATGTACCCTCTGGAGAAATCATTCTTTCCTGCCCTACTGCATGGCGTTGCATACGTTTTAAAGCTAATTCGTATTTAGCTGGCTCTATCATTTGATGTTGTACTAGCACTGCCAAAGTATCTACCATCATAGGGTGGATCACAAAAGAATTATAATAGTCGAACGCTAAGTTCGGTCCATCCCCATACCAACCATCACCTTTATACCACTCGTTAAGTTTAATAATCCCCTCATTCAACCTTTCTTTATCCACATCCTCACCTAAGGTTAGCAAGAAGGCTTCAGTTATGGAGCCGAATAACAACCAATTGCTTTTGAAAGGCTTTCTGTTCCTAAGAGATTTAAATGATTTTACAATGGCCCGCTTAGTTGTTGCTTTTAATGGTTCCCATAGTGCTTTAGGTGCCCTCAAAAAAGCATGGGCTAAATAAGCCGAATCAACAATGGGCTGAGCATCCCTATTAAAGGTGAGCTGATCAGGACTACCCTCTGCAAAACAGCTGTCCAAACCTTTCACTGCTTCTATCCTCATTTTTTTCCTAAGCTTTCCTTCCTCCGTATCCTCATCAGGCAAGGCTAACCAAGGTGCTATGCCAGCATAAGTACGACCAACAGCCTCTAAATAAGACACTTTTGGCGACCTCGAATCAAATGTTGGAGAAGTAATTAAGGGCATATTTTTAACTAATGTACCCGCTGCTAAATTAGATACCACAGGATTCGCTATTTTATAAAGTAACTGATACCAATAGGTCCTATCATTAATTGGTTTTATTGCTTTCTCGTTTTTCTTCTCTTCGGCTAAAACCGTTTTAGGTTTAATTATTCCAGTTAAACCCGCAATGGACATTGCAGTTAAAAAATTTCGTCTCTTCATCATTTTATTTTTATAGGTACCAGTTTTTATAACGCATCAAGGCTTCAAGATAATAATAATCGGCATAAGTCAACGGTACGTCAATCTCGGATTTTAAAGGTAGTGCCCCGGTGCTATGCTTTAATAAAAATCCACCATTGGAACCTTCTTGTGCCGTATATTCATCAGAAGATAGTGATACTAGCATTTCTTTTGCTTGGGCTACATAATATTTTTTGTCTTTAGAAGAACTGTACTGCCCTAATTCTAACAACGCCGATGCAATGATAGCCGCAGCCGATGCATCTCTATAGGTATTTGGAATATCTTTGGCATTGAAATCCCAATACGGAATTTTATCTTTTGGCAAAGTGGGATTGTTCAAGATATACCGAGCAATGTTTTTGGCAAAACCAAGGTATTTCTGATCTCTCGTAAAACGGTACATCATGGTGTAGCCATATAAAGCCCAGCCTTGTCCCCTGCTCCATGCAGATTCATCGCTGGCTCCTTGAGCAGTTCCTTTTCTCACTACGTCGCCATTAGTCATATCATAATCTACCACATGGTACGAGCTGAAATCAGGTCTAAAATGGTTAGCTAATGTCGCATCAGCATGATTTAAGGCAACCTCCTTATATTTTTGATCTCCGCCATTTTGGGCTACCCATAATAAAAGCTCCAAATTCATCAAATTATCAATAATTACCGGTCCTTTCCATTTCTTACTGGAATTCCACGATTGGATCACCTTCGCATCTGGTCTATAACGAGTAGTCAATGATGCCGCCGCAGTATCTATTGTTTTTTTGTATTCTGTTTTTTTATTGAGGCGATAGGCATTCCCGAAACTACAATACATCATAAAGCCCAAATCATGGTTTCCTGTATAATGCTTTTCTTTTTCAAGCGAAGCTAACCTCAACTCAGCTTCTTTTAGAATCGTTTCATCTTTAGTGTATTCATATATATAAAGTAATGAACCGGGATAAAATCCGCTGCACCACCACTTGGTGTCACTAGTTTCGAACTTGTTACTTTTGGCATAAAAAGTTTTTGGCATACGTCCAATTGGTGTATTACTAGCCAATATGCGATATTGTTTCTCTGCTAATTTATACTGCCTATCAATTAACTGTCGCATATCTACTTTTGAACTTTGCGCTGTTACATAGCCACTACAGAAAAATAGTAATAGATAGCAGATTATTTTTTTAATGGAGTTGGAAGCTAGAAAGTATTCACTATTCATGTTATAAATCATTTGTGTCTTAAAGGGGTAACAGGTTTTATTTATGCAATTGTTTTTTAAAAGCGTATAGCTTTTGACTCTTAACATTATGTCTTGATCTTTTCAAATCAAAGTTGATAAAACACTATTTTAAAAAAGGCTAAAATCCTAAACAAAATGGTAGAAAAACCCAAAAATCATGAGCAATTAATGTATTTTCAATTCGACTCATTACAATTCCCAGTTATTATTATTTATTTTTACTTGAACCAAACAACCTTCACTTACTAATTCTTATGAGATTTAAAACTTTTGTTGGAATATTCTTTCTTTTATTCTTTTCAAGCAGTTTTTTCTATGCTAAGGCACAACGTGATTTACACTTTTTTAGCCGAACAGTAGAAGACGGTTTATCTCAAAACTCAGTAATGGCAATTGCCCAAGATAGCACTGGATTAATATGGCTAGGCACTAGGCAAGGCATTAATAGATACGATGGCTATCACTTTAAAAATTATAGCAAAAGTGACACCGAAAGAAGGCGTAATGAGCAAGAAGAAATTACTTCATTAGTTACTGATTATACGGGAACATTGTGGGCAGGTACCACTACCGGATTACAAACATATAACCTTCAAAAAGATAAGTTCGAAAAGGTAGCACAGCTAAATGAACCGATAGAACTATTATACCAAGATGATGAAAAAAACTTATGGGTAGGCACACATAGAGGCTTAAAATTATTAACCTCCCGCAATAAGCATACATTCAGCACCTTCCTTTTTAGTAAAAAGATTGAGGATCCTGTAAACAATATTTATTCAATATGCAGAGATAAAAACGGCCATATTTGGGTTGGTACCGCTGACGGACTCATACAAGCAACCTACCAAAAGGGAGTGTTCAACTTCAAAAAAATCAACTTTCTAAACCAACCAATAAACGGCTATATTACTGCTTTAGCGAAAGATAAAGATCAAAATACTTGGGTAGGTACCGCAAATGGCCTCTACGTATTGAATAACAATGGCCAGCTTTCTAAAATCTTTTTTCATACGGAGGGCAATAAAAATTCGCTTGTTCATAACGATATTCGGGAAATTATGCCCGATGAAGACGGCACCATGTGGATTGGTACACAAAATGGTTTAAGCATTTTTAACCCTCGCACTGGTTTATTTACCAATTATCAGCACAACCCAGAAGCCACAGGCAGCATTAGCCACAATTCTATCCACCACTTATTTAAAGATCGAAATAAAAATATTTGGATTGGTACTTATTTCGGCGGTGTAAACGTAATTTATCCTGTGTTAACAAAATTTAAAGTTTACCGTAATGGAAAATCATCGAGCAGCATTAGCGGAAATGTAGTGAGTGCCATTACCGAGGACAAACAAAATCGATTATGGATTGGAACCGAAGGCGCAGGCATCAACCTTTTCAATAAAACTTCTAATTCCTTTAGCAGCTATAAACACGATCCGGGCAACCATAGTAGCATCAGTTCAAATCTCGTGAAAATACTGGTGAGGGATAAGTATTACGACAACAACATTGCTATAGGCACACATCGAGGTATCGTTAATATACTGAACACATCAACAGGAAAATTTCAGCGAATTGAAAATGTAAAAGATGACAAAGGCACAATCGGTTCGGCAGAAATTATTGCTTTGGCCTATGATAGTAATGGAAAGCTATGGATTGGTTCTTTAAATGGGTTAACCACTTTACAAAGCAAAAATGGAGTTTATCCCAGTATAACTACTAGAAGCTCATTAAATAATGTTCTTAAAAACAAGGGAATACTTAACCTTTTTGCAGACTCTAAAAATAACTTATGGATAGGAACTTCTACTGGACTTTACAGGTATAACTTAAACAACAAAAAACTAAGTAGCTTTAATGAAGCAAATCACCCCGATAGTCTTCAATCAGATTATATTAATTGTATAACAGAAGCCACAAATGGAGATTTACTTATTGGTACCAATTCGGGCGGACTAAGCATTTACAACGCAAAACTCAATACTTTCAAGACCTATTCAGAAGCAAACGGCTTAATTAATGATAATGTATTGGGTGTAGTGGAAGACAATAGTGGCAATCTATGGATCAGTACTACTAATGGTCTATCAGAGTTTAACCCAAAGACCAAACGATTTAGAAGCTACACAAAAAGTGATGGTTTAGCAGGTAATGAGTTTAACAACCGCTCCTATTTTAAAGATAGTCGGGGAGAGATTTTCTTCGGAGGCATTAACGGGCTCACTTCTTTTTATCCTGCAGAAATACAATCGAATAATTATGTATCGCCATTAGTATTGACCAGTTTAAGGCTTTTTAATAAGCCTGTAAGTGTTGACGATGAGAATAATATCTTAAAAAACAATTTAAACCTTGCCGAAAAACTAGATTTTAATTACGACCAAAATAATTTTACCCTAGAATTTTCATTGTTGAACTACGTTAAATCTGACAAAAACAAGTATGCTTATAAATTAGAGGGGTATGATAAGGACTGGAAGTATGATGCGACGCCAATTGCATCTTATACCAATCTTCCATCTGGCAATTATCGTTTTGTGGTAAAAGGAATAAACAACGATGGAATACCGGGCAGCGCTGTACGTACTTTAAAGATCCATATTAATCCTGCCCCATGGTTATCTTGGTGGGCTTATTTATGTTACGCCATCGTATTGCTTAGTATCTTATTTTTAACGTTAAGATATTTCTTTATTCGTGCTTTGTTACAAAGAACAGAAAATGTTCAACAGATGAAACTGAAGTTCTTTACCCACGTATCTCACGAAATTAGAACTCCTTTAACGCTCATTTTGGGCCCACTGGAATCTCTTTTGAAAAATACCGCCAACCAACCAGAAATTCACAAACAAATTATACCTATTAAAAACAACGCAGATAGGTTGCTTAAATTGGTTACCGAACTGATGGATTTTAGAAAAATGGAAACAGGAAATTTAAAACTCCATCTCGCACAATATGATATCGTACAATTTGTACAGCAGATGTTTGATGTTTTTAAGGACTTAGCCCTGAGTAAAAATATCAGCTACCATATTGAAGTGCCCACAGCACCCATAAAGATATGGATGGACAGCGTACAGATGGAAAAAGTTTTTTTCAATTTGTTATCCAATGCGTTTAAGTTTACGAATAACAATGGAACAATCAGCGTCGTTGTAACGGAGACTGATCAACAGGTTACCATACAAATTAGGGACAATGGCATAGGAATACCAGAAAGTAGCAAGAATAAGCTTTTCAGCGACTTTTTTCAAATAGATAATCCTGGATCCGACCACATTGGGTCTGGCATTGGCTTGGCATTAACTAAAAGTATCATAGTAGCACATGGGGGGCAAATTTTTATTGAAAGCGTACAGCAAACGTCAGAACAATCTGGGGATACCAAGTTTACTGTAACCTTAAAAAAAGGTCAATTGGCTGCCAATGTGGAATATGAGGGGACTAACAGCACAACGACTAATCGCATTTATAAAGTTGATGCTCAGCACGACACCGAACAGCGAGCAAATGAAGCGCCTATCTCTTTTGATGAAACCGTGTTGATTGTAGAGGACAATCCTGAAATTAGACAAATGCTGCACAGTTTATTATCCCCATATTATAACTTGGTAGAAGCTGATAATGGACAAAAGGGATGGGAAACCGCAACGGAGCTTTTACCAGATCTGGTCATTTGTGACATTATGATGCCTATAAGGAATGGGCTGGAATTATGTGGCGATTTAAAAACAGACGACAGAACATCACATATTCCAGTCATCTTGCTCACAGCAATGGACTCGCACTTACAACAAGTAGATGGCCTGGAAACCGGAGCAGATATTTACATCACCAAACCATTTAGTACCGAACTGCTTTTGCTTAACGTCAAGAATCTCTTGCAAGCCCGAAAGGTGATGCGGAAAAAATTTACTGAAGAGGTTAATCTTAAGCCACAAGACATTACCATCAACAAAACCGATCATGATTTTATGTTAAAGGTTATTCAGTTTATTGATGATAAAATGGCCGACCAGCATTTTGTAGTACAGGACCTCGCTAATGAGGTAGGGATGAGCCAACCAGTGCTTTATAAAAAAATAAGGGCCATCACGGATCTTTCCGTAAATGATTTCATTAAGTCTATACGGCTAAAGAAAGCTGCTTCATTATTAGAAACCAATCAGTACAACATCTCTGAAGTTTCGTATTTAGTAGGCTTTAACGATGCTAAATATTTCAGTAGGGAGTTCAAAAAACAATTCGGTCATACCCCAAAATCCTATTTAAAAAACATCAATCAAAACCCACAATAGAAGTGTAGTATTCCTAAATCTTAACCAATAATGCAAAATAATATACGCCATTCTTTTTTTATTTTATTACTCCTTTCACTAGCATTTTCGACTAAAGCTCAAGAATTTATACCCATTATTCCCAAACCCCACACTTATCAAAAACAATCGGGTAGTTTTAAATTGTCTAAACATACATCTGTAATTAATGCTCCGTCCAATGCAAAAATTGCCTGGTACTTTAAAAATGAAGTATTGCGATATACAGGTATATCTCTTTCTTCTACCGCCCAGAACACCTCAACCATCATCTTCAGTATTGTACCTGAAAAGAAAATGAGCAATTATGCCTATAAACTTATCATGCTTAATAATAAGATAAACATAGAAGCTGCAAATGATGAAGGGCTTTTTATGGGCGCAATTTCTCTATTACAATTGATTAGACAAACTCCGATAGTCGCTAACCATATTAACTTACCCAACTGGAATATTGCCGATAAACCACAATTTGAATGGCGGGGATTCATGCTCGATGAATCAAGACACTTTTTTGGTACAGAAAAAGTAAAACAATTACTGGATTGGATGGCCTTTTATAAGTTAAACCGATTCCATTGGCATTTAACCGATGAGCCCGGTTGGCGTATAGAGATCAAAAAATATCCACTTTTAACGCTTGTAGGCGGAATAGGTAATTTCGTAGAAGAAAATGCACCGGCAAAGTATTATACACAGGAACAAATCAAAGAAATTGTTGCCTACGCTGCTGAACGTTTCATCACTATAATTCCCGAAATTGACATGTCAGGACATGCTACGGCTGCCAACAGAGCTTATCCACAACATTCTGGTGGAGGTTCTGAAAAACATCCTGATTTTACCTTTCATCCTGGAAAGGAAAGTACTTATCAATATCTAAGCAATATATTAAGAGAGGTAAATACCCTATTCCCTTCTGGATTGATACATATTGGCGGAGATGAAGTGAGTTTCGGCAATCAACTTTGGAACAGTCTCCCGGAGGTTAAACAACTAATGCAGAAGGAAAGGCTCAATGACCTTAAGGATTTGGAACGATATTTTATCAAAAGAATGTCTGACACCCTTACAAGCATTAATAGTAAGACTTTGGCATGGGATGAAGTTGTAGATTTTAAATTACGGAAAGACAGTACGATTATCTTTTGGTGGCGCCATGATAAACCTGAACAACTAAACGGGGCAATAAATAACGGGCACAAGGTTGTTATCTGCCCACGTTTACCTTTTTATTACGATTTTGTACAGGACAGCACCCATCATTATGGTAGAAAATGGGAAGGGAAATTTAACTCACTAAATTCTATATACAATTATAGTCTTCCAGCAATAGACAGCAAAAAGGACAATCAAATTTTAGGTGTACAAGCCAATCTTTGGACCGAAACTGTAGAAAATACAAACAGGTTGGATTATTTAGTTTTTCCCAGAATTTCAGCCTTGGCAGAAGTAGCCTGGTGCAGCCCATCAGTGCGAACAGATTTTGATGGTTTTATACAGCGACTAAAATCTCAATTACTATTATATGATGAAGATGGTTTGTATTACTACAATTATTTCAAGCCTAATCATAATCCCGAGCCCGTAAAAACCAAGAAAAAGAAATTAAGGTTCAATACAGAAAACTAGGAAGCTGCAGAAAAGCAACAAATTACAGGGCAAAAAAATGAGCAAGCGACTGAATTTTCATGCTTGCCCACTGTGGCTCCCCTTGACGTGCATTTCTGTAAAAATCTGTATGATGACCTTAAGAGAATCGCAGAGATAGACAACATTTTTTACGAAAAAAAATACAGAGTAGAGTAGCCATAGAAAATAATCGAACGGTGAAGGAGGGATGATTGCAAACGAGCAAGGTAGCTTACGAAAACAAAAACCTCCAGATAATAATATCTAGAGGTTTTTTAGCACAGTTTAATGAGAATAGATTATTTCTCTACAGAACCTATGGGATGGCAAGTTTTAAACTGACCATCTCATTATCCCCCTGGATTCTAACGACATAGACTCCCTTTACTAGCATCCTTCCCTTGAGGATTGGATATTGTTGTTGACCTTTTTGAACCATAATCTTTTCTCGGGAAATAAGTTTTCCTTGTGAATCAAACAGTGAGACTGCCAACTCATCGGCACTAGCATCTCCTACATTGAGAAAGAACGGTCCGTTCCCTGGATTGGGGAAAAGCATAAAACCCCCATTGGCAAGCCCGAAATACATAGAGCGGATACCAAGTTCGTGCACCTCACCCTGTACATCCACCTCTTCGAGTTTATAATAATTCTGTCCGAGAATGGGCCGTCCATCATAGACCACATAATTCTTGGTATCCGAACCGGACACCTTGCTCCCTATCTGTTCCAACAGGTCGAATGCCTTGCCATCCATAGATCTCAGTACCCTGTAGTCCCTTACACCGGTTTCTTCGCTTGTTGACCAATATATACGGCCTCGCGAACCTTCGACCACCGCATTGAAGTGAAGCAATTGGAGGGGGAGCGTGACCAATCGGCCAGTAGCGGTAAGGTTGAACAGATTAATGTTAGCAAAAGTATTTTCTACCGTGTGGTTGGCCAAACTTACCGTGCTAGTTTGTGATAGCACATAGGACTGGGATGCACCTGGTTTATAGGCCAGTACCAGATCCGCCTCTGCATTTCCGTTCAGTTCGTCCGTCTGGTAATAAAGGCGCAGCGTCCCCAGGAAACTCAAAGGGGATGAAAACTGATAGACCCTGGCTATTCCACTGCCGTTATCACCTGTGGCCGGAGTATTTGAACGTGTAATGGTCAGACCATTGATATTAAGGTCCACCGAGGGCCTTATCTCTAATCCCGAGATATGGAGATGGCCACCTTCCTTTACCGTTAGTCCCTCTGCCCCCGCCGTCAGCTGGGCCGTCGCGTTGGCCGCCATAAGACAAAGGACAACGATCAACGATTTTTTTAAATATCCCACCATAGCTATTTTTCCTCTTTAGCGACTTCAGGCCCTAGCGCAGTGGTGATTTCAATCGAATCCGAATGCCTATTTTTCTTCTTCTTTTTGACGCTCCTTTCTTTTTCCGTTTCCAATTTCATCAGACGCTCCGCCAATAGTGCCAGTTGTTCCTTCAATTCCTGATTTTCCTTTTGGAGCTTTCCCGTCCTAGCCTCCAATGCTTGTATAGCAACCATATTGACCCCATCAATATCCACCGTATTGATTGTCTTATCGTTATCAGGGCCATCCAGCCCGAAAGCCTTGTGGAAATCCTGTGCCATTGGCCCAATGTGCTGCTGGCTGGCAGGTTGCGTCTTGTAGTTCCATCTGGTAATCTCCAAGGCTGCGACCTTGCCCAATAGCACTTCCTTATCTATCGGACTAAAATTTTCCTTTTTATTCCTGTCGCTGAGAGAGCTCCAAGAGCCACCACCTGGCGCCACTTCCAAACCGCTAGAAAGATTTTGTGCAGTAAAGATCCTGACACCGCTAACAAAGCGCATGGTCAACTGGTTGTTCGCCGAGCTGTAAACCGAGTCCGATGAGAATCCAGCGGCACCATCGCCCAACACCATAGAGCCCTGGTGGTTTACCCGTGCATTTTTGCCTATGGCCGTAGAGAAATTGCCGCGGGCACTGTTCTGTAGCCCTATAGCCACTGCAAAACTGCCACGTGCTATGGACGGACCAATGGTTACCGAAGCCAACCCAGAGGCAATGGAAGAAGGCCCCAAAGCGACCGCATCGTCAGATGTAGCCTGTGCCCCACTTCCAATGGCAACGGCCCCGACCCCCGTTGCGGTACCATTAAAAGCGAAAGACCTTTCCCCTGTTGCGGTACCATTATTGCCAAATGCCACCGATTCGGGAGCTAGCGCCGATGAGGCAAGGCCGGCGGCAAATGAGGTCGATCCGGTTGCCCGCGTATTGTTGCCCACTGCAAAGGAGTAGTTACCTATATTAGCCGTATTCCAATAGGTAGAACCGAAACTACCCACATAACCGGCACGGAAAGCTGCCTTTTCGGGGTACCAGAACATTTTACGGCCCGCTGGAGAAACCGGGAAGCTCTTTGGCGAGGCCGGTACATCACCTGCGGTAGAAAAAAGCACCGTGCTGTCCAAAACGTGGAAACCGGCAACAGGCGCATTGGTACCAATACCTACCTGGGCATGGACCGCTAGGCCCGCGAGAAACAATAGCAATAAAGTAAGTGTTCTTTTCATATTTTAAGGTTTAATTATCAAAACTACAATAATATCGAAACGATTAAGAGCTATTCTATTGGCTTACCAACATCTTCGGATGACAGCCGTAGCAACCTGGCGATTGTGAACAGATCTCATCTAGGCAAAGTGCATAACCCATATTCCCATTGTCGACAACAATCCTACAGCCTTTCAGCATGATTACCTTGCGTTATGTAAATATAATAAATTCTCAGCATCAATCCTGTTGATTTGCAAAGAATAAGATACCATAGACAGAACAGGGAATTACCGTCATTAACTGAACCGTGATAACAAAAAGTCTCTGCCGAATCATTCGATGAGCTCCTGACCAAAGCAGAGGTAGCGATTACAGCCGATCTTTCGTAAAAAAACGGATTTAAACCCTAAAAACCTAAGAGCAACCACTGTGACAAAATTCCTCTCCAACTCAGGAGTGGAATCAAAAGCAGAGTGAAGCCTCGTTTAAAAGTCTGTTTTCCGTTGTATCTTTACTAAATATCCATAAAATATAAGTTATGAGAAAGATTATTATATTGATATACATTATTGGTTACTAATTCTTATATGCATAAAAAAGTAAGGCAATTCTCCCCATAAAGGCTATCCATAACCATTTTGAAGAAATACGATTCTCCACAAAAAATAGTTTTTATCCTTTAGTAAGTTTTCCTATTCCCAGGAAGTTCATTTGAAAGATAACCTAAGATTATATACAGGCACATTTAAGGAAATTGAGAAAAAGATGATAGCAGAAAAATATTTACCAAAAGCATTTATGGTAAATGGGCCATGTTATCATACTAAATAATTGTCATGAAAATCAATAGTAATTTATGCCATCAACTTTGACTTATATATTTCTAAAAAAGCGAGGCTTTTTGTCTAGAATCGTTGATAATGACAGCATAGATAAGAGCTTCCTATTATGGAAATAAAAAACCCCACTCTATTAGCTAGAAATGGGGTTTTTTAATGATTTTCGGACTCGAAAATCTGTGCTCCCTCTGCTGGGCTCGAACCAGCGACCCTCTGATTAACAGTCAGATGCTCTAACCAGCTGAGCTAAGAAGGAATTTTTCCTCTAGGGAAAATATCTGGTTATTCAATTTTTCAAATAAAAAGCCCTACTAAAGTAAGGCTGTTGCTCCCGAAGCTGGGCTCGAACCAGCGACCCTCTGATTAACAGTCAGATGCTCTAACCAGCTGAGCTATTCGGGAGTGCTGGTATTGCTAAAACGCTTTTGAATGTTCTTTTTAATTTAAACACCCTCGTTCGTTTTGGGAATGCAATATTAGGGCTTTTAAATTATTTATGCAATATTTGTAGCGAAAAAAAAGATAAAAATTACAAGTTATAACATATGAGCCTGATAATCATAGGTACTGTGGCTTTCGATGCCATTGAAACTCCCTTCGGAAAAACAGATAAAATTGTAGGTGGAGCCGCAACATTCGCAAGTTTGGCTGCATCTTACTTCTATAATCGCACAAAAATTGTTGCCGTAGTTGGCGACGACTTTAAAAAAGAAGATATTGAGAAGCTTAACCAACATGGCATCGATACCGAAGGTCTGCAGATCAAAGAAGGTGAAAAATCTTTCTTCTGGAGTGGCAAATACCACAACGATATGAACAGCCGCGATACTTTAATTACCGAGCTCAACGTATTAGAAAACTTCGACCCTATTATTCCTGACAGCTACCAAGATTGTGAATATTTGATGTTGGGCAACCTTACCCCTCAAATACAACAAACCGTCATTAAAAGACTAAAAAACCGTCCGAAGTTAATTGTACTTGACACTATGAACTTTTGGATGGACATCATGATGGACGATTTATTGGAAACCATTAAAATGGTGGATGTATTGACCATTAATGATTCAGAAGCTCGTCAATTATCTGGCGAATATTCATTGGTTAAAGCAGCAAATAAAATTTTAACCATGGGACCTAAATATTTGATCATCAAAAAAGGCGAGCATGGTGCATTGCTGTTCCACGAAGATAAAATCTTCTCTGCTCCAGCGTTGCCTTTAGCAGATGTGTTTGATCCAACCGGTGCTGGCGATACTTTCGCTGGTGGCTTTATCGGTTACTTGGCCAAAGTAGGCACCATCAATTTCAACAACATGAAAAACGCCTTGATCTATGGATCAGCATTGGCTTCTTTCTGCGTAGAGAAATTTGGAACCGAGAAATTATTGTCGTTAAGCCAAGAAGAAATTACTAACCGTCTGCAACAGTTTGTGAACTTGAGCAGTTTCGAAATCACTCAAAATTAATTTTTAGTAGCGCAATTACACTGCTACTATATCAAGATAGTCCCGCTTTACGCTGTACCTACGGTGCCGCTACCATCGGGGCTATTTTTGTTAGTGTTTTGCTTAAAAGCTCCTATACCAAAACCCCCACCCTCTCCAACTTCTCAAAAACTACTTCGGTATGTGGCGCATCGGCCAGTTCATCTGTAAGATCCTGCCCTGCCCAATGCTCATAGTGCTTGCCATTTTTCCATAAGCGACTTTCCGTTACGTTATAAATGATTCCCTTATAGGCGACCCATATTTGTGGTTTATCCTGTCCGTTACGTAAAGCCAATTGCTGCTTAGTATATGAAGGCAATTCCATTAAGCGGCCCTCCTGCTCTTAAAAAGCTCAAACATATAAATGCTAACCAGTAAGGCTGAAAGCGACATCAATAAACTTTCCACTGGAATTTTCGCTATGTGTAAGCCTGAAACTCCGTTTGCAGCAACCATTACAATGCCATTCCAAGCTAAAACCCCATAAATTATGAGCAATGGCAACAACATTACGGCAAAAGCACGATAGGCTCTATACATAAATCTTAATTTACCTACATACTCAATTAGGAACAATACCAACAAAAGTGTAGCGAAAGTCAACATAGTGTACCATTTGGTGTAACCGAAAAACAAAAAAGCAACACAAAGGCCCAACAATAAATTGCTAAAAGCCAAGCTATATTTCTGCAAATCGTTTTTTGGGAACCGTAAATTGAGATATTGATAGAGGGAAATCCCCATAAAGTTTAAGCTGAAATGAAGCAAATACAGCTCAAATGGAATTTCCTTAAAACTAATAGATAAAGTATTTTGAACTTCATAATTAACTAAACCAAGCAGATACAATACCACTGTGATGGCAGAAAACAAAATAGTAGAAACCAGACTTGCACCAAATGAAGCTCTTAAATTACCATCTTTAAATATTTGTTTATCGATTTGAAAAATCAATGGGAACAACAAAGGGGCTAGCGCTAAAATTAGAAAAACAAACTTCATCATATTGTGGTATTATTCCCCAAAAGTATGATTTTATATTGGTTGAGAAGCGGTTGTTTAATTGTTTGGATTTTTGGATGTTTAAAACTGGATTTAATAACCAGAGTTCGATTGTTATTAGTTGATTTTTAATGAAATGATACCAACTTTTTTTTGCTGCTCCTGAAATAAATTCAGGATGACGTCAGATTGAGCGGTTCGTCATGCCGAATTCATTTCAACATCAGTTTTAAGGACTATTTCTCACAAATTTCAACAATCGAACTGAGGAATAGTCTACCGATTTTTGACGTAGTGCAAAGCACTAAAATTGCTGTCTAAACCCTATTGAAATGGAAAACCCGTAAGCGAGCTTGCGAGTGCGGATTTGAAATAAAAAGTCTGCCTGCGGTAGGCGGGCGGGGCTTGCGCAACCAAAAAGCAATGAAGAATCTTTTCGAATAATAATTAATACCACAAAAAAACCCCGCAAACGCGGGGCTTTTATATGATTATCCTCTGTCAGCAGAGTAGTTTTTAAGATATTTTTTAAGCTGTCCTCTAGCTACGTGTATTCTGGTTTTTACGGTACCAATTGGAATGTTAAGCTCTTCAGCAATTTCGTGATACTTAAACCCTTCAAAATACTTAATAAATGGAATGTAGTACTCTGGGGCCAAAGATTCTAGTGCCTTATTGATGTCTTTCAGTACAAATTTACTTTCAACCGCATTATTGGTTGCGCTGTAGTGTAAGTTCGCATACGTAATGTCATCGCTTTGCGTAATCAAAGCATTAGTTTTTACCAAGCGTCTGTAGTTATTAATAAAAGTGTTACGCATAATGGTAAAAAGCCAGCCTTTTAAATTGGTGCCTTCTTTAAACTTACTATAGTATGTTACAGCCTTAAGCATCGTGTCCTGCACCAAGTCATTTGCATCTTCTAGGTCTTTGGTAAAATTTAAGGCAAATGATTTTAATGAGGTAGAGTAATCGTTTAGTTGTTCGTTAAATTGCAGCTGTGTCATATTCTTAGTTTTTAGTTAATAAAAAGAACAGATGCGAGATGGGGTTGCAACTGTCATAGTTATGTAACACCTTACAACTTTGATACCAAAAACGACAAAAACTATCGACTAAAATTTAAAAAAATGAAAAATGTACTCCCAAAAGCACTATATCAAAAAATATTTACTTCCCTTTCTAAAAGAACACCAAATTTTCGCTGTACAGTTTCGATTATTTTTTCCGAAAATCTGTACACTTCCTGTCCAGTAGCACCGCCATGGTTAACAAGTACGAGCGCTTGATTTTTCCAGGTTCCGGTATGGCCATCAACCATTCCCTTAAAACCACATTGTTCAATCAGCCAACCTGCAGCTAACTTTACACGTTCATTTGGTGCTGGATAATGAGGTGTGTCTGGAAAATGCGACAACAGTTCATCAAACACTTGTTGGTCAATCACTGGGTTTTTAAAAAAACTTCCTGCATTACCAATGGTCGATGGATCTGGCAATTTACTTACCCTAATGGCCGCCACTACTTCTGATACATCGGCAATGGTAGGGTGAGCGATTCCTCTTCTTTCGAGCTCTGCGTTGATGGCTCCGTAATGGGTTTGCAGATTAGGGATACTTGACAATCGATAGGTTACCGATGTAATGATATATTTTCCTTTTAACTTTCCTTTGAACACACTTTCGCGGTAACCAAATTCACAATCAGCCTTGGTAAAAGTTTTGATTTCGCCAGTAGCAATTTCAAAAGCGGTGCAACTTTCAAAAACATCTTTAATTTCCACCCCATAGGCACCTATGTTCTGTATAGGCGATGCACCAACTGTTCCAGGAATTAAGGTCAGGTTCTCTAAACCAGCATAACCCTTTGCTACACAATATTTCACCAAGGTGTCCCATACTTCACCTGCTCCAGCGGTTACCAAAACATCATCACCTTGTTGAGAAACTTCAATACCTTTGATGCTTATTTTAAGCACAAGCCCATCGTAGTCTTTCGTAAAAAGCATGTTGCTACCCCCACCTAACACCAATAGTTTATTTTCTTTTACTATGGGGTCCGAAAAAACAGACGTTAAATCTGCCTCTGTTAAAATATCAGCATATAACTTGGCATTTACATCAATTCCAAAAGTATTCAGGTTTTTAAGGGAGTAGTTGCTGACAAAAGGCATAGCGTATTTTTATTGCAAATGTAACAATGATTTGCGATTTATGGATTGATGATTTGACGATGGTCGATTTTCACCCAAATCATTTATCTACCAGATTATTTCAAAAAGTTGTAAAAAATATTGCCGGAAACTTTTTGATTAAAAAAAGTTTCCATAGTTTTGCATCGGATTTTGAAAGGGAATTTAAATTGGAAGTAAAAGATTATATCATTAACGGTGCTGATAAACTTTTTTGTCAATATGGTTTCAAAAGCGTAACCATGGACGACATTGCCAAACATTTGGGCATATCGAAAAAAACCATTTATCAGAACTTTAAGGATAAGAACGAGTTGATCAATATTCTTATCCATGATAGAATAGTAAATCAGGACCTGCAGATGAACAAATGTTCTCAAGAATCAGAGAACGCCGTTGAAGAGGTTTTCTTTGGCATGCAGGATATGGATTTTTTCTTGGAAACGATGAATCCTATGCTTTTCTATGATTTACAGAAGTACCATCAAGAAGCTTGGCTAAACTTTATGGCCTTCAAGGAAAAAGAAATTGGCAAAAAGGTAATGGAAAATTTGGAACGAGGCATTGCAGAAGGTTTATACCGCAAAGACCTCAATCTTGAAATCATTACCAGAATGCGATTGGACCAAGTGGATGTAGTTTTCACACAAAGTGGCCACTACGATACTAAGAAACATAGCCTTGCCAGCATTATGGTTGAAATAACCCGTCATTTTTTATACGGAATTTGTAACAATGAGGGGCTTAAGTTAATCCATAAATACGATAAAGAGCTAAGGGACAAAAAAGAAGTGGAAAAAACCATTTAATTAATATAGAATTCACCCAAAAATTAATAAATAAACTATGCTAAGAATAAAAACGGTAAAACTGATGTTGCTGCTCGCGGTCAGTTTCGGTTTACCAGCATTAACTGTTGCACAACAGCCAATCACATTGAAAGAGGCCTTAAAATATGCCCTGGAAAATAACACGGCGGCTAAAAAAGCAATACTTGAAATTGACAAAGGCAAATTCAAGACACAGGAAGTAAGATCACAAGCATTACCACAAATTACCGGAAATGCTGGGCTTACCTACAACGCTATTATTGGTCAGTTGGTAGCAGATATTGGTGGACAAACGCAATCATTTAAAATGGGCCAAGCTTGGAATTCAGTTGCTGGTGTACAATTGTCGCAACAACTATTTAACCAACAAGTTTTTACAGGCCTACAAGCAGCCAAAGCAAGCGAAGCTTATTACAGATTAAATGCACAACTTACACAAGAGCAGGTGATAGAACAAGTGGCTAACAACTATTATCAGGTATTGGTAAACAGACAACAGTTGAATGTGATCGACACCAATATTAAAAATGTAAAGGTGGTTGAAAAAATCATTACTAACCAATATCAAAATGGTTTGGCTAAAAAAATTGACGTTGATCGTATTAACGTTAACCTTACCAATTTGAACACTCAACGAGCCGAAGTTGCCAATGCGATCATCATGCTGGAAAACCAGCTTAAATTTTCGATGGGAATGCCAGTAAACACTGCTATTACCCTTCCCTCGTCTGAGCTTACAGAAGTTAACCAAAACCCAGTCTTAGCCGACACCATTAACTTGGCAGGTAGAACAGAAATGAAATTAATGGATGTACAGCGAAACCTTTTAAACTTGCAACGCAAAGCTTATGTTTCCGAGTACTACCCAAATCTTTCTTTAAATGCCAATTATAATTACAATAGCCAATCGAATAGCTTCGATTTCTTGAGATCTAACCGTAACGCTATTGGTTTTGATGCCTCTGCTATTGGCTTAACATTACGTATCCCTATTTTCAATGGCTTCTTGACCCGTTCGAAAGTACGTCAGGCTGATGTGGAGATCAAACAATTTGAAGAAGACCGCAGACAAACTACCAACTCGTTAAATCTGGCTTATGATAATGCTAAAATTCAGTTAAGAAATAGCATCAACACCATTAACGCCCAGAAAAAAAATGCTGAACTGGCTAGGGAAATATACGTAAGCACGCAAAACAACTATAATAATGGCCTCGCTTCTTTAACTGACCTTTTGGATACTGAAAATGCCTTAACGCAAGCTCAGAACAGTTATACACAGGCGCTATTAAATTATAAAATTGCCGAAATACAATTAATTAAAGCTAAAGGCGACATTAAAACTTTGGCACAATAAACCAAATACAGAAGAAATAATATCAGATAAAATGAAAAGAGTAATCACCATCATTCTCGTAGTAGTTGTAGTATTGGCTGCAATTATGTACGTGTTGAACAACAATAAAAAGAAAGCACAGGAAACCACCGATTTTATTGCTAAGGGAAGTGGCGCCGTTGCCGTGAAAGCAGCCAATGTGGAGCGTAAAGAAATTAACTTAGACTTTACAGCTAATGGAACTTTTGCCCCAAATCAAGAATTGAATTTTAGTGCCGAAAACTCTGGTCGCGTATCTAAAATCTTTGTGGAAGAAGGTAGCCGTGTAAGCAAAGGAACCGTTTTAGCCAGAATTGATGCCGAAATTTTAAATACAGATAGAGAAACTGCCGAAGCTACTTATCGCAATGCTGTAAAAGACCTTGCTCGTTATGAAAGTTCTTTTAAAACTGGTGGTGTAACCCAACAACAGTTAGACCAAGCTAGACTTGCTGCCGAGAACGCCAAATTACACTTGCAACAACAACAGCGCAAACTTAGCGATGCCAATATCCGTTCATCAATCAACGGTGTGGTAAACAAGAAAATGATTGAAGTAGGTGCGGTAGTATCTCCTGGCACGCAATTATTTGAATTGGTTGATGTTTCTAAATTGAAATTGAAAGTAAATGTAAACGAAGGCCAAGTAACTAATTTGAAAATTGGTGATGCCGTTCAAATTCAATCTTCAGTTTTCCCTAACGAAAGTTTTTCTGGTAAGGTAACTTTTATTGCCGCTAAAGCGGATGCAACATTAAACTTCCCTATTGAGGTTGAAGTGACCAATAACGTTAAAAACAGTTTGAGAGCAGGTATGTACGGTACGGCTTTATTCAAATTCCCTAAACAAGCACCAGCAATTTTGGTTCCACGTACCTCTTTTGTGGGTAGTGTGAGCAGTAACGAAGTTTATGTGCTCAACACTTCTAAAAATGTAGCCGAATTACGTAAAGTAGTTTCAGGCCGTATTTTGGGAGAATCAGTAGAGATTTTGAGTGGCTTGAAAGAAGGCGAAACTGTGATTACAAGTGGCCAAATTAACCTTACCGAAGGTGCTCCAGTTACGGTAATAAAGTAAACTGAAAATATCGTCATTGCGAGGTACGAAGCAATCCTAATGCTTCACCTCGCAAGTTGTAAGATTGCTTCGTACCTCGCAATGACGACAATGTAATATGCAATACCAATTACAATACTAAAAGATGAAACCAATCCGATAAAATCGGAATAGTTTCATCACCATTAAAAAAAACAAAGTAATACGATGAAAATTACTGACATATCCATAAAAAGGCCTTCGCTAGTAATTGTGGTGTTTACCGCACTTACCTTGATGGGGCTCTTGAGTTACTTCTCTTTGGGGTATGAACTTCTTCCCAAGTTCTCTCCAAACGTAGTATCTATCTCTACCATTTACCCAGGTGCTTCGCCAAATGAGGTGGAAAGTACCGTGACCAAAAAAATTGAGGATGCGGTTTCTTCGATGGAAAACATCAAGAAAATTAACGCCAACTCTTACGAAGGCTTGTCGGTGGTAATTATTACCCTTACCGATAAAGCAGTGATTGACATTGCCCTAAATGATGCGCAAAGGAAAGTAAACGCTATTTTGGCCGATCTACCAGACGACGTGAAACAACCTTCATTGAGTAAATTCTCTTTGGATGATTTCCCGGTAATCACCATGTCGGCATCCGCTAAAATGGACGACATTTCGTTCTACGATCTGATGGACAAACGTATTGCGCCCATCATCTCTCGTGTGTCTGGTGTAGCACAGGTTAACTTAATTGGTGGTTCCGAGCGTGAAATTAAAGTAGCATTGGATGCAAAAGCCATGCAAGGATACGGCCTATCTGTACCTGCGGTACAACAGGCGATCTTGGCTTCTAACTTAGACTTCCCTACCGGTAGTGTAAAAACCAAAGCTCAAGACATTTTAGTACGTTTATCAGGTAAATATGCCAACGTAGAAGAAATGCGCAACTTGGTAGTAAGCACTAGCAAAGATGGCGCACAAGTGCGTTTAGGAGATATTGCCGATGTTCAGGATACACAAAAAGAAACGGAGAAGATTGCTCGTATCAACAGAGCCAACTCTATCGCTTTACAAATCATCAAACAAAGTGATGCCAATGCGGTAACCGTAAGTGAAGGCACCAAAGCCATCATTGCAAAGCTTAAAGAGGATTACAAAAATATCAATCTAGATATCAAAATTGTAAACGATAGTTCGGTTTATACCTTACAGTCTGCAGATGCGGTAATCCACGATTTAATGCTAGCGGTAGTATTGGTAGCCGTAGTAATGCTTTTCTTCTTACATAGCTTGCGTAACGCGGTAATTGTAATGATTTCCATTCCTGCATCGTTAATTGCCACCTTTATTGGTATTTCTCTGTTTGGCTATACCTTAAACCTGATGTCATTACTAGGTTTATCTTTGGTAGTAGGTATCTTAGTGGATGATGCGATTGTGGTCTTGGAAAACATCCAACGCCATATGGAAATGGGCAAAAACAAAGTACGTGCCGCAGCTGATGCGACCCGCGAAATTGGCTTTACTGTAGTTTCCATTACGTTCGTAATTGTGGTAGTGTTCTTCCCTATTGCGGTGAGTACAGGTATGGTAGCTAACATCTTACGTCAGTTCTGTGTGGTGGTAATTATCTCTACTTTACTATCCTTAGTGGCCTCATTTACCATTGTACCGTTGATTTTCTCTCGTTTCGGTAAATTGGAACGTATTGAGGGTAAAAACATCTTCGGAAAATTTATTCTTTGGTTTGAAAAACAGCTACATAGATTTACGCAATGGGTAACCAGAATACTGGAATGGACACTGAAAAACAAGTACAAAACATTGGGTTTGATGTTCATGTTATTTGTCGGATCTTGTGGCTTGCTTCCTGCCGGATATATCGGTTTTGAGTTCTTCCCTAAATCTGATAAAGGTGAGTTCTTATTACAAATAGAAATGCCTAAAGACGTGTCGTTAGAACAAACCAACTTCTACACCCAAAAAGCTGAAAACTATTTGAGTAAACAAAAAGAAGTAGTTCAAATGATCACCACTGTTGGACAATCGAGCGAAGGCATGGGTGGTACCACAGCTACAGCGTACAAATCTGAAATCAACGTGAAGTTGGTAGAAAAACCAGAACGTAACAACGTGGCTTCTGATATTATTTCGACCACTTATACCCGTGAATTGGAAAAAGTATTGGTAGGTGCTAAAATTAAAACGGTTCCTATTGGTATTTTGGGTACAGCCGATGAAGCTCCAATCCAATTTGTGGTAATGGGTTCTGAACTAGATAGCGTTTTAGCCTTTGCTCAGAAAGCTGAAAAAGTAATGGCAAAAATCCCGGGTGCTACGCAAATTAAACTTTCTGTAGAAAAAGGAACGCCTGAGATCAACGTGAAAGTAGACCGTGATAAAATGTCGGCATTAGGTTTAAACCTATCAACAGTAGGTACCACCATGCAAACTGCTTTTGCGGGTAACACTGATGGCAAATTCCGTCAAGGTGAGTACGAATATGATATTAACATACAGTACCAAGATTTTGACCGTAAGGACATTGACGATGTACGTAACCTGATTTTCGTGAATCCGGCTGGCCAACAAATCAAGCTTTCGCAATTTGCCGAAATCAAGGAAGGTTCTGGGCCTAGTTTATTAGAGCGTTTAAACAAATCAACTTCGGTAACGGTAAAAGCACAAACGGTAGGTAGACCAACAGGTTCTGTAGTAGGCGATTTCCAAACGGAATTGGATAAAATGCAAAAACCTGCTGGCATTAGTTTCTACTGGGCTGGTGACCAAGAAAATCAGAGCGAAGGTTTTGGCACCTTAGGTATTGCCTTATTAGCGGCAATTATTTTGGTTTACTTGATCATGGTAGCCCTTTATGATAGTTTCGTTTATCCTTTTGTGGTAATGTTCTCTTTACCATTGGCACTAATTGGAGCTTTGCTAGCATTAGCCTTAACTAACAATGCCTTGGGTATTTTCACCATCCTTGGTTTCATTATGCTAATGGGTCTGGTAGCTAAGAATGCGATCATCCTGGTTGACTTTACCAACCAAATGAAAGCGCAAGGTAAATCTACCCACGAGGCGTTAATTTTAGCGAACCATGCTCGTTTACGTCCAATTTTGATGACGACGATTGCGATGGTAATTGGTATGTTGCCTATTGCCTTAGCAAGCGGTGCAGGTGCCGACTGGAAAAATGGTTTGGCCTGGGTAATTATTGGAGGTTTAACGAGTTCGCTCTTCTTAACCTTGGTAGTTGTACCAGTAATGTATCAGATTTTTGATAACATACTCCATAAATTCGGTTTCGATAAAAAAGGAAAAACCATTGACGAAATGATGGTTGAACCTTACGACCATAAAGATGTTAATGAGTGGGAACAACACCATTAAGATTTAAAATTTTTCCCAACACACAATAAAAACCAGCCCCTTTAGTCTTAGATTAAAGGGGCTTTTTTATGAGGATAAAAGTCTATGTTTTACCGCTTGCATTAAAAGATCAGGAGCATTTTTTGCGCCTAATTTCTGTAATAAGTTTCGTCGATGTGTTTCAATGGTTAATGGGCTCACATTTAACTGATCAGCAATCATAACAGTGGTTTTTCCATTGGCGATGAGCTGTAATACTTCTTTTTCACGTTTAGTTAAAGAAGGCACATCAACAGGCGTAGCCATTGCACGGATCACCATGGTCCTAATTTCCCTACTAAGGACAATATCACCTTCCACTACTTCTTCTATGGCCTGCGCAAGCTCTGTGGACGAAACATTTTTCAAAAGATAACCACTGGCCCCATTTTTTAAGGCTTGCATGATCAAACCACGTTCGTTGTGGTTACTTAATATCAATACTTTGCAAGGAGGAAACTTTTGGGTGATGATGGCACTTAATTCAATTCCATCAATATCAGGAAGTGTTAAATCTAACAAAACAACATCGGGTCTATTGGTTTGCAAATGATCAATTAACGATGTACCGTTCGTTAAACTAGCCACCACCTCAATACCGTCATGTTTAGCTAGCAACATTTGCAATCCTTCAATCACCACGGGATGATCATCTACCAAGACTATCGATATTTTATTTTCCTTCGACATTAAATTCTATGTTTATGATGGTGCCTTTATTTTGCGACGGCTGAATGTCAAACGTCCCTTTCAATGCTTCTACCCTATTTTTCAAATTGGTTAAACCCAGTCCCTTTCCATTCTGTGCATTAATATCAAACCCCTTACCGTTATCTTCTACCGCGACCAAAAAGATGTGTTGGTTTTGGCTGCATTGTACCAATATATGTGTAGCATCTGCATGTTTTAGGGCATTTGCTAATGCTTCTTGTACAATTCTATAAATCCCCAACTGAAATGCCATCGGCAAGTTTTTGCCCAGTCCAAAAGTTTGAAACTCAATTTGTGTTTTTTCCGTATGCAGGGAATCACAAAGGTCTGCTAAAGCTGCTGCCAACCCTAGCTTGAGCAATGTTTCGGGCATTAAATTTCTAGCAATCTGGCGTAAGTCGGTCAAGGCTGTATCTAATTGTTTAACCAGTGTGTTCAAAAAGCCATCGCTACTTTTATGGTGCTCTTCTATCCAATTCGAAAAACGCATTTTTATACCAGAAAGCATTCCACCCAAACCATCGTGAAGATCTGCCGCTACTCGTTTACGTTCTCTTTCTTCGCCTAACAACATTGCCTCCGCCAAATCTAATTTCTGTTGTTGTTCAAGCACATTGAGTTTTTCCATATAAACCAATTGCTTTTGCTCTGCAAGGTTCTTACGGTTGCGATAATAGCTGATAGAAAATACAATAGACAGGGCTAACAACAAGGACAAACTGGCAAAAAGCCAAGTATTGATATTTGCGTTTTTGGCAGTCAACAAAGCCTTTTGCTTTTGCGCCTCTAGGTGTACTATTTCTCGCTGCTGCTCTGCACGCTGATACTTTATCTCCAGTTCATGCAGTTCCTTTTTTAAACGGCTTCTGTTTAAACTATCGTTCATGTCCGCATACAAATCTTTCCATTTATATGCTTCGGTCATATTATTTAGCAGTGCATTGATCTCGCCCATTTCATAAGTGATCAATAACCTGTTGTTCGCAAATTTATTGTACTCTTGGTTAGCTTTTACCATTAACAACACCTGTTTAGCCACTGTATAAGATTTATTGGCTTTAAGTGCCTGATATTTTTTAAAAGCTATCTGGTTCTCTTCATATACCTCTCCTAATTTTTTAGCTAATTTTATTCCACTATCGAACTCTTTAATTGCCTGTGTATAATTTTTTGTGGCTTTATAGTAGTTGCCCAATGCCCTGTAATAACTTAGCATATGAAAAGACGATGGTGTTGGTTTAAGTGTTTGATATGCCTTATCCAGTAGAGGTTTTGCTTTGGCCAACTGTTCCATGATGAGATAATTATCAGCAGCTTGCAGGTATGCAACTACCAACGAGGGTATGTCATCGGTTTTTTCGAGCGTTTGGATGGCCTTCATAAAATACATTTCAGCTTTCGACAACTCTTTGTTATTTCTAAATACTAAACCTACGCTCCTATAAAAACTGCCCAGCAGCTCATCGTCGCCAGATAGTTTGGCCAACGGCACCGCCTTCTCCAATAAAATTTTAAGATAGCCCCCTTCATCATCACTATCTTGCGCCAACAGCCCATAATTTTGCCAAATGGTTGCGCGTCGTTCGTAAGCATTTTTATTCTTAAACTCACTAAACATTTTTTCGGCTTTCATATAAGCGTCCTTAGCCAGCTCCTTATTGGAGTAGTGATAATAAACAGCCAGCATATACTGAAGCATAGCTTTCTCAAACGGACTTTTCGCAGACGATCTTGCATAATCCAAATATGTCTTTGCTTTCGCTGTATCGTTTTCTATGGTCACGGTAAAAATCTTAAATCTCAGTTCGGTTCTAAGACTATCGTTTTTAGTTGCTTTTAGCGCCAATGAAACACTATCGATGTATTTCTTAACATCTAAGGGCGACTGCGCTTTTACTTTGAATTGACAGATGCATAAAACAAATATTGCAAGCCTTAACCATACCCGTCTGTGTAGAAGAAATTTTGCCATTAGGTAAATACTTATTTAAGTAAAGATGCAATTAACACGAACTTGAAACAAGTACGTAAACAAAAAATACTGGAATACCAGTAGTTCAAAATACCTTTTTAACGTTATTGATAGCTAGATTTTACCATTCTACTTTTGTTAAAGTCAATTGAATATTTTTTAACAATTAATACTATATCATGAAAAAGACCATTTTTATTCTGTCAATCTTAATCTCTTCTACGATGGTGTTATTATCTGCCTGTAAAAAAGACAAGAAAGGAAATAGTGGCTATCCAAAAGATGCAACAATAGAATATCGTTACACGCTTCTTTCGGGTTCTCCAACAGGATTAGAACTCAGGTACACTAACGAAAGTGGTGGAACAGAAGACATAAGAACTGCTACTTTACCTTATAGCAAGAAAATAACTCGTAAAGTAAACGCATATGATGGGGTTACTGCTGGGTTTATTGCAACTGGCCCAGGTTCCATAAAAGTAGAACTATTGATAGACGGTAAAGTTGTGGATAGCAAAACAGCCTCTGTAAATACCGCCAACGCATTTACAGAATCAACCGTATATGTTTGGTATTAAAATTTGGTTAGCAAATAAATTTAGGGCCTGTCTGCATCGAACACAAAGTAGGCAGGACCCTTTTTTACCAAATTATTGGAAACTGCGCAATTATCTGATGGCAGTAATTTTCCTTACCAATAGGCTAATTAAAATACCAAAACAGCCTACCACCGCAAAAGAATAGCGTAAGCTAAACAGTTCTGAAATATAACCAATTAACGGCGGCCCCATTAAAAAACCAAAATAGCCAATGCTTGAAACCATCGCAATGGCCAAACTAGACGGGATTTTATCGTTATTACCAGCAATGGTATAGGTCATTGGAATGATGACCGAAACGCCAATACCTACCATCATAAAACCAACGGTAGCGACAATCAAATTGGGGAAAGCTACCGACAAAAACATACCAGTAGAAATCACCACTCCACAGATTTGTAACATGGTTTTTCTACCAAAGGAAGCAATAAATCTATCTCCAATAAAGCGACCAATGGTCATCATGGCTGAATAAGAAGCGTAGCCCAATATGATCCATTTTACTGGTGCATGTACAATTTCTTTGAAATAAACACCACTCCAGTCCATCATAGCACCTTCGGTAGCCATACTACAAAAAGCAATGACGCCCAACTGCACTAAAACACCTTGCGGTTTCATCAAAAACTTAGGCTTTTCTTTTTGTACAGCTTTACCAATGAGCAGGAATCGGTGATTAATGAAAATATGCGTCCATCCTATTACCGCAATGATCCAAAAATGGACCGTAGTCGTCAAATGTAAGTTCATCATTAGCAAACCAACTAATGCACCTGTGAAAAGTCCCAAACTCCATGAGCCATGGAACGACGACATGATGGGCTTACCATAATGCCCTTCAGCAGTAACTGCCTGGGTGTTTAGCGCAATATTACAAAGGTTACCAGAAATACCAAATAACAATAGGAATAGGGCCAAATGCCAACCATGTGTAGCCAGTGCCAAATTGGTTAAGCAAAGAGCATAAAGTGGCGTAGCCATGGTCAAGATTTTCTTACTTCCGAAAATAGCGACCAAACGTCCTGAAAGTGGCATAGTGATCAATTGGCCAATAGGAAGTGCCAACAGGATACTTCCCAAAGCGGCATCTGAAAGGTTCAATGCAGTTTTTAAATCGGGAATACGGCTCGCCCAACTGGCAAATACCAGCCCTTGGCCAAAATAGAATAGCGATACCGCTAAACGGATGGTCTTCTTACTATATTTACTTGTTTCTCTAACGGATAAATCAGAACTATCGGCAATTGTTGACATGAAAGAACGGGAAATTTTATTTTCTGCAAAGGTCCGCAAAAACACAGACAACCTCTCTATCTACCACCTACTCTTTTGCTTTTTAACATTGAAATTACTTTGTTGATCAGAATAGGCCAAGTGCCAATCCAACGGAAACGGCATTAAAGCTTTTTTTGGCATTTACATTTCCATAATAGGAGCAACCTATACCTATCCCTCTATTGACCATCAAGCTGTATCTTAACTCATACGGTAAGCCAACGGTAGTTTTCTTATTAAATTTTTCAACTTCCCAAGGTTCTTTATTTTGATTAAAACCAGCATCGGGATCTATTTTGGTAACGATGGAAAAACCTAAAGAAAAGCTAATTTGTTGCCTTCTGAAGAACCTATAGATCTTACCGTATTCGAGATTAAACGTTCTAATGCTTCTAACCTCCGAGTTACATTCGCAATTATTGTGAGATTTATGAAAGCGCTTTTGCTCCTCGCTTTGCCCATCGGTTCCGTCGGCAACGCCTATCCTAAAGTAATGTCCTTCATATTGTAAAAACGCTCCTCCCTGAATGAATACTTTATAATCATTGATTGCGCCAGCCTGCATAAAAAAATACATGTTATCAAAATTTAATCGTCTGTCTTCTTGTGCGAAAACATTCAAGAAAGGATACAACAGTAATCCTAGTGAAATCATTATCTTTTTCATTTCTATTGATGATTGGTATAGATCAAAGCTACAATCCATAAAACCGTCGAATAATCCTTAAAAGACATAAAATCATGATAATTTATTTTTTTAAGATATTTAGCAAGTTATATTAATTAAAAAATAAACTCATTAGATATATAAAAAATGATTTTACACCTATAAATTATTCTTTTACCACTATATTTACTTATGAAATAATCTTTTAAGGATGAATGAGCAAGCCAGCTTTTTCGAACGTATTAAGCAAACCTTACCTAGCTATCAAAATTTAGCTCAAAGTGTTGCTGATATTTTAGGGATCAGCACTAATGAGGCATACAAGAAAATAAGAGGTACAAGCCTTTTAAATATTAGCCAAATCACCAAACTGGCCGATGGTTTTGGGGTTGCATTTCAGTATCAGCCTAGCCAATTGCCTACCGTCACTTTTAATTATGTAAGCCATAGTGATCAAGCTGAACACATGACGGAATATTTGAAGGAAATGTTAGCCACCATGAAACAGATTCAAAAAAGTAAGCACAAGCACATTACGGTAACCAGCGACGATGTGCCTATTTTTCACTTTTTCAAATATCCTACGTTAACCGCCTTCAAATTATTTTATTGGGCAAACAATCCAAGCATGCAGCAGTTTGACTTGGAAAAATTGCCAAGCAGTATTTTAGATATTGCTTTGGAACTTCATCAGGTTTACCTTGAAATTCCAAGTACCGAAATATGGGCAAAAGACACTATCCATGGCACTATTGAGCAAATTAGGTATAGTTTTGAAGCGGGACACATTGCCAGCAAAGCTGATGCTATCGCTGTGGTGGAACAGCTTCGTTATTGTTTGACCGACATCAGTATGTACGCTATTGGCAGCAAAAAAACCATTGATGCTACGCATTCCTTTAATTGGTACCATTGCGACGTTTTGGGAGGCATTACCTATTTGGTGGACCTTGAGCAATCCATGCTATGCTATAATCGATTTAACACTTACAACTATCTTAAAACAGAGGACCAAACTTTCTGCTTACAAACCAAAGATTGGATCAAAGGATTAATCAACAAATCTGTTGCCTTTAGCGGACAAGGAGAAAAACATCGAAATAAATACCTTTACCAAGCGTTTGCGGAATGCGACAAACTGATTGACGAGATTAACAGAGCTTAGCAATTCGTTTAATCAATTCTATGCAAGCCCTGCCGTTATGATAAGGACATTTCCAGAAACCTGCTTTTACTTCGTCCATTGGTTTGAGGTTTTCGTTAACGCCCCAAAACCATTCACCGTTTGTTTGATCTTTGAGGTACATCTTTACGAAATTCCAATTATTTAGGGATTGTTGTAGGTATTGCTCATCGGCCGACAGTTGCCAAGCATTGAAAAAGCCTACCATGGCCTCGGCCTGGGGCCACCAATGATATTCTTTTATCCAATGATTCGTTGTCGCATCATATTCATACAGTAACCCACCATTTTCTACCAAACCTTTAGCGGCAGCATCCGCCATTTTTAGAGCCAGCTGCTTAAAATAATCTATCTGTGCTTGATCGTTGATGACTTCAGCAGCCTCCTGTAATAACCAAGCCGCTTCAATATCATGTCCAAAAGAGACCAACGACGATTTCACCTCCCAATTTTCTGTAAAAAATAGCTGCAAATGGAAGGTTTTAGAATCGACAATATGCTCGCGGAAATTGTTTAAAAGTTGGACAATGGCATTTTTCAAGGATGCATTTGGCCATACGGTATACAAATTTGTATAGGCTTCTATCACATGCAAATGCGTGTTCATTGATTTTTTTTCGTTCTGATCTTTCTCGCTTAGGCGTAAATCATCAATGGCACTCCAAGTTTGGTCATGGGCTTCAATATATCCTGTATATTGCTGGTCATAACTGCATTTTTCGAGCAGCTGATAGGTCGCTTTAGCCAATTCAATAGCTTCTTCATCATGAGTGGCTTTATAATATTCACTCAAAGCATAAATAGCGAAAGCCTGACCGTAAACCTGCTTTTTGCCATCAAGCAAAGTACCGTCAGGGTTTAACGACCAATAAAAACCACCATGAGATGAATCGAAAAAGAAATTGAGCAGATAACGATAGGCCCTTTGGGCCATTGCTAAATATTGTTCCTGTTGCGTTAACAAATAGGCCGATGAAAAAGTATAAAGGATGCGTGCGTTTAACACCAAACCTTTGGGGGCCGCCTGAGCTTGGTTAAGAGGATTGACCTGTCCATAAAAACCACCGTCCTGCCCGTCTATGGTATAAGTAGCCCACCATTGCAACAGCTCACTCAATTCTTCCGCTAACTCTCTCCGATATTGTTCAATCTTTATAGACCCCATGCCTACAAACTTACCTTTCCGTTCAAATTTACCAATGTATTTTCCTGGTTAATTTTTTGATTGTTGTCAATAAGGCTAATAATGGTTTGTACAGAAGTTGCTGACCGTAAACCATCTTCTGGATTGTGGGTCACATAATCAAGCAGCTGATCTATGCTAGAGGTAGCCACATGCATTCTGGTATCTGAAGATGCATAGTAGATATAAACCGTTCCATCATCATCTAAAATCCAACCATTGGAAAAGACCACGTTAGAAACGTCACCCACTCTTTCCATACCTTCGGGCGCAATAAAATAGCCGGCTGGTTTATGTGTTACCTTGGTTAAATCGTTTAAATCAGTAAGGAACATATAGAGCACATATCTTAGTCCTGCGGCGGTATTACGAACGCCATGCGCCAAGTGCAACCATCCTTTTTCTGTTTTGATGGGCGCTGGTCCTTGACCATTTTTGGCTTCATACACAGTATGATACTGCTTTTTATCAATCACCTTTTCTTCTTTCGCTTCCGCATTTTCAATGGTATCTGATAAGCCAAAACCAATGCCACCGCCATTTCCAGCTTCAATGAAACTATCCTGCGGACGGGTGTAAAACGCATATTTTCCATTCACAAACTCAGGATGCAGTACCACATTCCTTTGTTGTGCCGAGCTAGTTTTCAAATCAGCCAATCGTTCCCAATGTTCAAGGTCTTTGGTACGGGCAATGCCACATTGTGCTATGGCTGCCGACTGATCTCCTTCGCTTGCTTTAGGATCTCTTCTTTCTGTACAGAACAAACCGTAAATCCAACCGTCTTCGTGAGCCACCAATCTAATATCATACACATTGGTATCAGGGTTTTCAGTTTCAGGCATCACCACAGGTTTATCCCAAAATTTAAAATGATCTACTCCGTTTGGGCTTTCGGCAATAGCAAAAAAAGACTTACGGTCATTTCCTTCTACTCTTGCCATGAGGATATATTTTCCTTCGAATTTAATTGCCCCTGCATTTAGTACGGCATTCACCCCAAACCGCTCCATCAAAAATGGATTGGTTGATGGGTTAAAATCAAATTTCCAATTTAGCGGAATATGTTGAGCTGTCAATACGGGGTTCTGGTATCTGTGGTAAATGCCATTCTCCGTGGCTAGCTTTTCATTTGGCTTTTGTATCAATTGTTGATGAGCTTTTGTCATCTGTAAAATACGCTCTTCGAAATTTGTCTTCATGTTTAATCTTCTAATCTATTCCACCAGGTTCTTTTTAAAATAACTACGATAACAGCCAAAACAGCCAAATTCACTGCCAACTGCGGATACATTCCCGTGATGAGATACATAGGGAATATGGTTAAACAGAGTTGGGCTACAATTCCCAAAGCCACGTTGAACATGTCTAGCTTAAAATTTTTGTTGGCTTTGAAGGTAGGTTCTTCAGCGATCACCATTTCATGTACGGGTTGCCAAAAACCCCAAGGCTTTACATTTTTATAAAACGATTTTAAGACGGCCATATCTGTGGGCGGAGTGGCATAAGTACCAACTACACAACCAATGAGCGAAAGCACGAAAAGTGCCGGCCACCAAAACAAAGGCAATCCAGTGGTTACGTAGGGCATGAGCAATGCAGCGCCAACTCCTACCGCCATTCCCCAAAAGAAACCATTAGCATTAAAACGCCACCAATACCATTTCAAACAATTGGCCGCGACGTAACCGCCATATAAACCACCTACAATCCATTGTAGGATATCATTTACATCCTTGGCCAAGAAACCAAAAAACACTCCCGCAGCTACCACTACCACCCCTACGATGTAATTCATGGAAATGATTTTTTTGGTAGGCGCCGTAGGGTTAATGTATTTCAGATAAATATCGTTTACAATATATGCCTGTGCTGCATTTAACGTACCACTAAAGGTTCCCATAAAAGCACCTAACAAACCAGTTAGCACCAAACCAAGCACCCCTACAGGCAGAAAATTGTTAATGGTAGCAGGTAAAATCTTCTCAAAATCGGTAATGCCATTGGCATCTTTAAGGTAAATTTGATTATAGTACAAAAGGGCCAATACGGTTAAGCCTGTAACCATGGTATACCTGATAGGCAATAAAACAATGCTTACAAAACCCGTCATCTTACTGGCTTCCTTAGGGCTTCGGGTGCTCAATATTTTTTGCATGTCGTAATTAGGTGCCGGTCCTGCTAAGGAGGCAAAAACACCTTTCAACAACATCATCATAAAGAAGAAGCCGAAAAGACTAAATCCATCATCTGCAATTTTCTGATTGGCTTCTGCAGCAATTTTACTCCAATCCAAGTCGAGGTTCCAGCCAAAGAAAGGATTATTCCAGCCATGGGGAACATTCAAATTTTGATGCGCCAAATGCTGTACGGCAATCAAACCAATAGCCAAACAGGCCATGGTCATAATGATGTATTTAATGGCATCGCCCAGAACAATGCTATGCATTCCTCCTAAAATGGAATAGAACATGGCAAAAAGGGTAAACACTATACCGTAGAAATGCGGCACATATTTATCGGCGATATGAAAAGGTACATATTCCTTAATGTAATCCCATGGTACAAAAACCTGAATAAACTTCCCCAAACCTATAAATCCATACGCTAAAAAGCCTAAGCAGCTGATCAAAGCAAAGGCAATGACAATGGCATGCGAACCTTTTACTCCTTTTCCAACTAAACCAAATCGTGTTTTTAGCCACTCGGCTCCAGTAGTTGCGTTTGAACGCCTTAACCATTTGGATAAGAACATCATCATAAACACCTGATTGAATACAGGCCATAACCACGGAATCCAGATGCTTTTAAAGCCGTAAACAAAACATAAAGCCACCATCCACATGGTGCCGCTGATGTCGAACATATCACTGGCATCGCTAAGCCCCAACATGTACCAGGGCAACTTTTTACCACCCATAAGGTAGCTTTCTTTGTCCTGCTTGGCTTTATTCTTCATGTAAAAACCAATCAGCACCATAGTGGCGAGATAAATGATGAGGATAGCGACGTCGACGAATTGTAACTTCATTAGTTTGGTTAGTTTGTTTGGTTTTGGTATATCTTTTTGCTACGTAGTTTTTTCTCCAATAACACTCTCGGATTTTTTGAGAAGCGTTTAAAATCTGCTGACGAATTATCCCCCTTGTGAGGCGCATAGTAGTGCATCTTTTTAGAGGAAGGCATATAACCAGCATTACGCCAAACTAGCACATAGGAAAGCGGGCAATCTTTAATAGCTGGCCACAAAGTACCTGTCCACCAATTGGGGTCGGGCAAATTTTCGAAGCCTGTTTCGGCAAAAGCTGCTAGTTTATTTTTTTCGGAGGCCAGCTTAGTCACTATTTCCGATTGCCTTTTAATTTCAGCGATAAATTGTTCTTTCTTTTTAAGGTCAAACTGATAGGTATCGAAGCTCAACACATCTACATATTCATCACCCGGATAACTGCGTAAAAAATCTTCTTTGGTTTTAAAATCATTGGTATTGTACACCATGATCAGGTGGTCGATTTTTTTGGTCTTTCTTAGGTAATCGGTAGTAAACCGCCAAATTTCCTTCATTTCTTCTGGCGTAGCGGTACGACTGCCCCACCAAAACCAATGGCCAGTAAGTTCATGAAATGGCCTGAACAATACCGGAATATATTCGCCCTTAGCTCCTTTTAAACTGAGCAGAAAATTTGCGGCTCTGTCCAACCATTGCAGGTATAACTGATGTTTATCGCCTGTTGGCAAAATAGATTTTACAGTGTTGTGAGTAGTATCCCACGATGAACCTCCAGTTAGCGGATTATCAAAATGCCAGCTGATGGTGATGACCGCCCCTCTTTCGTAACCAGCTTTGATGTAAGCCTTCATCTTTTCAAAAGGCACACCATCAATATTATTTGCAGCCCCGTGCTCAATCCTTCCAATATCCCAGCCATACACCGCCGGATAATCGCCTGCCGTTTCTTTCACATCACTTCTTCCTTCTTGATATTTCCAACCCACGCCATAAGCCAAATCATCCTGATGGCCAAACAAAATATACTTCTTGCTTAAAGTATGTAAGTTTTGGTACAAAGCCTTCGTTTCCTTGGTAGGATTGGGATGACTTAATTTTTGGGCAACCGCTTTATGTAAACCGATGATAACGACGGCAAAAGAAAGTAGGATGATTTTTCTAAGCATAAATGATTAAGGATTAATAGAAACCAACGTCGTCGATATACACCTGCGAAGCAAAATTGCTGAACTCCTGGAAGGTGATGTATTCAATAGTTGCCGGGTTACCGATATTGATTAAAGGTACTTGGTAATCTGTCCACTTTCCTTCGTTCAGGATCAGCTCGTAAGTGCTTGCAGCAGGCGTTACCGAAATCCTTATTTTCTTACCCTGCGTTCCTACCCCACCAAAAATGGATATTTTAACCATGCTGTAACCTGTAGTATTAAATTTGGAAACCAATCTAAATCTAACCGCACCAAAACCTACATATGTTGCCTTAATAGCCGAAGTGCCTCGTCTGTTATTTTCGGTACTGGCTAAATTAAGCGTACTTGAATAAGAGGTGTTGGTCCATGAATTCCTCAATGCATCATCAAAGATGAAATGTTTTAAGCCAAAAGTTTTGGTAGCCGTTACCGAACCTACAGGAGTAGTGATCACTACTGGACCATAGGTCACGCCCGTTGGCACTTTCACTTTAATTTGCGTTTGGGTACTGGAAACGATAGTGGCATTTACTCCATTGATAGTAACACCGCTTACCCCTTTGAAATAATTTCCAGCGATGGTAATTTCATCATCAGGTACGCCTGCACCTGGCGAAAAATCATCTACCAATGGTCCCGGTTGCCTAATCTTAAAATTAAGCGTTGCCGTTCCATATTTTGTAGTCACCGTAATTGGATTATTGATAGGATCGGTTAAGTTTGCTGGAATTTTAACGGTAATGCTATTGTCTTCGGCATAAGTTAGGGAATCAGCAGCTAATGTACCGTTAAAGTCAACCTTTTGTGTGGTTCTCAGGTTGGTTCCCTTGATCATGATCCAATCGCCATAATCAACCGCCTGTAGCTCAACACTCCTATTGGTTAAATTGGTAACTGCTGTTAGTGTAGGTGGTGCTGCATTTTCTTCTTTATCTTTTTTACAGCCAAAGAGCACTATCATTGCTGCCGCGATGGAGTAGATGCCAAAATATTTTGCTATAGTTTTCATTTGTTCAACTATTTAGTCATTTTAATGATTTACCAACCTGGATTATTTTTTCCTTTGAGGGCTGTATTTGAATTTAATTCGCCTAGCGGAATTGGATACAATAGGTTTTTATTTGCTCTTAGTTTAGAGATATTATTTTGTCCCGTTCCTATTTTGTTCATCACCTGCAAGTAAACACCCCAACGCATTAAATCAAAACGTCTAATACCTTCTAGGTTAAATTCTCTAGCCCTTTCGGCCAGCACAAAGCTTCTAAACTGTTCAGGAGTCATACCGGTAGGCGCATAAGCTTCTGGTACAGGCACTGCAGGTGTACCTGTTTTAAGGTAAGCTCTCAATCTTACTTCATTCAATGCGTTATAGGCTAAAGTAGTTGCACCATTCACTTCATTTTCGGCTTCGGCATACATCAAGTAAACTTCGGCATAGCGCAGCAACGGTACAAAAGCGTCACTTTTAACCACTGTAGGCTCGGTTACACTGTATTTAATGGTATAGGCACGTTCTGCTGTAGTTGAACCTGTATTGTTATAAGTGATGCCATTCACTACTTTGTATTTTGCTGATTGCCATGAAGGGTAAAAAATGTTTGTTCCCTGCAAATTGGTATAGTTGTGGGTAATGCCATCCAACACCCTGGTATCGGTTTCGTCGTAATCTTTGTAATGGTTATTGGTGGTAAAAACCGCTCCCTGCCCAAAGGTTGAACGTGCAGAAAAATAATTGCCTATTTCGTTGATAAAACTGGTCCCTGATAGTGACTGCAACTGCCACATCTGTTCTTTGTTGTTTCTTCCGGCAATGCTCCATAAATCTTTCCAATTGGGCGTAAGTGTATATGGTCCACCAACCACCAATAATTCCGCAGCTTTATCTCTAGCCAACAAAAAATAGGCTTTCGAGTCGATGCCTTCTAATCCAGCCACTACAGTTTTAGCATAAGTGTAATAACCGTTATCAGTACCTCCTCTTACAGTTACATTTCCAGTTGCCGCTCCCGAACCTATGGTTAAATACGTTTTTGCCAAAAATGCTTTGGCTACTCCTTGGTTTACACGGCCTACTTCTCCTGCTTTGGCATGCCCTGCTGGGAACAAATTGGTTTCGGCCGATTTGAAATCGGAAATGACCACATCATAAGTAGCTTTTACTGTAGCTCTAGGTACATTCGTTTCTGGGTTTTCTGCCGAAATGGTTTTTAAATGAATAGGAACTCCGCCATACAACTGCACCAATTGGAAATAGGCCCATCCTCTTAAAAAATAGGCTTCGCCTAAAATCCTCTGTTTAACATCTGGGTCAATGTCTGTGATTTTTGCCACGTTTTCTAATACCGAATTGGCTCTCGAAATAATGGTATAGCAACCTACCCAAGGCCCGTCAACTCCCCAGTATGATTGTGGGTTGCCCGCTCCAGTGGTACCTAAATACCAATCAGCTCCCGAAACATGGTCATCATCTAAAATGGTCATGTTCCAAAAGGGCTGCAGGTACATTTCCCATGTGTACAAAGCTGCATAAACCCCGTTGATAGCGGCTTTTGCATCGCTTTCGTTTTTATAAAAATTTTCTGGAGAGTAGAATGAATATGGTTTTTCTTCCAATGCCTTTTTGCATGAAATGGTGCTTAACAAAGCCAAACCAATAACCGACGCCGTTAAATATCTTGAAATCGTTTTCATGTTGTTAAGGTTTAAAAGTTGCAACGTAATGATAGGTTGTAAGTTCTGGAATTGGGATAACCTCCCAAGTCTACACCAAACAGTGCCGGATTATCACCATAGCTATTAATTTCTGGATCATAACCAGAGTAATTGGTGAACGTAAGCAAATTGTTCACGCCTACAGATACTTTTAAAGCTGATATTGTTTTAGATTTAAGAGGTACATTATATCCTAAAGTGATATTTTTTACCCTCACAAAACTTCCATCTTCAATAAATCTTCGTGAAAATAAGATGGTCCTGAAAAATTGGCGCATTATTTTTGGTCCTGTAGCATTACTATTGTCTTGTCCGGCAGCCCAAGCCCCATCAGCCATTTCTTGGGTGATGTTTTTATTGCTTCCCAAATTAGCGTTAAAACGGGTGTTCATATTGATGATGTCGTTTCCTTGCGACCCATTAATGAATACGCTCAAATCAAAACGTTTGTATTTGAAATTATTGGTAAAACTGAAAGTGTAATCAGGGTTGACATCGCCTATAAAAGTTCTATCGCTTTGTGTAATGGCGGTAGGGTCATTATCTAAGTTTTTGTACTTGATTTCGCCAATTGTTCTCAAAATAATGGACGAACCTTGATTGGTGTAAGCAGGATCATTCCTTACTTCTGCTTCATTATCATAGTAACCATCTTCTACATAACCATAAAGGGCGCCAATAGGTTTACCCACGGTTTGGATAAATGGCGCATCGCCAGTAGAAATATTGCGGGCATATTGTTCTCTTACATCGGCACTTAGACTTAAAATTTTATTACGGTTAAAACTCATGATGAAGTTTGACTTCCATTCAAAATCCTTGTTTTTCATTACCGTACCACCAAGCGTTATCTCCAAGCCTTTATTTTGGATGGAGCCCGAGTTCACCAATTTGGTTTCAAAGCCTGTGGACGACGGAATCACCAAGTTCTGCAACAAATCGTCGGTAATTTTCTTGTACACCTCTACTTGTAGATTCAAGCGATTGTTAAACATGGTCAAATCAAGTCCTAGGTTATATGCACTGGTGGTTTCCCATTTCAATTTTTCGTTGGCTGGGCCCGCAAATAAATCGTTAGCCAAACCTGTTTGAATAGCGCCACCAAATACATAATTGTAGACACTTAGCTTTGAAAGGGAGGCATAAGAACCAATACCTTGATTTCCTGTTTGTCCGTAGCTAAAACTCAACTTCAAATCATTCACAAACTTGAGGCCTTTCATAAACTCCTCGTTAGATAGTTTCCAAGCCACTGCTGCCGATGGGAAACCTGCCCATTTATTGTCCTTACCAAATTTACTGGAACCATCCTGACGGTACGACAACGTTAAAAGATAGCGGTCATCAAAACTATAAAAAGCTCTTCCCAAAAATGAAATCAGGGTCGATTGGTATCTTGAAGTGATTACCGGCATCACCACCTCGCCTGCGGCCAAGTTTTCGTTCTGTAAAGCATCATTAGGAAAAGTTTTGGCTTCGGCTCTTTTGCTTTGCCCATTAGTACGTTCATAGGTTCCCCCAGCCATTACATCCAAATAGTGTTTTTTAATGGCTTTTTTATAAGTTAAAATACTTTCGGCCACACCGCTATTCCAAATGTTGTCGGCCTTTAAACCCCAGCCCTTCATCGAGAAACCTTCATAAACCGTTCGAGGGTAGTATTGGTCCCTGTTACCACTTGAATAGTTGAAACCTATATTTTGCCTGAATTTAAAATCTTTCAAAAATGTCGCTTCCAAATAGTTGGACGAAAAGATATTCAAGCCTTTTACGGTATTCAAAATATCATTTACATAAATGTATGGATTGGTGATAAATGCATCGCCTACCCCATCATATGCAATAGATTCTGAAATGGTAGAAGGAAAAGTTAAAGCTGCCCTGATGACCCCTGCACTCGCTGCATCCGATTTGTCAGTCCCTGTTTTAACTCCATTGGTTCGAGTGCTCGCTAAGGAAGTACTAGTTCCTATCTTAAAGGTTTTGCTGATATTCCTGTTCAAATTTAAACCTAAGCCTAATCGGTTGTATTTAGAATTGAGCACCGTTCCTTCTTGGTCTAAATAATTAAAAGTGACACTATGGTTTCCAGCTTCTGTGCCGCCAGAAATATTTAAAGAATATTTTTGATACAGACCATTTCTAAAGATGCGATCTTGCCAATTGTTGGTATCGCCTACATAATCTTGCGGTCCTTTTGAGTAATAAGTATTTCCGGGATTTGCAGGGTCGGGAACATTGGCACCCGGAAAGGGTATAGTGTAATTGGTACCGGTGTACTTGTTGGAATTTAAATAGGCCAAATTTTGATAGGCGGCATATTCCGAAGCATTCAGCACGTCAATTTTTTTGGATACCGAGGCCACTCCTGCGTTAAAATTAGCCTCTACTTTATCTTTTCCACTTTTACCTTTTCTGGTGGTAATGAGCACTACCCCGTTAGCTCCCCTGGAACCATAAATAGCGGTAGCCGAAGCATCTTTCAAAATATCAATGCTTTCAATATCATCGGGATTAAGAAACGACATGGCATTTAGCGTTTGCTTTTCATCCTCTCCTAACGACATCGGCGTTGCTCCGCCACTAGAATTGTTAAAAGGCACACCATCTATTACATACAAAGGTTCTGTACCACCTAAAAAAGAATTAGAGCCACGCACCCTAATGCTCAATCCAGCACCAGGGGCACCATCATTTTGGGTAACATTTACCCCCGCGACTTTTCCTTGCATGGCCTGCAATACGTTTGTAGGCGCATCTCTGGTTAAATCTTCTCGATTAATTCGGGCTACCGAACCGGTTAAGTCCGATTTTTTAGCAGTACCATATCCAATAATCACGACATCAGAAAGGGTAGTACTTGCTACTTGGAGCTTAACATTGAAATTGGTGGTGTTCCCTATTGGAATTTCCTGTTGCACCATGCCTAAATAAGAAAAGGTGATAGTTTGCGCTGTTGAAGGAACATTCATAAGGAAACTACCATTTTCATTGGTAGTGGTGGAGATTTTAGCACCTTTTATGCCTACTGAAACTCCCGAAAGCGGAAGCCCATTTTCATCCATTACCTTTCCGGACAATTTTTTGTCCTGCGCAAACGCTTCGGCAACAAACAACATACATACAAGTATTGCTAATAAATAGGTGGTTAGTTGATTACGCATAAATAGTCATATTTGGTTAATTCAAAAGTAGCGCCCTTGATAGCCTATTAATAATACTTTATTATCCATTTATAGTATTTTTATCTCTAAAGATTGTTTTAAAGCAAAAATTTATGGTTTATTGCATTGCAATACAAATCATTAACCATAAATATATTATTATATCTATTGCATTCATATATGATATTATTTTATCCAACTGATTTGTCTTAATTTATCTTTTAGCCATATGATAAAAGAAATTACTCCACTCACTACAGGCGATTGCTTCACCATTTTTGAGCGAAGGAAAAAGGATTTCGACTTCCCTTTACACTACCACGAAGAAATGGAACTCAATTTTATTTCAAATGCTAATGGTGCCCGACGTGTGGTTGGCGACCATATTGAAGAAATTGGCGACATCGAATTGGTGCTCATTGGCTCTAACCTCCCACACGTGTGGGAGACCCATAAATTGAGTGGACAGGAAATACATGAAGTCACCATCCAATTCCATAAAGATTTATTTGATGAAAAGTTTTTGCGGAGAAACCAGTTACGTGTCATTAGAGAAATGTTTGAAAAAGCCAAATGTGGTATTCTGTTTTCTAGTGATACCGCGAAAGCTATTGGTCCTCGCCTCATTAAACTTAACAAGCAGCATGGCTTTGATTCGGTACTGGAGCTAATGTCTATTTTGCACGACCTATCCACTTCCAGAAATATGCGCAGTCTCTCCGATTCTACCTTTAGCCAAGCCGAGTTTTCTTACACTAGCCGTAGGGTAGAAAAAGTGATGGAATATATCAACCTCAATTTCGACAAACAGGTTTCGCTTTCGGAAGTGGCCAAAATAGCCAACATGACCGAAGTTTCGTTCAGCCGTTTTTTTAAGCACAGAACTGGAGCCAGTTTTATCGATAGTTTGATTGAAATTCGTTTAGGCCATGCCTCCCGCAAATTAATCGACACCTCCGAAACCATTTCCGAAGTAGCTTACAACTGTGGCTTTAATAACATTTCCAATTTTAACCGGATTTTTAAAAAGAAGAAAGGTTGTACGCCTACCGAATTCAGGGACAATCTTTCTGGCCACCGCATTTTTGTTTAAATTTTATGAAATACAGAATCTTATTGCTTTTTGCAGCACTTATCCATTTCCAGACTTGGGCTGCTCGAACCACTTTCTATCCAGCCAACCATCAACATATCCAATATGTGGGACGAGGTGATTTCTCTAACCCCTTACAACCAAAATTCTGGGCCTCCGGCGCCTACGCGCTCATTAACTTTAGTGGCAGCTCGTTCACCGCACACATTAATGATGAAATGCTGTGGGGAAATATATTGAACTACTTGGAAGTAAAAATCGATAACCAACCCGCCTATCGCCTAAGGTTAACTGGCAAGGAAAACCAGTTGGAATTGGCTAAAAATCTTCCCAAAGGAAATCATACCATATTGATCTGTAAAAACTCGGAATCTGAAAACGGCTATATTTCATTTGTGGGTTTTGATTGTGAAAAGCTACTACCTCCTCCTACTCCTCAAAAGAGAAAAATGGAATTTATTGGCGATTCCATTACCTGTGGTGCAGGAAGCGATGAAAGCGAAATTAAATGCGAATCCAAAGGTTCCTCATGGCACGACCAACACAATGCCTATTTTGCTTACGGACCTAGCACCGCAAGAAATCTGAACGCTCAATGGCATCTTACCTCGGTATCTGGTATTGGTTTGATGCACAGTTGTTGCGGTAAAAAAATCATCATGCCTCCCGTGTATAATAAAATTAACCCTGCCAGAGACACCCTCGCTTGGGACTTTTCCAAATACCAACCTGACGTGGTAACCATTTGCTTAGGTCAAAACGACGGTATACAAGATTCAGTAAAGTTTACTACTGCCTATGTCAATTTCATGAAGCAACTACGTGGCGATTACCCCAAAGCAAAGTTGGTGATGTTAACTAGTCCAATGGCTAGCCCGCAGCTTAAAGAAGCTTTGGCAAAATACATCAGTGCCGTAAAGACAACGCTTAACCAAAGCGGAGAAAACAATATTGCCAGTTATTTTTTCGAAATAAGAGCTAACGGTGGTTGCGGAAAACATCCTTCGTTAGCCGAACATCAGCAAATTGCAGCAGAACTAAGTGTTTTCCTCAAAAAAGAAATGGATTGGTAAGTGACATGAGTTGAGAATAGGAGTTTTGTGATTTTTCATGATTTCTAGCCCTAGCAAACCCTCTTCATTCTACCAAAATCGGCCTTGGCCTGTTCGAGACGTACAAATCAGCCCTATGTGTCTATGTGTTTGTATTTTTTTTAATTACACAACCTAAATGAACCACATAAGCACATAGTACACAATAGCAAACTATATTTCGGATTTAAAAGCCTGATTATGTAGACACAAACCTAAGTTCAATCATTAAATTTATCAAAACAACCCATAAAACTGATGCTGAAATAAATTCAGCATGACGAACCGCCCATCTGACGTCACCCTGAATTTATTTCAGGGTCAGCAAAACAAAGTTGGCATCATTCCACCAAAAATCAACCTAAATAATAATCGAACTCAGGTTAAAAAATATTTTCTTAGCCTAAACTCACCTTAACTAACGAATAGATCTTCCTACCTGTTGCACAAAACTATGGAAGTTCAGTTTCTTTTGCCTATCGCCCAAGCGCACAATGATTACTTTATTTTGTGGGTTAGCATAAACCGATTGGTGGAACATACCTTGTGCTTTATAATCGTACACCTTTTTGGCATAAAAGTACCTACCATCGGGGTTTCTTTCCACCGGATAATCCAACCCTTCTTTACCTAAGTAACTTACCGCACTTACCGAATCCTTAAAAAACTTGAAATCCCTAGTGGCCCAAAATTGGTTTTTATAGCGCAGCTTAGTCAATGAATCAGGGTTGGTAGTCACCTCTACCCACTTCTTAGAAATAATTTGTTTCCCTTCCCAATTACCACCGTTCAAATAAAGCCTTCCAATTTTGGCAAAATCAAGTGCCGTGGCATTTAAGCAACAAAAAGCTTTAATGTTCCTATCATCATCCATACTCCAAAGTGCATCGCTTTCAGCACCAATGGGCTGCCATAAACGCTCCTGCATTTGCATCTGTAAGCTTTTTTCTACAGCTTTCTCTAAAATAAAAGCTAATACCTGCGTATTGATGCTCTGGTATTCGAAAACCTTGCCTGGTTCATTCTTCATTTTTAACTTGCTTACCATCTTTTTCAAGTCGGCACCGTAATAGCTGCGCACAATTTTCGAAAATGGATTAAATGACCTTTCCGAAAAATCAAATCCACTGCGCATATCCAACACATGTTGTATGGTTAAACGGTTAAACCGTTCGTCGTTCTTAGCCAGTTCAGGCAAGTATTTAATCACCAATTCAGCAGTCGATTTAATTTCGCCCTTGTCAATGGCAATACCAACCAAAGTGCCCACAAATGACTTAGCCACCGAAAAGCTAGGCTGCTTAGTCGTTAAGGCTTTATCTTCAGAAAGGTATTGATAAATGATGCTATCGTTCTTGATCACCAAAAAAACATTGGTCTTGGTATTTTTTAAGGAAGTGTCTAAATGCAGCTTCAATTTCTCGTAAGTCTTATTGGGATAGTTGCGTTTAAAATAAAACGGCGTAGCCGATTTTTGGATGGTCACGTTTTCAAACTTGGCACTATCGCCCAAATCAGGAATTAAATACTTAACAGACCTTAGCGGTACACAGGCCGCAAGAAAAAGTAAAATTGCAGCTAAAGAAAAGGTAATTCTCATTGTTTGCTAAAATACATATCATAAAAATAAAACCATTAAGGAATTAGGGAAATTAAGATTGGCATGAGAAAGATTTAATGATAGCTTAATCTCTCGGTATCAAAAACATTTGGGCGACAAATATTTCAATGACGTTTATAATCCATCAAAACTTCCCTCTTAATCTCCATAGGAGCTGCACCCAGGTATCTTTTTGCGATATCAAAAAATGTTTATTTACACACTTCTCATTCTGAGAGCAACCCGTACCAACACTTCGGTAGCGAAGGATGCCCAATACTTGTACTTCCCATATCCCTTCTCTAAGGGGGCAAGGGCAGGAAATCGTCGTCCAAAAACAAAAAATCCCGCGGCAACAACCGCAGGATTTATATTACGTTCAGTCATCGTCAGCTAACCACTGTTAACTGACCCCTAACCACTAAATATGTATCGCTCTGTTTTCAGTAGCAGCCAAAGCAGCTTCTTTTAAAGCTTCAGTATACGTTGGGTGCGCATGGCAAATTCTAGCTACGTCCTCAGCCGAAGCACGGAATTCCATCGCTACCACTGCCTCTGCAATCATATCCGCAGCACGAGGGCCAATCATATGAACACCTAAAATTTCGTCTGTTTTTTCATCAGCCAATACCTTTACAAAACCATCCGTATCCATACTCGCTTTAGCACGTCCACTAGCTTTGAAAGGGAAAGAACCTGCTTTGTATTTCACTCCCGCAGCTTTCAATTGCTCCTCAGTTTGACCTACAGAAGCCACCTCTGGCCAAGTGTAAACTACCCCAGGGATTAAGTTATAATTGATATGAGGTTTTTGGCCAGCAATAGTTTCCGCTACGTAAATACCTTCATCTTCTGCTTTGTGCGCCAACATCGCTCCTTTAATCACATCGCCAATAGCATAAATACCTTTTACAGCAGTTTCCAAATGATCGTTTACTGGAATTTTATTACCTCTCTCCTCAGGCGTGATACCGATTTTCTCCAAGCCTAAACCTTGGGTATAAGCCGTTCTACCAACCGCTACAATGCAGTAGTCGGCCTCCAAATTCACTGCTTCACCTTTGGCGTTATCAGCCGTTACCGTTACTACTTTACCTTTAACCGATGCGCCAGTAACTTTATGGCTGGTTAAGAACTCCATGCCCAACGATTTTTTCAGTACACGTTGCAACTCTTTACCCAAACCAGCATCCATAGTGCTGATAATTGACGGTGCAAATTCTACTACGGTAACCTTAGTGCCCAAACGAGCGTAAACCGAACCTAACTCCAAACCAATTACCCCACCACCAATCACCACCATGGTTTTAGGCACTTCTTTCAAAGTTAAAGCCTCTGTAGAAGTGATGATACGTTTTTTGTCTATTGGCAAGAAAGGCAAAGCCGTAGGTTTAGAACCTGTAGCAATGATTACGTTTTTAGCGCTTAATTTCTCGGTGCTACCATCGGCTTTAGTTACCAAAATGGTGTTTTTATCTTCAAAAGAAGCCACACCTTCAAAAGCATCAATTTTATTTTTCTTAAACAGATAAGTAATACCAGCAGTGTTTTGCGCTACCACATCATCCTTACGGGCAATCATTTGCTTCATGTCCACCTTTAAATCTTTAAGGTTAATACCATGAGTGGTAAAAGTATGAGCCGCGTTATGGTAATGCTCCGAAGAATCTAACAAGGCCTTAGACGGGATACAGCCAACATTCAGACAAGTACCGCCATAAGTTTTATATTTTTCTACTACCGCTGTTTTTAAACCTAATTGTGCACAACGGATGGCACCTACATAACCGCCCGGACCCGAGCCTATAACAACTACGTCGTATTGCATAATCTTTTAAGAATTTTTGTTAGGGCAAATGTACACTTTACCACCTAAACCCCAAAAGTTACAATGTTTTAATGTTGTAAAAACTTACTTGCGTTTTCTGCTTTGCAGATAACAGAAATTTAAGGATGTCTTTTTGAAAAGCTGTAACCTGCATTCCATCGTTTCCGCCAGTCGGGCTTTCCATCACAATCTTTTTGTTCCTAGCCAACCAGTCATTCAGATCTGTCAGCTTGTCGAAGGATTATCTTGGCAAAAACGCTTCGACAACCATCAGATTCTTCGTTAACTCAGAATAACAAGAATAACAAAAGGTATTTCTGCTGCAATCCTGTTTAGAGAACAAAAACAATGCTACTATAAGGCGAAAAAATGATTTGTATCTTTGAAAAGATAGACTATTTATGAGAATGCTCCTAATGAAGAAAATATTGACAGTTCTAATTTTAATTACAACTATAAAAGCCTATGCCCAAAAAGCAGACACTTTAAAGCTTTCGGACTTTAAATTATGCGAGTTGTCTATTGATAAACTTAAAGAAATAGACCCAAATCTGAAACAAGTTAAAATCGAAGAAATGGACTTATGTCCTGATGGATTTGTACAAGATAGTAGATTTGAAAATAGAATTGGGTATGAAAGTGATTTATATCCAGGTGTGATTTTTCAGAAATATCAATCGAAAACAAATACCATAGCGAAAATTCATTTAACAAAAAAATTCAAAGGCTACATGCCTGATGGCAATTATGTTGATTTAAGAACCTTAAAGGCAGTAGACATTCTGAAAAAATATGACAACTTAAATTCCTGGACTTCAAGAGGATGTTCAGAGTATTGGGGAATCAATGACAATAAGGGAACATCTTACTTTGTAAAAATTAACAAAGACAAAAAACCACAATACCCCATTGATGAAAAATACTATACAGAACAGCTAATTGAGGGAATTGACATTATTGCAGATTGTTATTCTTACAATGAAAATACTACAACAACAGCAAAACCACTCATCATTTTAGAAGGTAAGGAAGTAAGCGAGGATGTATTAAAAAATCTTAGACCCGAGGATATAGACCATATAAATATCTTAAAAGGCGAAAACGCTATAAAAAAATATGGAGACAAAGGGAAAAATGGTGTAATAGAATTTTTCATGAAAAAGAAAAATTAGGAAAGTGCTCTACTTTAACCCTATACCAATTTTCTCGTAGCAAAAATCACCACTGAATAAATTAACAACAACAAGAAAAATAAGGCAACATGAGTGAAGAAAGAAGAAAAGTTTATTTTGAAATGGTTGATAACAATATAGAGAAATACGGATTTCATGTAACGTATGTTCTCGAAGAGAACGGTTCTACCCCATTTGGATATTCAACTGGGTTATATAGAAATTTCGGAATCCCAGAAGCGTTCGTTTCAGGCTTACCTAATGGGCTTACAAATACCTTAATAAACAATTATGCTCAAACCTTTAAAAACAAAAACGTACCATTAAACGAGAAATTAAATAATTTAATCGATCGTTTCTCTATATATGTCATTCCTGTAAAAAATGATAATCTAAATAAAAAAATACTTAGTTCATTTAGGTTCTATGAAGACCATGAGTTTAAATCGGTTCAAATAATTTTCCCAGACCTAACAGGAAAATTCCCTTACGAAATTGGTTACGATTATGACCAAGAGATTTTCGGTCATCTATAATATAAATGAAGTGAGTGAACCCAGCTCTTTTTAAAAGTCTCACTCAAAACTTTCATTTAATTTTCCACTAAAAAAATATACCCCTTATATTTGAGTATGATAAACTTAAGAAACATCCCATTTTTTGTGGTAGGCCTATCCGCTTTGCTTTTAGGTGTATTAGCATTTAGAAATGATTGCCCTACAGCTTGGTACATCATTGCCTTAATATATTTTATTTTAGGCTTTGCCTTTCGCAAACCTGTTGATACAGCCGACGGTGGCCACTAGCGTTTTGCCGTCATTTCGACTGAAGCGTAGCGTAATGGAGAAATCTTTGAATTGATTAAAACTATTCAAAGATTCCTCGGCTTCGTTTTACTCTGCTCGAAATGACGGTGTTATTTCATTCTTTTCTCTCAAGAGCTTTCAGCCTTAAGCTTTCCGCTTTCAGCACCCTAAACTAAACCAACCGAAAATGAAACGAATACTCCTAACCTTTCTCTTCTTTTCTTACTTTTTCAGCCAAATCACTTCGGCACAAGAAACAGATTCTGCCTATGTACGTAACCACTACACCAAAATAGAACGCCTCATTCCCATGCGTGATGGAGTAAAACTATTTACTTCCATTTATATTCCAAAGGATATTTCTAACAGCAAAAAATACCCTTTTTTGATTAATCGCACCCCCTACACCGTACAACCTTATGGCGAAGACAAATACAAGCAAAGCTTGGGCGGCTATCCTGCGGTGATGCGTGACGGTTTTATCTTTGTTTATCAGGATGTTCGTGGCCGTTGGATGAGCGAAGGTCAGTTTGAAGACATCAGACCTACCAACCTGAAAAAAGGCAAAAAAGATATTGACGAAAGTACCGATACTTATGATACCATCGACTGGTTAGTGAAGAATATTCAAAACAATAATGGTAAAGCTGGCATATACGGTATTTCTTATCCCGGCTTCTATTCCACTACTTCATTAGTGAAATCACATCCAGCATTAAAAGCAGTTTCACCCCAAGCTCCCGTTACGGATTGGTTCATTGGCGATGACTTCCACCACGGTGGTGCTTTATTTTTGATGGATGCCTTTAAGTTTATGACCTCGTTTGGCGTTCCTCGTCCAAAACCCATTACCCCCGACAAAGGACCTAAACCGTTTCAATTCCCTATAAAAGACAATTACCGTTTTTATTTAGAAGCTGGCTCAGTGAAAAACTTGAAAGATAAATACATGGGTGACAGTATTAAGTTCTGGAATAACTTATTTAAACACCCCAACCTAGATACTTTTTGGCAAGCTCGTCAGATTGTGAGACATTTAAAAGATGTAAAACCTGCAGTAATGGTAGTAGGTGGTTTTTTTGATGCTGAAGATGCTTACGGTGCCTTTGAAACCTACAAAGCCATTGAAACACAAAACCCTAAAGCCAACAACATATTGGTAGCCGGCCCGTGGTTTCATGGTGGTTGGGTACGTGGCAAGGGCGATAGCTTTGGAGATATTAATTTCGGCACGCCCACAAGCACTTACTATCAGGAAAATCTGGAGTTACCTTTCTTTAAATATTACCTTAAAGGAGAAGGAAATTTTAATGGCGCCGAAGCCAATATTTTCCTAACCGGAAGTAATCAATGGAAAAAATTTGATACCTGGCCTCCACAAAACGTGGAACTGAAATCACTGTATTTTCATCCTAATGGTAAATTATCATTCACCAAACCTAGTGGCAATAACAGCTTTGACGAGTACATGAGCGACCCTAATACACCTGTCCCTTACCAAGATGGTATTCAAGCCAATCGAACTAGAGAATATATGGTAGACGACCAACGTTTCGCTTCGAGAAGACCAGATGTGAAGATGTATCAAACAGATGTATTGACGGAAGACATTACCCTAACTGGTCCAGTATTGGCAAATTTAATGGTGAGCACTACGGGCACCGATGCCGATTACGTAGTAAAACTGATTGACGTTTACCCAGAAGATACCAAGGAAATATCTCCTGCCGATAAAAATAAAATGATGGCCGGTTATCAAATGTTAGTAAGAGGCGAAATTTTAAGAGGCAAGTACAGAAACAGTTTTGAAAAACCCGAAGCTTTTGTGCCAAACCAAGCTACCCAAGTAAAATATGCTTTGCCCGATGTGGGCCATACCTTCAAAAAAGGTCACCGCATTATGGTACAAGTACAACACTCGTGGTTTCCATTGGCCGACAGAAATCCTCAAAAATTCATGAATATTTACGAAGCACAACCTAGCGATTTCCAAAAAGCTACGCACAGAATTTATCATGATGCAACCAACAGCTCTTTCTTATCTTTACCGATATTAAAATAGCCATATCGTCATTGCGAGGTACGAAGCAAACTTACAACGTTCGCTACTAACTATCGCATTAAGATTGCTTCGTACCTCGCAATGACGGCCGTAAAAACTAGATAGTTATAAAAATGAAAAAAACACTAATTGTTCTTGCCTTTCTAACATCTTCTATAGCAACATTTGCGCAAAACATGCTTGGCAGCAATGAGAAAGAGGAAAGAGCAAAATTTTTAAGAGGTGCTTTAACCGATTTAAGAACCTGTTACGACATCAATTATTATCACTTAGATGTGAAAATAGATATCGATAATAAATCGGTAAGCGGCAGTAATGAATTTGCCTTTACCGCCACTAAAGATTTTGAAAACCTACAATTTGACCTCTTCGAAAATTTAAAGGTAGAAAAAGTAATTTTCAAAGGGACGGAGCTTCCATTTACTAGAGAATTTGCTGCAGTGTTTGTAAAATTCCCAAAAATCAAAAAAGGTAGCAAAGAACGTTTTACCGTTTTTTATAGTGGCAATCCACGGGTTGCAAAAATGCCACCTTGGGATGGAGGCTTTATCTTCAGGAAAGATAAAGCTGGCAACCCCTTTGTTTCGGTAGCCTGTCAAGGTTTAGGTGCCAGCGTTTGGTGGCCCAATAAAGACCACCAAAGCGACGAGGTGGATAGCATGTTGATCAGCATTAGCGCACCCGCACCTTTAGATTGTATTGCTAACGGTCGTTACCGTAGTAAAACCGAAGTTAAAGATGGTTATACTAAACACCATTGGTTTGTAGGCAACCCCATCAATAATTACAATATTGCTTTTTACATCGGTAAATATGCGCATTGGAACGACGTTTATGATGGTGAGGATGGCAAATTAAGCTTAGATTTTTATGCGCTAAAAGAAGATAGTGCTAAAGCTCGTCCACATTGGGATGCCGATGTAAAACCCATGCTAAAATCTTTTGAATATTGGTTTGGCCCTTATCCTTGGTATAAAGATGGTTATAAACTAGTGCAGGCACCACATTTGGGCATGGAGCACCAAAGCGCCGTGGCCTATGGAAACCAATACCAAAAAGGGTATTTGGGCCGTGATTTATCCGGCACTGGAGTTGGTTTAAAGTGGGATTTCATTACCATCCACGAAACTGGCCACGAATGGTTTGGCAATAACATTACTACCAAGGACATTGCCGATATGTGGGTACATGAAGGTTTCACCACCTATTCGGAAGTGTTATTTACCGAAAGTACACAGGGAAAAACCGCGGCGAGCGATTACCTTGTTGGATTGCGCAAAAACATCGAAAATAAAAGCCCAATGATTGGCAAATACAACACTAACACCGAAGGTAGTGGCGATATGTATTACAAAGGAGCCAACCTTATCCATACTATCCGTCAATTAATCAATAATGATGAAAAATTCAGGCAGATATTAAGAGGTTTGAATAAAACCTTCTATCATTCTACCACCACTTCTGCCGCGGTAGAAGCCTACATCATCAAACAAAGCGGTTTAAAACTCGACAAAGTGTTTGACCAATACTTGCGGCATGCCAACATCCCAACATTGGAATATAGGATAGAAAACGGCACACTACAATACAGATGGTTAAGTGAGGTAACTGGTTTTGATATGCCTGTAAAAGTAAGCCTAAACGCAGGAGAATATACTTTGATTAAGCCAAGTAACAATTGGCAATCTATAAAAGTAAATCCTTCAATTACCCCTGAAAACTTTAAGGTAGAACGAAATTTTTATGTAAACCTTAAAATTGTAAAATAAGTTGCCATCTGATGCAACCTTTCCGTAATTAAGGCGTCTTCATTAACGGGTGTAGGAAGTACCTGCGCCCGTTAATCATTTTATACCAAACATGAAGACAACCTCAATTTTTACCCTTTTCATTTTATTTGCCGCACAAATTGCTTTTGCGCAAAAAAGAACACCCATTATCAAAGCTACCTCTACACAAGTTGATATTAGAGATGGCCATAAACTAAATAGAAATGTTTGGCGCATTGTTCCAGAAGAGAAACTGGATGTTTATGTGACTTCTGAGAAAAAGGTTACCTTTTATACAGACATAGATTCTATCTCTTTCAAAATTGACCCTAAAGTTGGAAAGTACGATTTTATCATTTTATTAAATGGCAAGGATACCGCCAGAACACAAATTAAATATCAAGAAAGTAGATTAGGGCAACTAAAAAAAGCAGGAAAGTATAACTATACTGATGACCGCTTTATCCCCAAATTTAGTTATCAGTCCAAAGAAGATGCAAATTTACAGCGTGTAAGGAAAAACCTCAAACTTGACTCTATTGCTGGAAAGGGAAATGAGCTGTCACAGATCTTCAATCTGATGCACTGGGTACATAATTTAATCAGACATGACGGAAGTAGTAATAATCCTACTTTAAAAAATGCAATTGATTTGATTAAGATATGCAAAGAAGAAAATCGTGGCGTAAACTGCCGAATGCTGGCAACCATTCTTAACGAATGCTATTTAGCAATGGGAATTACTTCTAGATATGTGACCTGCATGCCTAAAGAGACAAAATTCGACGATTGTCATGTGATCAATATGGTTTATTCAAAAGATCTGGACAAATGGATTTGGATGGACCCTACCTTTGATGCTTATGTCATGGATGATAAAGGAAATTTACTTGGCATCCAAGAGGTGCGTGAACGACTTGTTAAAGGCTTACCTTTGGTATTGAATGCTGATGCCAATTGGAATAGAAGTAACCTGCAAACCAAAGAAGAGTATTTAGAAAAATATATGGCTAAAAACCTATACCGTCTTCAAAGCCAACAAGTAAGTGAATACAACACTGAAACTTCAATAAGCGGTAAAAAAATAACCTACATAGAACTTCTTCCTTTGGATGGTTTAGAACAAACACCACAAAAAACAGAATCAACCAATCAAAAAACAGGTGTAACCGTTACTTTTTACAAAACGAATAACCCAAATTTATTTTGGACAAAGCCTTAATAATTAAAAGAACTACAGTAAATTTACGTTAACTTATTAATGCCCAAAAATGAATGACTAAATGATGCAACGTTTTAAAATAAGGCTGTGTCTTTTAGTTAAATAAACTTACACAAATGAGTAAAAAATATATCTCTTTTGGATTTATGCTCGCTGCAGTCATCGCAACGGCCCATCCTGTACAGTCTGAGCTACCTATTAACATCAGCATTTCAAAATCCAAGCTGAAAAACCGTGATATTGAAGTCAAAAATTTCAATTCAGTTGCGGCTGGAGGCCCATTACAAGTCATCGTAACCTTAGGCGCTACCGAAGGAGTTAGATTTGAAGGTGATGAAGAGGCTATCTCATCTCTTGTGGCAGAAGTAAAAGGCAGTGCCCTTATTATTCGTCCGAAAATGAGTTGGACAAGTTGGTCGCATAAATACAAAGACAAGAAAATAATAGTTCATGTAAACGCAAAAACCATTAAAGCACTCACGATGAGTGGCGATGGTTCCCTTACTGTAAAAGGTACCATTAACCAAAATTCTCTAACGACTACTTTAAGTGGTTCTGGTTCTATTAATGCTACGATAGACGTTCAAGATTATACGGCCGTAGTAAGTGGTTCGGGAAAACTGAATATTGCTGGCGAAGCCGGAGATACCAATGCCACGATTAGCGGTTCTGGTGTATTAAGTAAAAAGGGTGCTTTGAAAGTAGCTAACTTATCTGCTCGCATTAGTGGTTCCGGAACGGCATATATCCATACCGATGGCGAAATTAGTGCCCTAATCAGCGGCTCTGGCAGTGTTTATTACACAGGCAATGCAGATGTGAGTCAAAAGAGCATTGGTTCAGGAAAAGTAAAAAAGCTAAATTAAGAGCATAAAAAAAAATCCCACATGTGTGGGACTTTTTTTTGTGAAAAGATTTTAAAATCTTGTATATAGCGCAAGCTGGATAGCATTATTCATGGTATTCACCGAAGCTCCTTTGATGGCTTGGTTTAAGTAGCCTGCTTCAATATCAAATGCTTTAGAAACACGATAGCCTACGGCTAAATAAGCTCTATTTTGGTCGAACGTACTTCCATTCAATTCATCCTTATTTTGCAGATTTAAGAAAAATTCATTTTGTAGCGCCACAAACATTCCTTTTTCAAAAGCCCCTGCTTGCTTTTGCAATGGTTGTACTAACCTAAAGAAATAACGGAATCGCTGTGAAAACAAATCATCTGTTTGACGCTCAATAAAACGTTGTTCCAACCTGAACCTATGGCTTAATGTTGCACTTTTCCATGGTTGATGATTATAAATGTATTGTTGCCAAATGCGATGCTCAGTCAAAGTAAATTTCGGTTCGTAAGGTGTAGCACCTGAAACAAGAATTGGATATAAATGCGGTAAATAGGTTTGTGTAAACAAATAACCTACAGTAGCATTTGAGTTTTTATTGATGTAATAAGTAACACCTGGTCTAATCAGCACATTTCTTAATCTATCCCAGTTATCATCAGAACGCAATTGAAAATCAAAATGCATACCCCATTTATCATTAAACTTAGTACTGTTTAGAAACATGAACCAACCCGTATTTTGCTGATTGGTTTGCGCATAAAGCATAGTACCAAAAATGCTGAATAAAGCAATAAATGTAATTTTTTTCATCTAGTTTTAATCTTTGTGTGATTAACGAAAATATTAAAATAACCGAGAAACAGAAAATACGTAACAGAAAGCAGACAAATAATATTCAACCCGTCATTTCGAGGTACGAAGCAATCTTTTTTCTTCGTATATAATGTGTCCATTTAGGATTGCTTCGTACCTCGCAATGACGAATCGCTTTAAGCTTCGCTGAGCACTTCGTGGTTCCCGTCTACGCGGGAATGACGAGCTCCATAACGTAAAAAAACCTTGTCCATTTTCATAAACAAGGTTTTAATATTATTGAAAAAAGTTAAAAAAAATCTTAACTATTCTTCATTTCTTAATGTTTAAACTTATACGCCTAACAGTAATCTAGCTGGATCTTCCAATAATTGCTTAACACGTACCAAGAAACCTACCGACTCACGTCCATCGATAATTCTGTGGTCGTAAGACAAAGCGATGTACATCATCGGACGAATCACTACCTCTTTATTTTCCGCAATTGGACGCTCGATAATATTGTGCATTCCTAAAATCGCAGATTGAGGTGCATTAATAATTGGCGTAGACATCATTGAACCAAAAACACCACCGTTAGTAATGGTAAAGGTACCACCAGTCATTTCTTCAATCGTCAATTTGCTATCTCTAGCTTTAGTTGCCAATTCAATAACCGTTTTTTCAATTTGAGCTAAGCTCATGCTTTCTGCATTTCTAATGATTGGCACTACCAAACCTTTAGGAGCAGATACCGCGATGGATACATCAACGAAATCATTGTAGATGATTTGATCGCCTTCAATACGAGCATTTACTGCAGGGAAATCTTTAGCTGCCTCACATACCGCTTTAGTGAAGAAACTCATGAAGCCTAAGCCAACACCGTGTTTCTCTTTAAATTGGTCTTTATATTTAGCACGTAAATCCATGATTGGCTTCATGTTCACCTCGTTAAAAGTGGTTAACATAGCCGTTTCATTTTTAACTGCAACCAAACGTTTAGCTACCGTTTTACGCAATGGCGACATTTTTTCAGCACGCTCATTTCTTGAACCAGCAACCGCTGGAGCTGCAGCAGCTTTTGGAGCTTCTGCCTTAGCAGAAGGTTTTCCAGCCTGTGCGTTATTTGCGTCTTCTTTGGTAATTCTTCCATCAACACCCGTACCTTTTACGCTAGCGGCATCGATACCTTTTTCAGCTAAAATTTTACCAGCGGCTGGAGATGGTGTGCCGGAAGCATAGCTATCTTTAGACTCTTTTTCTGCCACCGGAGCCGCTGCTTTTTCAGCAACCGGTACTTCAGCTTTGGGAGCTTCCGCTTTTGCTTCTTTAGCCGGTGCTGCGCCACCTTCTTCAATGGTACAAACTACCGCACCAATTTCTAGTGTATCGCCTTCACTAGCTACTACTTTTAAAGTTCCTGATTGCTCTGCAGTAAGTTCGAAAGTTGCCTTATCTGATTCCAGTTCAGCAATAATTTCGTCCATTTCTACAAAATCACCATCGTTTTTAACCCAACGAGACAATACTACCTCGGTAATCGATTCGCCTACTGGCGGAACTTTGATTTCTAAACTCATATTTTTATGTATGTTGTAAGGTTGAAATGTTGTAAAGTTGAAACGTTGCGAGTGAACAAAATCTCAAATCTCACATCTCAGTTCTCAAATCTAATTAATCTGCTTTAATAACGTGTTTCTGTTGTTTTTTAACGGGTTCTTTTGCCGCTGCAACTGAAATTTCAAAAGTTTTGGCCACAATATAAGCTTGTTGGTTAGTGTGCTGTTTAGCGTAACCTGTTGCTGGACTGCTGCTTTCTTTTCTAGAAACCACATCAATGTTACTCAATTTTGTTTTCCTCAATCTGCGTAGCAAGTACGGCCAAGCACCCTGATTTTCTGGCTCTTCTTGTACCCAAAGTACATCTGCAGCATTTTTATATTTCGCCACAATAGCTTCCATTTGGTCAACAGGAGTTGGATATAATTGTTCTACACGCACTACAGCAACATCTTTACCGTCATTGTTTTTCTGAGCATCTAACAAATCGTAGTAAACTTTACCAGAACAGAACACTACCCTCCTTACATCTGCTACCTTCACATTTACATCGTCTATCACTTCTTTGAAACCTCCGGCAGTAAAATCTGCTAATGGGCTTACACAAAGTGGATGACGCAATAAGCTTTTAGGGCTAAAGTTCACCAAAGGTTTACGGAAATCACGTTTAAATTGACGGCGCAAAGCGTGGAAGAAGTTTGCGGGTGTAGTACAGTTGGTTACTTGCATGTTGTATTCTGCACACAATTCCAAGAAACGCTCAATACGTGCCGATGAGTGTTCAGGACCTTGGCCTTCGTAACCATGTGGCAACAACATTACCAAACCATTTGCCCTTTGCCATTTTGTTTCTGCACTGGCAATGTATTGGTCGATCACAATTTGAGCTCCGTTAAAGAAATCTCCAAATTGCGCTTCCCAAATGGTTAAAGCATTAGGGTTAGCCATGGCATAACCGTACTCGAAACCTAAAACGCCGTACTCTGATAAGTGCGAGTTATAGATATCAAACATGGCTTGTTGCTCAGAAATGTTTAAAAGTGGTGTGTACTCCTCTTCTGAATCTTCAAGGGTTAATACCGCGTGACGATGAGAGAAAGTACCACGTTTCACATCCTGACCACTTAAACGAACTCTTTTGCCTTCGGCCAATAAAGTACCGTAAGCCAATTGCTCGCCCATTGCCCAATCAAACACGTGGGTTTCTGTAGCCATTTTCAAGCGCTCTTCAAATAATTTCTCAATCTTTTTGAAGAACTTTTTATCTTTTGGTAAAGTGCTAATTCGCTTAGCTACTTCTAATAAGGTATTCTTTTTAACGCCCGTTTCTGGAGAGGTTTCGAAATCTTTTTCGGTAGCTAAACGCATATCGGCCCAAGCACCTCCAAATTTAACTTCAGCCAACGCGGCATTATATTCTTTCGCTTCGTTTAATGAAGTTTGTAAGTGAGCCTTAAACTCTTTCTCCATTTCCTTAGCGCCAGCTTCATCTAGTTTACCTTCCTTAATTAATTCGGCTACATAGATTTTCAATGGATTATCGTGTTTTTCAATCGCTTTGTACAATAACGGCTGAGTGAATTTAGGTTCGTCCGACTCGTTGTGTCCAAATCTGCGGTAGCAAAGGATATCAATAAACACGTCATTCCGGTATTTCTGACGATATTCCATCGCTAAGTTAATCGCATAAACCAAGGCTTCTGCGTCATCACCGTTTACGTGGAAAACTGGAGATAAAGTTACTTTGGCAATATCTGTACAGTAAGTACTTGAACGGGCGTCTTTATAATTGGTAGTAAAGCCAATTTGGTTGTTGATCACCAAGTGGATGGTACCACCAGTTTTGTAACCATCTAAGCCAGCCATTTGGATCACTTCATATACAATCCCTTGTCCTGCTACGGAAGCATCGCCGTGAATCAATATTGGTGCTAAACGGCCATTGTCGCCATTGTATTTGAAATCGATTTTCGAACGGCTCATTCCCTCTACAATACCATCTACCGTTTCTAAGTGCGATGGGTTTGGACAAAGGCTTAAGTGTACGTTCTTCCCTTTATTGGTCGTTACATCAGTAGAGTAACCCAAGTGATATTTTACGTCGCCACCAAAAGGTGTCTCTGGATTATAGCTTCTTCCTTCAAACTCGGTAAAAATATCTTTATAGCTTTTTTGCATGATGTTGGCCAGCACGTTTAAACGCCCGCGGTGAGCCATACCCAATACAAATTCTTCAATACCTAAATCAGCACCTTTTTCAATTACTGAATCTAATGCTGGAATTAATGCTTCGGCACCTTCAAGCGAGAAACGCTTTTGGCCCAAGAACTTGGTTCCTAAAAAATTTTCGAAAACAACCGCTTCGTTCAACTTTTTAACGACCCTCATTTTCTCATCGTTAGATAGTTTTGGGGTGTTACGATCACCTTCCATTTTGCTCTCTAACCACTCCAAAACCTCTGGCGTACGTAAATATTTATACTCTACCCCAATTGGACCACAGTAAGTTTGCTCTAAAAAGGCAACAATATCTTTTAGTTTCGCTGGGCCAATGCCAAGCTCCACACTTGAATTAAAAACCGTTTCTAAATCGGTAGTGCTTAAACCAAAATTCTCAATGTTTAAGGTTGGTAGGTGTTTACGACGTTCTCTAACTGGATTGGTTTTGGTAAACAAGTGGCCACGTTGACGGTAACCGTTGATCAGGTTCAATACGTTGATTTCTTTCAAAAAATGCTCTGGAGCTTCTCCTCCGCTTACATTGGCAGCATCTGCGCCTCTTCCGAAATCAAAACCTTCAAAAAACTTCTGCCATCCAAACTCTACAGAACTAGGGTCTTCTTTGTAACTCTGGTATAGGGATTCTACATATTCGGCGTTGGTGCCGTTGAGATAAGATAAATTATCCATTGGTATTTTTAACTATTACGATAAGTATTGCAAAATTAGGATTTTACCTTTAGAAAAGGCAATAAAATCACATTTAAATAAATTTAAAAAGTGTAACTAAAATATAGACGGTTTTTTAGGCTCGAACGACCTGTGCGAATGCACCTTTTGGGTCTAAAAATTTCAACAGCTTCTCAAAATCGAAACTATTTGATAGCTTTTGGTCGTTGCCAACTCCTGCTACCGCAGCCCAGTTTCCCCAGTTACTGGCCGGGCAATAATCTATCAATTGCTCTTCAAAATAAGCCGCTCCCAATACCCAATTTAAACCTAGTTCTTTAACCAAATAAGTAGCCACTAACTGCCTAGCTACTTGATTAATGTAACCGGTAGTGTTCAGCTCTTGCATACAAGCATCAACCAGTGGCTGACCGGTATTTCCAAGCTTCCAATTTTGCAGTGCTTCTGTATTTTCTAGACGTAATGAAAAACCATCTTTTTTAAATCCATTAGGTTTGAAGAAAGTATTGCCATATTTTTTGAACATGAAGCGATAATAGTCTCTCCAAAGTATACCCAATACAATTTGATGGTAATAGGGTTTCACACCATAATTGGCTTCGGCCTCTTTCATTTTCCAATACACCTCACGTGGTGAAAGACAACCTAAAGCTAACCAGGCAGAAAGTTTGGAAACAATTTCATGCTTTTTCAGGGTAGCATTGGCTAATGCCATGCCTTCGCCAGCATGCAGATAATCATGCAAGTGGGCAAGAGCTTCCTTTTCACCACCTTTAAAATCGGTGTTGATCTTCAGCATCGAAGCCTCAGTATCCTGCAGCAGTTCACTCAGTTCTGGCATTTCGCCCCAGTCTTCCAAATTCACAAAACTAATAGCCGTAGGTGTAGTAAAACAAGGCTTTACCACGGCATCACGTTCTGTTTTCTTCTTAAATTGGGTAAATACATCTGGAATATCTTTAATTGGAAAGGGCAAATCTTCCTTATTGTACAAGGTATGTCCAATAAAATGCTTAAGGTTTACTTTGAGTTTCCAAAGTGCATCTTCTACCCTAACACTAACCGCAGTTTCTTCGCTCGCTACTTCTCTGTGATGATAAACTTCGGAAATATCATGTTTGGCGACCAACTCCGGTAAAATCTCAACAGGTTTGCCATGCAATACTAAAAGATTACCTCCCATTTGCTGGAGGGCCTGTTGTAATGACACTACACTTTCTAACAAAAATTTAGCCCTTGTAGCTCCAGTTTTATAAGAATGATAATTGGTTTTCTCGAAATGGCGAGGATCGAATATGTAGACTGGCAAAATTTCATCAGCCTTGGAAACAGCTTCAACCAGCATTTCATTATCGTGCAAGCGAAGGTCATTTCTAAACCAAACTAAAATTTTTTTGCCCATATCCGTAGCCATTCAATCTTAAGAGCTTGCAATTTGCGAAATTTTAGACCAAAAGCCTCAAAAGCGGTTTCAATTTGACATATTTATAACATAGGATAGTACAACGTAAAGTTTGTGTTGCAAATCAGAGAATTTGGCTGTATTTACACATCATATCTCCTTACCTTTACGTATTTTAAACCCGATTGGAATAATTATCCAAACTAAGTTATATTAGCGGTCAATGTCTAATACACTTTTCAAACATATCCGAAAATTTGCCCAAATAAGTGAAGAAGATTTTGCAAAAATCTTAACTTTCTTCGAGCCTATTTCGATTAAAAAGAAGGAGATTTTGTTAAACGAGGGACAGATTTGTAGGAAGCATTTTTTTGTACTCAAAGGTTGCCTCCGCTTGTTTTACGTAAAGGAAACAGGTACTGAACAAACTACTCAATTTGCGATTGAAAGTTGGTGGATGACCGACAATTTGGCTTTTTTGGAACAAAAACCTAGCGCATTTAGCATACAAGCTGTGGAGCCATCGGAGATATTGACCATTACTTATGAAGCGCAAGAAAAAATGCTGGCCCAATTCCCTCAAATGGAGAGGTATTTTAGAAGGGTGTTTGAAAAATCTTTCGCTGCTGCACAATTGAGAATCAAATACATCAACGACTATTCCAGTGAAGAACTTTATTTGCACTTTGCCAATAGTCAACCCACATTTTTGCAGCGCATTCCGCAATATTTGTTGGCTTCCTACCTTGGCTTTACGCCTGAATATCTGAGTGAAATTAAGAAAAAGCAATTTGGGAAGTAAACAAAATGTGTTAATAGGGCAATGTGATGATGAGATAATTGATAGCATGCCAATTTTGCTTTCTTAAACCAGTTTAAGTTTCTTGCCAATAACCCCCTTTAACTTTGTATCGTTAATCAACACGAATAATTTTTAACACTTGATACAATGAAAAGAATAGATTTATTGAGCATTGAGCCTAATGCTTACAAAGCAATGTTTGGACTAGAAAGCTACCTACAAAACACTTCTCTACAAAAATCGCATTACGAATTGATTAAAATTAGGGCTTCGCAAATTAATGGCTGTGCTTTTTGTTTAGACATGCACACTAAAGACGCTATTAAAATTGGCGAAACGCAACAGCGCATTTTTTTATTGAATGCATGGAGAGAAACCAGTTTGTTTACTGATGAGGAAAAAACGCTTTTAGACCTTACCGAGAAAATCACCCTTATTCATCAAGGTGGTGTGAGCGATGAGCTTTATGAAAAAGCGCTTAATACTTTTGGAGAAAACTATCTAGCGCAAATCATTATGGCCATAGTAGCCATTAACGGCTGGAATAGAATTGCCATTAGCACTCATAAAGACGTTGCGAAGTAAAAATAATTTTTAAAGATTGCTTCGTAAACTCGCAATGACGAAAATAGTACCGCCACTGCGAGTTCACGAAGCATTTTTTTTATGCGCCCGTTCGTCATTTCGAACGCAGAGAGAAATCTAACGACATGAATTAATTTAGCATCTTAAAAAAACAATCGCCAGATTTAACTTCGTTGACTTTCAATTCTCCTCCTTCTGTCGTCGAAATGACGGAAATGACTCGTCGAAATGACGAAAAAAATAACTCAATGGAAATTACAGTCTGGCCAATTCTTGATAAATGTCAAACATCCGCTTGACGTTTGCATTAATCTCATGATTTTTTTCGGCGGTCTTTCGGGCGTTCTTACCTATTTCCTGCCATTTGTTAGGCTGGGTAATACACTTCAAAATAGAGCGATAAAATTCATCAGCAGTATTGGCAATGAGAATGTCTTTACCATGCTTACAATCAATCCCTTCAGCGGCCATAGCCGTAGCAATAATACATTTTTGCATGGCCATGCCTTCAATAATTTTCACCCGCATGCCGCTACCCGAGAGCAAGGGTACAATCATAATGGCTTTACTATTGATAAAATCTACCGCATCAAACACCTCTCCTTCTACAATCAGATTATCCGAATCGTATTCAAAAAACTGCTTTTGCATATTCTTACCCGCAATGTAGAAACGCAATTCGCCACTCAGTTCCTCAATATCAGGCCAAATTTCATCCAAAAACCACTCTAAACCCTCCTTATTCGGCCGCCAATCCATCGCCCCTAAATGAAACAAAGTAGGAAAGCTCGTTTTACTGGTGTCTATTTGATATTTTTCAAAATCCAGTGCTACTGGAAAAACATCCAATCTAGTTTGGCAACCCATTAACAAAAGCTTTTGCCTATCAGGATTACTGATCGCAAATACTTGGTGAAAACGATTGATTTGCTCAGTTTCGTAAGCCCTTAACCTCCGCGACAAAAACTCTAAATAAGTTCTTCGAGGGGTAAAACGCTCTCTTATGGCCAAACGTTCCCACACGTCGTGTTCAATATGGTGTGCCCTATAAACCAACTTGGCTTTGCTATGGGCTTTCACAATATCCAAATAAGGCACTACAAAAAGTCCTTCAAACTGCACGATATCAAATTCTTGCTCACGCAATACATTTTCCAGCACTTTTTCGGCATCATGGTCATAATAACGAGAAACGTTATAGGACTGGTTGGAAAAAATATTGACAAAAGCATCCCAAACATTCACTTCAATATCTACGGTAAACGAATGGAAGTTGATTTTCTCGAAAACAGGGTCATAAATATCGTCCACATCCACATATTGTTTAGAGTTGTTAAGGCTAAACAATGTAAGTTCTACGCCAAGATCAAGCAGCCCTTTGATGGTATTGTAAACCACTATGGGATAGCCACTGTTTGGTGGAAAAGGAACTCTATGGCTTAACAGAAGTACTTTCAAGGTCAAATTCTATGGTAAGCTGTGGACTGGTTACTGTAAATGTTTTCCGGTGGTAGGGTGATGGGCCTATGTTGATTACGGCGTTACGGTGGGCAATGGTTGGATACCCTTTGTTACTTTTCCAATCATATTGCGGATAATCCACATCTAAAGTAGCCATATACTCGTCTCTGTGTGTCTTGGCTAAAATAGAGGCCGCTGCAATGTTCAAATACTTACCATCGCCTTTTACAATGCACGAATGTTTGATATCCTGATAGGTCTTAAATCGGTTACCGTCGATTACCAAATACTCTGGGCGTAAGAGCAATTGGTCCAAAGCGCGGTGCATAGCTAAAAACGAAGCATTTAAAATATTAATACGGTCAATTTCTTCATGATCAACCATAGCTACCGCCCAAGCCAAAGCTTTTTCTTCAATAATGGGACGAAGTTCATCCCGTTGTTTGTGCGAAAGCTGCTTTGAATCAGTCAAACCTTCCAAATAGAAATCTCTAGGCAAAATTACCGCAGCCGCTACTACCGGACCAGCTAAACAACCACGTCCAGCTTCGTCGCAACCAGCCTCAATCAACTCTATTTGATAACAGTTTAACAGCATATTACAAAAATAACACTTAAAAAGATTTAGCTAGGAGTTTTTGATATTTTAACGCTAAAGTGATGGTGTTTTATTGTCTATTTTTTTTGAAAAGCTCAAAATTGCTATTTCGAATGACAAACGCACAAAAATTTACACACTAGTGTTTTGGCCTTTTACATCGAAGGCATCACGCAAGCCAATGGCAATTAAATTGAAGGCGTACACCGTGAGCATAATGGCCAAACCTGGCAGCACAGCCAAATAAGCGGCATCCATAATGATATAACCATAGTGTTCCTTGATCATAGTGCCCCAACTTGGCATGGGTGGCTGTGCACCAAAACCCAGAAAACTTAGCCCTGTTTCCAACAGAATTGCAGAAGCAAAGTTAGCCGAAGCCACTACTAAAATAGGTCCAGCAATGTTAGGCAATATGTGCTTAACGATAATCCTGCCATTTGAAAAACCGAGGGCCTTAGCAGCCTCCACAAATTCAACCTGCTTCAATGCCATCACTTGTCCACGCACCAAACGAGCTACATCTACCCAAGTAGAAAGCCCCACGGCTATGAAAATTTGCCAAAAGCCCTTTCCCAAGGCAAATGAAATGGCAATGACCAATAGTAACGAGGGCAGCGACCAAATGACGTTCATGAACCAACTGATGGCAGCATCTATTTTGCCACCGAAATAACCTGCAATGGCTCCTAAACCAACACCAATAAACATAGAAATGAGCACTGCCATTAAACCTACAGATAAAGAAACTCTTACGCCAAGAATTAAGCGGCTCAGCATATCTCTACCATACATATCCGTCCCTAAATAATAGGTTTTTTGATAAGTGTTTTGACCAGAAACAAGCGGATAAGCTTCTTCTTCGGCCTGTTCATCGTCGCCAATGTATTCGCGTGTGAAAACCTTATTCCCTACCACACGATAAGAGGTAACAGGAATACTCTTGATATTAGCATCTTGCCCAAAAAGCATTTTTTCAAAAACACCTACCTGCTTAATATTTGGGTTACGGTTAATGATCAGAAATTGAAAGGTACGGCCTGGCTTTTTGTTGCTCAACTGCAGGTGCATGGTATTGGCATAAGGTGTTTGGTCGGGCGTAATCAAGTAGCCCAAAATACCAACAATGACCATTAAGCAAATAAAAATAAGGCCGGCTAATGCGAGTGTGTTACGTCTAAATTTTTTCCAAACCTTAGTGGATTGTGTAGTATCTGCCATTTTATTTTACCATTCGGCCTTTCCAATTATATTTTCCTGAATTTCCGGCAATGCCAATATAAATAAAGTAGATGACATGTAAAATATTCAGCAGTGGCAACCACCAAAGCAAAGCCCTTCTTTTAAAGAAATTAGTCATTTGGATAAGGAATATCAGTTCAACCAACATTTTGGCAGCCAACTGAAAAATTAAGAAAGGAAGTGAAGCTTCAAAGAAAATACTCAGCAATGCATTGACTACGACACTCACGTTGAAAAGCCAGATGCTTACCCCCAAAATAATTACCGACTTGTCTTTATAACGGGTACTTTTTGAGGCCCAACGCCTGCGTTGTTGGATAAATTCGCCGAGGGTTGGCTTTGCATGGGTATAAACTATGGCATCCTTGTTTTTAAGGAAACCTATTTTGTCTCCGTAAATAGCTGCAATTTTATGAAGCAAAAGCTCGTCGTCACCCGAAGCCAAATCATCAATTCCTTTAAAACCACCCACTTCAATAAACGCCTTTTTCTCATAAGCTAAGTTGGCTCCGTTGCAGGTACTTGGGTTTTTATTTCCTATGGTTGAAGCGCCTAGCCCAATGAGGTAACTAAATTCCAACGATTGCAGATCTTCGAAAAAGGTTTTTTCTTCAAAATAGGCTACTGGCGATGAAATCATTTTGCAGCCTGTGGTTTCGTAACAATCTACAATAGTACCTAACCATTGTGGCCCCATACGACAATCAGCATCGGTAGTGATGATTAGCGTGCCATTTGCACCATCAATAGCAGTTTGTATGGCTTTTTTCTTGTAAGAGTTAAGGGCTTTATCTTCATTTAAGCGGATCAATTTCACCCCCTCAGCTTCATAGCTGGTTACAATTGCAGCAGTGCTATCGGTAGAATGATCATCTATGATAATCAATTCAAAGAGCTCTCGAGGATATTGCTGTGCCAGTACGTCATCAATGGTTTTGGCAATCTTATCTTCTTCGTTACGGGCCGCAATAATAATAGACACCAAGGTTTTCGGTGCAGTTATACTTTTTTGATAGGGCTTAATTCTTTTCCAGCCTACAATGAAAGTAGCCACCACAAACACATAAATGAGTGTCAAAAATGCGGAGAAGTAGTTAATTGCGTCGAGTATTTCCAAAGATGTTGAGTTTAAATACGAAATAGGAACCTAAGATAGCAGGAATTATAATATTGATCAGCCAAATACTGGCAATGCATGCAACCACTACAATATTTTGATCGGTAATATATTTAAAGAAGAACAAAGCAGTTACGCTTCTGATACCGATATCTAGTAAATCTAACGAAGGCAAAGTAGATTGTACAAAAAATAGAATAGGCACTAACATTAATACATCCAATAAGCTCAATTCTGGAATAAGCCACAGAAACATAATTAAATATTGTGTGGTAAATACGGCATACCTTGCTAGACAGAACAGCAAAATCTGGAGCAGTTCCTTTTTTTGATAACGTCCTAAAACGGCATAGAATTTTGCGTATTTGCGGGTAAATTTTATAGAAAGCAGCAATCCGTTAAGCCACTTGATGTTGAAATAAAATACCAGAAAAAATAAGGCAAACACAAAAGACACCCCACAAATTGCGGCAAAAAGAATAGGTTCCAGTGGAATAAACCGATACACAAAAATACAGGCGGCAATGGCTCCAAAAACGTTGGTAAGCACCAATTGGCCGATGTTCCCCACGGTCATCACCACTATGCCAACCACTCGCCGTTTGGGTGATAGGAAGAAAACCCTTCCTCCGTATTCGCCTAGTCTATTGGGCGTAAAAACAGCCCAAGTTAATCCACAAAACACTGATTCGATGGCCCGCCATAAGCTAATTTGCTCTACCCTTTCAATGAGGCGTTTCCATTTTACGGCTTCCAAGCCCCAATTAAAAAGCATCAATAAGAACACGCTACCAAGCACTAAGCAAATCTGTAAAGTTGGAATATCGAGTAATAAGGCAACAAATTCTTTTAAATCGTTATGATTGGCAATTTTTTTATAAATGAACCAAAAAGCCAGAGCCACTACGGCTATTTTGATAAGGTTGGATAGTATTTTTTTGTAACTGGATGTCAAACTGATGCCTTTTGTGTGTGCAAATATGCTTAATATTGTCGTATGTTGGTTGAAAAAAAGGAACGTGTTATTTTAGGAGTGGACCCTGGTACCGCCATTATGGGTTATGGGGTGATTTTGGAAAAGGGTAATAAAATGGAATTGCTGAGCATGGGCGTAGTACGCATGGACCACCTTGATGACCATTTCCTTAAACTTCAACGTATTTTCGAAAAAACAATTGGACTCATTGAAAGCTATAAGCCAGATGCTTTAGCCATTGAAGCACCATTTTATGGCAAAAATGTTCAGGTAATGCTTAAACTGGGAAGGGCCCAGGGAATTGCCATGGCCGCAGCGCTTTCTAAAAATATTCCAGTAACGGAATACGCCCCACGAAAAATCAAACAATCCATTACTGGTAAAGGCACGGCAAGCAAGGAACAGGTTGCATTAATGTTGCAGCGCTTATTAAACTTTAAAGAAACTCCAGAATTTTTAGATGCTACCGATGGTTTGGCCGTAGCGGTATGCCATTCTTTCCAAAGAATATCTACTAGCGGAGGCAAAAGTAAAACTTACTCTGGTTGGGAGGCTTTCGTGAGTGATAATAAGAAGAGGGTGAAGTAATTTACGCTATTATTATAACCATCTAAAACACCTTAGTACATTTTAGTTACGCTTTGTGCACTTCCTTTTTCTTAGGAAACGCCAAGGAAGCAATAATACTCAGTGCCAAAATACCTACAATAATGATCAACGAATGCTCTGTAGTAAAGCCCCATGCTTTCAAGTGTCCGTGCCCGAGCATTTTTACGCCAATAAAAGTCAATAGTACCGCCAATCCGGTTTTTAGATAGTGGAACTTATGGATAATGTTCACCAAAAGGAAAAACATAGAACGTAAACCCATGATGGCAAAAATGTTAGAGAAAAACACAATGTAAGCATCCTTGGTTACCGCAAAGATTGCCGGAATTGAGTCTACCGCAAAAATTAAGTCGGTGAACTCCACAATTAGCAGCACTAAAAACAATGGCGTAACAAACTTCTTCCCATCTATTTTGTGAAAGAATTTTTTGCCTTCGTATTTGGGATGTATCTTAAAAAAACGTGAGGCAAATTTCACTACAGGATGATTTTCAGGATCAATTTTATCATCTTCCTCTTTAGAGAAAAACATTTTGATACCTGTAAAAACCAAGAATGCACCAAACACATATAAAATCCATTCGAATTGATTGATCAAGGCCGCCCCCACGAAAATAAAGACGAATCTCATGACAATGGCGCCTAAAATGCCCCAGAACAATACGCGATGGTAATATTTTTCAGGTACAGCAAAAGCCGAAAAAATAAGCACAATGACAAAGATATTATCTACCGAAAGTGCGTATTCAACTACATAGCCCGTTAAAAACTCAATCCCTAAGTTTTGTCTATAAAGCTGCAAGCTTGCTTCAAAATTATCTGGAATAACTGTAATAGGATGTTTATGAGCCTTGATTACCTGTTCCAGCTTGGCCATGCTATCAATACCATGCAGGTAATCGCCTTTCAAGATGAGCAATAGATAGAAACTGAGCGCCAATATCACCATCACGAAGCTCATGATACCAGCTTGTTTCAAGCTTACTACATGTTCTCTTCTACTAAAAAGACCTAAATCAAGGGCGAGGATAAATACAATAAAGAGTAAAAATCCGCCAATAAACAACAGCTCGTGCGACATTATTTTTTACGTTCAGTGGTATATCTAACCAATTGTTCAAGACCTGTTCTCGCATCTCCCTCTGGGAAAGCATGCAATATTTCAAAAGCCTTGTTTTGGTATTCTAACATTTTTTGGTTGGCATAGTGAACGCCCTCATTGGCATTCACAAAATCAATAATTTGCTGAATCTTCTTCGGATCATCGTTATGGCTTTTCACCAAATTGATGACACGTTTGCGTTCTGTTTTATCAACCCTATTTAGCGCATAAATCAAAGGCAAGGTAACTTTCTTCTCCTTGATATCAATCCCTAACGGCTTACCTACATCATCTGTTCCGAAGTCAAAAGTATCATCTTTAATTTGAAAGGCAATACCTACCAACTCGCCAAATAGTCGCATTTTCTCAATCAACTCTTCTGAAGCGCCTGTTGAAGCTGCTCCGCAAGCACAGCATGAAGCAATTAACGAAGCCGTTTTTTGGCGGATCACGTTAAAGTAAAGCTCCTCACTAATATCCATTCGGCGCACCTTCTCAATCTGCAACAACTCGCCCTCACTCATTTGTTCCACTGCTTCAGATACAATCTTCAACAAATGAAAATCGTTGTTGTTTACAGAAAGAAGCAATCCTTTAGATAGCAGATAATCGCCTACTAAAACTGCTATTTTATTTTTCCAAAGTGCATTAATGGAAAAAAAGCCACGGCGTTCATAAGCATTATCCACCACATCATCATGTACTAGCGTAGCGGTATGTAACAATTCGACCAAAGCTGCACCCCTATGCGTAGATTCAACAATGCCACCACAAAGTTTGGCTGCAAAAAACACAAACATTGGGCGCATCTGCTTCCCTTTTCGCTTTACAATATAATGGGTAATTCTATTGAGCAAAGGCGCATTACTATGCATCGATTCCTTGAATTTTACCTCAAAGGCATCAATTTCTGCTGCAATGGGCTGCTTAATTTGATCTATTCCGGGCATCTGGCAAAAATGTGTTTGCAAACTTAGTTGAATTTCTATTAAAAGCGTATTTTTAATGAAACTATTCGCATGAAGACTTTTTTCAGAATCATTCTTATTGTCATCGCCACGCTTGGAATTGTTTATTTGTTAGGTCCAAAAGTACCAATACCTGTTTACAGCACTGCATTACCACAGCCCATTGTTATTGATTCGGTATCGAACTACGTTACCCAATTGGAAAAACAGCACCTGATAAAACCTGATAATCAAGCCGAGATTGTTTGGGCAGATAGTGCTCGACAGCAGACCGAATATGCGGTAGTTTACCTACATGGTTTTTCAGCATCAAAAGAAGAAGGTGAACCGGTACATCGTAATTTTGCCAAATCTATTCATGCCAATCTTTATTTAAGCCGCTTGGCTGATCATGGCATAGATACTATTGCGCCAATGCAATATTTCACTGCCGATAGGCTTTGGGAAAGCGCTAAGCAGGCCTTGATCATTGGCAAAACCTTGGGTAAAAAAGTAATCCTAGTAGGCACCTCCACTGGTGGTACGCTTGCATTACAATTAGCCGCAGCCTATCCAGAAATCCATAGCTTGGTCCTAATGTCGCCCAATATTGCCATCAACGATAATAAGGTTTGGGTTTTAACGCTGCCTTGGGGATTGCAAATTGCTCGTCTGTTTACGGGTGGGAAGGAACGTGTAGTAGAAGGCAAAAATCCTCTTTATAAAAAATATTGGTACACTAACTATCGTTTAGAATCGGTAGTGCAATTACAAGAGTTAATTAAAACAAGTATGACCAAATCTCTTTTTGAAAAAGTAAAACAGCCCACCTTATTGCTCTATTACTACAAAAATGAGAAGGAACAAGATCCAGTGGTAAGCGTACCAGCCATGCTAAAAATGTTTGATGAATTAGGGAGTGTTAAAAAAGAAAAGCAAGCTTTACCTAATACGGGAAATCATGTTATTGGCTCATCTATTACTTCAAAAGACGTTCCAGCAGTAGAAAAAGCCATGACAGTGTTTGCATCGAAGTATATTAGCCAGTAAGCATGACAAAGAAAAAGATACAGTTAGTTTTGGGTAGCGGCGGTGCCAGAGGTTTAGCTCATATTGGAGTAATTGAGAGTTTAGAGCGTGACGGATATGAAATTTGTGAAGTGGTTGGCTGCTCCATGGGTGCAGTAGTTGGAGGTTTATATTGCGCTGGCTTTTTAGGCGAATACAAAGATTGGTTGGCTACTTTAACGAGAAGCAATGTATTTAGCTTGGTAGATTTTACTTTTAATAGTAGAGGTTTTGTGCGTGGCGAAAAAATATGGACGCTTATTGCCAAAATCACCGGCAACCAACAAATTGAAAACCTCAAAATTCCCTTTACGGCAGTTGCTACCGACATGCTCAATATGCAGGAAGTTCATTATCAATCGGGCGACTTATTTGCAGCACTACGCTCTACCATATCTATTCCAGGCGTATTTACGCCGGTGATCGACAACGATACCGTACTGGTTGATGGTGGCGTACTTAACCCTCTTCCGATTAGCGCAGTTAAGAAACGGGAAGATTGTGCTCTTGTTGCGGTGAATATCAATGGTCGAAACGACCCCCTAGCGATACAGGATGAAGCGAAACAAAAAAGTAGGAATTGGCTACAGCGATATTGGAATAACAGCGCTAAAAATAATACTCCAAAGATATCTTTCTTTGATTTAATGAATACATCGTACGATTTTACACAAGATCGCTTGGTGCAATTGACGATACAGCATTACCAACCCGACTTGGTGATAGAAATTCCCAGAAATGCCTGCGGGACTTTTGACTTTCATAAATCTGCACAATTGATTGAACTTGGGGAGAAAGCCTACGAAAAAGCGAAACAGAACAAACAGAATTCTTTACAAAAAGCTTCTTAAAAAGATGGAAACAAAAAATAATCCTTGTGTAGAAACTCAAATGTTGATTAGAAAACCTGCTGCTGAAGTTTTTAATGCCTTTATTGACCCTGCGGTCACCTCTAATTTTTGGTTCACAAAATCTAGTGGGAAGCTTGAAGTAGGAAAAACCATTACTTGGCAGTGGGAAATGTATGGTGTATCTGCTGATGTGGTGGTCAAAGAAATTACACCTAACCAAAAAATTATTGCCGAGTGGGGCGATCCTGCTACCACCATTGATTTTAACTTTACAGCTATTGACGACCAGCGTACCTACGTGGTCATTAAAAATTATGGCTTCCACGAAACTGGTGATGATTTAATTGCCATTATTAAAGACTCTACTGGTGGTTTCACTACTGTTTTGGACGCCTGTAAAGCTTATTTAGAGCACGGACTTAAACTTAACTTGGTAGGCGATAAGTTTCTTTCTAAATAAGTAACTATTATTTGAAATTTTACTTAACATCGCAGAAAAATATTCATCAAAATAATGGGACTTTTTTCAAACTTAATGGGTAACGCTTCTACCGTTAGCCAAGAAGATCTTTTAAAGAATTACGGACAACTACTTATCGATAACGAAAAAATCGAATTAGGTTTCAAATTGTTCAGGGACACCTTTATGTTTACCAACAAGAGATTGATTATTGTTGACATACAGGGGCTCACTGGCAGCAAAACAGAATATCTTTCTATTACCTATAAAAGCATTTCGAGATTCAGCGTAGAAACTGCGGGCACCTTCGATTTAGATGCGGAATTAAAGATTTGGGTTTCCAGCGAAGTGCTTCCAAGCATCAAAAAGAAATTTAACAAATCAGTAAATGTTTACGAAGTGCAAAAAGTACTAGCTACTTACGTAATTGGATAGTGATGATGGAATGGAAAAAATTGCTATCAGCAAAACGTTGGGGACACGAACAAAAACCAATTAGGGATACAGACGAGGCTAGATCGCAATTTCAGATTGATTACGACAGGCTTATTTTTTCGTCGCCTTTTAGGCGTTTGCAAAACAAAACTCAAGTGTTCCCCCTACCTGGAAGTGTTTTTGTACACAACCGTTTAACACACAGCTTAGAGGTAGCCAGTGTGGGTCGCTCTTTAGGGCGTATATTTTACAACCAAACCAAAAAAGACAATCCTAATATTGATACGGAAGTACCGTTAATGAGTGAGGTAGGCAACATTGTAGCCGCTGCTGCACTGGCGCACGACCTGGGGAATCCGGCTTTTGGACACTCGGGAGAAGCTGCCATTTCAAGGTATTTTACTAATGGTGAGGGCAAAGTTTACCTAGACCAACTTACTGCGGAGCAGAAAAAAGATTTTACTCATTTTGAAGGTAATGCTAACGCCATCCGTATTTTAACACACCCATTTGAAGGCAAAGGTAATGGTGCTTATGCCTTAACTTATGCTACTTTGGCAGCTATTGGCAAATATCCTTGCGAATCCATCTTAGGTCATCAAAAACCTTTGCTACATCGTAAAAAATATGGCTTTTTCCAATCGGAGAAGGAAATTTTCAGAACTATCGCTACGGAACTAGGCATGATGGCCGATAGTGAAAATCCATTGGGCTATTTTCGCCATCCTTTGAGCTTTTTAGTGGAAGCGGCTGATGATATTTGTTATGGCATTATTGATTTGGAAGATGCACATCGTTTGCAAATTTTAAGCTTTGACGAGGTAAAAAATCTCTTATTACCACTTTGCAAGGGCGAAAATTTGGTAGAGAGACTAGAAAATGATTTGGAAGATGACGATGCCAAAGTAAGCTTATTGAGGGCAAAGGCAATCAGCACTTTGATTTATGAATGTTCTCGCATTTTTTACGAAGAGCAAGAAGCCATTTTAAGTGGTTCTTTCAATAAAAGTTTAACGGATTCCATCCCAGAAGAATATTCGAAAGCCTGGAAAGCAATCGAGAAAATTTCCATTGAAAAAATCTACAATTACCAATCGGTAATACAAAAGGAGGTTTCTGGATACAAAGTAATGGCGGGCTTATTAGAAGAATTTGTCCCTGCTTTGGTGCATAACGACACGCACTATTACCAAAAACTCGTTAAACTCATTCCAAAGCAATTCCACACGGAAAAAGAAGACCTTTATTCGAGAGTACAAAGTGTGCTAGATTTTGTATCAGGCATGACTGACCTGTATGCGGTGGAGCTTTATAGTAAAATCAAAGGAATTTCTTTCCCTTCAGTAACTTAGGAGTTTTCAATAAAAAAGCCCCGAAAAAAATTTCGGGGCTTTGGACCTAATCAAAGCTTGAGTTAGGCACCTGGGTTGAGAGCAGTTAAAATTTAACCCTTAAATTTACCTCAAAATTACCCGTGGTATAGCCATTAAGTGCGGCTGTATTGGAGGTGTAAAGGCCAGAAATCAAATATTTCTTTTTGAAATCCATTCCTAAACCAAATGTTGCATTTTTAGTACTGTGGTACATTCCTGAAAACAAAATCTGTCTATCAATGATTGCTACCTGAGCACCAGCATCCCATATATTATCTATACCTTTTATTGCCCTAAAAGCTACCTGCGGCTCCAATACTACCGCGTCTATACCAGCGCCAAATAAGAATTTATAACTGGCAGAGGTAAAAAATCTCGGAATATCGGCGAAACGTTCTTCCTTACTATCCAAGATTTTCTTTAAGTTAGGAAAAGCGGCATGTAGCGTTAAACGTTTATCGGTATAGGCTACTCCAAAATCACCATCTAAATAGGTTTCCCTTTCATTATATCTATTGGCATCCGGATCGTTTACGTTACCTACAATATCCGAGTTACTCAACCTTTGATTCATCATCCCCACAGATACCCCAAAATTTAATTTGTTTCCGTTTGAACCTACAGGTAAATGATAGGCAAAAGTGGCTACGGCTCTAGTTTGTCTGGTTAATCCAGATTTATCATTCACAAAGTTGATCCCCAAACCTACCTTGTTAAAACCGTGGTCCAAAGTCAAATTTTGAGCTACGGGTGCTCCTGGAACGTTGTTCCATTGGCTACGATAAGCTAAATTCAAATTGGTTTCGTTTTCCAATCCTGCGAATGCAGGATTGACGATATAACGATTATTGAAATACTGCGCCGATAAAGGATCTAATTGAGCGTAAAGCGAATTGCCTAAACATAGAAACAGGGCAGTAATGATATATTTAATATTTATTTTCATTGTTATTTTTTTAAAGAGCAACTTATAATTTAATCTCTCTCTTAGCTTATTTTCCATTTCTTACAATAGAGATAAAGCCTTTTTTCACAGCATTACCTTTACCAAAATCAACGATATAGTAATAGGTGCCTTCAGCAAGTGGAGCTCCATTAAAAGTTCCATCCCAAGTATTATCGTATCTTACTTTTGAGTAAACCAAACGACCAGCTTTATCGAAGATTTTAACGACATTATTTGGATATAAATCGATATTCTCCAATACGAAGAAATCATTATAACCATCACCGTTAGGGGTTAATAAGTTGGTTCCTGTGATTTTGAAATCTTCAACCACCTCAATAGTGAAAGATTTGGTATCAGTACAACCATTAGCGTTAGTCACCGTTACCTGGTAAGTAGTCGTTAATGATGGTCTGATAGTTAGCGTAGCGCCATTTTGACCTGCAATGATTCCATTAGCATTAGCCCAGCTGTAGCTAGTTCCGCCAGAAGCCACCAACTGGATTTGGTCGCCCCTACTGATACTAGTTTTTCCAGCTTCGATATGAATTACCGGCAGTGCGTAAACTGTTAGTTGGCCATTCTGATAAGTTAGGGTGTAGTTAGCTGCTGCACCTCCTGCAACTGCTAAAGTATAATTACCTGCAGCAGAATTAGTTGTTGCGGTAGTTGATACTACAGGTGCAGTTGTTAAAACACTAGCGGTTTCATTATTTACAAAACCAGTATATCTAACCGTAAATGTTGGGTTTGCTAAACCAAAACAACGAGCTTTATTTTCCGCGATTGCGACAAGTGCTGCCTTATTTACAGTTAACGTACCATTTACATAGCTGATGCTATAGTTTGATGAGCTCAATCCTGCAGGGGTAATCACATAGCTATTTACATTTACAGCATTTTGTGAAGTACCTCCATAAGTTAATGTGCCCGTTACATTATTGGTTTCGTTATCACCTGCAATAAAACCGGCATAACTAACCCCATTTCCACCTGTATAACCTAAACCGTTGTAAGTTTTTGTTGCATTTTGCGCTGTTACGGTTAATGCAGCTTTGTTAATAGTTAATGTACCGTTTACGTAATTAATGGCATAATTAGTAGAACTTAAACCTGAAGGAATGATGGTATAAGTATTTGCTGTTATGGCTCCCTGCGCAGTACCCCCATAACTTATTGTTCCTGTCACGCTGTTCGAGGCATTATCGCCAGCGACAAATCCCGCGTAAGCAATACCATTTCCGCCATTATAAGCAACTTTATCATAGGTTTTGGTCGCATTTTGTGCCGTTACTGTTAACGTAGCTTTATTAATAGTTAAGGCTCCGTTAACATAGGTGATGGCATAATTCGCCGAGCTTAAGCCCGAAGGAATGATGGTATAGTTGTTTACTGCAATAGCTCCTTGTGAAGTACCGCCGTAACTAACCGTTCCTGTAACACTGTTGGTAGCGTTGTCACCAGTAACAAAACCAGCATAATCAATACCATTTCCGCCATTATAGGCAACTTTATCGTAAATTTTAGTAGCATTTTGTGCGGTTACGGTTAAAGCCGCTTTATTGATGGTTAAGCTTCCGTTTACGTAAGTAATCGAATAGTTAGCCGAGCTTAAACCTGAAGGAATAATGGTATAGTTGTTTACTGTAACAGCTCCTTGTGAAGTACCGCCATAACTAACCGTTCCTGTAACACTGTTGGCAGCATTGTCGCCTGTAATAAAGCCAGCGTAGCTGATTCCATTTCCACCAGTGTAGGCAACTTTATCGTAAATTTTAGTAGCATTTTGTGCCGTTACCGTCAGAGTAGCTTTATTAATGGTTAAGCTTCCGTTTACGTAAGTAATCGAATAGTTAGCCGAGCTTAAACCTGAAGGAATAATGGTATAGTTGTTTACTGTAACAGCCCCTTGTGAAGTACCGCCATAACTAACCGTTCCTGTAACACTGTTGGCAGCATTGTCACCCGTAATAAAGCCAGTGTAGGTAACATTATTTCCACCAGTGTAGGCAACTTTATCATAAGTCTTGGTAGCATTTTGTGCCGTTACCGTCAGAGTAGCTTTATTAATGGTTAAGGTTCCATTGCCATAGGTAATGGCATAGTTTGCCGAGCTTAAGCCCGAAGGAATGATGCTATAGTTATTGGCAACGTTGATTGCACCTTGTGAAGTACCTGCATAAACAACCGTTCCCGTTACACTATTTGCGGCATTATCGCCAGTGACAAACCCCGCGTAAGCAATACCATTTCCGCCATTATAAGCAACTTTATCATAGATTTTGGTCGCATTTTGTGCGGTTACGGTTAATGTCGCTTTGTTGATAGTTAATGTACCGTTTACGTAAGTAATGGCATAATTTGCCGAGCTTAAGCCCGAAGGAATGATGCTATAGTTATTGGCAACGTTGATTGCACCTTGTGAAGTACCTGCATAAACAACCGTTCCCGTTACACTGTTGGCAGCATTGTCGCCAGAAACAAATCCAGTATAGGTAACATTATTCCCACCGCTATAGGCAATTTTATCGTAAGTTTTAGTAGCATCTTGTGCAGTTACGGTCAACGATGCCTGATTGATCACTAATGATTTAGAAACATTAGATGCAGCATTATACAGATTATTTCCTGCCTGTTTAGCAATGATATTCACCGTTCCTGCTTTTTTAATCGTTACTGTAGTTCCTGAAACACTCGCAATGGTTTCATCGCTACTTTCGAAAGTAACGGTCAGATTTGATGTTGATGTAGCGCTTAGCGTAAAATTAGCGTCTCCGTAAGTTTTCGCTGCCAGATCATTAAAAGTAATAGTCTGATTACTTTTTGTAGTCGCCGCAGTTTTTACATTGGAGTAGGTTCCTTGTGTATTTACTGAAGTTTTATTGGCTCTTACTCTGATGTAATAGGTCTTATTTGCCGCCAATCCAGTTACTGCAAACTCATTCACGTTACCTACATCTTTATTTTGATACCCAGTAACAAAAGATGCAAAGGTTGAGCTTTCGGAAACATCCAATAAATAACCATTCACTATACCGGTAACTGGCGTCTCCCATTTCGCTGTAAATCCTTCTCCGGTAACTTCAGTAGCATCTTGTAATACCGGAACGACCATGGCGTAGCTTTCTGTATAATTAGAAAGCGAGCCCGTTTTAGTGAAACCATTTAAAGTTCCATTATTGGCATTTGCAGTGGCATCCAAAGTTGTGGTAACGGCGACATTATTCCCATCAGCGATACCTTCTGAGAATTTGTAGTAAGCTTGTAAGCCAGCCGTTGCCGGATCCATTTCTTGATACATTCCAGCTTGAATTTGAGCTTGTGTGCGCTGAACGTTCCAAATTCTTACCTCATCCAAACTTCCAGTAAAATACCTATTGCCCTGAGAATTGTTCCATTTACCTAAATGCAATGGATCAGGAGAGTTGGTCATGCCTGCCGGAGTTTGTGTAGTACCTATCACAACGCCATTTAAATATAGCGTTAAGGTAGAATTTGCTCCGTTATGCGTAGCAGCCACATGATACCATCTATTGGCTACCAAATTAGAGGTTGGATAAGAAACATTCTTATCTGGTCCACCACCACCCATAGCGAAAACAGCGAGTTTCCTGTCATAAATAATCAATTCGAGACCATTACTGCTGGTACTTTTACTGATAATCTCCTGCTCATTAACTAAATCATTGAACTTTACCCAGGCCTCAATGGTTTTCATATTGCGAGCATCGAAAGTATTCGCATTACCAATTTGGACAAAATCGCCACTACCATCAAAGGTTAAGGCATTGCCTGGAGGCTTGATGCCTACGGTTAAAGTTGCTGTTACCGAAGATTCAGTATAAAGACCATCGGCAGCTTGCGTAGCAGTTATGGTTGTGGTACCTACTCCTGTAATGGTAACTGTGCTGCCAGATATCGTAGCCACTCCTGCATTACTGCTTGTGTAACTAAAAGCACCATTACTATTTGAAGTTGGGGCAGTCAAAGAGAAGTTAGCATCACCTACCGATTTGCTAATATTTGCAAAACTGCCGATAGTTGGTAGACCTTTAACGGTAATGGTAAATTCTTGATCTGCGATTTGAGTGCCGTTGTTAGCAGTAATTTTTACATTATGTGTACCAATGTGAGCTTGCGTTGGTGTACCTGTTAGTACTGCTCCGGTCTGGATTCGATAAACTTTTCCATCGCTATTACCAAAAACCAAAGCGCCTGTTGGCGTAAGAGCCATTCCCCAAGCAGAGCTATTAGCATGTACAGCAACATAACTAGACAAGTCTGGTGTATATTTACGGACACCTCCACCCATTAAACTTACATAAACATAACCAGCAGCATCTACTTTAACATCACTAACATTGTTGGTATAAGATTGTAAAGTAGAAATAGCACTTCCATTCCACTTATAAAGTGCACTAGGGGACCATCCAGCAATTAACAAATCATTCTGCTTATCAAAACCTAAGCCAAAGATATTACTGTTAACAGTTGCGTAAGTACTGATGCTATTATTATTTGATAAATCTATTTTAAATATTTTACCCGGCGAATGCGAGGCTACGTATATATTCCCATCTCTTTCAATCATAGCAAGAGGAGAACCAATATTCACAAAAGTTGAAGCTCCTGCACTTGGATTGTTAAGTGGAATTCGATCAATTCGGCTGTTGCCATAATAAGACATATACAAATAACCGCCATGAACCAGCATTCCAAAACAAGATCCGACAACACGGGTAGCCCATTCTGTTTTGGTCCCATCTGGAGCAATTTTATAAACTTTGTTTATATTCAGTGGTGTCGCATAGATATTACCATCGGCATCTCCAGCTACACCACCTACCTCCCCGCCGCCAATGTTAGCAAATTCCGTTGCTACATTCTGGCCACTTGCAGAAAATGTTAACCAGCTTGGTAATGTTGGTGCGGTAAATGTGATATTGTTATTCCCTGGGTCTGTAGCGAAAAGGGAATAATTGTACGGTGTACCTGCTATAGCATTGGTTACAGGGGTAGAAGTGAACGTCGGTGCTTGAGCGTTAACGTTGGCATTGAACAATAATGAAATGAGGATCAGCAAAGCCATACCCACATCACTAAAATTGAATGCGAATTTCTTGTAGAATTTCTCCATAAATTGTTAATTAGTTTTCGTGGATAAAATTCATCAATAAACATTGGAAACGAGGATTTTACTCCTCACAAGATGTACTGAATTCTTGAAATCAGTACATTGTTTTTAGGCCGATTCTGCTTTAATGTAGTGATATATGCAGATGGTGATACGCCCATTTGTTTTTTAAAAGCCGTAAAAAAGGAGTTGCGGGAAGTAAAACCAGCCTCGTTGGCCAAAGCTTCGAGCGTAAAAAATTTATGGTCTCCTACCTCCAAACGTTGAACAATATACTTGATACGCCAAACGTTGATATAAGCATTAAAATTCTGTTCATAATGGGTATTCAACAACTCTGACAGCTTATAACTCGGAATATCTGCCGCTACGGATAGCTTACTCAAAGTTAGCCCCGTTTCTAAATACAGCATACTTTCTGTGAGGTATTCCTCTAAACGGGCAATCAATTCAAAATCGGGCAATACTGATTGAGCAGGTTTAGGAACGACAACTTCTTTTTCTATCTTCGTCTCTTCTTCAGTATCTAACTGGATATGTGTAGTATTTTCCTCAACTGCTATGAAGCGTCCATAAATAAGGTTAGGATTCACAAAAAAAGCACCACCTAAAGCCAAAAAACAGCAACATAAAAATACTACCATATTGCTGGAATTCAGTATTTCTGTGGCCGATGCCCTATCAAACAATACCGCGATATTGATGGTAAGTATCATTCCAAATATAACCAAACAAATAATGGTAATCCCATACATCCACTTTTTACTCTTCTCTGTCAGAAATGACGAAAGCACAGCATTTTTAATCAGAGCATATTGAAGTACGATATATACCAAAGCTGTAAATGGCCATGCAAACCAATGCCAAATACCTACAATATATTTCGCACCGCTAAAGGAATAATTTTGATCTTTTGCAATCTGATCTACCACATATTGCTGACCGACATCATCCAAAAGACAATAAGGCATAATTGAGCAAATTGCGGGTACTGTTACCAACAAATGGAGTAAATCTATTTTTCGGAAAGAGGCGTATTGTGCATAGATTGTTCCTCTGATATACAGATAAAAACATGGCCCAATGAGATAATAAAAAGGTAATCCCTTATTAAATAATTCTGGGAAATGACGGATATATCCAGTGCTGGTAAGAAGATAAATAACGGCATACCAAATAATACCTGCTATTCCAATGCAAAGCAACAGATTTAAATAACGTCTACCTTGCCCAAATAAAATGAGCAAAACGACGATTAGAGAGAATATAAATATACCTCCAATGAGCGTTAGGTAAAAAAAATGCACTGTTTATTGTGTTTGGTTTATTACAAAATTAAACGTTTTTACACAACTAAAAGGAGTGAATTTTCAATAAGTGATGTAAATCATTTATTACAAGCGTATTATAAAAAATGGGCTGTTCATATATTGAACAGCCCATTTTTTATATTTTTTAATTTTTGCCTATTTACCTTGGCCCATACCGCCCATGCCACCACCTTGTTGTTGGTCTTGCTTCACGTCGTCATTTTTGATTTTTTTCTTCTCTGTAAATTTCAGCTTACCAAATTTGTAACTAAAGTTTAAACCAAATGAACGTAATGGGTAATAGATGTCTTGAGTTTGTCCAAGTGAACCTCCTGCTCTAGATACGGTTTTGATATGTAAATCTCTATTAAATGGATTCAATACGTTTAAACCAATGGTTCCTTGTTTTTTCATGATATCTTTTTTAATAGCACCACCGTAGAAAAACATTGGATCCGTTTTGCTCTGATAAGTATATCTTGGTGAATTGACCACACCAAACAATTCTACATTCCATCCACCTTTAAATGCTGTTGCAGAACGTAAAAAGAAGTTATAGTTCAAATAAGTACCCTCGTTCATTCCTTCGGTTGCTCCAGCGATTTTTCTTACTTCATAAGTGTTCACGCCCACGTTGCTCATTAAGGTCCATTTTGGAGTTGGATTATAAGAAGCAAATACATTTGCACCATAGCTTTGTGTAGTACCCACATTGTCGAATGTAGTTAATGTATATCCGGCTGGATCTTGGGTAATGATATTTTCTATGACGTTTCTTGTGTTTCTATAGAATAATGAAGCATTGATCATTGATCCTTTGATGAAAGTAGAATATCCTAACTCTACGTTATGGCTTAACTCTGGGTCCAAATCTGGATTACCTTGAAAAGAGTTTACAGGATTAGATTCGTTATAAAAGGGGTTTAAGTAAGCCAAGCTTGGACGTTGCACCCTTTTATTGTATGCTAGTTTAATGGTGGTTTTTCCATTAATAGTTTGTGATAATATTGCACTTGGAAATAAGTTTAAATAATCATCTTTCACTGGATTACCTTTTACATCGGTAAATTCAATTGCGGTATATTCAGTACGCAGACCACCTTTAAATTTGATTTTTTTAGTTAAATCGAATGCGATGGTAGAATAAGCAGCAGCCACATTTTGGTCATAATCGAAGATTTTTCCAGAACCTTGTCCATATTCACTTCTGATATTCCTTAAAATACCTTTACCACCTACTTCAAAAATTACCGACTTAGAAAATGGATATACATAATCTGTTTGGAAGGTATATTCTCTATTCTTCCCTAAGTTGGTACTTGCAGTATATCTATCGTTAGCAGGCACGCCAGTACGAAAATCATTCACAAATTCATTGGTATTTCTACCTTGTGTCAACTGACCAGAAATAGAAAACTCTTCACCTTGTGTTTTACTGGTGCGTCTGTAATCCAAATTCCAATCTAAGTTACTATTGGTCATATCAGTTTTACTCAAGTTAGTACCATTACCGGTTGCGCCTCCAGTGGTGGTAATTAATGAAGAACCTGGGCCTCCGTTATAAAACCTATTGTACTTGGCATTGGTGCTAATATTATTATAAGCATTGAAATCGTAGTCCATACCCAAGCTTCCGTTGTACATTTCACGTTTCCAATCTGAAGTACCGTCTTGCATTACAGAACTGCCTGGTAATTGGTTAAAAAATACTACCCTTGATTCTTGTGGATAAGCATACATTCCACCAAAAGCTGCATTGGTACTAAAACGACCAGTTTTTGCAGTAACGTTAAAGTTCCCAGTATTTTGACGGGTTCCTGCCGAAGCATTTACCGAACCACTCACACCTTCAGCATTACTTTTTTTGGTAATGATGTTGATGATACCTCCCGAACCTTCTGCATCATATTTAGCAGATGGGTTAGTAATTACCTCTACGTTTTTGATTTGATCTGCAGGAATCATTTTCAAGGCGTCAGCTACGCTGTTGGCCATGGTTCCAGAAGGTTTTCCATTGATCAATACTCTTACCGCGCTACCTCTCAATTGCACGTTTCCATTAATGTCCACTGATAACATAGGTACTTTACGCATCACATCTGTCGCGTCGCCACCTGCATTAGTTGCATCGGCTTCCGCATTATATACCATGCGGTCAATCTTATTTTCAATCACATTTTTCTTACCCTCGATAGTAACCTCACTTAAAGTATTAGAGCTTCCTGCCAAAAATACGTTGCCTAAGTTATTATCAGGTTTTTCAGGAGTGGTTTTTACAGCCAATGTTTTAGTGGTATAACCGATAAAACCAATCACGAGCTTGTACTCACCCGGTGCAATATTCTGGATAGATACTTTACCTTTTCCGTCGGTAAGGCCACCGTTAACTGCTTTTGCTGTTTTAGCATTTATCAAAGAAACCGTAGCATATTCTACAGGTTGTTTACTTACCGAATCTAAAATGGTAGCCGAAACACGTCCCGTCACTTTTGGTGCTGCATTGCCGCCACCCATCATTGGGAATTGGGCGTTTGCATTCATCATCATCAATAAAGCGGCACAAATTAGTAGTAGTTTTTTCATATTATTTTGTTGTTTGTACGTATTAGTCTTTCAAAGGTATTTTTTGTTACAGCACCGTTAAAGCATTTTTTTATCACTGGTATAAAACTATCGGTGAATGGCATTTTTCGGGCGGCGAATGGTTTTGGGGTATTTTCCTTTTTTATTATTTAAAATATTAGGAAGTGAATTAAACTATCAATGCTTAAAGTAGGTTTTGAATCGTCATTGCAAGCTGTGCCTCGCAATGACGTAGTGCTTATTGACAATCCAACAAAAAAGCCTCGCTAAAAAACGAGGCTTATTCATTTTTTATAGAATGTTAGATTACAATATTCACAATCTTTCCTTTAACGAAAATAACTTTTTTAGGTGCCGCACCATTTAAAAAGCCTTGAACTTGCTCATTGGCCAAAACCGCGGCTTCTGCGTCCTTAGCTTCTAGCGTAAGGCTCAAATTCAAGTTCATCTTCATTTTGCCGTTAATGGAAATTGGATAAGCAAATTCGTCTTCTACCAAATACTCCGGATTGAAAATTGGATATTGAGCGGTAGACAAATCTTTATTGCCCAGCAACGACCATAATTCTTCGCAAATATGTGGTGCATAAGGCGCTAGCACCACCACCAAATCTTGCAAAATAGCTCGCTTATTGCATTTCAAATCAGTCAATTCATTTACGGCAATCATAAAGCTTGATACTGAGGTATTGAAAGAAAAACGTTCAATATCTTCTTGTACTTTCTTAATGATTTTGTGTAACGATTTCAATTCAGCTTTGCTAGGCGCTTCATCGCTCACGGTAAACTCCCAAGCTTCGTTATGGAACAAGCGCCAGAATTTACGCAAGAATTTAAATACGCCTTCAATACCGTTCGTATTCCAAGGTTTGCTTTGCTCCAACGGACCTAAGAACATTTCGTACATTCTTAAGGTATCCGCACCGTATTGCGCAATCAGCACATCAGGGTTAACTACGTTGAATTTAGATTTCGACATCTTTTCAACCTCAACGCCGCAAATGTACTTGCCGTTTTCTAATACAAATTCTGCGTTGGCAAACTCATCTCTCCATACTTTGAACTTTTCGATATTTAAAACATCATTTTCTACAATGTTTACATCTACGTGCAAAGCAATGGTTTTATATTCTTTTCTAAGATTGAAAGAAACTAGCTTGTTGGTTCCTCTTCCTTCTTCATCTACCACACGATATACAAAGTTACTTCTACCTTGTATCATTCCTTGGTTGATTAATTTTTTGAAAGGCTCTTCTTCTTGCACAAAACCTAAATCTTTCAAAAACTTGTTCCAAAAACGGCTATACAATAAGTGACCAGTAGCATGCTCAGAACCACCAATATAAAGATCTACATCTCTCCAATAATCAATTGCGGCTTTATCTGCAAAAGCATGATTATTTTCGGCATCCATGTAACGGTACCAGTACCAGCTACTTCCTGCCCATCCTGGCATGGTAGACAGCTCGTACTCATATTTACCATCGTATTTCCAACCTTCGGCTCTACCCAATGGTGGCTCTCCAGTTTCGGTTGGTAAATATTTATCAATTTCTGGCAATAACAATGGCAGCTCTTCCTCATTCAACAAGTAAGGTAAGCCATCTTTAAAATATACCGGGATTGGTTCACCCCAATAACGTTGGCGTCCAAAAATAGCATCCCTTTGGCGGTAATTGATTTTTGCTTTGCCTACACCTTGATCTTCTAACCATTGGTTTAGGAAAGCAACTGCTTCTTTGTATTCCATTCCGTTGATAAATCCGGAATTGATATATTTTCCTTCTTTGGTAGGATCAGCTTGTACGTCAATATCTTTTTGGCTATCTAAAATCTGAACGATAGGCAAGTTGAAATGTGTTGCAAACAACCAATCGCGTTGATCGCCACTAGGCACCCCCATTACGGCACCCGTTCCATATCCTGCCAGTACATAATCGGCAATCCATAGCGGTACACGCTCACCACTTACAGGGTTAATCACGTAAGTACCTGTAAATGCTCCAGAAACAGCTTTAGCATCCGCCATGCGGTCTAATTCCGATTTCTTTTTGGTTTGAGCAATGTAATCTTCAATTTCGGCTTTTTGATCAGGAGTGGTTAATTGAGCCACCCACTCGTGCTCAGGCGCCAACACCAAATAAGAAACACCAAAAATAGTATCTACCCTAGTGGTAAACACTTCAATCTGTAGGTCACTGTTTTCTACCTTGAACTTCACTGACGCTCCTGAACTTTTACCAATCCAGTTACGCTGCATTTCCTTCATTGGCTCTGGCCAATCTATGGTATCTAAGCCTTGTAACAAACGCTCCGCATAAGCAGTAATACGCATGCTCCATTGCATCATTTTCTTTTGCTCTACCGGATAGCCACCACGCTCCGAAAAACCGTCTTTCACTTCATCGTTGGCCAATACCGTACCCAATGCAGGGCACCAGTTCACGGTACTTTCTTTCAAATAGGTCAAACGATATTTTAACAGCTCTTCTTGTTTTTGTTCATCAGAGAAGTTAGCCCAATCACTTGGCAAGAAAGTTTTGGTATCCTCGTCGCAAGCCGCTTTAACATCGGCACTGCCAGAGGCGTTGAATTTCTCGATTAGGGTAGAAATAGATTCAGCTTTATCGGTTTCCAAATTATACCAAGAGTTGAACAACTGCATGAATATCCATTGCGTCCATTTATAGTAAGATGGCTCGCTGGTACGCACCTCTCTGCTCCAGTCAAATGAAAACCCAATTTGGTCCAACTGCCTACGGTAAGTGTTGATATTGGTCTCGGTAGTTACCGCTGGATGCTGTCCGGTTTGTATAGCATATTGCTCAGCAGGCAAACCAAACGAATCGTAACCCATTGGATGCAATACGTTAAAACCTTTTAAGCGTTTATATCTGGCAAATATATCAGAAGCGATATAGCCCAGTGGATGTCCTACGTGTAAACCTGCGCCCGATGGATACGGGAACATATCTAAAACGTAATATTTTGGCTTGTTTGAATTGGCTTCGGCTTTAAATGATTGGTGTTCGGCCCAGTATTTCTGCCACTTTTGCTCTATGGCTGCAAATTGATAATCCATTAATATGCTGTTTCTAAATAGTTTGCAAAAGTAAGGAAATTAAGCCTGTTTTGGTAAAGCTTTAAACAAAAAACACCGCTATGGAGAATAGCGGTGCTTCATCAACTTATTTATTAACTTATCTGTAAAGATAATACGTTTCTACTACTTTAGGATTTGACCCTGTAACGGTACCCGTAAATTGAGCTTTGTTGTTGCTAATTTCGTCCATCTTACAAACCAAACTTTTGCCCGAAATAGTTAAGTATAGCGTTTGATCCACCGTGGTGGTAAAAGTCCCCAAACTAGTATTGGTTCCTAATCTTACTTCAACGTCGTTATTTTCGCTTTTCCTGAAGTCCATGTAATCAGACGACTGATAGTTTTGGGTAACTGTGCGAGGACCTGTTTCTGTTTCGGTAGTCGTAGCAATTTTCTCTACTGTCCATTTACCAAAAAGCTTTTCTGAAAGGGGTTTAGTGGCTTCATCTTGCTTTTTACAACTGCTGAAAGTAATCATGGCAATTAAGATAGCGCCTAGCAATACAACTTGTTTTTTCATTTGTTTAGGGGTTAGGGTTATTTAATTGCGCAACTTAGATGACACTGCCCTAACAATACCTATGCCATTTTAGGCATAACTAATCCAATGAACATTCTCAAAAGCATGAATATAATGCTGATTTCTTATGATAAAATTGGTTAAGGAATGTTAAAATAAATGAAACCAAAACATTTTTTTGCAACTTTGAAAGGTGTAAAAATGTTGTTTAGACAAAACAATAAGTGCATAATTTAAGTTTTAGCTTATCTTTGTTTATTTTCGCAAAAACAATTAAGTACATATGGAAGAATTTGAAGTAAGCCAGGCCGCAAAAAAAACCAAAACAGTATATGTTTCTACTATTTTCAGTATTGCATTAGTGTTGTTAATGTTGGGCATGCTTGGTTTAATCTTAGTACACGCCAAAAACCTTTCTAACTATGTAAAAGAAAACATAGTGCTTAATATCATTGTTGATGAGGGTGCTAAAGAAACCGAAGTACTTGCTTTTAAGAAAACGTTAGATAATAACATTGCCGTTAAACAAACGCAATATGTAAATAAAGAAGTTGCACAGCACAACCTTACCAAAGATTTGGGCGAAGATTTTGTAAATTTTTTGGGTTACAACCCTTTGCTTTCTAGTATTGATGTGTACTTAAAAGCAGATTACGCTAACAACCAAAATATTGATGCCCTGAAAAAAACAATTGAGAAAGATCCAATTGTGAAAGAGGTAGTTTACCAAAGTTCATTAATTGATATGGTGAACAAAAACATTAATACCATCAGTTTAATTGTACTTGGTTTTGCTGTTATACTTTTAATTATTGCTGTAGCGTTGATCAACAACACCATTCGTTTGGCTATTTTCTCGCAACGTTTCCTTATTAAAAGCATGCAGTTGGTAGGTGCTACCAAAAATTTCATCAGACAGCCTTTTATTTTGGTAGCTGCATTGCATGGCATCATTGCCTCTTTTATTGCAATTATTATCCTATTAGGACTATTATATTACGCTCAACAAGAGCTGCCTGAAATCATCATTCTGAGAAACTTTACAGAGTTTGGTTTAGTATTTATCAGCATGATTGCCATTGGCATTTTCATTACTGCAATTAGCACATGGTTTGCGGTAAGCAAATATTTACGATTAAAAATTTACGATTTATACAGATAATGGCAGATCAAAAATCTACTTCTGCAACGCAGAAACAAAAAGAAGAGTTAGTGTTCAGCAAAAAAAACTATCAATTATTATTGATCAGTATTGCTATTGTAGTACTTGGCTTTTTATTAATGATGGGCGCTGATGGCGATATTTACGATACCAGAAGAACGTTAATTGCTCCTGTAGTGGTATTATTTGGCTTTGCATTTGGCGTTTACGCTATATTGAAAAAATAACATCACATGAGGGACGGTACTTGATGTCGTCAATCGCATTTCTAAAATCGTAAATTCCTAAATGAATTATTTACAAGCACTCATCCTTGCTATTATTGAGGGATTAACTGAGTTTTTACCTGTGTCGTCAACAGGGCACATGGTCATTGCCAGTTCTATCATGGGCATTGCTACCGATGATTTCGTAAAGCTTTTCACTATTGCCATACAACTTGGAGCTATTTTAGCCGTAGTGGTAGTTTACTGGAAAAAATTTGTGAACCTTAACAGTTTTGCTTTTTACGTAAAGCTCGCTATCGCAGTAATACCAGCATTGCTTTTTGGCTATTTGCTGAACGACTTTATCGACAATAAACTAGGTAATCCTATTTTTATTGCGGTAATTTTATTAGTTGGCGGTATTATCCTGTTGTTTATTGATAAGATATTTAAAAATCCTACAGTAGACGATGAAAATAAGATTGCCAATGCTACCGCTTTCAAAATTGGTCTTTACCAAGTTTTAGCCGTTTGTTTTCCCGGTTTAAGCAGAAGTGCAGCAACCATCATTGGTGGTATGCAACAAAAACTTACCAAAAACGTGGCAGCAGAGTTTTCATTTTTTTTAGCCGTACCCACTATGGTGGCAGCAACAGGTTATAAATTACTGAAAGGCTATGAGCTTTTAAATGCTGAAAACATTAAGATATTGCTTTTTGGAAATGTAGTGGCTTTTATTGTGGCCATCATTGCCATCAAGTCATTCATTAGCTTTTTAACAAAACACGGCTTCCGTATCTTTGGGTGGTATAGAATTGCAATAGGCATCCTTATTTTAGGATTGTACTTTGCTGGGATTGAAATTACGATACTTTAATGCTTAAGGAAGAAAAATCGACAACTGAATTTCCAGACTTTAATTTTCCGGAGGGAGAACTTCTGCTCATCAATAAACCATATGAGTGGACCTCGTTTGACGTGGTTGGAAAAATCAGGAACACCTTAAAACCACTGAAACTAAAAGTAGGCCATGCGGGCACACTAGACCCTTTGGCTACTGGCTTACTGATCATTTGCACCGGTAAACTCACTAAACAAATAGATACTTTCCAAGCGGAGGAAAAGGAATACACTGGAACCTTAGTTTTAGGTGCGACCACTCCTTCTTTCGATATGGAAACTGAGGTAGACGCTAAGTTTGATATTGCTGGCATTACTGAAGAGCAGATTTATGAGGCTACTAAGCCTTTCATTGGCGACATTTCACAATACCCTCCTGCACACTCTGCAGTGAAAGTAAATGGCGAGCGTTTGTATGTAAAAGCACGTTTAGGCGAAGAGGTGGAACTCAAAAAACGTTTCGTTACCATAAGTGAGTTTGAAATTACCCGAATAGCTTTGCCAGAAATCGACTTCAGGGTGGTGTGCAGTAAAGGCACTTACATTAGATCACTGGTTTCTGACTTTGGAAAAGCACTTAACAATGGCGCCTATCTTTCGAAATTAACCCGCACCAGAAGTGGTAATTTTTTATTGAGCAATGCTTTTGAGCTCAAGGAGCTGATTGCTTATCTTCGTACTAAGAAAGAAGAAAATAAAAACACAAATCAACCTTCATAATGCAAAGTAGCAGGGCAGATAAAATACGTACCGCAAAGGAAATTCTCTTTATGTGCCTTGGAGTAATATCGGCATGTTTTGGCTTAAAGAGTTTTTTAATGCCCGAGCATTTTATTGATGGAGGAGTTACAGGGATTTCGCTTTTAGTGAGTACCCTTACCGAATGGAAGCTATCCTATCTGATCATTGTAATTAATATCCCATTCATTATTTTGGGATATAAACAGATTGGAAAAGTTTTTGCATTCAAAACCGCCATTGCCATCACAGCACTTTCACTTGGCTTAATATTTATCCCCTTTCAGCCCATTACCCACGAGAAAGTATTGGTCGCTTTCTTTGGTGGTTTCTTTTTGGGTGGAGGTATCGGCTTGGCCATGCGTGGAGGCTGCGTAATTGACGGTACCGAGGTGCTTGCGCTTTACATTAGCCGAAATAGCCAGCTTACGGTTGGCAATATCATTTTCATGCTCAACATTGTCATCTTCCTTTTTGCAGCTTATTTTATCAATATCGATACCGCCTTATACGCTATTTTAACCTACCTTTCGGCAACGAATACTATTGATTTTATTGTAAATCGTTTGGAAGCCTACACTGGAGTCACCATCATTTCAGAAGAAAATGAAGTGATTAAGGCGTTCATCATCAATGAAATGAAACGTGGTGTAACCATTTACAAGGGCGAAGGTGGTTATTTGCAGAAAAAAGACATTGATATTATCTATACCGTAGTCACCAAATTAGAATTGAGCAAATTGCAGGATAAAATAGATCAAATAGACCCTAACGCTTTCGTGGTTCAACAACAAATTGCCGACTTGAAAGGTGGCGTGGTGAAACGTCAAGCTTTCCACTAAAGATTTAATCGTTTTGAGAATATACAATCAACTTTCTGAGTTTAAAAAATTAGATAATGCTGTAGTTACTATTGGTACTTTTGATGGTGTACATTTCGGGCATCAGAAAATTATCAAAAGACTTTGCGAGATGGCAAAATCATCTGGAGGAGAAAGTGTGTTGCTTACTTTTTTCCCGCATCCACGCATGATCATCGACCCAGAAAACCAAGAGCTAAAGATGATCAATACCATTGATGAAAAGGCTCAAATATTAGCAGGTTTGGGAATTGACCACCTGATCATTACTCCATTTACCAGGGATTTCTCTAATCTGAGTGCTAATGATTATATCAAAAATATCTTGGTAGACGCCATTGGAACTAAAAAAATCATTATTGGCTATGACCACCGTTTTGGCAAAGATAGACTTGGAAACATCAATACATTGATGGAAAATGCCAGTACTTATGATTATCAGGTAGAAGAAATACCTGAGCAAGACATTAATGATGTAGCAGTAAGCTCTACCAAAATACGCAAAGCTTTATTGGATGGTGACGTGGCCTTGGCCAACAAATACCTTGGTTATGCATTTTCCATTTACGGTCCGGTAATTAAAGGCGATAAAATCGGGAGAACCATTGGCTTTCCTACGGCAAATATATTTGTACCCGAAACTTACAAACTAATTCCTGGTGATGGCATTTATGCCGTTACAGTAGAAATGGGCGAAGAGAAAAATCCTGAAGTATATCGTGGAATGGCCTATATTGGGCAACGGCCTACCATTAATGGGATGACGCGCAACATCGAAGTAAATATTTTCGACTTCAATCGTGAAATTTACGGTCAAAATATCAAGATGAACTTTTTAGCCTTTTTAAGGGAAGATGTGAAGTTTACAGGGCTAGAAGCTTTAACCGAACAACTTCAAAAAGACAAAGAAGACACCCTAGCTTTTTTTGAAGGAAAATAACATCCGAGTGTCTTTTTAGACATTCAACCCCATTTTATAGCTCAAAAAATGAATATTTTTTAGTATTTTGTGGGCTATGAGATTTGTGCTACTCTTTTGCGGATGGTTAATAACTTGTTGCTTTTCGTTGTCTGCAAACGAACCTCAATCTTCTACACCAAAAGATTTATCTAGCTATATTTCATTTAGTCCTGATTTTCAAAAAAATAAAAAAACAGTTTTTGTAAAGATTAAACTTCTTCTACAAAAAGCTAGAACTATATTAGCGGAATATACTTTCCCTAAAATTTCCGAAAAAAAACCTCAGCTTTTGGTTCCCAATGATATCAAACCAAGAGGTTCTTTTTTCAAATATTTCGATTACAAAGCTGTCTTCACCTATCTGTACCCTAAACATGCGTTTTGGTAATACCATTTTGCCTTTTAACCAAAATAGTAAACAACTCAACAACACATTTTTTAGCTTAGATGACACACTTACCGGTACTCATTGCAGACTTAGGATTAATACTTGCCGCAGGTGGTATTACCACCATTATTTTCAAAAAAATTAAACAGCCCTTAGTTTTGGGCTATATCATTGCAGGCCTTTTGGTTGGCCCACACTTCAAATTCATCCCTACGGTTTCAGATAACGCCAACATTACCATTTGGGCCGAAATCGGGGTAATTTTCCTATTATTTAGCCTAGGTTTAGAGTTCAGCTTTAAGAAACTCGTAAAAGTTGGCGGTTCTTCCTCCATTACAGCATTGGTAGAAATTATTGGCATGTGTTTGATTGGCTATTTTGCTGGAAAACTTATGGGCTGGAAAACCATGGACAGCATTTTCCTAGGCGCAGTACTTTCAGTCTCTTCAACTACCATTATCATTAGAGCTTTCGACGAACTTGGTGTAAAGCATAAGAAATTTGCCAATTTGGTGTTTGGGGCATTGATTGTAGAAGATTTAGCGGCCATTTTAATCATGGTATTGCTGACCACGGTAGCCGTAAGTCAGCAATTTGCGGGTGCTGATATGTTAATTTCTATCCTAAAGCTAAGTTTCTTCCTTATTCTTTGGTTCTTGGGTGGTATTTTCATCATTCCAACATTTTTAAAGCTCACCAAAAAGTTAATGAACGATGAAATGCTATTGGTGGTATCATTGGCTCTATGTTTAGTAATGGTAATCTTGGCTGTTAAAGTGGGGTTTTCTCCCGCGTTGGGAGCATTTATTATGGGATCCATTTTAGCGGAAACTACTCAAGCGGAAAAAATAGAACATCTTACCAAATCCGTAAAAGATTTGTTTGGAGCCATCTTCTTTGTATCAGTAGGGATGCTTATTGATCCTAAAATATTATTGGCTTATTGGCAGCCTATTTTAATCATTACTGGGGTAACCATTGTAGGTAAATTGATCACTACGGGAAGTGGCGCATTGTTATCGGGTCAACCTCTAAAAACTTCGGTACAAACTGGTTTGAGTTTAACCCAAATTGGCGAATTCTCTTTTATCATTGCCACCTTAGGTCTTAGCCTAAAAGTAACTAGTGATTTCTTATATCCTATTACCGTAGCGGTGTCGGCCATAACAACCTTCACCACTCCCTACCTCATCAAATACTCTGAAAGCTTTTATAACTTCTTAGCCAAAATACTTCCACAGAGATGGCTAGATGCCATTAGCCGTTACAGCAACAGTACTGAAGGTATTACTACTTTAAGCGACTGGAAAGTGCTACTAAGGTCTTATATCATTAACACAATCATCCACTCGGTAATCATTATCGCCATCGTTTTCCTAGCTTCACGTTATTTGCACCCATTTATCGAGAACAATATTACCAATGGCAAAAATGGCGTAATTATTAGCGTAGCAATTTCTTTCCTTATTATGGCGCCATTTTTATGGGCGCTATCGGTGAAAAGAATTGAAAAAACGGCGTATTCTCATCTTTGGCTTAATAAAAAATATACCCGTGGGCCTTTAATTGCCATTGAGATTTTTAGAATTGCATTGGGAATCTTTTTTGTTGGTTTTTTAATGTACGAGTTCTTTGACACCTGGATTGCCGCAGGTATTGCGCTAGGCTTGATTGTTTTGGTCATGATCATCTTCTCCCGCAAATTACAGAGCTTTTATGAGCGAATGGAGAATAGGTTTTTCTATAACTTGAATGCCAGAGAAGCTGCCAAAAAACAACCTGAAATTTTACCTTGGGATACTCACTTACTTGAACTTACCGTAGCGCCAGAATCGAAATTGGTGGGACAAACTTTAGTTGATTTGGCCGTTAGAGAGAAATACGGTATTAACATTGCTATGATTGAGCGTGGCAAGATCATGATTCCAACTCCAAAACGTGATGAACGTTTATATCCCAATGATAAGGTTTTAGTAATTGGAACAGATGACCAGTTGGCTAGTGTTAAACATCTTTTTGAGGGTGATACCTTTGAAATTGATGAAGAAGGAACTTTTCCTAAGCAGGATATGTCACTACAAAAGATTGTGATCAACAGTAAATCACCTGTTTTTGGGCAAACCATTCGTGAAAGTGGCATCAGGGAGAAAACCCAAGGTTTAGTGGTAGGTATTGAACGAAATGGCCAACGTATTTTGAACCCAGACTCCAATCTCATTTTTGAAAATGAAGATATTGTTTGGATTGTAGGAAACAACAAACGTATTCCCGAGCTATTGAAATAAACTATCAGGAAAAAACTATATTTGATGACCAACTGTTATTTGGGTTTGGCATAATTTCCATGAAAAAGATAGACCGTGATCATAGCGAGTTTTTAGATGAAATGCTGGATTACTGGCAATCAGAAAAACTATTGTCTGATGTTGAGGCGCAAAAGCTAAAGGACAGCTACGAACCTAAAAATTTCGATTGGAGACGACTGGCCCAATATTCATTTTGGATTGCTATGGGCTGCGGTGTGGTTGCACTTAGCGCATTGTTAGTAGATAAATCCTTACTCGATTACCTTAAGAACCTTTACAACACTCCAAACATCATTATCAGCATTGTATCGGCATTATTAGCCGCAGCTTGCTATGTATTTGGCATCCGCCGAAAGAAACACAAACCCCAGCAGGTATTTAGTAATGAGGCCATTATTTTTTCAGGAGTAATGCTCACGGCAAACGCCATCGCTTATTTGGGCAAAGCATTATATAGCGGCAGTAACCATTTTTCTCTGCTCATTCTTTTTTCGGTCATCGTTTACTTAGCCTTAGCCTATTTCTTTAAATCGAGATTGATTTGGGCTTTTGCTTTGTTGGCTTTAGGTGCTTGGTTTGGTACCGAAACGGGTTACCTTTCCAGAGGAAACTGGTACTTTTTGGGGCTTAACTATCCACTAAGATTTGTTGCTTTTGGATTAATACTTACACTTGTCTCCATATTTCTGCGCAAGCATCAAAAGCTATCCTATTTTTTTGATATCACCTACTTTGGTGGACTGCTATATTTATTTACCTCATTGCTGCTACTTTCCATTTTTGGCAACTATGGTAGTTTGGAGGAATGGTACAGCATCAAACAAATATCCTTGTTCTATTGGGCCATCATTTCGGCAGCGGTATGTATCATCGCCATCATTATTGGCTTAAAGAAAAATGATGCTATGCTCAGGGAATTTGGCATTATCTTTTTATTCATCAACCTCTATACCCGATATTTCGAATATTTTTGGGACAATTGGCATAAAGCGATTTTCTTCACCGTATTAGGTATTTCTTTTGTATTGATTGGGCGTAAGGCCGAAAAAATATGGAGCTTGGAGTTTATGAAAAAATAAACCTTTTGTTGGAGATAATACCGCGGCTTCTCCATTCACACTATAATTCTGAGCTTAATTAATAAAATAACTGACATCTGTCAGAAAAACGATGTATTGATTAGCAGTATCTTTGTATATAAAAACTTTAAAGATGGCTTTAGCTGACATTAGCAACCTAAACGATATTCAATTACTGGTGAATACCTTTTATTCTCGAGTGAGAGAAAATGAACTTTTAGGACCAATATTCAATGGCATTCTGAAAGATAGATGGCCTGAGCATTTGGAAAAAATGTATAGATTTTGGCAAACCGTTTTACTAGAGGTACAGACTTATTCAGGAAGTCCATTCCCTCCCCACGCTAAACTTCCCGTAAGCCAGGTCCATTTTGATACGTGGCTACAATTATGGCATGGAACCATAGACGAGTTTTTTGTTGGTGAAAAAGCAGAAGAGGCAAAGTGGCGTGGAAGTAGGATGGCAGAAATGTTCATGTTCAAAATCGATTATTACCGCAATAACAATGCGAAACCACTGTTGTAACAGCGAACATCATCGTCATTGCGAGACACGAAGCAATCTTTATAATTCGCGAACTCGGTTGTTAATAACGCAATACCAAAATCATGAAATCAAAAGTAGAACAGCCAATAGCATTAATATGCACCTTTATTTGGATAGGTTTTATAGGTGCCATCAGTTTTTTAGAAGCTTGGTTAAAATTTAGAGCTCCAGGAGTCACTTTACCCATTGGTTTGGGTATAGGCCGATTAGTTTTCGCCGCTTTAAATAAAGTGGAATGGGTGTTTGCAGTGGTAATTTTAATCAGCAACATCAGAACGGTGCGAAGAATTCAAATTAGCCCACTTTATCTTTTAGTGGTTTCGATATTAATTTTGCAAACCATTTGGCTATTGCCCGCCCTAGATGCAAGGGCACAGCTTTATATCGACGAAAAACCTGTTCCGCACTCCTACCTACACTTTTACTTTGTAATTGCTGAAGGGATTAAATTTATTGCCCTTTTCATTTTTGGCACTAAGCTTTTTAAATTGGAAAGGCAGTAACGACAACAAAAAGATAGCAGCGCACAACCGCAACCAATGAAATGCGGTTTTTCCTTTCAAATAAATTTTACGCCCAGTAGGTGATGACTTGCTTAACGATCAAATAAAGTGCCAAGCAATAAAGGAAAATAGCTATGCATTTATTGATCAGACAACTGCTTAATGTGAATTTTTCTTGAATATATTTTGCAAAATAAGCATAACCATATAAGGCTAATCCGGATCCTACACCTGAACCTAAACTAAAAATTACCAAAGAAAGGTAATCGGTAGTAATCCATTCATGCAGGATAATATAGTTGCCAAAAAACAGCCAAAACGGAATTTGTACGGGATTGAGCACCCCCAAAACTAAACCATAGATTACGCTACCTCTTCTACTCTCTTCCTGCTCTTTTGGTTGATGTACCTTATCTCTATTTTTCCAAGCCAAAGTGGCCATCACCAATAACAGTACGATCATGAAAACATCAACCAAGAAACTGAGTTTGAAACTTCCAACTTTAATGGCATCAATATCCACATCGCTAGATACCCAACGAGCAAAACGCATCATCCCGAAGGTAAAAAACACCTCTACACAAGAAAAAGCAAGAATAAAACCCCAAGCTTGGCGCATTCCCCTACTGATGGTCAATCGGGCTAAAGTAAGGTTAATGTTCCCAGGGGGAATGTACCCCATTGCATTAAGAGCAACGCCAATTAGAAATTCGAGCAAAAGCATATTTTACGAAGTTAGTGTTTAAGGTGTGCTTTTAAAAACTGTCCGGTGTAAGAGTTTTCTACATGAAGTAAATCTTCTGGCTTACCTTCAAAAACTACGCTTCCGCCTTTGTCACCACCTTCTGGACCAATGTCAATTACCCAATCTGCGCTTTTGATCATATCCATATTGTGCTCAATTACAATTACGGTACTGCCCTGCTCTATCAAAGTATTTAATGCTTTTAATAATTTTTTAATATCATGGAAATGCAATCCAGTGGTGGGTTCATCAAAAATAAAAACTGCCTTTTGAGCATTATTACCTTTGATAAGGAACGATGCCAACTTGATCCGTTGTGCCTCGCCTCCCGATAGTGTATTGGAAGACTGGCCCAAATGCACATAACCCAAACCTACGTCAACCAAAGGTTGCAGCTTAGCCATAATTTTTGATTCTTTGGCAAAAAAAGCAACCGCTTCGTCAATGGTCATATCCAACACATCAGACACATTTTTCTCCTGATATGTTACATCCAATACCTGTTGTTTAAACCTTTTTCCGTTACATGCTTCACAAGGCAGATAAATATCGGCCATGAACTGCATTTCTATCTTCACTTCGCCCTCACCTTGGCAAACATCGCAACGACCACCTTCTACGTTGAACGAAAAGGCCGAAGGTTTCAAGCCTGCCGCTTTGGCCGATGCTTGGCCAGCGTACAAACTACGAATATCATCCCATGCTTTTACATAGGTTACCGGATTAGAACGTGAAGACCTTCCTATTGGGTTTTGGTCTACCATTTCTACTTGATGCACCAAATCTATATTTCCAAAAATACCATCGTAAGCACCAGTTTGTTCACCAGCATAATTACCTATGGCTTTTTGCAAAGCAGGATATAAAATCCGTTTAACCAAACTTGTTTTTCCCGAACCTGAAACGCCAGTCACACAGGTAAACACTCCCAAAGGAAATTTTACGTTGATATTCTTAAGGTTGTTTTCTCGGGCACCTTTAATAAGGATATGGTCTTGCCAGTTCCTGCGCTTTTTAGGTACTTCAATACTTTCTTCACCGGATAAATACCTACCAGTTAGTGACTTTTTATCTTTAATGATTTGGTTGTAGGTGCCGCTGAATATCAAATTCCCACCTTGGGTACCAGCTTCTGGTCCGATATCAATTAAATGGTCGGCGGCTTTCATCACTTCCTCTTCATGCTCTACCACTAAAACAGTATTTCCTACATTCCTTAATGATTCTAACACCCCAATCAAGCGATGTGTGTCACGAGGGTGCAAACCAATACTAGGTTCATCTAATACATATACCGACCCTACCAAACTACTTCCCAAAGAAGTTGCCAAGTTAATGCGTTGACTTTCGCCTCCTGAAAGGGTATTTGATAAACGATTAAGGGTTAAATAACCTAAACCAACGTTATTAAGATAAAGAATACGACTGCTGATTTCAGAAAGTAGACGTTTGGCAATTTTCTCTTCGTTAGCAGTTAAATCTAATGCCTCAAAGAAAGGCAGAATGGTAGAAAGTGGCATTAAAACCAATTCTAAAATTGATTTGCCACCAATTTTTACATAGGACGCATCTTTACGTAAGCGTGTTCCCTTACAATCTGGACATGTAGTTTTACCACGATAGCGCGATAGCATTACTCGATACTGTATTTTATAGGTTTGCTCTTCAAGTTCTTTAAAAAAGTCATCCAAACCTCTAAAATATTTATTGCCGGTCCACAACAATTGTTGCTGTGCTTCTGTCAATTCACTGTATGGTCGATGAATGGGAAAGTCGAATTTGTCTGCGTTTTTAACAAACTGCTTTAGCCAATCGCCCATTTTTTCGCCACGCCAAGGAGCAATGGCATTATCATAAACACTTTTACTCTTATCAGGAATCACCAAATCCTCATCAATCCCGATGATATTGCCATAACCTTCACAACGTTTACATGCACCATAAGGGTTATTGAAGCTGAAGAAATTAGGTGTAGGTTCTTCAAATTTCAATCCATCTAGCTCAAATCTATCGCAAAAGAAATGCTGTTTGCCATCATGTTCTACATAACAATCACCTTTGCCTTCAAAGAATGCGGTTTGCGCCGAATCAGCAATACGGCTTAAGGTTTCATCATCATGCGCAACAACAATACGGTCAATCAAGATAAACACTCGATCTTTTTCGGTCAGTTCTTTATCTTCTACGGCATCATCTTCCAATATATTTTCAATCTTTTGGATGGCGCCTAAATAAGAAATCCTCAAAAAACCTTTTTGCAAAAGAATAGCAAGTTCTTCCTTTAATGTTCTTTTATTTTGGGGATGCAACGGACAAAAAATAGTAACCACTTCGTCATCAGCTAATGTCGATACAAAATCAACTACGGTACTCACGGTATCTTTTTTCACCTCATTGCCCGAAACTGGGGAATAAGTTCTACCTATACGAGAGTAAAGGAGCTTAAGGTAATCGTATATTTCGGTAGACGTACCTACCGTTGATCTAGGATTGGAAGTAATCACTTTTTGCTCAATGGCGATAGCCGGTGCAATCCCTTTGATATAGTCAACATCGGGCTTGTTCATACGTCCCATAAACTGACGGGCATAGGCAGAAAGACTTTCTACATACCTCCTTTGGCCTTCGGCATACAGGGTGTCAAACGCTAACGACGATTTGCCCGAGCCAGACATGCCTGTGATGACTACAAATTTGTTTTTAGGAATAGCTACATCAATATTTTTTAAATTGTGTACCCTTGCCCCTTTAATAAGAATATGTTGATGTGGATCTTTCTCTAGTTCCTTGCTCATGAATTACCTCTTCGCTGTAATTTACAAAGATAACTTATTAAGTTGAAAATTACGGGGCGAAAGTCGAAAGTAGACATTAGAATAACGGATTAAAATGATGCACATTTTTTAGGTTATTTAGCTCTGAAGTTACCTGAACAAGTCCTCATCCAGTAACTCGTTAAATCGATTTGCTTTCAATTGGTATAAAATTTGACAGTACAAAGAAGGTTCATTTAAAGACATTTAAACTAAACAAATAAATTAGACCAACATTAAACCTGTAAGATTTTAGCCTTTATTCGGCATTTTTACAATTTTTAACAATTTAATTCTTTGAATCTCGCAAAAAAATGTTTCTTTTGAATTTGTAACACATTAACATTCATCATTCACCAACAAAAACTTAAAAGGAGAAAAGCTATAGATTAAAACTTTTACGTGTTTATTATTTAATAAAGATGGGTTTAATCAAACACACTCCTATGAGGTTACAACAGGTTAGTGATCAGGACTTGGTGAAGTTATATATCGGCGGTGACGAAGCTGTTATAGAAGAACTTTTACGTAGGCACAAATCCAAAATTTTCACTTCTATTTATTTATTGGTAAAGGATCAATATTTGGCAGAGGATATCTTCCAAGATGCATTTATCAAGGTCATCAATACATTAAGATCTGGACGATACAACGAAGAGGGTAAATTTTTACCTTGGGTGATGCGTATTGCACACAATTTAGTCATCGATCATTTTAGAAAGGAAAAACGTACACCAACTATTACCAGTGCAGATGGTACTGATGTGCTTAACCTTATCCAGATCCACGAAGAAAGCGCTGAGGAACGTATCCTTAGAGAACAAACACATGCCGATCTACGTAAAATGATTCATCATTTGCCTGACGAGCAAAAAGAAGTGCTCATCATGCGTCATTATGGGGATTTAAGCTTTAAGGAAATTGCAGAACTTACTGATGTGAGCATCAATACTGCTCTCGGACGTATGCGTTATGCACTCAGCAATTTGCGAAAAATGATGAATATTAAAGAGGTAAGTGTTAGCAGAAGTTAAGCAACACAAATGTTACAAAATGGATTTTTAGCAGGACAAATCCCTCTATTATCATTTTAATAAAGGTTTGACTTTATTTTAAGAAACATTTTTAAATTATTTTAATTTTAATAGTAGAACGATAAAATAAAGGTGCTTAGTCGGCGTTTAATTTCTAAACAAAAAGATATAAATGCGTATGACAAAAACCTTTACTCCAACTCAATTTAAAAACCTATCAACTCCTACTACTTTGGAACAAGGTGACACACCTGACCAAAAATTGTACGAAGCCATTAAACCTAAACTAGATGAGCTGTACAGGGAACCATCAGAGGAAACGATAGCCAAGATTTTAAAATACGCTAAAAAGCGTTAACAGAAGGCCAGCAAATGCTGGCCTTTTTTATTACCCCATAAATAACGCTAAACTGACAAAATCCTATAATAAAAAGGGCTACCTTTGCTTAGTGTAAACAAAACACTAAGCAGATGTTGATTAACAAGAAACTCATCCCTCTTACTTTAGGTGGTTTAGGCATAGGTATTACAGAGTTTGTAATGATGGGCTTATTGCCTGATATTGCCAAAGACTTATCTATTAGCATTCCAGAAGCAGGCCACTTAATTTCGGCTTATGCCTTGGGTGTAGTGATTGGCGCACCTTTATTGGCGATCATTGCCGGTAAATACCCTCCGAAGTATATCCTAATTGCATTAATGGTATTGTTTACCATATTTAACGCGCTGTCTGCATTTGCACCAGGCTATACTACCTTATTTATTGCCAGATTATTTTCGGGTTTACCGCATGGTGCTTTTTTTGGTGTAGGCTCTGTGGTGGCTAGTCGTATTGCCCCCAAGGGGAAAGAAGCTCAAGCAGTTTCCTTGATGTTTGCGGGCCTTACCATCGCTAATTTATTTGGTGTTCCATTGGGCACCTATATCGGTCATAATTTTTCATGGCGATACTCTTTTGCCATTGTAGCCGTAGTAGGCATCATCACGCTCATTAGTTTAAAGTATTGGCTACCCTATTTACCTGCCGTTAAAAATCGTGATATTAAAAGTGAGCTTAGCTTTTTTGCCAAACGTGAAGCATGGATCATTATCTTGATGATTTCCATAGGTACCGGAGGTTTGTTTTGCTGGATCAGTTACATTGCTCCGTTGATGACCTATGTAGCGGGCTTTGCTGAAAGCAGTGTCACCTATATTTTGATGTTAGCTGGACTAGGCATGCTTTTAGGCAATTTTGCTGGTGGTTATTTGGCTGATCGGTTTTCACCTGCCAAAGCCTGCGTATCGCTATTGCTTGCCATGTGCACCATTTTAGTAGTTGTATTCTTTGTTTCATCAAACTCCACATTGGCATTGGTTACTACTTTTTTAACCGGGGCTATTGCTTTTGCCTTGGCAGCGCCCATTCAAATGCTGATGATCAAAACAGCCAAAGGTTCAGAAATGATTGCAGCTTCGGCCAGTCAAGCCAGTTTCAATATCGGAAATGCATTAGGTGCATTATTTGGTGGTTTCCCATTAGTTTATGGCCTAAGCTATAATTACCCTTCTTTGGTTGGAGCAGGCATGGCATTAAGCGGATCGTTTTTCGCCTATTGGTTGATCAGAAGATTTTCGAAAACTAAAGGACAAGAAGAATTGGCAAATAGAGTGGAAGTGGAAGAAGCGATAACGGAAATAGTTTAGGCCTTTTTTTACTGGCGCTTAGATATTCGAACGTCATTGCATCGTACCTCGCAATGACGAATAAAAACAAAAAAGCGGAGTAAACCATCTAAAGTTTATGCCGCTTTTTTTGTATTGATTGACTTTCCAACTATTTTTTATTGCTCCTTTTTATCAGGCACAAAAGTCATCGAAACAGAGTTTACACAGTGACGGGTGTTTTTAGCCGTTAAAAATTCGCCCACAAATACGTGGCCCAAATGTGCATCACAATTGGCACATACAATCTCTGTACGTTGGCCATCGGGATCAGGGATTCGTTTCACTGCACCTTTAATTTCATCATCAAAAGCTGGCCAGCCACAATGTGCATCAAATTTGGTTTCAGACCTATAAAGTGGCGCATTGCACCTTTTACAGATATAAGTTCCCTTTTCAAAAAACTTATCGTATTTACCTGTTCCTGGATATTCGGTTCCTTTATTTACAATGATTCTCTCTTCTTCGGGAGTTAACTTATTCCATTCCATTTTCTTTGTAGTTTTTGATGGGGTTTCCTTCTTTTCTTCCTTTTGCTGGGCACAAGCCACAAAACTAGTGCTCAACGCAAGTAGGCCAATCAGTGTGATATGATTAAAAATTGATTTCATGGCGGTTTACATTTATTATCGGCCTATGCCTTTAAACAAAAATAAACATTAATCGTTTGTCGATTTTCATCGCGAAGTAAGTTTTAAGCTTCCCGTAAAAATAAAAAGCGCCCCAAAATTCAGGGCGCTTTTAAAAAATATATTTGTCGAGACTATTTTTTCAACAGAGCAGCCATTGCAGCACCAATTTCTGCAGGGCTTTCTACCACGGTGATACCGCACTCACGCATAATTTTCATTTTTGCAGCAGCAGTATCATCAGCACCACCAACAATTGCACCGGCGTGACCCATTCTACGTCCCGGAGGCGCAGTTTGACCGGCGATGAAACCTACAACTGGCTTAGTACCATGTTCTTTGATCCAACGAGCAGCTTCTGCTTCCATACCACCTCCAATTTCACCAATCATGATGATACCTTCAGTTTCTGGGTCGTTCATCAACAACTCAACCGCTTCTTTGGTAGGTGTACCAATAATTGGGTCGCCACCAATACCAATTGCAGTAGTAATTCCTAAGCCAGCTTTAACTACTTGGTCAACTGCTTCGTAAGTTAAAGTACCAGATTTAGAAACTACACCAACTTTACCTTTTTTGAAGATAAAACCTGGCATGATACCAATTTTAGCTTCGTCAGCAGTGATTACACCTGGGCAGTTAGGACCAATTAAACGGCAATCTTTATCAGAAAGGTAAGATTTTACCGCAATCATGTCTTTAGTTGGGATACCTTCAGTAATACAAACAATCACTTTAATGCCCGCCTCAGCAGCTTCCATAATAGCATCTGCTGCAAACGGAGGAGGTACGAAAATAATAGATACATTAGCGCCAGCTTTATCAACCGCATCTTTAACTGTGTTAAAAACAGGTCTGCCTAAATGTTCCTGACCGCCCTTGCCAGGGGTTACCCCACCAACAACGTTTGTACCGTAAGCTATCATTTGTTCAGCGTGGTAAGTACCTTCGTTTCCGGTAAAACCCTGAACAATTACTTTAGAATCTTTATTTACTAAAACACTCATTGTATCTATTTTTTTGTGCAAACTTAAGTTAATTGCAACGGAATGTCAACTGCAAAAGCATATTATTTCATATCTAGTTATTTCTTTACAAATCATACAGGTATGATATTGTTATCTGGCGAAAAACGATCTATTTTTAAGCACTATTTGTTTCATGAAAAAAACCTTTGCAGACCACGTAATTGATTTCAATCGTCACCTACATTATGTAGGTGAACTGCCTGATGATTTTCGGGTGATGAACCCTTACATGGACAACCCTGAAACCATGGAGGTGATGCAACAATTTTACCATAAATATTATAATGATTTTGGTCCAAGAAAATTCATGATAGGCATTAACCCTAGTCGCCATGGCGCTGGAGTAACTGGCGTTCCGTTTACAGATACCAAACGTCTGGAAAGTGTCTGCGGTATTAAAATGCAATCGGCACATACACACGAGATTTCTTCTGTATTTATATATGACATGATTGCCGCTTATGGTGGGGCAACGTCTTTTTATCGTGATTTTTACATCAATTCTCCTTTCCCCCTGGCGATTATCCGTAGAGCGAAAGATGGTAAATGGCTAAATGCCAATTACTATGACGATCCTAAATTATTTGAAATGGTGAAAGATTTTATGATTGCTTCTTTAAAGAAACACATTAGTTTGGGACTGGACACTACTGAAGTTTTTATTTTGGGCAAGAAAAACGCAGATTTTATCAGAAAAATCAATCATAAAGAAAAATTATTTGAAAAATTAACAGTATTAGATCACCCACGATTTATTCAGCAATACAAATCCAAAGAAAAACAACTATATATCGACAAATATTTGTCAGCCTTAGCAAATCAAGCTTATTAGAAATTATTTTTCAGCACATTTCAATAGCAAAAAGATAACATTCTGTAAAATTCTAACAATAAATTCTCCCAAAAAAGAAATTTAACGATATTTACTTACTAGTTCTCGAGCTAAAACTAACTATAAAACATTAAAAATGATAGATACGCTGTTAAGCTACGATTATGCATGGAAGCCTTATTCTACTGGACAATCGTTAGATACAGATAAAACCCACGTTTTCAGGATTGACATCAATAAACATTTCCCGAAAATTAAGAAGGAACTAGCGGATGTACTTTCTGAACGCGAACAGGAAAAGGCCAGCAGAATGTTTATCCAAAAAGATAAGGAACGTTATGTGGTTAGTAAATTTTGCCTGCGCAGCATTTTGTCTTTATGTTTGGATTCTACCCCACAAGCAATTGAATTCATTTTTCACGAGTTTAGGAAGCCGACTGTTAAAGGGATAGAGTTTAACATTAGCCATACCGGCGATTATGTGCTTATTGCAATTAGTCCTAAGGCAGTTGGCATTGACATTGAATATTTAAACGAGGAATTTGATTTCAAATCCATCTTAGATATTACATTTTCTAAAAACGAAATTGCTTTCATAGGAGAGAAACGAGTAGATCCGAAAAACTTTTATGTAATGTGGACCCGGAAAGAGGCTTTGTTAAAAGCCAGTGGCGAAGGGGTAAGTGATAACCTCCATTTAATAGAATGCCTTGATGAACAACTACGTTGGGACGAGGTGATTTTTAAAATGCGAACTTTCACCATTGGCGAAAATTATGTAGCCAGCATTGCAACGGCCTTAGACCAAAAGGAATTGATCTTGTGGAATTGGGTTTAGCGCATTGACAAAACAACTTGCCAAACCCAATTATCAATTGATTATTCTTTCATAATATTCTCTTCTTCGGCCATTTCAATAGCGGTCGGGCTGGTTGCTCGAAGATATTTTGCTTCATCAAATTCGTTTTCGCTTTTAGCAATCACAATGGAAGCAATACCATTTCCAATCATATTGGTAATAGCTCTTGCTTCACTCATAAATCTATCTACGCCAAGCAAAATAGCAATATGTTCTACTGGCATGATCTTTAATGCCGTAAGCGTGCTGGCCAGCACAATAAAACCACTCCCAGTAACTCCCGCAGCACCTTTACTGGTCACCATTAGCACCATCATAATAGATACCTGTTCACCAATGCTTAAATCAATGCCAAAAACCTGTGTCAAGAAAATTACCGCCATGGCCAGATAAATAGAAGTTCCATCAAGGTTAAAGGAATATCCCGTTGGAATAACCAAACCCACTACTGATTTGTTACAACCGATATCTTCCATTTTTTTCATCATACTTGGCAATACCGATTCCGAAGAAGAGGTACCCAATACAATCAAAATTTCCTGGCGAATGAATTTCAAATATTTCCACAAACTGAACTTATAATAGCGGCAAATGGCATTGAGCACTACAAAAATGAACAAGAAACAGGTCAAATAAACAGCTCCCATCAGTTTAGCCATAGGTAGTAAAGTATGCAAGCCAAACTTACCCACACTGTAGGCCATACCACCAAAAGCACCTAAAGGGGCTAGGCGCATAATTACCTTCATCATGTTAAATAGCACTTTCGCTATTTTATCAAAAGTGATCAATAGCGATTGCCCTGCTTGCCCCATTTTACTTAACCCGTAGCCAAACAAAATAGCGAAAACGAGTATCTGTAAAATTTCTCCTTTTGAAAAAGCTTCGAAAATATTTTTAGGGAAGATGTGTGCAATAAACTCCAACCAGTTAATGGAACCTGCCTGCTTGGCATAGGCATCCATTTTGGCTACATCGCCAGCAGGTACTTCTACCCCTACTCCCGGCTTCAATACGTTGGCTACTACCAAGCCAATTACAATGGCAATAGTGGTTACAATTTCAAAATAAAGTAGCGCTTTACCTCCAACAATCCCTACTTTTTTCATATCGCCCATATGGGCAATACCAAGCACAATGGTAAAAAAGATGATTGGAGCGATCAGCATACTGATCATGTTAATAAAACTCTTACTGATGAGTTCGGCATGCGGGGCAAAACCTGGATAGATTACGCCCACTAAAATACCTAACGAAATGGCCACAAGGACCTGAAAAGTTAGGTTGGAGACAATTTTCTTCATGTTTAGTATCGGTTTGAAGCAGGAAAGATAACAACAATTTTGAATATGTATCAATACTCCTTTATCCATTTAATACGCTGCATTAACCTTATTTAAGAACTTTAGTTTTGTATATTTGCTGTAAATACAAAAAATGGCGATGCGTAAACTAAAGTTTGCTTTGATGGGTTTGCTTACGATTGGAGCAATAGGCTATTCCTGCAAAAAGGAACCCGTAGATAGCAAACTTTTTGTGGAGCGCTACCTAACGGGCAAATGGCCTTTAAGACTCGAAATTAAAACCACCATTAAAAACGATTCGGACACGCTAAGCTTCCCTGACACTACCGTATTTACACCCGCAGATACAACCTCATTCACAAGCGACTTAAAGTTTATCAGAAAAGCAGCAGCAGTTAATTTCGCCGTTGATGCTGCTGGAGAAAACATTAAATTTTCTTCTACGCCAGACAGCACCTGGCATATAGCATACATGAGAACAAACTACTTCAAATTGGTTTACATACGAAAGGAAACCGTTGGTAGCGATGTTACTTCCTATATTATTGAAAGAGATTTTAGGAGATAGAAATACCGCTAGTCTTTGGCAATACCTACCGAAGAAAACTGCAAATCATACAAACGTTTGTAATAACCGTCTAATTTCAGCAATTGTTGATGCGTTCCTTTTTCTTTGATCTCCCCTTTATCTAACACAATAATTAAATCCGCTTTTTGGATCGTTGATAATCGATGGGCAATGACAATAGAGGTTCTATCCTGCATTAATTTATCAATAGCATTTTGAATCAGCATTTCTGTTTCGGTATCTACTGACGAAGTTGCTTCATCCAATACCAGAATGGCGGGTTTATAAACCAAGGCCCTGATAAAAGAAATCAATTGCGCCTGCCCTGCAGATAGCGTAGCGCCCCTTTCCATTACATTATAATGATAACCACCGGGTAAACGCTCAATAAAATCGTGCGCTCCTACTTTTTTGGCTGCCCCTACCACTTCTTCGTAATCAATGTCGGGATTGTTTAAAGTGATGTTGTTAAAAATGGTATCTGAAAAAAGGAAAACGTCTTGCAAAACAGTAGCAATATTTCTGCGGAGATAAGAAAGGTCATACTCTTGAATGTTGTGGCCATCAATAGATACGCTACCTTCTTGGATTTCGTAAAAACGGTTTAGAATGTTGATGGTGGATGATTTACCTGCCCCAGTAGCTCCTACTAATGCAATGGTTTGTCCAGATTTCACCTCGAAGGAAATATCCTTTAGCACATACTTGGGGCTTTCCTCATTATCCTGGTCGTAGCTAAACCAAACATTTTTGAAAGCAATATTTCCTTCCAATTTCTTTGGAGCCAAATTCCCAGAATTGATAGTAATTTCTTGGGTATCCAATACTTTAAAAACACGCTCGGCACCTACCATCCCCATCTGCAAGGTATTAAATTTATCTGCCAGCTCCCTAATTGGTCTAAATAACATGTTGATGAACATGATAAAGGTGGTGATGATTCCTGGATCCAAATCTGGTTTTGCCAATACTGTTTTGGCACCGTACCAAATCAACAATCCCAACGACATCGCCGAAATCAGCTCTACTACGGGGAAGAAAATAGAATAGTACCAGTTGGAACGGATGTTGGCATCGCGATAGCGGGAATTGATTTTTTCAAACTTTTTGTATTCCTGATCTTCCCTTGCAAAATATTGGATGATGGCTATGCCACTGATATGTTCCTGCAAAAAGGTGTTAAGGTTTGATACTTCTGCCCTTACTTCCTGAAAGGCAACTTTTATAGCTTTCTGGAAAATTCTTGTGGCAATAATTAAAAATGGCATCGGAATCAATACGGCCAAGGTAAGCTTCCAATCCATCCAAAACATAATGGTCATGAGCACTATTACCTGTAGCATATCCCCAATCATGGCAATTAATCCTTCCGAGAAAATATCTGCAATGGTTTCTAAATCAGAAACGGTACGGGTAATGAGTTGGCCAATGGGAGTTTTATCAAAAAATTTCAGTCTAAGCTTAGTGATATGGTTAAACACATTGATTCGCAAATCCCTAATGGCCGATTGCCCTAATTTATTGGTGAGCAGCGTATGTGCATATTGAAAAACGGTTTGAAATGCCAGCAATACCAGCATCAAAATCGTAACATTAAGCAAACCATAGTAATCGCCTTTGAGGATATGTTGATCTAGCGTATATCCTACCAAAAGCGGTCTGGCTGGAGCAACGGCTGCAAGCAGAATGGTAAGCACCACCGACCATATAAAAATAGCCCGATAAGGCCTTACGTAGGCCATTACCCTTTTTAATAAGCTAAAATTAAATGCGTCTCCAGTTACTTTTGACATGTTCAATTAGTTAATTTGACAATTAGCGAATGAGCTAATCATCACATTTTAATATATGGATATTCCACTGCTACCAAATAAAGCCCACAAGCAGGCACGGATTGACCTGCATTGCCACGGTTCTTGCTTTCTACAATTTTAGGCAAATCTTCCACCTTAATATCACCACGCCCAACCATCACCAACGTACCCATAATGGCCCTTACCATATTGCGTAAAAACCTGTCGGCTTTAATGGTAAAAATAATGCCGTTTGGTTGTAATTCAAATGCCGCGTGGCTAATTTTACAGTTATTGGTAAATGTTTGTGTATTTGATTTGCTAAAGCATGAAAAATCCGTGTATGGCAACAGTGATTGCGCTGCTTGGTTCATCTTCTCCACATCCAATTCGCCCCTGTAGAGCCAAGAGCGATTTACCTTAAATGGATCTTTCTGGAAATGAAGATAGTATTTATATTCTCTTGCTGTGGCATCAAAACGGGCGTGGGCATCGGCAGCAACTTCAAAAATACGATGTACTGCAATGCTATAGGGTAAAAGCGCATTCACACCAGTAGTTGCACTGGATAATTGCTTGGAGCTTACATCAGTTAGATCAATATGTGCATAAAATTGCGCAGCATGCACACCTGTATCTGTACGACCACAACCTAAAGAAACTATTTCTTGCCTGAAATAAGTGCTTAAAGCCTTATCCAAACATTCCTGAACGGTAATGCCATTGGGCTGTATTTGCCAGCCATGAAAGCTGGTACCGTCATAGCTAAGTTCAACGAAATAACGTTTTGTTTCCAAGCTGCAAAAATAAAGGAAAGAACAAGTAATAAAGAAAAATGAGCAAATATTATGTAGAGACTAAAATGAAAAACAAATTATTTAATATTTAGAGGCTATCTCAGTCTTTAGCCCTTGTTCTTTGTTCTTTTATCCTCAAAAAGCTAAGTTTGTAAAAAAATTCGTCTCATTATGATTCAGAGAATTCAATCTATTTGGCTATTACTTGCCGCTGTTACTATTTTATGTTTATTGGTTGTTCCTGTTATTGGGGCCGGTTCAAGCTCAGAATATTACGTGTTATATGGTTCTGGCCTTAAAAAAACTGGAGCAGGTGATTCAGCTACCAACATTCCGTTATTGATCAGTACTGTGTTTGCAGGCCTTATTAGTTTGGTAAATATTTTCAACTTCAGAAATAGGAAGCTACAAGTGCGTATTGCCATGTTGAACGTCATCTTGATTTTAGCTTTGTCGTTATGGTTTTCTCAGATTGTAAGAAGTGTAAGCGGGTTAACTCAAATTGATCTTGAGCCGGGGATTTTTCTACCATTAGTGGCCATTATTTTTACGTTATTGGCCATTAGAGGCATTAAAAAAGATGAAAAGCTGATCCGCTCTGCTGACAGGCTGCGTTAAAAAAATTAATATTTTTCATGTAATTGATTAAATATTAGCTTTTTATTAACTTTATAAGTAATCGTTCATCTTAAACCCCATTTTATGAAAAAACTTTTACTTTCTCTATTATTTATTAGTGGATTTGCTGTTACTGGATTTGGGCAAATATTTTCTCAAAATTTTGATAGCTCTAGCACCCTTGGCGACTATATTAGTGCAACACCTAATAATGGCCAGTTTAACAGTATAGGTGCTTCCAATGCAAGTTCTAGTGTAGGTATTACAAATAATCAGTTAAGACTAAGCAGATCAGCAGCAGCAAATGGCGTCACCAGTATTGCCAGTTTTTCAAGAACAACAGATTTTATACCAGCACCTACATTTTTATCTATTAAATTTGGGCTAACATTATCGGGGAACACATCTGCAGGAACTTCAGCAGCCGTTTTTCAAGTTGGCTCTAATTTCACAACAGGCAATATTGCGGAAGCAAATAGCGATGTATTCGCTAGATTTTTTATTAACATAACTGCAAACGATGGTCAATTTACCCTAAGAAAATTAGAAGGTGGTACGAGCAATAGTGCTACACTCAGCGGTGTCCAAAATTTAGCTTTATTCATAAATAGAACAGGGGCTGGACAAACTTATACAGCACCTGATGGCAGTACTGAAAACATTGCAACTAATAGCTGGGACCTTTGGGCAGGTAATACCAAAATATTTGATGATATTGCTGCATTGACTGCTGGCTCAACTATCACTGATTTTAAATTTATTTATACTGGAGGAAATACTAGTACAGGTATTGGCAATATCGATATCGACAATATCCTGATTAATGACCAAACCACAGTTCTTCCAGTGTCTTTAACCTCTTTCGCCGCCAAAGCCAACCTACAAAACATTGACCTGGCATGGAATACTGCCTCGGAAAAAGACAATTCCCATTTTGAGATACTGCGTTCTGGAGATGGTAAAACCTTTTCGAAAATTGGCGAAGTAAAGGGAGCAGGCACTAGCAGCACCACAAAAAGCTATGCTTTTATAGATAAGGATGCACTACCAGGCGTGAGCTATTACCAATTAAAACAATTTGATGTTGATGGAAAACACGCTGATTCAGAAATTGTAGCTGTAAAATCAAATGTAGCAGCAAGTAACTTTAGCGTTTTTACCAACAGGCAAGAAGGAACGGTTAAACTTACTGTTTATGCCGCCAACGCAAGCAAGGGTACCTTTAAAATATACGACCTAAATGGCCACAAATTAACAGAGCAACAATTGAGTTTAAGCAAGGGTTATACTAATGTTTCTGTACCTTTTAATGGCGCTAGGGGCCTACTTGTAGCATCGTTAACCACAGCAACCGAAATAGTAACACAAAAGTTCATTCAATAAAAATACTCAGACTTACGAAGTTTTAAAGTTTCATAGGTCTGTATAGCAAAAAGCCAGTTCATTTTAAGGACTGGCTTTTTAATTGCTGGCAACTTCAAATTTTACGCTCTTTAATTTACCTCTTGCTAGCAGCGTTGACAAAGTTGGACCAGATCAAGGTTTGGTAGCCCCGATTGTAGCGCCTGCCTGCGGTAGGCAGGGAAATACTTTGTTCTTATTGTCACGCTGAGTTTATTGAGGCGTTTTGGGGCAGATGAAACAGATCCTTCGACGAGCTCAGGATGACAGAAGTTGAAACAAAAAGATTGAAACAAAAAGCGGGGCTTTCCGCTGTAAATTGCACTACAAACACGCTCCAAAGCTTACACAAGCACGCTAAAACAAACTTATCCCTATTTAACTTTCTTATTTACAATTTATTAAGCAAAAAACTATTTCATATTAGCACTATAAATTACGGATTATTAACCGTACCTTTGCGCCTTAATTTAAAAATGTTATAATGATAAACCCATTTAGTAAATTGGGGATAAGTGATGACGTTGTTAATGCCGTTAAAGAGCTAGGATTTGAAAATCCTACGCCTATTCAGGAGC